>Ga0265320_10000820_pt1 | contig 23443 bp, 15 predicted proteins | sample 4827metaG_FD_202087 | JGI IMG/M metagenome (GOLD analysis project Ga0265320, IMG submission 202087) | Rhizosphere microbial communities from Carex aquatilis grown in University of Washington, Seatle, WA, United States - 4-8-27 metaG | ecosystem: Host-associated > Plants > Roots > Rhizosphere >...
AGACGGAAACCGGCCCGGCCGTGCTGATCGGCGCCCCCTGGCGGGTCAAGGACAAGCTCCATAACGCCGCGCTGCTGCTCGACCACGGGCGGATCGCCGCCACGCGGCTGAAGCATCACCTGCCCAATTACGGCGTGTTCGACGAGGTCCGCGTGTTCCAGCCCGGCCCGGCGCCGGGGCCGGTATCGTTTAGGGGCGTGCGCCTGGGCATCATGATCTGCGAGGACATGTGGTACCAGGACGTGGCCGAGACCCTGGGGGAGAGCGGCGCCGAAATCCTGGTGGTACCCAACGGCTCGCCCTTCGAGATGGACAAGCCGACCAAGCGCCTCGATCACGCGCGGGGAAGGGTGGAGGAGACCGGCCTGCCGCTGGTCTACGTCAATCAGGTGGGCGGCCAGGACGAACTGGTGTTCGACGGCGCCTCGTTCGTGCTGGGCGGCGACGGCAAGACCGCGGTGACCGTGGCGCCGTGGCGGAGCGAGGTGGTGATCACCCGCTGGACCCGCGAGCCCACCGGCTGGCGCTGCGAAGGTCCCAAGGCTCCGCCCGTCTCGCGCCTGGAAGGCGTCTATCAGGCGCTGGTCACCGGCCTGCGCGACTATGTGGGCAAGAACGGCTTTCCCGGCGTGGTGCTGGGCCTGTCGGGCGGCATCGACAGCGCCATCTGCGCCGCCATCGCCGCCGATGCGCTTGGCCCCGACAAGGTATGGTGCGTCATGATGCCGTCGCCCTACACCTCGGACGAAAGCCTGGAGGACGCGGCGGAATGCGCCCGCCTGCTGGGCGTGCGCCTCGATACCGTCAATATCGGCCCGGCCATGGGGGCCTTCGAGGCCATGCTGGCGCCGCTGTTCGAGGGCAAGGCCCCCGATATCACTGAGGAAAACCTGCAGTCGCGCTCGCGCGGGCTGACGCTGATGGGCATCTCCAACAAGTTCGGCCCCATGGTGCTGTCCACCGGTAACAAGAGCGAGATGTCCTGCGGCTATGCCACCCTCTACGGCGATATGTGCGGCGGCTACGCGGTGCTGAAGGACGTCTACAAGACCACGGTGTTCGCCCTGTCGTCCTGGCGCAACGGCCACCGTCCGCCGGGCTGCCTGGGGCCCGAGGGCCGGGTGATGCCCGACCGCGTCATCACCAAGCCGCCCTCGGCCGAACTGAAGCCGGACCAGAAGGACCAGGACACCCTGCCGCCCTATGACGAACTGGACGCCATGCTGGAAGCCATGATCGAGGAGGAGAAGAGCGTCGCCGAGATCGTCGCCGCCGGCTTCGACGAGGCGGTGGTGCGCCGCGTCTGGCGCATGCTCGACCGCGCCGAGTACAAGCGCCGCCAGGCCCCGCCCGGCGTCAAGATTTCGTCGCGCTCGTTCGGCAAGGACCGCCGCTATCCCATCACCAATGCCTTCACGGCGCTGATATGAGCCCCGTCGTCCGTTTCGCCCCCAGCCCCACCGGGCTGCTGCATGTGGGCAACGCCCGCGTGGCGCTGCTCAACCTGCTGTGCGCCAGGGCCGGCGGCGGAACCTTCATCCTGCGCCTGGACGATACCGACCTGGAGCGGTCAAAGGCCGAATTCGCCGAGGCGATTGAGGACGATCTGCGCTGGCTGGGTCTGGACTGGGACCGGTTGGAGCGCCAGTCGGCCCGCCTGGACCGCTATGCCGTCGCCGCCGACCGGCTCAAGGCTTCGGGGCGGCTTTATCCCTGCTACGAGACGCCGGACGAGCTTGATCTGCGGCGCAAGGTGCAGTTGGGACGCGGTCTGCCGCCGGTCTACGACCGTGCCGCGCTGAAGCTTTCCGCCGACGACATCGCCCGCTACGAGGCGGAAGGGCGCAAGCCTCACTGGCGTTTCAAGCTGGAGCACCAGGACGTGCGCTGGGACGATTGCGTGCGCGGCGCCAGCCACTATCACGGCGCCAATCTGTCCGACCCGGTGCTGATCCGGGGCGACGGTTCGTTCCTCTATACCTTGCCCAGCGTGGTGGACGACATCGAGTTCGGGGTGACCCACGTCATCCGGGGCGAGGACCACGTCACCAACACCGCGCCGCAGATTCAGCTGTTCCAGGCCCTGGGCGCCACGCCGCCGGCCTTCGCCCATCTGCCGCTGCTGACCGGCGCAAGCGGGGAGGGGCTGTCCAAGCGTCTGGGGAGCGGTTCCCTGAAGGACCTGCGGGCCACCGGCATTCATCCCATGGCGCTCAACTCCCTGCTGGCCAAGCTGGGAACCTCGGACGCCATCGAAATCCGCCACACCCTGGACGAACTGGCCGCCGAGTTCGCCTGGGACAAATTCGGGCGCGGCACGCCCAAGTTCGATGCGGCCGAACTGGAGCGCCTGGACGCCCGGCTGATGCACACCGCCTCCTTCGCCGAGGTGCGGGAACGGCTGGGCATTGCCGGCGCCGACGAGGAATTCTGGCTGGCGGTGCGCGGCAACCTCAACCATCTGGCCGAGGCGGAGCAATGGTGGGCCATTTGCCGCCAGCAACTGACCCCGGTGATCGAGGACGCCGGTTTCACCACGGCCGCCGCCGGCCTGCTGCCCGGCGGAGCCTGGGACCACGCCACCTGGGGCGCCTGGACCGAAGCGGTGAAGCAGGCGACGGGCCGCAAGGGCAAGGCGCTGTTCCACCCGCTGCGGCTGGCGCTGACCGGGCGCGAGAATGGACCCGAGTTGAAGACTCTGCTACCTCTCATCGGTCCCGACCGGGCGAGGGCGCGGCTGATGGGCGAGATGGCCTGAGGCCAGGTCTCATCGAGACCTGGATAGGCCCAAGGGGCCGCGTGCCTTACGGCGCGGGAGCCAAGCGGGCGGAGGCCCGCGCCCGGCGCTTGAGGGCTTAGGTTTAAGGAGACTGATACCGTGCCGTTGGTTCTTTACAACACACTGACCCGGACCAAGGACGTCTTCGAGCCGCTGACTCCCGGCCATGTGGGCATGTATGTCTGTGGTCCCACGGTCTATGACCGGGCCCATATCGGCAACGCAAGGCCGGTGATCGTCTTCGACGTGCTCTACCGCCTGCTGAAGACGCTGTATCCGTCGGTGCGCTACGTGCGCAACATCACCGACGTGGACGACAAGATCAACGCCAAGGCCAAGGCCACCGGCGAGACCATTTCGGCCATCACCGAGCGCACCACCGCCATGTTCCACGAGGATATCGGCGCGCTGAACTGCCTGATGCCCGACGTGGAGCCGCGCGCCACCGCCCATATCGGCCAGATGATCGCCATGATCGAGACGCTGGTCGCCAAGGGCTTCGCCTATGCCGCCGAGGGGCACGTGCTGTTCGCGGTGGGCGCCATGACCGATTACGGCATGCTGTCGCGCCGCTCCAAGGACGAGATGATCGCCGGCGCCCGCGTCGAGGTGGCGCCCTACAAGAAGGACGCGGGCGACTTCGTGCTGTGGAAGCCGTCGTCCGACGACCTGCCCGGCTGGGATTCTCCCTGGGGACGCGGGCGGCCGGGCTGGCATATCGAGTGCTCGGCCATGAGCCTGCAGCATCTGGGCGAGACCTTCGACATCCACGGCGGCGGCCAGGATCTGGTCTTTCCCCACCACGAGAACGAAATCGCGCAAAGCACCTGCGCCAACGGCAAGCCCTTCGCCCGCTACTGGCTGCACAACGGCTGGCTGATGGTGGAAGGCGAGAAGATGTCCAAGTCGCTGGGCAACTTCTTCACCGTGCGCGACCTGCTGGATCAGGCGCCCAATCCGGTGCATGGGGGCGAAGCCATTCGCCTCGCCATGCTCGCCACCCACTACCACCAGCCCTTCGACTGGACGGCCGATGGCTTGAAGCAGGCCAAGGCGACGCTGGACCGTCTCTACACCGCGCTCCGCGCCGTCGCCGACGTCGATGCCAACGGCTACGAGGCCGGCGTGCCGCTCGAGGTGCTGGCGGCGCTGGAGGACGATCTCAACACGCCCCTGGCCATCAGCCATCTGCACGAGCTTGCCGGTGCCCTCAATAAGGCCACGGGGCTGGAGGACAAGGCGCGCAAGAAGGGCGCCCTGCTGGCCTCCGGGCACCTGCTGGGCCTGCTCTACCAGGACCCCGAGGCGTGGTTCAAGGGAACCGGCACCGCGGACGGTCCCTCCGATGCCGAGATCGAGGCGGCCATCGTCGCCCGTGCCGAAGCCCGCAAGGCCAGGAACTTCGCCGAAGCCGACCGTATCCGCCAGGATCTGGCGGCCAAGGGCGTGGTGCTGGAAGATGGGGCCGGCGGCACCACCTGGAAGCGGGGCTGACCGGTATGAGCAGGGTACCGCTTACCGGCTGGAAGTTGGGGTATCACACCCTGACCTTCGTGCTGGTGGTGCTGCTGCTCATGGCGCCGGCCATCTGGAACGGCTATCCGCTGATCTACTTCGACAGCGAGGATTACGTCGAGATGGCGTTCTCCTTCCAGCCGATCATCTGGCGCATCATGACCTACGGGTTGTTCTGCTCCATCGCCAAATTCTTCGGCACCCTGTGGGCCATGCCCCTGGTGCACGCCATCCTGACCACCTGGGTGCTGCATGAGGCGGTGATGGGCTTCATCGGCCGCTGGCGCCACATGGTGTTCCTGGGCGTCGGGCTGGCGATCGCCCTGTTCACCGGCCTGCCCTGGGTGTCGTCGCAGGTGCTGGCCGACGTCTTCGCCGGTGTCGCCGTCCTCGGCGTGGCGGCCCTGGCCTTCGGCGAGGGGCTGCAGCCCTGGCGCCGCTTCGCCCTGACGGTGATCACCGCGATCGCCATCTGCGTCCATATGAGCCACGTGGCGGTGGCGGCCGGTCTGCTGCTGGTCCTGGCGGTGGTGTGGCTGGGGTCGCGCTTCCTGCTGCGCATGCCCCGGCCCCGCATGATCGGCCCGGCGGTAGCCATCGTCTGCGGCATCCTGACGGTGCCGGTCAGCCACTATTTCATCATGGGCCGTTTCGTGTTTTCCGAATCGGGGCAGGTGCTGCAACTGGCCCTGTTCGTCCAGAACGGCATCGCCAAGAAGTATCTCGACGAGGTCTGCCCCCAGGGTGCCGACCTGGAGATGTGCGACCACAAGGACGAACTGCCGCGCACCGCCGACGAGTTTCTGTGGGGGGATTCTCCTTTCGACGAGCTGGGCGGCTGGACCGCCATGCACGACGAATCGGGGCGCATCGTCTCGGGGGCCATCCGGCTGTTTCCCCTGGACGTGCTGAAGGCGGCGGCGGCCAACACCTGGGAACAGATCGATTCCATCGAGAGCGGCGAGGACCTGGTGCCCATGACCTGGCACTTCGTCAAGACCCAGTTGCGGCGCTATCCCGACGAGTTCAAGCAGTTCCGCTTCGCCCGCCAGCAGCGGCGCCCGGCCATCGATTTCCACACCATGAACGCCTTCCAGATTCCCATCAATCAGGCGGCCGAGCTGGTGACCCTGGTCCTGCTGGCGGTGGCGTGGCGGCGGCGCGACCGCACCACCACCGGGCTGGCGATCGTCGTGGTGGCGGCCATCATCGGCAACGCCATCGTCTGCGGGGCGCTGTCCAATCCCCACGACCGTTATCAGAACCGGGTGGTGTGGCTGGCGCTGTTCACCGCCGTGGTGGGGGCGGTACGCCTTGACCAGCGCTTTGCCGGCCAGCGGCGGCTGTCCATCCGCGCCGAGAACGAAGCCCTGGAGGCCGAGGCCGTCCAGGCGGGCAAGAAGAGGCCCTCGGCCTGATCATTCCGCCAGGACCCGCCGTCATCCCCGACAGCGCGGGTGCGCTGCCGGAATGACGGTGGCGAGGAGCGGCTACTTCCCCTTCAGGGTATCGGCGTAGAGGCGGGCCTCGACATAGCGGGTCAGGGCCTTGGTGCCGCGCATGCAGTTGCGGAACACGCAGACGCCCTTGTCCATCAGCCCGGCGGCCATGGTGTCGTAGAGCGGTCCGCCGTCGACGATGGCGACGATGGGCTTGTCGTTACGCTCGACGATGGGCGGGAAAAGGTGGAGGCTGCTCTTGGGATTGGCCAGGTCCCAGCCGGGACGCAGCTTGCTCTCCACCAGGGCCATGACCGACGGAGCGGTGGGGTCCATGCCCACCACCACGGCGTCGATATTGGGGTCCTGGGCGAAGGCCTCGGTGATGGACAGGTGGCACTCGTCGTCGGCGCCGGGATTGATGTCGATGGAGTTCCTGACGGTGACCAGGGCGTCCAGTTTCTTGTCCACCAGGATCTGCTGCACCTTGGCCACGGTGGCGGGGGTAAGTTCCCCCATCTCCAGGCGGAAGGTTTCGGCGACGGTGGAATCGGCGATGCCCACCGCCTCGAAGCCGGCCCCCGAGATGCCGCCCACCCGGTTGCCGCCGATGGTCTTATGGTGGAAGGCGCCGGCGATGTAGAACAGGTCGTCGAAGGTGTCGACGTCTTCGGCCACCATGGCGCCGGCCTGGCGCACCACCGATTCGAACAGCACCGGGTCGCCGGCCACCGAGGCGGTGTGGCCCATGACGCCGGCCGCGCCGGCATCGGTGCGGCCCGACTTGTAGACCACCACCTGCTTGCCGCCGGCCACGGCGCGGCGCACGGCGCGCACGAAGTCGAGGCCGTCGCCGTCCTTGAAGCCCTCGACATAGATGCCGATGGTCTCGATATCGTCGCGGGCGGTGAAATAGGTCAGCAGATCGCCGTGGGTGAGATCGGTCTGATTGCCCAGCGCCAGCATGTAGGCGGGGTCCAGCCACGGATTGCGGGAGAGGCGGGTGATCATGAAGGCGCCGGACTGCGACAACAGCACCGAATTGCGCTTGGCCTTCTTCTGCGGCTTGGGCAGGCGCTCCAGGGGGATGAACCACGAATCGTAGCCGCCGGGATGGCTGACCACGCCCAGGCAGTTGGCGCCCAGGAACACCGGGCCGCCGTCGCCCTTGCCATGGGCGGCGTTGATGCGGGCCGCCAGGGCGGCGGCCGGCTCGCGGCTGGCCTCGGTCTCGCCCAGGCTGCCGGGGATCAGCATCACCGCATGAACCTTGTCGGTGGCGATGATCTCGTCCACCAGGGGATAGACGGCGCCCGACGGCACCGCGACGATCAGCAGGTCCAGCTTGGCCGGCAGGGCGGCGAGGCTTTCCACGCACTTGACCCCGTCGATCTCGGTCTCCTCGGGGCGGATGATCACCAGCCGTTCCTTGGGGCAACCGCTGCCCATCAGGTTCTTGAGGATGATGCGGCCGAAATTCATGCCGTTGGCCGACACGCCGATGATGCCGATCTTTTCCGGATGGATCAGCTTGTCGATCTTGGCGATGGGCCGGGCCAGCCGGGTGGGGGCCGCCTCGCAAGGCCGGGAGGTGACGGAGCCGCGCAGGCCCGCCTTGTCGGCGGCAAGTTCGAGAACCACCTCGCCGGTGGTCCTGGCCGCCTCGGAACGGCCGAAATCGATCAGGGCGGCGAAGCAGCGCTCCAGCGCTGCGTCGGGGGCATTGCCCCGGGCCGCCAGCCGCTGGTAGGCGAAGGTGCGCTTGAAGCGGGCCAGGAAGCCGGCGCCATCGGTCAGTTCCACCGAGGCGTGGATGACGGCGCGGTCCTTGTGGAACACACCCTCGGCCAGGGCGGCGTCGCGCGCCCCCAGCCCGGCCGACAGCACCATGCCGAATTCACGGGTGTTGATCAGGACGACGCGCAGGTCGTCGCCGCTCTCGCCCACCGCAACGCCCAGCGCCGCGGCATCCAAAGTCTTGACCATCAAAAGCCTCTCCTCTCTTTCGCTCGCTCTCGCGCACGGAAATAGGGAGACGCTCCCACCGGCCGGGCGATGCCTATTTCTTGCTGTTGTCCTTCGGGACCTCGCGCCAGCCCGGCTTGAAGCCGGGGCCGGACGTCCCCCCGCCGCGGGCGGGGGAATGGTTGATGGCGAATCCCTGGTTCTGGGCCGCCTTGGTGACGATGACGATCTTCATGGCCCAGCCGCCCGCCATGGCGGCCAATCCGGCGGCGGCCAGGGCGGCGGCGCGGATGTCCGGCTGGATGCCGGCGATCACCAGGAAGGCGATGGGGATGATGTTGCCGCCCAGCGTGAAGGGCATGGAGAAGCGGATCAGCACGGCGGCCGCCTCGACCGGCGCCTCGCCCTCCACCATGCGGCGGCGGTAGAACATCCACACGAAGATACGGGCGGCGATGGTGGCGACCAGCGTGCCGGCCACCCATTCGGGCGCCCCGCCGTCCAGCACCAGGGTGCCCAGGACCAGCAGGGCACCGGCACCCTCGGCCAGACCGCTGGCGATGGTCAGCGGCAGGATCAGCGGCGAGCGCCAGGTGGGAATGCCCTTGGCGGCTTCCAGGATGCGGGCCTGGCAGTAGAGATAGGCCACGGCCGGAATCCACACCAGCTTGGCCAGATCGGGCCAGATCAGGGCGGCGGCGCCCAGGGGGAACAGCACGCCGGCGACGAAGGCTTCACGCGTCATCCAGCTACGCTTGCCGCCCAGCAGGACGTTCAGCGCCCGCAGGGGACGGCCGATCTCGAGGAACACGCTGAACAGGCCGAGGCCGACCAGGGCGAGGCCGGCGATCAGCAGCACCCGGCTGTACAGGCCGCCGAAGGCGCCCAGCGAGGTGAGGATCAGCAGGCCGGTACCCGACCCGCCGCCGATGAAATTGCCGGCGGCGCGCAGATCCCAGGCGGTCTGCAGCCAGGGGGACAGGCCCAGGTGGCGCATGCCGGGGGCGTCTTCGAAATCCTCGCTCATTCGTCCTCGGTCTCCCACAGATAGTGAATGTTGGGACCGGTCCCGAGTTCCTCGTGCATGCGGAACGACTTGTACCGCTTCAACAGCTTGCTGACGTTGCTGTTCGGGTCTTCGGTGTCGCCGAACGTCAACGCCTTGGACAGGCAGGAATTGACGCAGGCGGGAGTCGCTTCCGGCGCCACTCCGGGGGTCAACCCGTTGGCCAGCCCGTAATCGACCCGGTCGACGCAGAAGGTGCACTTCTGCGCGACGCCAAGCAAGCGTTCGTCGTAACGCGCCCGCTCATTCTGCGTTTCGGCGTCCTTGAAGGCGAAGGTGGGCTTGGAGACCTTGTAGCGGGCCTGATAGGGACAGGCGACGATGCAATAGCCGCAGCCGATGCAGATGTCGTAGTCGATCATCACCATGCCGTCGGCGCGCTTGGTGGTCGCCGTGGTCGGGCAGACGTCGCGGCACGGCGGCTCGTCGCAATGCATGCAGCCCACCGGCACGAAGACGCGGCGCACGTCGGGGAAGGTGCCCACCTCCATGTCCAGCACCTTGCGGTACTGCACGCCGGGCGGCGTGGCGTTGGCATGACGGCAGGCGGTGGTGCAGGTCTGGCAGCCGACGCAGCGGCCCAGATCGGCGACGATGGCCCATTTGGTCATGACCGCCTCCTCTGCTCGCCCCGCCACCCCTGCTCGTCCGGTCGCGCCTTGCGGATGGCGACCCTGGACAGATCGGCGGCCGAGCCGGTGGCGTCGGTCAACTGCATGGTCATGGCGGTCAGGCGGTTCATGCTGGGCACGTCGAAGTCCTTGGCCACCGGGGTGGCCCAGTGGTCGAACTGGCTCATCATCAAGATGGTGTCGGGGCGGATGCCCTGGGACAGCACCACGCGGCCGGCGACGCTCTTGCCGGTGGGCGCGGTGACGACGATGCGCTCGCCCTCCTTGACGCCGATCTTGCGGGCGGCTTCCGGGTTCATCACCACGCCGTCATGGCCCTTGATGTTGCCCGACACTTCCCGCATCAGCGGGATGTGCATGTTGGAGCCCCAGGCGTATTGCATGGATCGCGCGGTGACCACCCAGAAGGGGAAATCCTCTACCTTGCCGCCGTGCTCGACCACGCTCTGTTCCCAATAGCCGGGGAAGTCGTGCCAGTCCATCAGCGGCCGGTACTCGGTCAGCTGGTGATCCCACCAGGTGATGCCGGCTTCCTTCAGGCGGTTGCCCAACTGACGGCCGATGCGGGTCAGGCGCTCCTGGTAGGGCAGCTCGTAGCGCAGGCCCTTGGCCTTCAGCGCCGGGGTCAGGAACCAGTTGGTTTCCGGGAACGGAATGGTGCGGAAGCCGTTCTGCTTCCACCAGTCCAGGCCCTGTGATTCGGCGCCGTCGGTCAATTCGGCGGAAGCCGAGCGGCAGGACGCATCCCACACGTCTTCCAGGGTCGGAACCTTGTCCAGCGGCAGGCTGAAATCCCATTTGGGACCCTTGAGCGGCACGCCGTGGGAGCCGCGGTTGATGGCCGCGACGTACTTTTCCTGCAGGCCGGTGCGCACCGCCAGATCGGTGGCGATGTCGGTGAAGTCGCGGGCCTCGCCCTGGGGCTTGACGCTGGGCTGGCGCAGCGCGAAACCCTGGGTCTTCCAGTACTGCTCCTGGAACTTGGTGCCGCCGATGCGGATCAGCTGCGTGCCTTCCAGGTCGGTGGCGTCGGGCAGCAGGATGTCGGCGAAGTGGTTGGTCTCGTCCCGGGTATGGGCGAAGCACACCACGAAGGGCATGCGCGACACCACGTCGGCCACCCGGTCGGTATCCCAGAACGAGATCACCGGATTGGTGCGGTAGACCAGCAGGAATTCCGGGAAGGTGGCGCGCGGAATCTGGTCCTGGGGCTCGTCCAGGAACATGTACGAGAACTGGGTCGGCCCCAGCGCCGGGCTCCACGAGGAATTGCCCACCAGCGGCACCAGCATCTTGTAGGCGTTCCGGATGACCGGATTGGCCTTCCAGGTGTCCCTGTCGGTGGGATTGAAGGGGTATTCCATGAAGCCGTCGAGGCAGCCCTCGAAGCTTTCCAGCCGGTTGGCGGCCGGGCGGTTGATGCGGATGGTGGTGCCGATGGTGCCGCCGGGAACCTCCAGCGCGCCCACCAGGACGGCCAGCATGGTCCTGGCCCAGCAGCACTCGGCGCCGCCCCAGCCGTTGTTGACCGTCTTGCCCAGCGTCACCGCCACCGGGCGATAGGGCATGGTCTGCCCATCGATGTCGATGGTCTGGCCGACGCAGGCGTTGTCGAGGAACTCGTTGGCGATCTTGCGGATGCTGGCTTCCGGCACGTCGCAGACCTTGGCGCCCCAGGAGGGCGTGTAGTCCCTGACGTGCTCGGCGAACTTGGTGAAGGCGGTGACGCCTTCGACGTCGGTGTGCTCCCAGCGCTCGTCGTCGGCGCCCAGCGTCACGGCGCGGGCGACGGTGAAGCGGCCCTCCAGGGCGGGAGTCGCGCCGGTGGTGTCGTGGGGTACGGCGCGTCCCGTCCTCTCGTCCCACAGCAGCGGCTTGTTGGTCTCGGGGTCGCGCAGATACCAGCCGTCGGGGCCGATCAGATAGGGGCTCGACGTGGTGTTCTTCAGGAACTCCAGATCGAGGCGCTCGCGCTTGGCCTCGTGGACCAGCACGTTCAGAAGCGTCATCAGGAAGGCGGCGTCGGTCTTGGGCCTGATGGGCAGCCACTCGGCCGAGCAGGCGCCGGTCACCGACAGATGCGGTTCCACCTGGATGCGCTTGGCGCCGCGGGCGCGGGCTTCGGCGTGGCGGTAGACGCCGCAGACGCCGCCCGACGCTTCATGGTTGGCGCCGCAATTGATGATGTAGTTGACGCGCGGCGTATCCGGCGTGATCACGTAGCCGCGATGCCAGAATTCGCCGTACAGGTGCTCGGAATGATAGCACTTGACGCCCTGGCCCGAGCCGAAGCCGAAATCGATGGGACCCCAGGCCGACAGGAAGGCGGTGAGCGAGCCCATGTATTGGGTGGGCGTGCCGGCGCCGCCGAACGAGGCGGCGAACTTGGGATAGCCGGCTTCGTCCACCAGCCCTTCGGCGCGGATGGTCTTCAGCTTCTCGGCGATGGTGTTCATCGCCTCGTCCCACGAGATGGGCACGAAGCCGGGGTCCTGGTCCTTCCCCTTCTTGGGGTTGGTCCGCTTCATGGGAGTGAGGATGCGGTGCGGCGTATAGGACTTCTGAATCAGTCCGAACGCCTTGACGCAAACCTTGCCCTCGGCCGGGTGGGTATCGGCCGCCTTGAAATTGGGCTCGATCTCGGTGGCGACGCCGTCGACCACCTTCACGGTCATGAGGTCAGGGCCCGCCACACACTGGTAGCAGTACGTCTGGACCTTCTCGACCTTCCCCCCACCCCCGGCCGGGGCGGCGCTCATGACGCGCTCTTGGCCTTTTCGGCCTTCGCCAGCAGGCGGGCCTTGGTCTGCTCCACGCCAACCACGAAGCGCTTGTGCACGCCCTTGCCGATGTTGTCGAGCGAGTCCTTGGCGGTGAACGAGAAGGTCACGCCCGGTCCCTTGACCTCTTCGATGGTCACGGTGATCTCGACCCACTGGCCCAGCAGGGTCGGGGCCAGATGATCGACCTCGACGCGGGTGCCCACCGAATCCTCGCCGGCGTCGGAATGCTCGAGCAGCAGGTCGCGGCAGGTGACTTCCATGTCGTAGATCAGCGCCGGGGTGTTGTAGACCCGCGCCTCGTCGCCCATGAAGCCGATGGTGCGGCCCTTGTCGACCTCATAACGGCGGGTGGCGGTCAGACCGGCGACCAGCGAGCTCTTCATAAGGAAATCCTCCCGGATGGATGGCGGGACGGCCTGTTTCGGCGCCCCTTGATTTCCTCAGTTATATTACATCTATGCCGTTTGTGTCAAAAGTTTTGTATCATATGAGGGGTGGCCATGGGGTGCTGCACAGCAGCAATATCCTTGAAATAACCACAAAATTCTTGAGCGGCTCTCCATATGCCAAGCCCGATCTTGGTGCATCGCACAACAAGAGTGGCGCCACTTGAATCGGGAACGCATCACTTTTGTCCAGGTAATGTTCGGGCGTGAATGACTGGCCGCCGGAAGAGAGTTCTTCCGGCGGGGATCATTTGTGTATTCCGGTACTGGTTTGCTTATTTTGATCGGGGCGCCGGTCCCGTTTGGCGATCGGCTTGCGTCAGGACGTCGACTTCAGACCCATGACGATTTTATCGAGGCCACGGAACGCGGCGGCCAGTTCCACATGGGCTTCGCGCATGGTGCCGGCATCGGGGCAGGGATGACCGCCGATCCGGTTGGCCTGCAGCATGCGCAGGCCGGCGGCGAAGGACTGGCCCTTGATGAACTTGGCCACGTGGTGGACGGCGGCGTAATGCACCGCCAGATGGCCGGCCAGACGTTCAGGCAGCAGATAGAGGGCGCCTTGCACCGCCCGCCAGCCGTAATCCAGGTCGGCCAGGGCGACGACGGCGGAGACGAAGGACACGCCGGCCTCGGCATTGGGCGGGACCGGCACCGCCTCGAAGGCCTGGATGCGGGCTTCCAGCTCGATCACCAGGGTGGCGGCGGCCGACTTGCGGCGGTTGGCCTCGTCGCGCCGCCGCCCGGCATTGGCGGTGGCGATACCCACCAGTCCGGCCACCAGGGCGCCGAGGGCGATCATCAGTGCCGCCACCCCGCTCTGGGCCAGCAGGGGCAGCAGGCCGGACTCGGTCGCCGGCGTCGCCACGGGAGGCGGCGGCGGGGCCATCACCGGAGCGGCCGGAGCCGGAGCGGGGGGCGTCACCGGAACTGTCACCGGAGCCGCTACCGGAGCGGGGACCTCGGCGCCGGGCAGGGGGCGCACCGCCTGGAAGCCGGGGGTTTCCTCGGCGGGAGACGGGGGAGCGGACGGCAGGGGCTGGACCAGGGGGGCGGGAGCGGGGCCTTCGTCGGCGGCCAGGACCGGCGCGGCGCAGGCGAGGGAGAGGAGGAATGCGGCAACGGCCATTCTCAGCATCTGGACACAATCCCGAATCTACGGCGAACCCCTTAAGCGGCGCACCATAGACCAAGGCCGCTCCGGCGGGAAGGGAGGAGAAAAATCCCGGATTCGACTCCCCCGATCTTTCGCCGTCATCCCGCAGGCGTGTCGGTTCCATCCGTGATGGCGGCAAAAGTCGGTTCCATCCGTGATGGCGGCAAAAGGAGGCTTGCAATTTCCGCAGTGCGGCAGAAACTCGACTCCCATGAGCATTCACAACCTTTCCTTCCTGTTCGAGCCCACTTCGGTGGCGGTGATCGGGGCCTCGGACCGGCCGCGTTCGGCGGGTGCCGTGGTGATGCGCAACCTGCTGGCCGCCGGGTTCAAGGGCCCCATCATGCCGGTCCATCCCAGCCATCGCGCCGTGGCCGGCGTGCTGGCCTATCGCGACGTGGAGACCATGCCGCTGACGCCTGATCTGGCGGTGCTGTGCACGCCGGGCGATACGGTGCCCAAGCTGCTGGACGCCCTGGGGCGGCGCGGCACCAAGGCCGCCGTGGTCATCGCCGGCGATGTGGACAAGGACGCCATGCTGGCGGCGGCGCGGCCCTGGGGCCTGCGCATCCTGGGGGCCGGGGCGCTGGGCGTGCTGGTGCCGCGCATCCGGCTGGACGCCAGTTTCTCCCATGTCCCCGCGCTTCCGGGCAAGGTGGCCTTCGTCTCGCAGTCGGGGGCGCTGTCCACCGCCGTGCTGGACTGGGCCAGGCCGCGCGGCATCGGCTTTTCCCACTTCATCAGCCTGGGCGATGCCCACGACATCGATTTCGCCGACGTGATGGACTATCTGGCCAATGACGACCAGACGCGGGCCATCCTGCTCTACATCGAATCCATCGGGGCGCGGCGCAACTTCATCCCCGCCGCGCGTGCCGCCGCCCGCAACAAGCCGGTGCTGCTGGTCCGCGCCGTGCCCGAGGCCGAGGACCATCCCATCGGGCCGTTCCTGGCCGAATCCCTGGCACGGCCCGAGGACGCTTTCGACGCCGCCATCCGCCGGGCCGGCGCGCTGCGCGTGCACGATATCGACGAACTGTTCGGCGCGGTGGAGACCCTGGCCCGTGCCAAGCCCATGAAGGGCGCCCGCCTCGCCGTGCTGTCCAATGGCGGCGGCACCGCCATGATGGCCCTGGCCGAGATGGGCGGGCCCGGCGGCGGCCAGATGGCCCAATTGTCCGACGAAACCCTGCGCAAGCTCACCGCCCTGATGCCGCGCGGCTGGAAGGCGGCCAATCCGGTCGATTTGGGCGTGGATGCCGGCGGCAAGCGCTATGCCGACATGCTCCGCGTGCTGATCGAGGCCGAGGAGGTGGATGCCTCCCTGGTGGTCCATGCCCCCAACGCCATGGCCGACGGGCTGGAGGCCGCCCAGGCGGTGATCGACGTGCAGAGGCGCCATGGCGGCGCGGTGCTGACCTCGTGGGTGGGCGAGGAAGCCGCCGCCCCGGCCCGCAAGCTGTTCGCGGAAGCCGCGCTGCCCACCTACGACACGCCCGGCAGGGCGGTCCGCGCCTTCCGCCATCTGGTCAACTATCAGCGCAACCAGGACATGCTGATGGAGACGCCGCCTTCGCAGCTTGGCGGCTTTGCCGCCGCCAAGGGTACGGCCCGGCTGATCGTCGGGCGCGGCCTCAACCAGCCCGGCGGCAATCTCTCCGAGCCCGACGCCAAGGCCCTGCTGTCGGCCTATGGTATCCGGACCCAGGACACCCGTCTGGCCGCCGATGTCGAGGGTGCCGTCGCCGCCGCCGACGCGGTCGGCTATCCGGTGGCTCTGACCATCGCCTCGCCCGACGTGGCCCGCAAATGGGATGTGGGCGGCGTGGCGCTCAATCTGGAAGACGCCAGCGCGGTGCGCTCGGCGGCCGAGGGCATCCTGCGCCGCGTCGAGGAGAGCCGGCCGGAAATCCGCGTCGACGGCTTCACCGTCCAGCGCATGGCCTTTCGCCCCAATGCGCGGCAACTGATCGTCGGCGTGGCCTGCGACCCGCTGTTCGGCCCGGTGCTGGTGTTCGGCGAGGGCGGTCGGGCCGTGGAGGTGATCCGCGACCACACGGTGGGCCTGCCCCCCGTCAACCTGCCGCTGGCGCGCGGCATGGTCGGGCGGACCAGGGTATCGCGCCTGCTGCAATCCCATGGCCGGCGCCCGGCCGTCGACCTGGACGCGGTGGCCGAGGTGCTGGTCCGCGTGTCGCGCATGCTGGCCGACAATCCCGAGATCGTCGCCTGCGACATCAACCCGCTGTTCGCCGACGAGCACGGCGCCCTGGCGGTGGATGCCCGTATCCGGGTGGCGCCGTGGGAGGATACCGACCTTCGCCACTTCTCCATCCTGCCCTATCCCGCCGAACTGGAAGAGACGGCCAGGCTGCATGACGGCTCCACCGTCACGCTCAGGCCCATCCGGCCCGAGGATACCGTCGCCCATTCCGAGATGATGAGCCGCATGACGCCCCAGGACCTGCGGCTGCGCTTCTTCGGTCAGGTGCGGCAGATCCATCATAACCAGATGGCGCGGCTCACCCAGATCGACTACGAGCGCGAGATGGCCTTCATCGCCACCAGGGCCAACAAGGACGGACAGCCCGAGACCCTGGGCGTGGTGCGCACCGTCACCGATCCCGACAACCAGCGGGCCGAACTGGCGGCGCTGGTGCGCTCGGACGTCAAGGGCACCGGGCTGGGCAGCATTCTGATGGACAAGATCGTCCGCTATCAGCGCGCGCGCAAGACCAGGGCGATCTATGCCCAGATCATGATCGAGAACGATGCCATGATCCGTCTGGCCGCCAAGGCTGGTTTCAAGAAGCAGCGCTCGGACGACCCCGACGTGGTCGAGATGGTGCTGGAACTGGAGTGACGTCCGGTCGAAACCCTTGCGAACGGCTTGGCCACGGGCGATAAACCCGCCTCGACCTATGGAGGGGGGATCGGTATGAGCGGAACCTTCATGTACGCGCCCGAGGCGGAGCGGCTGGACCGCCCGGCTTTGGCCCGGCTGCAGCTGGAGCGGCTGCGGGGCCTGCTGGCCCATGCCTACGCCAACGTTCCCCATTACCGCGCCGCCTTCGACGCCGCCGGGGTTAAGCCCGACGATTTGCGGCACCTCGAGGATCTGGCCCGCTTCCCCTTCACGGTGAAGGCCGATTTGCGCGACAACTACCCCTTCGGCCTGTTCGCCGTGCCGAGAGAGCGGGTGGTGCGCATCCACGCCAGTTCCGGCACTACCGGCCGCCCCACCGTGGTGGGTTATACCGAGGCAGACCTGGATACCTGGGCCGGGCTGATGGCCCGTTCGCTGGCCGCCACCGGAGTGCGCCCCGGCGACGTGGTGCACAATGCCTATGGCTACGGCCTGTTCACCGGCGGGCTGGGCTTCCATTACGGGGCCGAGCGGCTGAAGTGCTCGGTGGTGCCCATGTCGGGCGGCAATACGGAAAAGCAGATCGGCCTGATCATGGATTTCGGGGCGCGCGCCCTGGCGGCTACGCCCTCCTATGCGCTGAATATCGCCGAGGTGGCCGAGCAGATGGGCGTCAGCCTGATCGAAGCCCCGCTGGCGGTCGGCGTGTTCGGCGCCGAACCGTGGAGCGAGACCATGCGGGCCGAGCTCGACCGCCGTCTCGGCATCAAGGCCTGCGATATGTACGGCCTGTCCGAGATCATGGGGCCGGGCGTCGCCATCGAATGCGAGCACCGGGTGGGGCTGCACGGCTGGGAAGACCATTTCCTGTTCGAGGTAGTCGATCCCGAGACGCTGGAGCCGCTGCCCATGGGGGCGGAGGGCGAACTGGTCATCACCACGCTGTCCAAGCAGGCCCTGCCCATGGTGCGCTACCGCACCCGCGACATCACCCGGCTGACCGACGAGCCCTGCGCCTGCGGCCGCACCCATGTGCGCATCCTGCGCGTCACCGGACGCAACGACGACATGATGATCATCCGCGGCGTCAACGTCTATCCCAGCCAGATCGAGGCGGCGCTGGTCGGCTTCCCCGGCGTGGCGCCCCACTACCTGCTGACGCTGACCCGCCAGGGCTCTCTCGACCACCTGACCGTGGAGGTGGAGGCCGAGGACAGCCGGGACGAGGACGACCGCGCCCATCTGGCCCGTCAGGTCCGCCATCACCTGAAATCCCTGGTGGGCATCTCCTCGGAGGTGCTCGTCCGCCTGCCCGGCGAACTGCCGCGTTCGCAGGGCAAGGCGGTACGGGTCCGGGATTTGCGGAAAGAGGCGGAGTAGGCCGTCGTCTCATAAATGCGGAAGCACTCGGCAGGCCGTGGCGGCAGGTTCGCGACGGCTTTACGGCATTCGGTTGACCGGGAATATACGAATCATATACGGTTCATGTGTTCGTCAACTTTAAGAGACACCCATGGGCATCGTAAAAATCGACGACGACCTGCATGAGGAAGTCCGTCGGGCCAGCACGGTGATGTGCCGGTCCATCAATGCGCAGGCCGAGTTCTGGATGAAGATCGGCATGCTGGCTGAAGCCAATCCGACCCTGTCCTTCAACGACATCGTGAAGATGCAGTTCGCGATGGCGCATGTGAGTCTGGGGGACTTGGCGGTCGCCTGACATGGTGAAGACCCCGGACGAACTGGCGCTCATGCGCGTATCAGGCAAGATGCTGGCCTCCGTCTTCGAGATGCTGGACGGGCAGGAACTTGCCGGCATGTCGACATTGCAGGTCAACGATCTGGTCGACCGCTTCATCACCGTGGACCTTGCCGCGCATCCGGCGAGCAAGGGGCAGTATGGCTTCAAATACGTTCTGAACTGCTCGATCAATCACGTCGTCTGCCACGGCGTGCCCGATCCGGGCGAGATCATCCGTGACGGCGACATCATCAACCTCGACATCACGCTGGAAAAGAACGGCTTCATCGCGGACTCGAGCAAGACCTACCTGATCGGCAATGCCCCGATGGCCGCGAGGCGGCTCGTGCGGGTTGCCCAGGAGGCGATGTGGAAAGGCATAAAACAGGTACGGCCCGGAGCGTATCTGGGGGACATCGGCTTCGCGATAGAACGGCATGCCAAAAGGAACGGCTATTCGGTGGTGCGGGAATATTGCGGGCATGGCATCGGCCGCGAGATGCACGAGGAACCGCAGGTGCTCAATTTCGGACGGCCGGGAACGGGCCTGAAGCTGTGCGAGGGCATGGTCTTCACCGTCGAGCCGATGGTGAACCAGGGTACCCGCAAGGTCTCGACCGAGAGCGACGGATGGACGGTCGTGACCAACGACCGGAAGCTCTCCGCCCAATTCGAGCATACGGTCGCGGTCACGAGGAGTGGCGTCGAAGTGCTGACCCTGCGCCACGACGAGACTCCGATGCTGGAATCCCGAGCATGACGCCACTGATGTCCGTTTTGCCGCGTCAGTAGCGCCCGAACACCTGCGAGCCCTCGGGGCCGAAGGTGCGGACGACGTTTTCCTCCTTCGGCCCACCCATACCGGGCGAACCCATGGGCATGCCGGGCGAGGCGATGCCCCGCACCTTGGGCTTGTCCTTCAGCAGGCGGTCGACCGCCTGGGCGGGGACGTGGCCTTCCAGCAGGTAGCCGTCCACCCTGGCGGTGTGGCAGGACTGCAGGGGGCCAGGGATGCCGTGGGTCTGCTTGATCCGGTCGATGTCGTCCACGTCGATGGATTTGACCGTATAGCCGGACTGGCGCATGTGTTCGGCCCAGCCTTCGCAGCAGCCGCAGGTGGGCGACTTCCACATGGTCACCTCGCGTTCTGCGGCGAAGGCGGGCAGGGCGGCGAGGAAGGCGAACAGGACGGCGGCAAGGGTCTTCATGGTCATGCTCCTCCTCAATGGTGCCCGTGGCCGGCATGGGGATCGGCGGCGGCGGCCGGGGCGCTTCCCAGCCCGTTGGCCGCCTGCATGGCGCGGATATAGGCCAGCACGTCCTGGTCCTGGCCGGGCTTCAATCCTTCGGGCTTGGGCATGTCGCCGAACTTCCACATATGCGACTTGGCGCCTGTATTCATGGCCGCCAGGATGACGTCGTCGCCGTGGGCCGAGCCCAGGGCGTAGAACGGGTGCAGCAGCGGCGGACCGTTGTCGCTGCCGCGCAGGGCGCCGCCGTGACAGGTGGCGCACACCGCCTCGAACACCTTGCGCCCCGCTTCCGCCTGGGGGGAGAGGGCGGCGGGCGCCACCACCTCGGACTGCATGAAGCGCACCGACAGCGGCTTGCCATCCACCTGCAGTCCCAGCACGGCGGCCAGCTTGTCGCGGGACTTGACCGGCGCCTCGGCGATCAGGGTGTCGTCCTTGGCGCTCAGCGGCAGGTCCAGCTTCTGGCCGCCCAGCAGCAGGGTGGCCTTGCCCGACGCCTTGACCGGCTTGTCGTCGTGATCGCGCACCCAGACCTTGATGGCCCCGTCGCGCACCGCGAATTCGGCGCGGTAATCGCCGGTCTCGGCGATCTGCCCGCCGAAGAAGGCGGCCAGGGTGCCGTGGGCCAGGGCCGTCGGCACGGCGAGGAAGAGGGCCAGGGTGAGAAGGCGTGTCTTCATGGTCGAAATCTCCTTGGGCGCGATCATGTCCGCACCTCTTGTCCAAGTCCAGTCAGGGCCTTGCGGCCCAGCAGCAGCACCACCACCGGGGTAACCAGGGTGTCGAGCAGGGTCGACGACATCAGGCCGCCGAAGATCACCACCGCCACCGGGTGAAGGATTTCCTTGCCCGGTTCGCCCCCGGCCAGCACCAGGGGAAGAAGCGCCAGGGCCGCCACCAGGGCGGTCATCAGCACGGGCGTCAGGCGTTCCAGCGAGCCGCGGATGATCATGGCCGGGCCGAATGCCTCGCCCTCGTGGCGCATCAGGTGGAGGTAGTGGGTGATCTTCATGATGCCGTTCCTGGACGCGATGCCGGCCAGGGTGACGAAGCCCACCATGCCGGCCACCGACAGCGGCAGTCCCGACAGCCACAGGGCTCCCACGCTGCCCACCAGGGCCATGGGGATGTTGGCCATGATGATCAGGGCCAGGAGCCCGGAGCGGAAATGGGCGTGCAGCAGGGCGAAGATGGCGGCCAGCGACACCAGGGCCAGGATACCGATCAGCCTCGTGGCCTCCTGGCGGCTCTGGAACTGGCCCTCATAGGCGATGGTGTAGCCGGGGGGCAATGTCATGCCGCCCAGCTCCGCCTGCATATCCTCCATGATGGCGCCCAGGTCGCGCGCTTGCGAATTGGCGAACACCACCACCCGGCGGCGTAGGTTGTCGCGGTTGATCAGGTTTGGGCCCTGGGTCTCCACCACTTCGGCCACCAGGGCGAGAGGCACCTTGCCCGCCGGGGTGTCGACCAAGATCTGGCGGAAATCCGAGGTCTGGGCGCGCCAGTCCTCGGCCAGACGCAGCACCAGATTGGTGCTGCGCTCGCCGTCCCTGACCTGGGACACCACCTTGCCCTGCAGCGCCGCTTCCAGGGTCTCGGTCAACTGGCCGAGGCTGAGGCCGTATTTGCGCGCCTCGGCGCGGTCCAGGCGAATCTGCAACTGCGGGATCAGCACCAGCTTTTCCACCTGCAGATCGGCGACGCCCTTGACCCGTTGCATGCGTTCCTTGGCCTCGGCGGCCAGGGCGCGCAGCGTATCCAGGTCGTCGCCGAAGATCTTGACGGCGATTTCGGCCCTGACGCCGGACAGCAGATGGTCGAGGCGGTGCGAGATGGGCTGGCCGATATTGACGCTGATGCCGGGAATCTGGGCCAGCCGGCGGCGCAGATCGCCCAGGATGGCGTCGCGCGGTCTTTTCGACGGGTGCAGGTCCACGTCGATTTCCGAGTAATGGACGCCCTCGGCGTGCTCGTCCAGTTCTGCGCGCCCCGTCCGCCGCCCGGTGGAGGCGGTTTCGGGGACTTGGGCGATCAGTGTCTCGGCGATGGTGCCGATGCGGTTGGATTCCGACAGCGAGGTGCCGGGCGGAAGCACCACGGTGACGGTGACGGTGCCTTCGTTGAAGCTGGGCAGGAAGGTGCGGCCCAGGAACGGCACCGAGGCGCCGGCTCCGATCATCAGGGCCAGGGCGGGGACGATCACCGCCCTGGGATTGGCGAAGGACCAGTCCAGCAGGCGGCGGTCCCAGTCCTTGAGACGGCGGACCAGGGCGGAATCGCCGTGGCCCATCACCTTGGCCTTGGGCAGCAGCAACAGCGACAGGGCCGGGGTGACGGTCAGCGACACCACCAGCGAGGCCAGGATCGACACCACATAGGCCAGTCCCAGGGGCGCGAACAGCCGTCCCTCGATGCCCGACAGGGCGAACAGCGGCAGGAAGGCCAGCACCACCACCATGGTGGCGTAGACGATGGAGTTGCGCACTTCGCTCGAGGCCTCGCGCACCACGTCGAGGGTGGGGCGGGGCTCCGGCAGGGCGGCGTTCTCGCGCAGGCGCCGCAGGATGTTCTCCACATCCACCACCGCATCGTCCACCAGTTCGCCGATGGCGACGGCGAGGCCGCCCAGCGTCATGGTGTTGATGGAGAGATTCATGGCCTGGAACACCAGAGCGGCCACCACCATGGACAGCGGAATGGCGGTCAGGCTGATGAAGGTGGTGCGCATGTTCATCAGGAAGGCGAACAGCACGATGGCCACCAGCACGGCGCCGTCGCGCAAGGCCTCGGCCACGTTGCTTACCGCGCGGCGGATGAAGTCGGCCTGGCGGAACAGCACCCGGTCGGCCTCGATGTCGGGGGGAAGGGTCCGGCCGATCTCGGCCAGGGCGGCCTCGACCTTCCTGGTCAGGGCCACCGTATCGGCGCCCGGCTGCTTGGATACCGCCAGGATCACCGCCGGGTGGGCGTCGATGGCGGCGTCGCCGCGTTTGACGCCGGCGCCGTTGCGCACCTCGGCCACCTGATCGACGGTGACGGGGGCGTTGTTGCGCCACGCCACCACGGTGTTGCGCAGATCGTCCAGGTCGGTGGTCTGGCCGATATTGCGGATCAGGAACTCGGCCGAGCGCTGTTCCAGGAAGCCGCCGGTGGTGTTCCGCGCAAAGCCGGCCAGGGCCTTTTCCACGTCGGCATAGCCCAGGCCCAGGGCCGACAGCTTGGAGGGCGAGACCTGGACCTGAATCTGGCGGACCTCGCCGCCCATGGGGATCACCTGGGCGATGCCGGGAATGGACAGCAGGCGGGGCCGCAGCACCCAATCGGCCAGGGAGCGCAGTTCCATGGGCGGCGTGGCGCCCGCCTTGGAACGCACGCCGACCAGCATGATCTCGCCCATGATGGAACTGACCGGCCCCATGACGGGATTGATGCCGGCGGGCAGCAGGTCGCGCGACGAGGCCAGCCGTTCGGCCACCAGTTGCCGGTTGCGGTAGATGTCGGTGCCCCAGTCGAACTCGACGAAGACGATGGACAGACCGACGCCGGAATTGGAGCGCACCCGCACCACGCCGGGGGCGCCGTTCATGGCGGTTTCGATGTGACGGGTGACCAGGGTCTCCGATTCCTCGGGGGCGAGGCCGGCGGCCTCGGTCATGATGGTGACGGTGGGGCGGTTCAGATCGGGAAAGATGTCGATGGGCAGCCGGGACAGCACCAGGGAGCCATAGACGGTGACCGCCAGGGCGGCGGCCAGGACGAACAGCCGATGACGCAGGCTGAGGGCGATGATGGCATC
>Ga0265320_10000823_pt1 | contig 23388 bp, 21 predicted proteins | sample 4827metaG_FD_202087 | JGI IMG/M metagenome (GOLD analysis project Ga0265320, IMG submission 202087) | Rhizosphere microbial communities from Carex aquatilis grown in University of Washington, Seatle, WA, United States - 4-8-27 metaG | ecosystem: Host-associated > Plants > Roots > Rhizosphere >...
ACAGACGTCGATCCACCAGGCGGAACGCGGAGGGTCAGGGTTGGGAGGTCGCTGGCTCAAGATGCTGATGCAAAGCGCGGCGGCATCACGCTCAAGGAGAAAGCGGTCGGGTGCGGACCGGCCGGCGTTAATTAGCAGGCAAGCTCGGCGCTATGAATTTCCGACGCCGGCAACCGCGACTCCGCGAGGACGGTCCGGGCGATGGCCCGCGCGGCCGTTGGCCGGGCCAGCCGGCCGAGGTTGGTGCGCCAGTGCTGCCACAGCCGGGCGTCGTGCGCGAACAGGCGCTGCAGGGTCGAGACGATCTCCGCCGGCGTCTCCGCCAGCGCCCCCGCGTCGTGGCGGCGGATGAGCTCGTAATTGCCCTCCTCCTGTCCGGGCACAATCTGGCTGACCAGCAGCGGGCAGAGCGCGTTGATGGATTCCTGGGTGGTGGCGCCACCGGCCTTGCTGATGACGACGTGGTGGGTCATCAGGAGCTCGGGGATGCGGTTGGTCCAGCCCAGCACTTCGGCCGCGGCGGGGGCGCCGCGGGCCAGGTCGGCCAGTTCCTGGCGCAGCGCCTCGTCGCGACCGGCGGTGAAGGTGAGGTGCCACTCGCGGTGCTGGAGGAGGGCGCGCGCGATCGCGACCGCCTCGCGGCGGCCCGAGTTGATCATGAAGAGCACCCGGCGCCGCGGATCCCCTGCCGGGTCCGGCGGCTGCCAGTGCGCCGGCCGGTCGGCGAAGGCGGAGGCGACGGGAAAGCCGCTGACGTGGACCCGCGCGGGCGGCACACCTTGGCGGTGCAGAAAGGCGGCGGAATCGTGATCGGTGACGAACCAGCCGGCCGACGGAGTGCGGTACCAGAGCGAATTGATGGTGAGGGCATCCGTGATGATGGTGTAGTGCGGGCCGAACACCCGGCCCTCGTGCCGCAGCTGGTTGAGCAGCCAGCCGTACACGGGGTAGGTGGAGCAGATGGCCGCCGGCTGTTTTTCCTCAAGCAGGCGGCCGAGCAGCCGGCGGTGGCTGGCCAGGGCGCCGAACATGCCGGCCGCGCGCGGCGACTCGTCGAGCCAGCGGTACACCCGGCTCCAGATTTTCGGGGCGGTGTTGATCAGCCGGAGGTAGCCGCGGCGGGAGAGGTCGTTGAGGCGCGGAGCGCGGAGGGCGAACACGTCGACCAGCTCGGCGTCGATCCCGGGCTGCCCGTTGAAGGCGCCCTGCAGGGCGCGGGCGGCGCTGTTGTGGCCTTCGCCATAGCCGGCGGTGAGGATCAGGATCTTTTTCATGGTGGCTGGCGGTGGAGGCGGGACGATCAGTCCCGCGGGCTGCCGGGTGGGCGCCGCAGGCCTCGCGGGACCAATGGTCCCGCCTCCAAGAATACAAAGGAAGCGGTCTGCAATCCGGTCACGCGAGGACGGGCATGGTCAGCGGCTCCTCGCTTTCCTCGGCCGGGTTGGCGGAGGGCTGGGGTGCGGGGAACCGGGCCACGAACTCACGGTAGGTGATGAGCTCGAGGCGGCCGTCGTGATGCTCGACGATGGCGGTCAGGGACTCGACCCAGTCGCCGGAGTTGAGGTAGTGGATGTCGCCGATCATCTTGTCCGCCGGGGTGTGGATGTGGCCGCAGATGACGCCGGTGCAGCCGCGTTCGCGGGCGAGGTTGGCGATCTGGTCCTCGAACTTGCCGACGAAGCTGACGGCCTGCTTGACGCGGGCCTTGATGGCCTGGCTGAGCGAGAAATACTCCTTGCCGCGGAGGGCGCGGAACCAGTTGTAGCAGCGGTTGAGGCGGAGCAGGAGCGCGTAGCCGGCGTCGCCGAGGTGGGCGAGGATGACCATGTGCTTGATGACGCCGTCGAACACGTCGCCGTGGAGCACGAGGTAGCGGCCCCGCGGGGTCTCGAGCACGCATTCCTCGACGAGCCGCAGGTGCTCGAACTGCAGGGGCAGCAGCCGGCCGAGGAAATCGTCATGGTTGCCGCGCAGATAGACGACCGCGGTGTCGCGCTTCTGGATCATGGTCAGGACGCGGCGCACGAAGCGGGTGTGGGCCTTGGTCCAGGCGCCGCCGCGGCGCAGGCGCCAGCCGTCGATGATGTCGCCGTTGAGGATGAGGCGCTCGCAGCGGACATGCTTGAGGAAGTGGGTGACCTCCTCGACCTTGCTGTGCGGGGTGCCGAGATGGATGTCGGACACGATGACGGTGCGGACCTTGAGGGTGGATTTGCTCATGGGCGGGAGGGGGCGGGGAGTTTTCGATTCGCGATTTCCGATGCCCGAGCGGCCGGCGCGGCGTGGTGGCTGGACGCGGCCTCGGCGAGGTCGGCGGCGAAGCGGTCGATGATGGCGTCCCAGGACAGTTTGCCCACGGCGGCCGGCGCGGCGGCGGCGAGGCGCGCCCGCAGGGCGGGATCCGTCACGAGGCTCACGGCGTGGGCGAGGAAGGCCGCGGCGTCACCCAGGGGGGCCACGAGGCCGTTTTCGCCGTGGCGGATGAACTCATGCGCGGCGGCGTAGTCGAAGGCGCCGACGGCCAGCCCGCTGGCGAGGGCCTCGGTGATGACGTTGCCGAACGTCTCGGTGGTGCTGGCGTGCAGGTAGACGTCGCCCGCGGCGTAGTGGCGGGCGAGGTTGATGCCGGTGTAGAAGCCGGTGAAGACGATGTCGGGCCGCTGGCGCTGGTAGACGGAGAGCATCGGGCCGTCGCCGACGAGGACGAGGCGGGCGCGCGGGGCGGCGGCCCGGATGGCGTCGAAGGCGCGGAAGAGCAGCGGGTAGTTCTTCTCCGCGGCCATCCGGCCGACATGGAGGATGACGGGGTCGCCGGGCGCGGCGCCCCAGGAGGCGCGCAGCGCCTCGTCGCGGCGCGCGGGGTTGAACAGCACGGGGTCCACGCCGCGCGAGAGCAGCCGGAGGTTGGCGTAGCCCTCGGCGCCGAGCCGGGCGAGCAGGGCGCGGGTGGGGACGAAGGTGCGCAGGGTGCGGTTGTGCACGTGGCGGAGCCAGGCGGCGACGACGGGGCGCAGCCAGCCGATGCGGTAGTCGCCGGTGTATTGGTCGAAGTTCGTGTGAAAGCTCGACGTGACGGGAATGCCGAAGGCCCGGGCGGTGGCGATGGCCGAGGCGCCGAGCGGGCCCTCGGTCGCGACGTGCACCAGGTCGGGGCGGTTCAGCGACCAGAGCTGGCGCATGCGGCGGCCGGCGGGGAGGCCGAGCCGGAGCTGCGGATAGCCGGGGATCGGCACCCCGGGCAGCCGCACCTGGCGGCAGGCGACGCGCTGGGTCACGCTGAAGCGGGCGGATTCGTGCCGCTGGCGCGGGCGGATGATGGTGACGCGGTGGCCGCGCTGGGCGAGGCCGTCCACGAGGCGGCCGAGCGTCATGGCGACGCCGTTGATTTCGGGAGAATAGGTTTCGGTGACGAGGACCAGGTTCAATAAGGGTGCCCAGGCGGCGGTGACAGGCCAACCGTCGAGCGCCGGCAGCATGGGGGTCCCTTGTTAACGGTCCGTGTCGGCGCGGTGACGATTGGGTGAACAACCGCCCGGCGGCCGGGGCATGCAAATAGATTAAATAGTAGTTGCGCGGCGCGCGCGAAAGTTTCTAACGTCTTGCTTTTAGATTGATGCAAACCCACGGGCCCAAGCGCATCTACACACCGCAATCGCTCGAATTCTGGTTCGGCCGCCTGGAGGCCGACTGGGAGGGGCAGTTCGACGCGTCCCACGTGGAGCGCGGGCATGAAATGTACCGCGACGGCGAGATCCGCGAGCTGGAACTGGGGGCCAAGGACGCCATCATCCACCGCAAGGTCGAGAAGCGCGAGGAATACGCGGTCATCGAATGGGACGGCGAGGCGATCCGGGTGCGCTCCTCCTCCACGGACGTGCTGCTGGCGAACGCCATCGCGGTGGCCGGCCTGCACGAGATCGAGGAACTGCTCGTCGACGAGATGACGGCCCTGCTCCCGGGCGCCGCGGCCAAGGCCAGCCCGGCCGGCAACGGGCACGGCGCCGCCCACGGCACGAGCGACTCCAAGTCCGACCAGCCCGCGCGCGACCTGCTGCTGAGCTTCACGACCACGGCCGACGGCCTGGTCTTCCTGGCCTACTGGAAGCAGGGCCGCAGCCGGATCCCCGCCCTGGGCAACGCCGCCAACCACCCGACGGCGGCCGAGCGCGCCAAGCTTATCGCGCTGGCGACCTACGCCCGCAAGGCCCACTTCCGCTACAACCAGACCACACACGGCTACGCGCTCGACGCGCTGGCGGACATCCCCGGCTTCCTGCGCGACCTGCTGCCGCACTGGAAAAAGCAGTTTGCGATCGAGCTCGACGTCAAGGTGGGCAACCTGAAACAGGGCGCGCGGGTCATCGAGATCGAGGCCGTGGCGGAGAAACGCAACGGCTCCGGCCTGGATCTCCGCTGGATCTTCCGCGCCGGGGAGAAGCTGCTCACGGAGGAGCAGGCCGCCGCGCTGCTCAAGCACGGCCGCACGCCCATGCTGCTGCCCGACCTCGGCATCGTCACGATGTCGCCGGAGAAGTGGGAGAGCTTCAACCAGTGGCGCCGCAACCTGGAGGACACCTCGGCCGGCGGCGCGCTGCCGCCCTACCTGATCTTTTCGCTCTTCAACGACAGCCGGATCAAGGTCACGCTCGGCGCCGAGCTCGACGCCTGGCGCCAGAAGGTGCTGAGCCCGTCGCCCGCCCCGCCGGCGCTGCCGGAGTTCCTGCGCCAGTACCAGCGCCGCGGCGTCGAGTGGATGCACCACCTCTGCGAGACGGAGTGCCACGGCCTGCTGGCCGACGAGATGGGCCTGGGCAAGACGGCGCAGGTCATCGCCCTGCTGCAGTCGCGGCCGCTCCGCGGCCAGCGCCACCTCGTGGTCTGCCCCGCGAGCGTCGTGCCCGTGTGGCGCGAGGAGCTGGCGCGGTTTTATCCGGAGGCGAAGATCGACACGCTCAAGTCGGGCAACGATTTCACGACCAACAAGGCGCCCTGCATCTGGCTCGCGAGCTACACGCAGCTGCGCAAGCACCGGGCGCTGCTGGACGGCATCGAGTTCGGCTATGCGGTGCTGGACGAGGGCCAGTTCATCAAGAATCCCGACGCCAAGGTCACGCAGGCCTGCTTCGCGATCAAGACCCAGCACCGGCTCGTGCTCACGGGCACGCCGCTGGAAAACCGGCAGCTCGACCTGTGGTCGATCTTCCGCTACCTGCTGCCCGGGCTGCTCGGCTCCCGCGCGGCCTTCGAGACGGCGCTGGTCCAGGACCGCGAGGGCACGATGCACCGGCTGCGGCGGCAGGTGGCGCCGTTCATCCTCCGCCGCACCAAGAACGAGGTGGCGAAGGAGCTGCCGCCCAAGGTCGAGATGGACCTGCTCTGCCCGCTGACCGAGGTGCAGCGCACCGAGTACGCGCGCATCTGCACCGAGGGCCTGGCGCGCCTCGGCGAGGACATCAGCCTCGCGCTGCGGGAGAAATCCTTCGGCTTCCTCGCGCTGCTCACGCGGTTGCGGCAGGTCTGCTGCGACCCCGACCTGCTGCCGTGGCTCAACGCCCCGCTGACGGACAGCGGCAAGCTGCAGCTGCTGATCGAGAAGCTCGCCGAGGTGGTGACCAGCGGGCACAAGGTCGTGATCTTCTCCCAGTTCGTGACCCTGCTCAACCGCGTGCGCACGGCGCTCGACCACCATTACCCGGACCTGCCGCGCTACGAGATCACGGGCATGACGGTGGACCGGCAGAAGCCGGTGCGGGACTTCCAGACCGCGGCGGGCGCGGCGGTGATGCTCGTCAGCCTGAAGGCGGCGGGCACCGGCATCACGCTGCACGCGGCGGACTACGTCTTCCTGCTCGACCCGTGGTGGAACCCGGCGGTCGAGGACCAGGCCATCGACCGGGTGCACCGCATCGGGCAGACCAACACGGTGTTCGTCTATCGCATGGTCACGGCCGGCACGATCGAGGAGCGCATCCAGGCGCTGAAGGTCGAGAAGAAGCAGCTGTTCAACCAGGTCGTCGGCGGGACGACGGGCGACTTCGAGTGGACGAAGCATTTCAGCTCGCTGAACAGCCTGATCCAGCTCAGCGCGGTGGAGACCGGCGAGGCCGAGCAGCTCAACGCGGTGGTGGCGGTCCCGGAGCCGGCCCCGGGCGGGGTTGCGGCCTCCTGAGGCGGCCCGCGGCGCTCAGTCCGTGGCGGCCGCCGGCGGTGGTGGCGCGGGCGCGGCCGGCGTCACGGCCGCAGGCGGCGGCGTGATTTCCGCCGGCGGCGGACCGGCGGGCGGCGCGTCGCTGTCCGCCGGCAGGTGCCTGGTATCATAAAAAATGCGGACACCGGCCTTCTCGGCCGGGAGGAGTTCGCGGGCGCGCAGCAGGGCGCGGCGGGTGGCGGCGACGGGATTGGCCTCGGCCGGGAAGAGGTTGTTCTCACCCAGCTGATCGAGGAGCCCGCTGCGCCGGAGCACGCGGGTGACCGTCGGGTTGCTGCCGCTGATGAGCAGGGACCGGCCGGTGAGCCGGAGATAGTCATGGAGGTTCTCCAGCGCCATCACGGTCGAGGCGTCGAGGTGGTGGGCGTTTTTCATCCGCAGGATGAAGATGCGGATGTCCTGGTTCTCCGCCAGGCGGCGGACCTCCTGCTGGAAGAGGTCCGCGGCGCCGAAGTAGAGGTCGCCCTCGACGTGGATGATGGAGATCTGCGGGTGCGGGCGCTCGTCGGGATGGTGCAGCTCGGCGAGCTGGCCCTCCGGATTGATGGTGTATTCGGCCAGGGTGGGGGTGCTGGTCTTCTGCAGGAACAGGGCGAGCGCCACGCCGATGCCGACGTAGATGGCGGTGTCGAGCTTCAGCAGCAGGCAGGAGACGAGGGTGACGACAAAGACGATGGCGTCGGAGCGGGTGGAGCGGCAGGCGATGCGGATCTGATGCCGGTTGATCATCTTCACGCCGACCCGGATCAGGTGCGCGGCGAGCGCGGCGATCGGGATGAAGTTGAACACCGGTGTCACGAAGAGGAGGACGAGCAGGACGACAAAGCTGCTGAACATCGAGGACATCTGGGTGCGGGCGCCGCTCTGGAAGTTGACGGCGGAGCGGGCGAACGAGGACGAGCCCGGCACGCAGCCGAAGAAGGCGCAGGCGATGTTGGCGGCGCCCATGCCCATGAGTTCCTGGTTCGGCTCGATCTTCTGGCCGCTCTTGCCGGCGAGGGACTTGGTGATCGAGGTGGCCTCGAGCATGCCCAGGATCGAGATGGCGATGGCGGTGCCCGCGAGCTCCGGCAGCAGGTGCAGCTTCCGTTCGCCGAAGTGAAAGCCGGCAAAGGCGGGGATGACCGCATGCAGTGCGCCCTCGTCCTGCACCATGCGGAAGGGCGCGGCCGGGTCCCAGAGGGTGAACAAACGGGCGAGCAGGGCGAGCAAGGCGAGGCCGAGCAGCGCCTCGGGCCAGTGCGGGCGGAAGCGGCGCACGGCCGTGAAGGCCAGCAGGGCCAGCAGCCCGATGCCGAGCGCCCAGGGCTGGATCGCGAGCGTGCCGAGGTTGATCAGGGCCTGCACGACGTTGGTCACGAAGCTTTGGGCCGGCCCGACGTCGTACCCGAGCAGGTTGTGGAGCTGGCTGCCGATCAGGAGGACGCCGATGCCCGTGCTGTAGCCGACGACGACCGAGCGGGAGATGAACTTGGTGATCTCGCCGAAGTTCAGCAGGCCGGCGAGGAACTGGATCAGCCCGATCAGGAAGGCCAGGTAGATGGCGAGCTGCAGCGGCTCGAGGGTGGTGACGCCGGAGTTGGCGGCGATGGTCGCCGCGACGATGAGGGAGATGGAGCTGGTCGGCCCGAAGACGTGGTGGTGGGAGGAAAAGAAGAGCGCGCCGACCAGGCCGCCGATGATGACGGCGGCGATCACCGGCTGCGGCGGCAGGTTCAGAATCAGGGAAAAACCGATGGCCTGGGGGATGGAGACGAGGGTGAGGGTGGCGCCGGCGAGGAGGTCGGCCCGGCATTTCTCCCACGAGTAGTGCCGCAGCTCGGCGACGAAGGGAAATCGCACCTTGAACATCTGTGCGCCCAGGGCGGTCACCTCATCGGTCAGCTCTGATACTTCCGACATGGCCTTCAACGTGGAAAGACCGGCCCTGATGGCGAGTGCATTCTGGCCGGCCCGGGGGCCGAGGCCCGCCGGTGTTTTCCCCGTTTGTCACACGGCCGACACGGAACCGTAACATTGGCCCCCTATGATCGGCACTTTCCCGGCTGTTTGCCGGTGAAATATCCACACAAGCCATCCAAACCCACCCAACATGTTTAAGCGCAATTCCAAACTGTTCGCCACTGCGGCGTTCCTCTGCACCGCCGGCATCGCGCTGGCCCAGGACAGTCAGGCCCTGATCGACACCCTGATCCGCAAGGGCATCATCAACTCCGACGAGGCCAAGGCCATCCAGACCGAAGCCAAGAATGCCGCGAGCCTGGTCTCGACGACGGTCACCGGAAAACTTTATATCGACGTCAGCGACGTCTCGGCGAAGACGGATGCCGGGGTGAAGCAGGATCCGAGCGGCGTGGGCGTGGACGTCAAACGCTTCTACTTCGGGGTGACCCACCAGTTTGACAAGATGTGGTCGGCGAACATCAACACCGACTCGGCGTTCAACGCCACCACCGGGGTCACCAACCTCTTCATCAAGACAGCCTATGTGCAGGCCAAGTTCTCCCCCGAGGCCATCGTGCAGGTCGGCTCCGCGAACGAGCCCTGGATCCCGTTCGTCGAGGACACCTACGGCTTCCGCTACGTGGAGCAGACGGTGACCGATCGGCTCAAATTCGGCAACTCGGCGGACTGGGGGGTGCATTTCCTCGGCACCAACAACATGGTGAGTTACAATTTCTCCGCGGTGAACGGCGGCGGCTACAAGAACCCGACCCGGTCCAATTCCATGGATTTCGAGGGCCGCATCTCGGTCGAGCCGGTCAAGGGCCTGGTCTTTGCCGTCGGCGGCTACACCGGCGACCTGGGCAAGGACAGCAACACGAGCCCGGCGAAGCAGACCGCGACCCGCACGGACCTGCTGGTCAACTACACGACGGACAAGTTCAAGGTCGGCGGCGAATACTTCTCCGAGGACAACTGGGGCCTGACCGCCGCGGCCACCCCGGACAGTGGCGACGGTTATTCCCTCTGGGCGCAGTACAAGATGGACAAAATGTGGTCGGTCTTCCTGCGGTACGACAAGGACAAAGCCAGCAAGGACCTGCACCCGCTGTTCCAGGAGACCTACTATAACTTCGGCGTGCAGTGCTCGGTCATGAAGGGGGTCGACATCTCGCTGGTCTACAAGAACGACAACATCGACCACCCGACCAGCGCGAGCGTGATCACCAGTGCCGAGGAGATCGGCCTATACGCGCAGATCGCATTCTAAGCCATCCATCCCCTGCCTCCCTTTACCATGAAAAAAATCATCCTTTCTTCCCTGCTTGGCCTCTTCGCCGTCACGGCCGCCTCGGCCCAGATGCTCATCAACGGCGCCGGCGCGACCTTTCCCTATCCCATCTACGCGAAATGGTTCAACGAGTACGCCAAGGTCGACCCGTCCGTCCGGTTCAACTACCAATCGATCGGTTCCGGCGGCGGCCAGAAGCAGATCCTGGCCGAGACGGTCGACTTCGGTGCGTCCGACGGCCCGATGTCCGACGAAAACCTGGCCAAGGCGCCCCGCAAGCTGCTCCACATCCCCACCGTGGCCGGCGCGGATGTGATCAGCTACAACCTGCCGGGCAGCCCGAAGCTGCAGCTCGACGGCCCGACGGCGGCGGCGATCTTCCTCGGCACGATCCGCAAGTGGAACGATCCGGCGATCACGGGGCAGAACCCGGGCGTGACCCTGCCCGACCAGGACATCCTGGTCGTCCATCGCTCCGATGGCAGCGGCACGACCTACATCTTCACCGACTACCTGAGCAGCGTGAGCCCGGACTGGAAGGCCAAGGTCGGCAAGGGCACCTCGGTCAACTGGCCGGTCGGGCTCGGCGGCAAGGGCAACGAGGGCGTGTCGGGCCAGGTCAAGCAATCCCCCGGCGCCATCGGCTACATCGAGCTGGCCTACGCGAAGCAGAATCAGCTCCCGTACGCCGCCATGAAGAATTCCTCCGGCAACTACATCGAAGCCTCCATCGCGTCGGTCACCGCGGCGCTGGCCACGGCGCAGATTCCGGACGACTTCCGGTTTTCCATGGTCAACCCCCCGGGCGCCGATGCCTACCCGATTTCGGGCACAACCTGGCTGCTGGTCTACCAGGAGCAGAAGGACCACGAGAAGGGCCAGAAGCTGGTCGAGTTCCTGAAGTGGGCTTACAAGGAGGGCGAGAAGATGGCGGCCAAGCTGGACTACGCCCCGCTGCCGGACAGCGTGCAGGCGCGTGTGCTTGCGCGGATCGACGAGATCAAGTTCTGAGCGGGTTCACCTGATTGTAACAATATAAGGTTCGTCACCGGAGGGTGTGGCTTCCCACCCTCCGTTTCACTTTCCGCCTGCATGTCCACCGTCCCTCCCGCACTGGCCGCCGCGCAATTTGCGCCGCCCCGCCGCTGGCCCGACATCTCCTTCCGCTGGCTGGCCTTCCTGGCGGCGTGCACCATCGTCGCCCTGATCGTCCTGGTCGGCTGGGAATTGTACCATGGTGCGCAGCTGGCGGTGAAGAAGTTCGGGTTCTCCTTCCTCGGCAGCTCGATCTGGGACCCGGTGGCGGACAAGTACGGGGCCTGGCCGTTCATCTACGGCACGCTCATGACATCGTTGATCGCGTTGCTCCTGGCCGTGCCGCTGGGCGTGGGCACGGCGCTGTTCCTGACGGAGGTCGCGCCCCTGCGGCTGCGCCAGCCGGTGATCATGATCGTCGAGATGCTGGCGGCGGTACCGAGCGTCATCTTCGGCCTGTGGGGTATCTTCGTGCTGATTCCCTGGCTGCGGGACAATCTGTTCGTGTGGCTGAAGCACGGGCTCGGCTTCTTGCCCCTGTTCCAGGGGCCGATCTACGGGGTCAGCGTACTGGCGGCGGGGATCATCGTCGCGATCATGATCCTGCCGATCATCACCTCGGTCTCGCGCGAGATCCTGCGCTCGGTGCCCAACCTGCAGCGGGAGGCCGCCTACGCCCTGGGGGCGACGCACTGGGAGGTGATCCGGATTGCCGTGCTGAGTTATGCCCGTCGCGGGGTCTTTGGCGCCGCCGTCCTCGGGCTGGGCCGCGCGCTGGGCGAGACGATGGCGGTGACGATGGTGATCGGGAACCGGCCGGAGGTCAGCTCCTCGCTGTTCGCCCCCGGCTACACCCTGGCGAGTGTGATCGCCAATGAATTCACCGAGGCCACCACCGACGTGTATCTCGCCGCGCTGTTCGAACTGGGGCTGGTGCTGCTGGCCGTCACCATTCTCGTCAATGTGATCGCGCAGCTGATGCTGCGCACCCTCGCTGGCGGCGGCACCGGCAAGGTGAACTGAGGCCCGCATGAGCGCGACCACCACCGTCCCCTGGCTGCAGGCCGCCCCGCCCGGGCATGCCTGGCGCATGTTCAAGAGCCGGGCCATGGGCGGGATCATGCTCGCCAGCAGCATCGCGGTGATGGCGCCGCTCTTCCTGGTGCTTTATTTTCTGATCCACGAGGGCGCGAGCTCGATTGACTGGCACTTCTTCACCCGGCTGCCCCGGCCCCCGGGCGAAGCGGGGGGCGGCATGGCCAACGCGATTGTGGGCAGCCTCGAGTTGCTGGGGATGGCGGCGGTCCTGGGGGTCCCGGTCGGGGTGTTCGGCGGCATCTACCTGGCGGAGTACGGCCGGGACCGGACCAACTCCTGGATCCGCTTTGCCGCCGACGTGCTCAACGGCATCCCGTCCATCGTCTGGGGCATGGTGGTGTACCTGCTGCTGGTCGTGCCCTTCAAGACGTTCTCGGCCTACGCCGGCGGCGTGGCGCTGGGCATCATGATGATCCCGCTGGTCATGCGCACGACCGAGGAGATGCTGCTCCTCGTGCCCCAGGGCTATCGTGAAGCGGCCCTGGCCCTCGGCATCGCCCGGTGGAAGATTGTCATGGTCATTGTCGTGCGGGCGGCGATGAAGGGCATCATCACCGGCATCCTCGTGGCCCTGGCCCGGGTGGCGGGCGAAACGGCCCCGCTGCTTTTCACCGCCTTGGGCAACAGTTTCTGGAACCGGAACCTGGCCGAGCCGATCTCGGCCGTGCCGCTGCAGATCTTCGCCTACGCCATCTCGCCCTATGACGACTGGCACCGGCAGGCCTGGGCCGGGGCCCTCGTGCTGCTCAGCATGATCCTGACGCTGAATATTTTTGTCCGCATCATCTCCCGCGACCGCAAATTCACCTAATCATGCAAGTCATGACCGAACCCAGCGCCCCCCCTTCCCCGAACCAGCCGTACACGGTGAACGTGGCCATGCCCGCCGCCCCGGCCCTTCCCCCGCAGGCCGCGGCCGAGGTGGCCTTCGACATCAAGAACTTCTCCCTGTGGTATTCCGCCCACCAGGCCCTGCACGACATCACCATCCAGATCCCGAGCAAGCGGGTGACGGCGATCATCGGGCCGAGCGGTTGCGGCAAGTCCACCTTCCTGCGCGCGCTGAACCGCATGCACGAGCTGAGCCCCGGGGTGCGCATCGCCGGCGACCTTCGCCTCTACGGGGAGGACCTCTATTCGCCGCAGATCGACGCCACGCTGGTCCGCCGCCGCGTCGGGATGGTCTTTCAAAAATCCAATCCCTTCCCGACGATGACCATCGCGGAAAACGTCCTCTGCGGCCTGCGGCTGAACGGGGTCCGGGACAAGCAGCTCCTCCGGGAGCGGCTGGAACAGTCCCTGCGCATGTCGGCCCTGTGGGACGAGGTGAAGGACCATCTTTACCGCCCCGGCACCAGCCTGTCCGGCGGCCAGCAGCAGCGCCTGTGCATCGCCCGGGCGATCGCGGTGCGTCCCGAGGTGCTCCTGCTCGACGAGCCGTGCTCGGCCCTCGACCCCATCGCCACCGCCAAGGTCGAGGAGCTGATCCACGAGTTGAAAAGGGACTACACCATCGTCATCGTGACCCACAACATGCAGCAGGCGGCGCGCGTTTCCGACCGCACGGCGTTCTTCTACATGGGCAAGCTGATCGAGTACGCCGAGACCCGCACCATCTTCATGAACCCCGCCAACCCCCAGACCGAGGCATATGTCTCGGGCCGCTTCGGCTGAGGAAATCAATCAATGAGGAACTCAGGAAGGCTGGAACGAACCAAGGCAGCCTGACTTATTTCCTGATTCCCTGATTTCCGCATTTAATCATCCTGACTTCCAAACATGAAACGCTTCTTCGACGCCGAACTGGAAAGCTTCCGCGCCCACCTCCTGCAGATGGGCGAGCGCGCCATCGACCAGACCCGCCTCGCCATGCGCGCGCTCACCGACGGGGACATGCAGCTGGCCGACAAGGTCATCATGGCCGACGACGAGCTCGACAAGCTCGAGGTGCACATCGACGACGAGGCCATCCGCTACATGACCCTGCGCGGACCCGTGGCCTCGGAACTCCGCCTGATCGTGGTGGGCATGAAGGCAAGCCACGACCTGGAGCGGGTGGGGGACGAGGCGACCAGCATCGCCCGCCGCTCCCGCAAGCTGGCCATCGAGCCGCGGCTGGAGCTCTACGCCGACATGCCACGCATGACCAACATCGCGCTGGAGATGCTGCGCGACGCGCTCGACTGCTTCGTGCAGGAGGACGAGCAGAAGGCCCTGAGTGTCGTCCGCCGGGATGCCGAGGTCGACAACCTCAACCGGCTCGTCTACCGCCGGCTGACGAGCTACATGATCGAGAAGCCCGAGACCATCGCCCGGGCCATCGAGCTCATGTTCATCTCCAAGTCCATCGAGCGGATCGCCGACCACGCGGTCAACATCGCCGAGGAGATGGTCTTCCTCTCGAAGGGGGAGGACATCCGCCATTCGGACATCACCAAGGTCATCGCCGCCCCGCCGGGATCCTCCGCGCCGCCGATGTAAGGCTGTGGGGCGGGATCGCTGATCCCGCCACGAGGGTGATGCAAGGTGCGACGGCGGGATCAGCGAACCCGCCCCACAGGCAGGCACCTGCCTCAGCGATAGCCCAGCGCGGTACAAGCCAGCATCGTGCCGTAGCCGATGAGCCCGCAGACCGGCAGCGTGAAGATCCACGCCCACACGATCCGCTCGACCACGCCCCATTTGACGGCCCCAAAGCGCTTGACGGCGCCCACGCCCATGATGGAGGTCGTGATGGCGTGCGTGGTGGAGACCGGAACGCCGATGCTGGTGAAGCCATGGATGATGAGGGCGGCGGTCGTCTCGGCGGCGAAGCCGTGCACCGGCTGCATGCGGACCATCTTGTGCCCCAGGGTGCGGATGATGCGCCAGCCGCCGGCGGCGGTGCCGGCGGCCATGGTGACGGCGCAGGTCACGACGATCCACTTGTCCACGACAAACTCCGGGGTGCGCAGGAAGGCCAGCCCGGGCGGCAGGTCCTTGAACACGCCGGACTGCGTGCCGGTGTAGAGGGCGAGGGCGATGATGCCCATGGTCTTCTGCGCGTCGTTGGAGCCGTGGCTGTAGCCCATGAAGGAGGCGCTGACGAGCTGCAGCTTGCCGAACACGCCGTTGACCGTGCGGGGCCGGAGCCGGTGGATGCCCATGGTCAGGAGAAACATCAGGCAGTAGCCGCCGAAAAAGCCCAGGAGCGGGGAGGTGATCATCGGGAGGACGACCTTGGGCCAGAGCCCGGACGACCAGTTCATCACGTTCCAGTTGCCGTGGGCGGAGGCCAGCGCGGCGCCGCACAGGCCGCCGATGAGGGCGTGGCTGGAACTGGACGGCAGGCCGAGCCACCAGGTGGCCAGGTTCCAGATGATGGCCCCGGTGAGCCCGGAGAAGATCGTGAACATGGTCACGTAGGAGGTGTCGACCAGGCCGCTGCCGATGGTCTTCGCCACGGCCGTGCCGGCCAGGGCCCCGACGAGGTTGAAGAAGGCCGCCAGGACGATCGCCTGGCGCGGGGTCAGGACTTTGGTCGAGACGACCGTGGCGATGGCGTTGGCGGCATCATGGAAGCCGTTGATATACTCGAAAACCAGAGCCGCGATGAGGACGATCAGGAATATGGTCATGGGGCTCGGCCGGGGGTGGCAGTCGGGCGCGGGCGGGCTCAGGAATATTTCAGCATGATCTGGAAGACGACCTGGCCGGCGTCACGCGCGCGGTCGACGGCCGTCTCGACGAGGTCGTACAGTTCCATGAGGATGACGACCTCCTTGGCGTCAAACGGGCCGTTGTAGAGCTCCTTGACGAGCGCGAGCATGACCTTGTCGGCCTCGCCCTCGGCGAACTGAAGGCGGGAGTGGGCGTCCTGGATGCGCTCGATCTGGGTGCCCTGGCGCAGTTCCTTGACCATGAAGACGACCGACTCGACGGCCTCCTCGAGCAGCACGACCTGGCGCTGCATGCTGTTGCGGGGGACGCGGGCGGGGCAGATCGTGAGCCGCTCGACGATCTTCTCGACGGTCTTGGGGATGCGGTAGAGGGCGAGCGAGAGCGCTTCGATGTCCTCGCGCTCGAACGGGGTGACGAACGTCTTGCAGAGCTCCTCGGTGATCTCCTGGGTGATGCGCTTGTCCTTCCGGCGCGTCTGGATGATGTCGTGAATGCTGGAGGCCTGCGCGGCGCTTTCGTTGGCCAGGATCTTGGCCAGCAGGGCCGTGCTGGATCTCGCCTCCTCGGCGCTCGCCTCCAGCAGGTCGTAGAATTTCTCATCCTTGCCCAGGAGCTTCTTCAGGGAAAACATGCCTGAAACCGGATACCGGAACCCCGCGGGGAGGCGAGGGGAATTTTACAAAAGTTACGGACCATCGGGTGTCACGGCGGGGTCGCCGTGGCTCCAATTAAACCGCTGGAGTGCGGGCGACCCCGCCCGCGTCCTCGGGAAAGTGGGGCGGTCAACGGGATTCGAACCCGCGACCCCAAGAATCACAATCTTGTGCTCTAACCAACTGAGCTATGACCGCCATAAAATTGGGAGGGGCAACATCCAGAGGGCGGCGCAGGCTGTCAACCTTTCTCCGGCGGATTTGCCGTTGCTGCTTTTCCGTGCAGGTATAGGGCTTGAACATGGCGCGTTACCGACTCCTGACCTACAACATCGCGCATGCCCGGGGGCCGCTGCCCGTGCACCAGGGGCTGCGCTCGGCGGCCAAGATCCGCTCCAACCTGCTGAAGATCGCCCGGCTCATCCAGCGCCTGGGGGCGGACATCGTGGCCCTGCAGGAGATCGACGAGAACTCGCGCTGGAACGGCAGCTTCGACCACCTGGCGTTCCTGAGCGCCCACACCGGGCTGGCGCACGCCGTGCATGGCGTGAACAACCGCCGCACCGGCCGCTACCATCTCAACTACGGCAACGCGGTCCTCTCCCGCTTTCCCATCGGGTACAGCGAGACCACGCCCTTCGGCCTCGGCAAGCTGGGGGAAAAGGGCTTTGTGTTCGCGGAGATCGAGGTGCCGAAGAAAGGCCGCCTCCCGCTGGTCAACCTGCACCTGCACCACCGCTCGCGCCCGCAGCGGCTGAAGCAGGCCGCCCGGCTCATCCGCTACCTCGACGAGCAGTGCACCCACCGGTCCGCGCACTGGCATGTCCCGCTGATCGTCTGCGGCGACTTCAACAACCCCTCGCACCGGCCCGACGCCACCGCGACCCTCCTCGGCTATTTCGAGCGGACGAGCAACTACACCCTGCTGCCCAAGACCGGGCGCACCTTCCCGTCGCTCCTGCCGGCGCGCGCGCTCGATTACGTCTATCTTCCGGCGGAATGCCGCGAGCCCCGGGCCGAGATCATCCGCAGCTACCTCTCGGACCACTGCCCCGTGCTGGTGGAATTCTCGCTGCCGTGACCGCGCCGGTGAAAATTTCGCTCGACCCGCGGCGTCCGGCTTCGGAACCTAGCCAATCCATGGACCGCATCGCCGAAGCCTTCGCCCGGACCGCCCGCGAGAAACGCGCCGCGTTTGTCGCGTACCTGTGCGCCGGCGACCCGGATTTCGACACCTCCCTCCTCGCCTGCCGGGCGGTCCTGGACGCCGGCGCGGATGTGCTGGAGCTGGGCGTACCCTTCTCCGACCCGCTCGCCGACGGCCTGACGAACCAGCTGGCGGCGCAGCGCGCGCTGGAATCCGGCATGACGACCGCCCGGGTGCTCGAGCTGGTGCGGCGGGTGCGCGAGTTCAGCGCGGCGCCCATCGTCTTCTACACCTACTACAACCTGGTTTTCTCCAACGGTGTCGACCACTACATCCGGGCTGCGAAGGAGGCCGGGGTGGACGGCCTGCTGACCCTCGACCTGCCCCCGGAAGAGGCGGGCGAGGTGCTCGCGGCCTGCCAGACCCACGGGCTCAAGACCGTCTTCATCGTGGCCCCCACCACCCCCGTGGCGCGGCTGGCCCGCATCTGCTCGGCGGCGACCGGGTTCATCTATTACGTGTCGCGCGAGGGCGTGACCGGCGTCCGCGACCAGGTGGCCTCCAACATCCCCGAGGCCGTGGCCCGGATCGGCCAGTACACCGATCTGCCGGTGGTGGTCGGCTTCGGCATCTCCACCAGCGAGCAGGTGCGGCAGGTGGGGCGCTACGCGGACGGGGTCGTCGTCGGCAGCGCGCTGGTCAATGTCATCCGCGAGAATCTCGGCAACCGCGCCGGCCTGCCCGCGCGCCTGCGCATCCACGCCGCCGAGCTGGTGGCCGGCCTGGCCTGATCCCGCATGACCCCCGCCAAGAAAACCCGCAAGATCCTGCTGATCGACGACGACCGGCTCCAGCAGAAGCTGCTGGAGGCGATGATCCGGAATTTCCGCAGCGGCCCCTTTGAACTCGAGGACGCCTCCACCTACGCCGACGGCTTCAAAAAGCTCATGAGCGGCAAGTATGCCGCGTGCCTGCTCGACTACCGGCTCAACGACGCCGACGGCCTGGCCCTGCTGCGCGAGGCGCGGATCGCCGGCTGCGTCACGCCGGTGATCGTGTTGACAGCGGATGACAGCGAGGAGGTGGACCTGGCCGCGATGGATGCCGGCGCGGTGGACTATCTCGTCAAGGGCACCTTCACCCCGCGCCTGCTGGAGCGGGCCCTCCGCTACGCGCTGAAGCTGGACGAGACCCTCGCCCAGCTCCGCCAGCTGGCCCAGCGCGACGAGCTCACCCGGCTGTTCAACCGCCGCGAATTCCAGCGCATCCTCGAGGAGGAGTGGGACCGCAGCGTGCGGTTCAAGCGGCCGTTCACACTGGTGATGGTGGACATCGACCACTTCAAGCGCATCAACGACGAACACGGCCACCAGACCGGCGACGAGGTGCTCCGCCACGTGGCCAGCCTGCTCGCCGGGCAGGTGCGCAACGTCGACCGGGTCGCCCGCTACGGCGGCGAGGAATTCGTCGTCATGATGGTCGAGACCGACCGGAAGAGCGCGGTGGAGAGCATGCAGCGGCTGGGCCTGCTGCTGGCCGAGACCCCGTGCGTCGTGCCCGTGTCCGACCTGACCATCGCGGTGACCCTGAGCGCCGGCGTCGCCACCAGCATCGAGGACGCCGGCAGCGCGGCCGATCTCGTGGCGGCGGCGGACAAGGCGCTGTACGCGGCCAAGGCCGGCGGCCGCAACCGCATCGTCACCACCGACGGGAAGTCCTACCGGTACACGGTGAGCTGAGCCTGCGGGCGGGATGCGGGCACCCCACCCACAAAAAATCAGCTGGCCTCCGGCGGCGGCACCATGATCCGCAGGCTCTCCGGCTTCAGGGAAATTTCCAGCCGGGCGGTCGTCGCACGCGGCTCGCCGTCCGTGTGGATCCAGCCGGGCTTGGCCCGCTCGATGACAAACTCCGCACCGCTGAGACGGGTGACGGCCCGGACCTGGTCAAAGGTGTCGGTCCCGAGCCGGTAAAGCATGGTGCAGGCGCCAAGGAAGCCGACCTGGGGCACGCTGACCAGCTCGAAGCGGCCGTCGTCCAGCTTCGCGCCGGGGGCGACGCGGGCGTCGTTGCCGTACTGGTCGGAGTTCATGACCGCGAGGGTGAAGGCCCGCAGGCGGATCGCCTGCCCGGCGTGATGGACGGTGAGCGCCTCGGGCTGGTGGGTGAAGAACGACGGCACCCCGACGCGGAAATAGCCGGCCAGGCCGCGGCGGGTGAGCCGGCTGAACCGCACGGCGATGTCGGCCTCGAAGCCGAGGCCCATCGCGTTGAAAAAGGGGAAGCCGTTGACCAGGCCGGTATCGATCGGCATCGGCCGGCCCGCGAGCAGGGTGCGGAAGGCGCCGTGACCCGGGCGGCGGATGCCGAGGTGGCGGCCGAGTCCGTTGCCCGAGCCGCAGGGGATCAGCCCGAAGACCGCCGGGGTGCCGACCAGGCCCGTCGCGACCTCGTTCATGGTGCCGTCGCCGCCGATGGCGACGACCAGGCTGCAGCCCTCCGCGACGGCCTGCCGGGCGAGTTCCGTCGCATGCCGCGGCCGCTCGGTCGAGACGATGGCGCCGTCGAGCCCGTGCCGGGCGATGAAATCGGCCGCCCGGCCGCGCAGATACGGGTTTTTCCGGTTCGAGCCGGAGAAGGGATTGAAGATGAACCGGACTTTGGTGGCCAAGGGAGGGCCGGAGATTGAGACGGGTCCGGCCGCCGGAGGCAAAAGGAGTTTTGCAACAAATCCGCGCACGGTCTGCACTGGCCGGATGCCACCCGTCCTCCATGTCCTCACCGGCTGCACCGCCGTCGGCAAGACCGAGCTTGCGCTGCGCTGGGCCGCGGCGAACAACGCCGAGATCGTCTCGTGCGACTCGCTGCTGTTCTACCGCGGGATGGACCTCGGCACGGCCAAGCCCGCGCCGGCGGAACTCGCCCGGGTGCCGCACCACCTGATCGACATCTGCGCGGTGACCGAGCAGATGGATGTGACCCATTATGTGGCCCGGGCCCGGCGGGCGGTGGCGGAGATCACCGGGCGGGGCCGCCAGGTGCTGGTGACGGGAGGCAGCGGATTTTACCTGAAGGCCTTTTTCGCCCCCGTTGCCGACGAGGTGGACGTGCCGGCGGCCCTGCGGGCGGAGTTGCGGCAGCGACTGGCCACCGATGGCCTGGCCGCGCTGGTGGCGGAATTGTCCGCGCTGAATCCGGCGGGCCTGGGCGCGCTCGATGCCCGGAACCCCCGGCGGGTGCTGCGCGCGCTCGAACGCTGCCGGGCCTCGGGCCGGACCCTCGTGCAGCTGCAGGCGGCCTTCGCGGCGCAGCCCGCGCCGTTCGCGGAGCACACCGTGAAGCTGTGCGAGCTGGTGCGCGCGCCGGACGACCTGGACCGGCGCATCGAACAGCGCGTGGCGGCGATGCTGCAGGCCGGGCTGGTCGGCGAGGTGCGCGGACTTTTGGCGGCGGGGCTGAAACAGAACCCCAGCGCCGCCGGCGCCATCGGTTATCGCGAGACGATCGAGGCGCTCGAGGGCGGGCGCCCGGAACACGAGCTGGCGGGGCTCATCGTGCAGCACACCCGGGCGCTGGTGAAGAAGCAGCGCACGTGGTTCCGGACCCAGCTGCCGGCGCACACGCCGGTGGACGCCGCCTCAGCCGAGGCGGGCGGGCTCTTTGTGGCGCAGGTTTAGCCACAACGTCAGACCGGCGGAGACGACACCGCCGAGGAGCGGGTAAAGCCCGACCGTCAGCAGCGCGAGGCCGGCCGGGCCGGTCATCCAGCGGAATGACCGGACGAACATCCGGACGTGATCCTCGGTGTCACCGGTGGCCCGCAGCTGGGCGACCCGCCACTCGAGGTAGAGGTCGGGCCACTCCGGGTTGATGAAGAGCACGTAGACATTGAGGAAGATGTAGAGCACGAGCCCGGCCACGAAACTGGCGAGGGCCCCGCGGAGCATGCCCTCCCAGGCCGGCACCCAGTAGCGGTCGAGGCGGGTGAACTGGTGGCGCAGCAGGCACCACAGCATCACGAGCAGGATGACCTCCGTGCCCCAGCCGGTGACCTGGCCGAGGGCAAACCGCGTGTTGTGGATCCCGAGGGCGTATTCCGCGAGGGTCCACGCGACCATGGCCGCCCCGCCGAGGAGCCCGTAGCTCAATTCGGGCTTCATGGCACCGGGGTCTCGCGGCGCAGGCGCAGGAAGATGATGACGTGCGTGGCGAGGATGAGCGGCACGAGGAAGGTCGGCAGCAGGCTCAGCGGCAGGTACGTCAGCGCGAGCAGCCGCCACGGCGCCGTCAGGCCGATGCGCGCGGCGGTGAACACCACCAGCAGGATGTCGGCGAAGCCGAGTGCATTCCAGATGGTCATGGCCCGGCGCCGCCGGGCGTCACTCATCGGCCAGAACGCCACCCCGAGGGCGAGCGCGGCCACGACATTGTCGCCCCAGCCGCCCGGCACGGCGAACTCATAGGGCAGTTCACCGCGGTGGTAGAGGATGAGAAAGTAGATCCCGACGAACCGCGTCACATGCAGCAGCACGAGCGAGCGCAGGTCGAGGCCGTCGATCCAGGCGCGCAGGCTCCGCAGCTTGAAACAGAGCAGGAGCAGGATGGCGGTGAGTCCGAACAGCACGCCTTGCACCGCCGGCATGGGCATCCTTTGCAGCAGCCCGCGGTTGCCCGCATACAGCGCGGCCAGCAGCCAGATCCAGATGCCGATGCGGATGAGAAGGGGGGTGGGCATGGGGCAGCCGGCGGCGGCGGGCTCAGGGCTTGCCGGACTTGGCCTGGCCGGCGTGGATCTGCTGCAGGATCAGGTCCTCGGTCGAGATTGATTTTCCCGGCTCGGCCGGTGGGGGCAACACGAGGCCGGTCACGCCGGTCCGGGCCTGGGCGATGAGCTGGCGGGCGGCCCCGACATTCTGGCCCGTGGGGAAGCGCTCGAGATATTGCTGCCAGACGGCGATGGCCTTGTCCGGCTGCTTCAGGTCCTCGAGGTAGAGCCCGCCCTGGTTGAAGAGGCTGAACTCATGCGCGGGATTCATCTGCTGGGCGCGGACGTACTGGGCGAGGGCGTTATCCGGCCGGCCGGCGAAGCGGTAGGCGTTGCCGAGGTCGGTGCGGATGTCGGCGTCGTCCAGGCCCTGCTTGATGGCGGACTCGTAATGTTGGATCGCCAGCGTCCAGTTTTGCCGGTCGTAGTAGAAGTTGCCGACGGTGCGGTCGGCCTGGGCGGGGAGCTGGCCGGCGGTGAGATCGGTCGCGGGCTGCTGGCTGGCCGGGTCGGGATTGACGGCCGGCGCGAGGGGGCCGGCGGCGACCGGCGCCTGGAGCTGGGGCCGCAGTGCCAGATAGGTGATCGTCGCCCCGAGCAAGCCACCGAAGAGGCCGATGGTGACGAAGGGCAGCCAGAAGGAGGCTGCGGGCGGGGGGGCGGGAGGTGGTTTGCTCATGGGGGCGGGAGGTCAAGACAGCCGGTGGCGGACGCTTTGGCAACGCGGCATTCGCGGGCGGGAACGCGCCCGATCTGACCGTCACTCTGTCTCGTGCCCCGGCCACGCCGCCGGCGGGCGCCAGGAGTGCGAGCCGGCTCGCTGATCCACGGACAAACGTACGATGCCGCTCAGGGTAGCGTGATCGAATACCTCTGGAGTGAACTGCCCTCGATCCGGTGCAGCGCGGCGATGGCGGTGTTCAGCGTGACCCGGGCCTGGAGCTCGTTGACGCGCGCCGTGTCGAGGTCGGTCTGCGCCTGCAACACGCGATAGGTGGTCGACAGGCCGGCGTCGAACCGGGCTTTTTCCAGCTCGTACTGTTTCTGGCTGAGCTCGGACGAAAGCGAGGCGATCTTCACGCTTTCCACGTTGGTCTCGACGGAGCGGACGGCGCTGCGGACGGACACCTCGATGCTCTGCTCGATCTGGTGCAGGTGGACTTCCTCGCGATTGAGGGTGGCGAGGGTCTGGCGGTAGCGCGCCCGGTCGGACACCTGGCCGAGGGGATAGCTGAAGGAAAAATCAACCTGCCAGGAATTGTTCTGGCGGCTCAGGGCGTCGCTGAAGGCGTCGCTGCCGCTGCCGCGGGTGCCGTTCAGCCCGAGGGCGGCGCCGACGCTGAGGTCGGGCCGGGCGGCGTCCTTGGCCACGACGAGGTCGAGCTTGTATTGGTCGATGGCTGCCACGGAGGAGAGATAGTCGGGCTGGTTTTGCTTGGCCTGCAGGAGGGAGGAGGCGAGGACCGGCGTGAAATTGCCGACCTCCGGGAAGCGCACGATGCCGACGGCGCTGTCGAGATCGAACTGGCCGATCAGGGCCAGCAGGGCGTCCTGCTTGTCCTTGGCGGCCTCCTCGGCGAGGACGAC
>Ga0265320_10000825_pt1 | contig 23361 bp, 19 predicted proteins | sample 4827metaG_FD_202087 | JGI IMG/M metagenome (GOLD analysis project Ga0265320, IMG submission 202087) | Rhizosphere microbial communities from Carex aquatilis grown in University of Washington, Seatle, WA, United States - 4-8-27 metaG | ecosystem: Host-associated > Plants > Roots > Rhizosphere >...
CAGCCGGCAAGCACATCATCATGGAGAAGCCGCTCACCGGCTATTTTGGCGAACCGGGCGACCCCGAGCCGATTGGCCGGCGCGTCTCGCGCGTCAAAATGTGGGAAGGCGCGCGGAAAAACGCCGAGGCCGTGCGCGCCGCCGTCGCGCGCCACGGCGTGCGCTTTTGCTACGCGGAAAACTGGGTGTACGCGCCGCCGATTGACAAAATGCGCCGCTTAATCGCTGCCGCCAAAGGCTCCATCCTCGAACTGCGCGCGGAAGAAAACCACTCGGGCTCAAACTCCGTCTTTTCGCGCGATTGGAAATCCACCGGCGGCGGCGTGCTGCTGCGCATGGGCGTGCATTCTGTCGGCGCGTGCCTGCACCTCAAGCACTGGGAAGGCTTGGTCCGCCGGGGCCGGGGCATCCGCGCTGTCTCCGTCCTCGCCGACACCGCCGACCTGATTCATACCGAGGCGTCCGACCTCGCGCGCGCCGCCGGGGCGCACGAATGGATCAGCGCGAACCCCGTCGACGTCGAAAACTGGGCCAACCTCGTCATCCGTTTCGACGACGGCACGCGCGCCACCGTGACCGTCAGCGACGCCGGCCTCGGCGGCTTGAACACCCGTGTGAGCGCGTATATGACCGACGGCGTCATCAAGGCCAACATGACCGCCAACGACGGCATCGAAACCTACGCACCCGCCGCCGGCGTCTTCGAACAAGAATATTTCACCGAAAAACTCGAAACCAAAGCCGGCTGGAATCGCCCGAGCTGCGATGAAGACTGGTTTCGCGGCTTCGCCCAGGAAATCGCCGACTTCGCCGGCGCGATCCGCGATGGCCGCGAACCCCGCTCCGGCATCGACCTCGCCGTCGAATGCGTCAACGTCATCTACGCCGCCTACCTCTCCGCCGCCGAAGGCCGCAGTGTGGAGTTGGGGTGATTTTCTCCCTTGCGGGTCGACGCATTTGCCTTCAATTTACGCGTACTTGATATGCCAACGTGCTTGACAGAAAACCGGAGAAAAAGTCGTCCTATTGCGGCGACAGCAGTTGACCTTTTTTGCGGTGCTGGTGGCCTCACACGCGGACTATTAGATGCAGGTATTTCTGTCGCAGCAGGGTATGACATTGATGAAGCCTGCCGACACGCCTATGAACATAACAATAATGGCGCAAAGTTCCACGCCGAAAGCATTGCTGGTCTCAAGGGGAAGACGCTTGCTGCACATTACGCCAAGGACCATGTTCGTATTCTCGTCGGCTGTGCGCCTTGCCAGACGTTTTCAAAATATACCCAGGGTCTTGACAATGAGAATGATCCAAAATGGACCTTGCTCGACCAATTTGCTCGTCTCGTCAACGAACTCAAACCGGATATCGTAAGTATGGAAAACGTTCCCGAACTTAGGCGGCATACAATTTACCATGATTTTCTTGCAACACTTGCAGCCGAGGGGTTTCACTTCGATAAAGAGGATGAAAAGCGGGTTGTTTACTGTCCCGATTACGGCCTCCCGCAACATCGCCGACGTTTAGTTCTTATCGCCTCAAAGTTTGGTCCCATATCCCTCATTCCACCCACACATAAACCCGACCGGTATCGGCGTGTCACCGATGTCTTGCGCAACCTGCCACCACTAGCGGCGGGTGAAATGTGTGCATCTGACGCCCTCCATCGCAGCAGCAGGCTTTCACCACTAAATCTTCGCCGCATCCGCCGCTCAAAACCCGGTGGTACCTGGCGCGATTGGCCTGACGAGTTGGTTGCCAAATGCCACCGTGAAAAATCCGGGAAAACCTATCCCAGCGTCTATGGCCGAATGGAGTGGGACAAGCCCTCCCCAACCATAACGACCCAATACTATGGCTTCGGCAATGGGCGGTTTGGCCATCCTGAACAAAATCGGGGTCTCTCTTTGCGCGAAGGAGCGATTCTCCAATCATTCCCGCCCACTTACGAGTTTGTGAAACCAGGCGACGAATATGCTTTCAAAACAATAGGGCGTATGATTGGAAATGCCGTGCCAGTGCGATTGGGGGAAATGGTTGGGAAATCAATCAAACAACATTTGATAAAATATGGCTACTAACCCTAAATCTCCGTCCGCGACCAAAATTCGTGAACATGGTGGTGAGTTTTTTCGTGCCTATCCCCAACTCTGGGCGGAGACAGAGAGTAGTGGCCAAGCAGAGTTTTTCTCAGAATTTGAAGAGGTAAAGCGACTAAACGCTGAAGGGCAAATTTTATCCAACCAAAAAGTTGTCGACTACGACACAAAGGAATATCCCGTAGAAACAGTTGTGGCAAAATACCTTGCCAGAAAGAAAGACGACGACAATGAGCTATTCGTACCTGACTACCAGCGTGATTTTACGTGGAATCAAATACGTCAGTCAAAATTCATTGAGTCCATGCTCATTGGACTGCCCATCCCATATATTTTTGTTGCTGATGTGACGGAGAAGGAAGCACGGCTTGAGATCGTCGACGGCTCCCAACGAGTCAGAACACTTGCAGCATTTGTAACAAATCAACTTGTACTAGAGGGATTAACCAAATTGAATCATGTAAACGGCTTTCGATTTTGCGACTTGGAGATTGTTCGGCAGAGACGATTCCTGCGCCGTACAATTCACATGATTGAATTGAGTGAAGAAGCCGACGAGGAGGTTCGCCGCGACGTGTTTGAAAGGATCAACACGGGCAGTGATGTTCTGAAAGACATGGAAGTAAGAAGGGGTCTGGGATCAGGTCCATTTCTAAAATTAATTGAGGAATGCGCTTCCAACCAACTGTTCAAGGAACTCGCCCCTCTTTCCGATTATGCCGAAAGGCGACGTGAGCGAGAAGAGTTTGTTTTACGCTTTTTCGCATATTTAGAAAATTATCATAACTTCGACAAAAGAGTTAGAGAATTCCTTGATGAATATCTGGAAAAGACCCAATTAAACTTCAATTCTCAGCGAGAGAGCGAACTTCGTGCAGTATTCATCAGTATGCTGCAATTCATTAAGCAGAATTTCCCTAATGGCTTTTTGAAAGCCGGACATCATATACGCACTCCGCGGATCAGATTTGAAGCGCTCTCTGTAGGCACTGCATTGGCCTTAAAACAAAACCCCAATCTTGCTGTAAAATCATTGGAGTGGCTTGAATCTCCTGAATTCAAAGACTACACGACATCAGATGCCAGTAACTCGAGACCAAAAGTAATAAAGCGAATTGAATTTGTTCGCGACTCTCTCCTCGCTTCTTAACAAATGCATGCAGTAAAAACAGATTTTCGCCAACGCGCTGCGGAGGTTAAGAGGTATTTTTGCTTTGTTACAGCGATCGCGAATGGAACCACAGATATTACAATTGATCAAATCAACGCTGCCGGTCTTCACATGAACGAGAAAGATGAATTACTTAAAACTCTCAAAGCTAGCTGCTACTTATTGCTCTACAATTTGGTCGAATCTACTATGCGAAATCTCATTGAGGCAATTTTTGATGAGTTTCGATTAAAAAACGTTCGATTTGACGATTGTCGCGATGAAATTAAACGTCTTGTCCTCGTCAACTTTAAGGCTAGAAACACCGATAAGTTATTGTCGAAACTTTTAGACTTAGCTCGCCATGTCGTAACAGAAACATTCGAATCAAAAGAAACATTTTCAGGCAATATCGATGCAAGAACAATCAGAGAGACAGCGGAGCGGTTTGGGTTTACTCCGCTTCCTAGAAATGCTGGGTGGATGATGCGCACTGTCAAAGATAACCGTAATGACCTTGCGCATGGAAACAAATCTTTTTCGGAAATTGGCAAGGATGTGACACCAGATCGGCTTGAGGAAGCCAGAAAGCAATCCGTAGTCATTCTGTATTTAACACTTCGTAATGTTGCGAGTTATTTGGATCAACAAAAGTATCTTGCAGCAAATGCATACAACTAAATCTAAACTTTTGGGGGTGCACCGACTAACAGTCTTGCGCCCACTGTAATTCACAACTCAATCTTAATCCCGCGGCGCAGGTAGGCGGGCACGTCGAGGTCTTCGCCTTCGAAGAAGTTGCGCTCGGTCTGGTCGAAGTATCCGCGTTGCTCGTCCGTGCCGACAAAGTGGAATTCGTTTTGCGGCGCGCCGCCGTCCTTGTGACCGCGCAGTTTTGATTCATGCACGGGCGGCGGAGCGGCGACGGCCGCGGCGGGCGGGCGGTCGAACATCGCCGGGGCGTTGTTCAGCGGCGCGGAGGGCGCATCAGCGCGCAGGCCGGACGGCGCGGAGCGCAGCGAGGCCATGGACGCGCCCTTGGCGCGAACCTCGGTCGTGCCGATGACGCAAATTTCGAGTTTCCCGACGAGGCGCTCGTCAATCACCGCGCCGAGGACGGTCTGCTCGCGGCTGCCAAATTTCTCGGCGATGACGGCGACGATTTCGTTCACGCGCGCGAGGCTCAGCTCCGGCCCGCCGACGATGTTGACGAGCAGGTGGTCGGCCCGGCGCGACAATTCAGGCGTGTGCAGCAGCGGGCAGAGCATCAGGTCGTGCAGCGCCTCGGCCACGCAGTTCTCGCCCGCGCCGACGCCGAGGCCGAAGAGCGTCTTGCCGCCGCGCGGCGTGAAGGTGCGCCGCAGCGTGGCGAAATCAAGGTTGATCAGCCCGGTGTGAAATAAAATCGCGGAGATGGAGCGGATGGCGCGGCCAATCCACGCGTCGGCCTGGCCGAAGGCATCGAGCACCGTCGCGTCGTCGGGCAGGTGTTGCAGCAGCAAATCATTCGGCAGCGGGATCACGGCGTCGCACGTCTGGCGCAATTCGGCGAGAGCGGCGTCGGCAATCTGGCGGCGGCGGCCGCCTTCGTTGGTGAAGGGCAGCATCACAAACGCGACCACCAGCGCGCCCGCCTGCGTGGCGATTTGCGCGATGACGGGCGCCGCGCCGCTGCCCGTGCCCCCGCCCAGCCCGGCGACAATGAACACGAGGTCCATGCCCTGGAAAATTTTGGCGATGCGTTCGCGGTCGGCCTCGGCGGCGTTTTTGCCGACATCCGGCTCGCCGCCCGTGCCCACGCCGCGCGTCAGCCCGCGCCCGATGAGCAACTTCTCCGGCGCGGGCGAGGAATTGAGCGCCTGCGCGTCGGTGTTGAGCGCGGCGATGCGCAGCCGCAAATTCACATGGTCGAGTTGGAGGCGGTCCACCGCATTCGTGCCCGCGCCGCCGACGCCGACAATCTTCACGCGCACGCCATCCTCCGGCATCTGGCCGGACAAAAGTTGGTCGGCGTTGGAAATCGAATGGGCGGAGGTGCTCATGGGTGGATGAGTGTTGCGGAAATATTCACGTGCCGAACCAGCGCGCCATCTGGCCGATTAAACCCGCGCCCGCCGCGCCGGGTTTGGAATTGTCGCGTTGCGGCGCGTTGAGCGCAAAGAGCAGCAGGCCGACGGCGGTGCTGTATTCCGGGCCGCGCAGCGACTCGGTGAGCCACGCCGGCTCGGTGGGGCGGCGGGCGGGCAGGCCGAGCACGCGCTCAGCCACGCGCTCGATGGCGGGCAGGCGCGAGGTGCCGCCGGTGAGAATCACGCCCCCGGCGACATCCTCCGGCGTCAGCAGCGCGCCAAGGTGTTTTTTGACAATGGTGAAAAGCTCCTCGACCCGCGCTTCCAGAATCTGGCAGATGGCCAGGCGCGGGATGTAGCGGTCGCCGACGCTCTTGTCGCCGACCATCCAGACTTTTTCCGCGCGGGCCTGCGCGTCCACTTCCGCCTGGCCGAAGCTCAGCTTGACGCGCTCGGCATGCTTGCGGCTGATGCGCAAGCCGAGGCTGAGGTCGTTGGTCAGGTGGTCGCCGCCGAGGGGGATGACGCCGGTTTTCACAATGTGGCCGTCGCGGTAAAGCGCGTAATCGGTGATGCCCGCGCCGATGTCGAGGACGAGCGCGCCGATCTTCTTGTCCATCTCGGGCGTGACCACGTTGGCGGAGGCGACGCTCGACACGATGATATCCTTCACCTCGAGGCCGTTGTAGCCATTGACCAAGTGGATGGCGTTGCTCAAATGCGATTCATCACCCGTGACAGTCCAAAAGCCCAAGTCGAGTTTTTCTCCGAGCTGGCCGTTCGGGTCGCCGACCGGGCGGCCGTCGAGCCGGAAGGAATTGCGAATGTGATGAATCGCCAGTCGGCCGGCCGGCAGTTCTTTTTTGCGGGCCTCGGCGAGGAGACGCTGCACGTCCATCGGGCGCACCCGGTTGTCCGCCGCGCTGACGGCGACTTCCGCATGCTGCGAAAAACCGTCGAGGTGCGCGCCGGATTGCGCCAGAAAGGCGACCTCGGCCTGCGCGCGCGCGTTTTGCTCGGCGGCGAGCAGCGCGGCGTGGGCGCAATTGCACGCGGCCATGAAATCAATGATGTCGCCCTTGCGCACCCCGAGGGACGACGCCTGCCCCACCCCGAGGATGTTCAGGCGGTCGCCGCGAAAAATCTCGCCCACCAGCACCACGGCCTTGGACGTGCCGATGTCGAGCGCGGCAACGATGTGGGATTTGCTCATCGGAGTGGAAAGTTGGGGGTCAGCGCAGGCGGCTGGCGACTTGGGACGGCGGCGGCGCGGCGGGCTGCACAATCACCTGGTTCGGCACCGACAGGTCGAGGCCGTGCAGGAGCATCGGCTTCGCGTCCAGTTGCTCCGCGACAAAACCCAGCCGGCGGACTTGCGTGTCAAAATCCGTCGTCGCAAAAGTCAACTCGCCCAGATTGCCCGATTGGACCTTGATGAGCGACTGCGGGGCGGCGGGGCGCGGGTCGAATTGCTGCAAATTCACGACCGTCCACTGTGCGGCGATTTTGGGCGCGTGCGTGCGCGCGGCAAACAGCAAATCGGAAACCAGCTCCATGCCCGGCACCGGCTGGAAGCCGCCGCCTTTGGCGCGATGCAGGGCCATCCCCGCCATCCAGGGCAGCTGGTTCAACAGCGTGTCGGGATAATCCTGGCCCGCGAAGACTGTGCCGTCCCGCGCGACGAGTAAAATCCTGAGTCCGCCGGCGCCGTCGCTGGTCGCCACCCGCAGCCAGGGCTTGCGCTCCTTGACGCTCACGCGCAGCGTGCCGGGCAACACGCGTTCGACCGCGGCCTCGCGCACCTGCAACGACGACAACAGGCGATCCCGCAAGGCAAACACATCGAGCTTTTCCAGCGCGTCGCCCGGGTGCACCTTGAGAAAATTCATCGCCCAGCCCTCGGTCAGCACCCCGTCGGTGACAAACTCGAATTTGCCGATGGCGGGCACCGTCCCCGCGGCGGTCGGGCCGCGCAGCGGCGCGGTGGTTGAGCCGCGCAAGGCCCACGCGCCCAGCAACAGCAACGACGCGGCAAAGGAAAACATCACGCCCGTGCCGACCCAGCGGATGAGGCGGTTGCGCTGCGCGACGGGCGAGAGCGCGCGCGTCGCGGCAGCCTGCTGGCCAATGTCCTGCCAGGTGCGCAAGCCTTCGGCGGCGGTGAGGGAATTTTTCATGGCGTGGCCGCGACGGCGGCAAACCGGCCCAGCGCCGGGCTGATCATGGCGCGGATGAGTTTCGAAAAAGTGTGGCCGACGCACGACGCGCTTTTCGGCAGCAAACTCGTCGGCGTGCAGCCGGGCATCGTATTGATTTCCAGGATCACGCATCCGCCCGCGGGCGGCAGCATGAAATCCACGCGGGCGAAATCGCGGCAGCCGCACACGGCGAACGCCCCGGCGGCGGCGTGTTGGATTTGCTCGGTGAGCGCGGCGTCCAGCGGCGCGGGGAAAAGGTATTCGGTCATGCCCGCCGTATATTTGTGTTCGAAATCATACGACGCTCCGTCCTTGGGCCGGATTTCCACCACGCCCAACGCGCGGCCCGCCAGCACGCCGACGGATACTTCGCGCCCGCGCACCCACGGCTCGGCCATCCAATGGCCCGGGCTTAAACCTTTCAACGCCGCTTGCAAATCGGGTCGGTTCGCCGCGCGGCGCAGGCCGACGCTGCTGCCCTCCGATACCGGCTTGATAATAATCGCGGGGCCGAGTTTGGCCGCCAGCGAGGCCGCCGAGGAGGGTTGGTCGCCGGTGAAAATCACATGTGGGAGCACGGGCAGCCCGGCGGCGGCGAGCACGCGCTTGGTCTCCACCTTGTCCATGCACAGGCGACTCGCCTCCGGCCCGCAGCCCGCATAGGCGAAGCCGTGCAATTCGAGCGCCGCCTGCACGCCGCCATTTTCCCCCCAACCACCGTGCAGCGCGGGGAAGACGACGTGCCGCGCCGGGTCGAGCGCCTCGGGCAATGCGCTCCCGGGCAGATCATAAATTTCCACGGGAAAGCCCTCCTCCCTGAGGGCGTCCGCAATCGCCCGACCACTGACGAGCGAGACCGCCCGCTCCGCGGAATCGCTTCCGCAGAGAACGGCCACCGGTGGATTTTCCGGAGTCTTCACTTCAGCACATCCTCCCAATTCGCGCCCAGCAGCAGCACCTCGGGTTCAAGTTCAATGCCGCAGCGGGCCTTCACTTCGCCGCGCACCTGCCGCGCGAGCGCGAGCGCCTCCGCCGCGGTGCCGCCGCCGTGGTTGATGATGAAATTCGCGTGGACACTCGAGACCTCGACCGCGCCGACGCGCCGGCCCTTCAGCCCCATCTCGTCAATCAGCTTGCCGGCGTGGCCGCCCGGCGGATTCTTGAACAGGCAACCGGCGCTGCGCTCACGCGGCTGGCTCGCTTTGCGCTTCGTGGAAAACTCCTCCATGCGTCGGCGGATTTCATCCGGCGACCCGCCGGCGGGCGCATGAAACACCGTACCGATGGCGACGGCGTCCAGCAATTCGGGACAAAGGCGGTAGCCGGGGGTGAATTCCGCGCGCGGGCCGCGGCGCGTCTCGCCGTCCGCAGTGACAAATTCCACCGCTTCAATCAGGTCAAACATCCAGCCGCCCATCGCGCCGGCGTTCATGCGCAGCGACCCGCCGACCGAGCCGGGGATGCCTTCGAGAAATTCCAAGCCCGCCAGGCCGTGCCGCGCCGCAAAGCCGCACAATTCCTTGAGCCGCACGCCCGCCCCGGCATAAATCCGGCCTGCGCTTTCGAGAGTCAGCTTTTTCCAGTTGGCGTGATTGAGCCGCAGCACCAGGCCGGGATAGCCGGAATCAGCCACAATCAAATTTGAGCCGCGCCCCAGGCAAAACACCGGGACCCCCGCCGTGTTCGACGCACGCAGCAACTGCGCGAGGTCTTCGACCGTGGCCGGTTCCGCATAGTAGCGGGCCGGGCCGCCGACACCGAGCGTGGTCTTGTCGGCCAGCGGTTCGTTGCGATGCGCGAGGGATTCGGGATGCAGGCGCGGACGCAGGATATCAAACCAATCGAGGGTATTGTCGGGGTTTATCACTGGGGTATGGGGGGTGGAGGATTCGTCCGTCAGACGGCGGACAAACGCAGTGGCGAACTCGTCAATGTCACCCGCGCCCACGAAGGCGAGCGTGGTCTCGCCGGGAGAATCCGCGAGCGAGGCCAGAAGGGTGTTTTCCAAGTTGCCTAAAGAATCGTGCAGGGAAAATTTGCCGTTGCCGGCCGGCGCGGCGGCGAGGATGGCGGCGGAGTCGCCTCCGTCCAGCGGCGGTTCACTGGCGGCGTAAACCGGCAGCAGAAAAACGTGGTCGCCCGCGGCGAGCGCGGCGGCGAAATCGGCGGCAAATTGCTTGGTGCGCGTGTAACGGTGCGGTTGGAACGCCACGAGCAGCCGGCCCGGCGAACGCGCGCGCAGGTTGCGCAGCAGCGCGGCGATTTCCGTCGGATGATGCGCATAGTCCGCATACACCGTCAGCCCCGGGCGGCGCAGCAGCATGTCCTGGCGGCGGCTCACGCCCCGGTAACCGCCGAACGGCTCCGCCGCGATGCCGCCAAACGCGGTGTGCGCGGCGGCGAGCGCGGCGGCGGCGTTGGCCGCGTTAAATTCACCGCCGAGCGGAACTTCGACCACCGATTTCTTGAAAACGCCGTTCAAGGCCAGGCGCTGGTGCGCGCCGTCGTCCCCGCTGGCGCGGACGGAAAAATCGCCCTCCGGCCCAAAGGTGCGGAACGGCGTGCCGGCGGTTTCGGCCAGGCGGCGCAAACGGGAGTCCCACTGCGGCAGCAGGACGAGCTGGCGCGTGCGACGGAACAAATTGATGAAGGTGGCCTCGAGTTCGGCCTCGGTGCGGTAGCGGTCGGCGTGGTCCCAGTCAAAATTCACCGCGACGGTGATTTCCGGCGCAAAGTTGTCAATTGTCCCGTCGCTTTCGTCCACCTCGGCGGCGACCCATTGGCCGGCGGCGTGGTGGGCGGGCGGGGTTTCCGGATCGGCGAACAGCGCGCCGAGCAGGTAGCCAAAATCATGGCCCGCCGCGCGCAAGGCGTGGATGAGCAGCGCCGTGGTTGTCGTCTTGCCGTGGCTGCCGACGACCGCGATGAGTCGCCGCCCGCGCACCAGTTCGGCGAGCATCTCGCCCCGCCGCAGCGTGCCCACGCCCCGCGCGCGCGCCGCGCACAGCAGCGGATGCCCGGCGGCGATGGCGCTCGAATAAACCACCCGCGAAATGTCCGCCGGCAATTCCACGCACGGCGTGGAGGCAATGCCGCGTCGCTCCAGCAGGAGGCGCACCGGCTCGCGCCAATGGTCGTCGCACCCGCGCACGCGGCAGCCGGCCTCGTCGAGATAGAGCGCGAGCGGTGCCATACCCATGCCGCCGAGGCCGAGGAGGAAGACGCTTTCGCGGGTGTCGTTCATGGTGGCGGAGTGAAAATCAAACCGTCGCGGGCATTTCCTCGGCGGCAAACTGGCGGCTTTGTGCGGCCAGGTCCTGCAGGTCGTGCAGCAGCACGTCGAGCGAGTTCGAGTGCTCCATGCGTTCGAGGTTGCGGCGGAAGGAATCGAGGAGAAAATCGTTGAACATCAGTTCGAGCACCTCGTCCGCGAGGCGTTCCATTTCCACCTGGTCGACGGCGAGGCCGCCGCCCTGGCGCTCAAAATAGCGGGCGTTTTCCCACTGGTGATTGTCGGCGGCGTAGGGATACGGCACCAGGATGGCCGGCAGGCGACAGCGGATGAATTCCGCCAGGCTGCCCGCGCCCGCGCGAGACACCGCGAGGTCGGCGCAGGAAAGCAGCGCGGCCATGTCATCGCAAAACGGCATCAGACGCGCCACGCGGCGCTTGCCCTGCGGGTCGGCGCATTCAATCTGGCCCTCGCTGCCCTTGCCCGGCCCCGTCACGCACACGACGCTGATGCCGCGAGCGGCAAATTTGCCAAAGGTGTTCGCGAGCCATTTATTCAACGTGCTCGCGCCCTGGCTGCCGCCCAGCACCAGCAGCACCTTGCCGTCCACCGGCAGGCCGAGGCGGATGCGCGCGGATTCCTTCGGCAGCGCGCGGATTTCCTGCCGCACGGGGAATCCGCAATGCCGCAGCGTTTGCGGCGGCAACCCGCGCAATTGCACGCCGGGCGGGAGATAAATGCGCCGGGCAAAGCCGCTCAGGAGCCGCACCGAGCGCCCGGGCTTGCGGTTCGACTCGTGCAGCACCACGGGAATGCCGCGAAAATATCCGGCCATCGTAATGCCCGCCGTCATGAACCCACCGAAACCGACGATGACATCCGGGCGGTTTTGCTGCAAAAAATTCAGCGCGAACAAAAACCCCGCGGTTTGCGAGACGGCGAATTTCGCCAGCGTCATCGGCGCCATGCCGAATCCCGCGCCGGGGGCGGCGACGGCCTGCATCTGCGGGTATTTCCGCATCAGGCGCGAGTCCACCTCCTTCTTGCTAATGAGCAAAGTCAGGCGGTGGCCCTGCGCCGCCAGCCGTTCGGCCAGCGCGATGCCCGGCGACAAATGGCCGCCGGTGCCGCCGCAGGAAATCGCAAAAGTGCTCATAGTTCACTCGCCCGCGGCAGGACCGGGCGCTCCCATCGTCGAAAGCAGTTCATCAACAGGCCGACCAAGGCAAACATCAGCATCAGGTTTGTGCCGCCGTAACTGAGAAACGGCAGCGACATGCCCTTCGTCGGCAGCAGGCCCGTGACCACGCCCATGTTAATCAGCGCCTGGCCGGTGAGCATCAGCAGCGCGCCGCACGCGAGGGTGAACTCATAAAGATTCGGCGCGCGCCGCAGCGCTCGCAGGCTCACCACAAATATCGTCAGGAACACCAGCGCGACCCCGATCGTGGCGACGAGGCCGAGTTCCTCGCCCACGACCGCGAGCACAAAGTCCGTGTGCGCCTCGGGCAAAAAGGCGAGTTGCTGGCGGCCCTGGCCCAGCCCGACGCCCGTGATCCCGCCCGTGCCAAATCCGAGGATGCCCTGATAGAGTTGATACGCGCCGTCGGCTTGAATCGAAGGGTCGTCCATGTGCAGGAACGAAAGGATGCGCTTGAAGCGCACCGGGTCCAAATAGACTAGCAGAGAAAACAGCGCCCCGCTCGCCAGCACCGAGGGAATCAGGTAAACCAGTCGCGCTCCGGCCAGATAAAGCAGCACAAAACCCACCATCCCGCACAGCGCCGCCGTGCCGAAGTCCGGCTCGCGGATGATGAGCGCGGAGAATATGCCGATGATGCCCATGGGGAGCACAAACCCGCGCCAGAAACTCGTTATGTGCCGCTGGTTCGCCGCCAGATAACCCGCCAGGCAAATCACCAGCGCCAGTTTGCCAAAGTCCGAGGGTTGCAGACGCAGGCCATGAAACTCAATCCACCGGCGCGCGCCTTTGTGCACCACGCCGACGTGCGAACTGAGCACCACGCCCAGCACCAGCATCGCCGCGACCGCCACCACCCAGCTGTAGCGGCGCAAGGCTTCCAGCGGCACGAGCGCCATCACCATGAGCGGAATGAATGCCATGCCGCACCACAACACCTGCCGCTTGAAATAAAACAGCGGGTCGGTCAGCGCTTCCTTGCTCGCCTCCTGGCCGGCGCTGCTCAAGACCACCAGCCCGAGCAGCGTCAACGCCAGCGCGCAGCCGAAGATAATCGACCCGGGGCTAAGCCCGCGGATGCGCGTGCGTGGTAGGGCGGCGGCGTTCATGTTAGTGGCAGAACCAGCGGAATTAAGGATTGATGGGGGTGACGGGCGGCGGGGTGCCGGTCGCCGTGACGGGAACGGCGGTCACGCTCACCGGCGTCGAGGAAGGCGACAGGATGGTCGTCGGCGTGACCATGCTGGGCGTCAACGCCGCCGGGGTGGCGGCCGCGGCGTCGGGCGCGTGCGCGTTGGCGGGCAGCTTCAGGATCTGCCCGGGCTTGATGTTCTTGGCCGTGGTGTCGGTAAAGCCATTGACCGCCATTAAATCAGCGGTTTTCACCCCTACTTTCGTGGCGATTTTACCCAGCGTGTCTCCGCTTTTGACCTGGTAGGTGGCCCCCGAGGCATCGGCGACCGGCGCGGCGGCCGCGCTCACACTCGGAGTGGCGCCACCGGCGGAAGCCGGCAGTTTCAGTATTTCGCCTTCGCGGATATTGTCCGAGGTCAAACCGTTGAGTTCCTTCAATGTCTTGACCGTCGTCCCGTTCTTGCTCGCGACTTTCGACAGCGTGTCGCCCGTGACCACCTTGTAAGTGCGGGTGCCCGAGTCGGCGGCGGCGGGCGCGGACGCCGCGGCGGCGTGAGTCGGCACGTTAAGCACTTGGTTGAGGCTCAGCGGCGAGGTGCGGCTAACTTTCGGCGCATTGGCCGCAATTAGCTCATCCACCGTGACGCCATTTTTCTTGGCGATGGAACTAAGCGTGTCGCCCTTCGACACTTTCCAGGTCACAGTCATGGGCGCGGCGGCGGGCGCGGGGGCCGGTGTCGAGGACATGCTGCCGAGCGGCTCGCTGAGCTGGGCCAGCGGCATGGGCGTGGCCGCGATAACTGTTTCCCGAGCGGGCGCGGTGGGCGCGGTGAAACCATTTTCGCTGTCGGTCGCCACCACGGGGGCGGCGGCCACGGGCGCGGGGGCCGGCGTCGGCGACGCCGCGACGGGCGCGGGGGCTTTTTGCGCGCCGGATTTGCAACCGTGTTGCGCGAGCATGAGTGTGATCACCCCGACGTGGAGCGCCACGACCGCGGCGATGGCCAGGTGTTTCTGGTTTTGCGAGTTCATGATTATTTCCTATGATTTAAAACAATTAATGGATATTGGGTTGGTGAGGGGAGCGGATTTCCGGCGGTCAGGCCGGGGATGCTTCCGGTATAACGCCCGCGCGCGCGGCCTTCAAACCCAAAACCGCCTGCTCGAAGGCCAGGCCGCGCTCGGCGTAGTCGTGGAACATGTCAAAGCTCGAAAAACCCGGGCTGAAGAGCACCTGCGCGGGGGGACTTTGCCGCCCGGCCTCGTGCGCCTTGCCGACGGCCTCGCGCAGATTCTCGCAGAGCGTCGCCGCGACGCCGCGCTGGTGCAGCCCCGCCGCCAGCACGCCCGCCGTTTCACCGATGAGATACGCCTCGCGCACGCGGCCCGCCGCGCGCCCGGCGAAGCCTTCGACGTCTCCGCCCTTGGACTTGCCGCCGCCGATCCACACGACCGGGTGCGGAAATGTCTCGAGCGCCGCCAGCGTGGCGTGGAAATTCGTGCCCTTCGAGTCGTTCCAATACGTGACCCCCTCCCACTCCGCCACGCGCGCGAGCCGGTGCCGGCGGGTGGAGAACGATTGCGCCGTCTCCTCCAAAATTTTCACCGGAAAGCCCTCCAGCTCCCAATACGCCCGGGCGACCAGATAGTTTTCGCTCTGCGGAAAACTGTCGAACACCGAGCCGGACGGAACCAGCGACCGGGCGCCTTCCCGCCGCACGACCACGGCATGGCCGGGCAACGGGCGCCCCAATTTTTCCGCCATCCGCGCCACGCTCTCGCCCACGATCAGGCGCGGCCCGGCGAGCCGGTCGATTAAATTCCATTTCGCGTCGAAATATTCCCGCAACGTCGCGTAGCGGTCAAGGTGGTCCTCGTCAAAATTCGTCCACAACACCGCGTGCGGGCGCAGGTATTGCAAGCCCTCAGCCTGGAACGAACTGACTTCGCACACCGCGACGCGGTCCTGCGTCGCACCCAAGTCGTCGAGCCGCGAAAGCGGGTGGCCAATGTTGCCGGCGGGCACGGCGGAAAACCCTTGCCGGCGCAGCGCCGTGGCGAGAAATTCCGTCAGCGTGGTCTTTCCATTCGTGCCGGTGACTGCGATGAGCCGGCCCTGCCAGAACAACGAGGCAAAATCCAATTCCCCGAGACATTGGCAACCCGCCGCGCGCGCCGCACGCAGCCAGGGATGGTCCTGCCGGAAGCCGGGACTATAAATAGCCAAATCGTGGCGCTTCGCTTCCGCCGGGCCGAATTCCGGGCGCACGCCCGGCACGGCTTTCTCGTCGTAAGCCTCGACCGCGCAGCCGCATTGCCGCAGCAACCCGGCCGCCGCCTGACCGCTGACGCCAAAGCCCAGCACGGCCACGGGGCGGCGCGCGGCGGGGGCGATGGCAGCGGGGAGATTCATGAGGGGAATATTTTATTTAGCGGAGTTTCAGCGTGCCGAGTCCGGCCAGCGCAAACAGCACGGACAAAATCCAAAAGCGAATGACAATTTTGGATTCCGGCCAGCCAAGCATTTCAAAATGGTGGTGAATCGGCGACATGAGGAAAATGCGCTTGCCACCGCGCAACTTGTAGGACGCCACTTGCAAAAGCACCGACCCGGCCTCCATCACAAAAATCCCCCCGACGATGACGAGGGTGAAGGGCTGCTGCGTCATGAAGGCAATCGCGCCAATCAGGCCGCCGAGCGCGAGCGAACCCGTGTCGCCCATGAACACCGAGGCCGGCGGCGCATTGTGCCAGAGAAAGGCCAGCCCGCCGCCCACCAGCGCCGCGCAGACAATCGCCAATTCCCCCACCCCGGGCACATAGGTGATGTTCAAATACTCCGCGATGCGCGCGTTGCCCGCGCAATACGCAAAAATGGCGTAGACCAGCGCCACCGTAATCGTGCAGCCGATGGCCAGGCCGTCCATGCCGTCGGTCAAATTGATGGCGTTGCTTGAGCCGGCCATGACCAGAAAGAAAAACGGGGCGATGAACCACAGTTGCATTTCCGCCCACAGCGGCGACTTGAGGAACGGCGCGCGCAATACGCTCATGGCGTGGTGGCTGTCCACGTTGGACAACAGCAAACCAACCGCCACCAGCGCCAGCGCCGCCTGTCCGGCCAGTTTCCAGCGGCTTGACAAGCCTTTGCTGTTCTTCTTCGTGACCTTCAAATAATCATCCGCAAACCCGAGGCCCGCCAGCCCGCTGAACAGCAGCAGGCAGACGATGACGTAAATATTCGGCCGCGCCCACAGCAGCACGCTCACCATCACCACCGCGTAAATCAACAGCCCGCCCATCGTCGGCGTGCCGGATTTTGCGTTGTGGCGCTCCGTGAGCTTGCCCAGTTCGTCCGCCTGGCGAAACGCCTGATTCGCCTTCAGCGCGCGCAACTTCGCGAACATCCACGGCGCGAAGACAAAGCCCAGCAGCAGCGCCGTCACCGCCCCGCCCAGGCCGCGGAAGGTCTCGTAGCGAAAGAGGCGCAATGGCCCCCAAATTTTTTCGTAATCGGCGAGCCAGGTCAGCATGGCAGATGGGCCTCCCTGCCCTCGCGCAAAGCCTGCGGTAACAATTGTTCCAGCGCATACGCACGGCTGCCTTTTAAAAATACCGCCCCCGAAAAATTCGCGACTTCCGCCTCCGCCTGCTCCAGCGTCCCGAGGGAAACCTGTCCCTTCACGTGCCCCGTGGCCAACAGCGCCGCACGGTAATCCTCCGCGTGCGGACCGAGAAGCAACGCGCGATCCTGCGGACGCAACCGCAATCCGGCCACCGCCGTGCGGTGCAACGCCGGCGCGTTCGGCCCCAATTCCGCCATGCTGCCAAGCACGTATAACCGCGCCAATTCCGCCGGGGCGCGCAGCGCGAACCCGGCCAACGCGTCGGCCATCGAGGCGGGGTTGGCGTTGTAGCAGTCGGCGAGAAAAAGATTCTTCCCCTCGCGCAGCCACTCGCCGCGCAGCGCCGCCGGCTGCCACGCCGAGAGCGCGGCTTGCACTGCCTCGTCCGCCACGCCGAGCAAATGCGCCGCCACCACCGCGAGCGCCGCGTTCGCCGCCAGTCCCGGCGTCATCGCCGCGGGCAGATTCCACGCGTGCGACTCGCCGCCCGTCTCAAACACCTCAAGCCGCCAGCCCATGCGCGGATGGAATTCCGCCCGATACAGAAAAAGCCGTGCGGACGGGCCGGCCGGAGCCGGTCCGTCCGCTGGCGCCACCACCGCGGCTTGCACGGGGAGTCGCCGAAAGACGTAATGATCGAGGCATGAGGCGGGCATCACCACCCAGCCGCCGGGGCGCACGGCCTGCGCCAGCCGCGCCTTTTCGTGCGCGACACCTTCAATCGAGCCGAGTTTTTCCAAATGCGCCGCCGCCACCAGCGTGATGATGGCGAGGTCCGGCTGAATCATCTTCGCCAGTTCCGCCATCTCGCCGCGCTCGCTGATGCCGGCCTCAATCACGCCAAAACGGTGCGCGGCCGGGTCCAACCCGCACAGCGTGAGCGGCACGCCGAGCAAATTGTTTTCATTGGCCTGCGTGGCGTGCACCGCCGGGCCGAGCAGGCCGCGCAGCAATTCCTTCGTCGAGGTCTTGCCCGCGCTGCCGGTCACGCCGACGATAGGCCCGGGAAAAATTTTCCGGTGCGCGGTGGCGATGGCGCGCCAGGCCAGGGCCGGGTCGGCGACCAGCAACTGTGGCAGCAGGATTTTTTCATTCACCTGCGCGACGAGCGCCGCGCTCGCGCCCGCCGCGCGCGCCGTCTCCAAATAATCATGGCCGTCCCGCTTGGCCGTGCGGAGCGCGACAAAAATTTCGCCCGGGCGCAGCCGCCGCGTGTCCGCCGTCAATGCTCCCAGCGCCGGCCCCGGAGAGGGGCCATGCCATGCGCCGCCGGTCCAGGCGGCCAGTTCGGCTGGGTTAAAGAGCGGCATGGCGCGGGGGAGGGTCGAGGGCAATTTCACGAACGGGGGGGCGGCGCGCCGTAGCGCCAGTTGAGCAATTCGCGGGCGACCTGGCGGTCGTCAAACGGCACAACGGTGTCGGCAAATTCCTGGTAGGTTTCGTGGCCCTTGCCCGCGATGAGCACGCAGTCGCCGGGCTTGGCGTCCTCGAGCGCGAGCGCGATGGCGCGGCGGCGGTCGTCCACGAATCGCACGCGCGTCGGCGCGGTGATGCCCGCGCGCATGTCGGTGAAAATTTGCGCGAGCGGCTCCTTGCGCGGGTTGTCGGCGGTGGCCCACGTGAAATCCGCCCAGCGTTGCACAGCCGCCATCATGCGCGGGCGCTTCGCGCGGTCGCGGTTGCCGCCGCAGCCAAACACCACCAGCAGCCGGCCGGCGACGACATCGCGCAACATGGTCAGCGCATGGCTGAGGGCGTCGTCGGTGTGCGCGTAGTCCACCAAAACCTGGAACGGCTGGCCGGCCTCGATTTTTTCCATGCGCCCGGGCACGCCGGGGAAACGCGTCAGGCGCGGCACGAGCAAATTCAAATCGCGCCCCGCCGCGCGGGCCAGGCCCAGCGCGCACAAGGCATTCAATATATTATACCGGCCCGGCAGGCCGAGGTTGAGCCGCGCCCGCCCGCCCACCCACTCGACTTCGCACTGGCTGCCGCCCGGTGACAACACAACATTGACCGCGCGCAAACTCGCCGAGGCGGAAAATCCATAAGTCACGGCCTCCACCCCCGCCGGCAGACGCTCGACCAGCACGCGGCCATAGGGGTCGTCGATGTTGATCACCGCGGTGCGCGCCTGGTAGCCGCTCTCGCCGGTGAAGAGTTTCGCCTTCGCGTTGAAATAATTCTCCAGCGACTCGTGGTAGTCGAGGTGATCCTGCGTCAAATTGGTGAAGCCCACGGCGTCAAAGTGGACGCCATGCACGCGCGCTTGCGCGAGCGCGTGCGAGCTGACCTCCATCGCGCAGGACTGGCAGCCCGCCTCGCGCATCTGGTCGAACAGCGCAAACAGGTCCACCGACTCGGGCGTGGTCTTGTAAGAAGGCAGCGTGCGCGCGCCGACTTCGTAGCGCACGGTGCCAATCAGCCCGCAGGGGGCGTCCGGCTCGCGCAGCAAAAATTGCGTCATCATCGAGACCGTCGTCTTGCCATTCGTGCCGGTGACCCCGGAGATGAACATGTTCTTGTCCGGGTCGCGGTAAAAGCGCCGCGCCACCTCGGCCATCGCCACGCGCACATCGAGCACCTGCGCCCACACTGCGGGCAGATGCTTCGCCGGCGGGCGCGCGGAAACGACCGCGACCGCGCCGCGCCCAATCGCCTCCTCGACATAGTCCGCGCCGTTGACCCGCGTGCCGCCGATGGCGAAAAAGAGCGCGCCCGGCACCACCCGCCGGCTGTCCGTCACCAAACTGGTGACGGCCCGGTCGGCGTCGCCGCGCAATGCCAGCACGGTGGTGCCGGCCAGCAGATGTTTCAAAGTTTGGTCCATGCGGGCGCGCCCACGGCGTTCGCTCTCCGCCCGGGCCGCGAGGCGCGCGGCCAGCAGGAAGGGGCTGACACCGAGGCTGTTTTCAAGATTAGCGAAACCAATCAAGATTGTCTCCTTTCATCGCCACGAGGTTGCTCCGCGCACCGGCGGGCTGGGTGAAGGGCTGGATGCCCAGATAATTCACGGAATCCGTGGCCACCTGCTTGAAGGCTGCGGCAGACACCAGCCCGCCGAACGCCGTCGCGTTGCCCTTCATCCGCGCATCGTCCACAATCACCGTGATGACGAGCCGGGGCAGCTCGGCGGGCAGGTAACCTGAAAATGTCGAAACGTGGTGGTCGGACGAGTAATGGCCGTCAATGATTTTCTGCGTCGTGCCCGTTTTGCCGGCCACCGTGATGTCCTGCAGGCTCGCCCGCGTCGCCGTGCCTTCCTTGACCACTTCGCAAAGCATGTGGTTGAGCGTGTCCGCCGTGTTGGTGGTGATGACGCGGCGCACCGCCTTGGGATTGAATTCCACCACCGTCACGCCCTTGGCATCCGTGATGCGCCGGACGATGTGCGGCTCCATCAACACGCCGTGGTTGGCGACCACCGACATCGCTTGGTGCACTTGCAGCGCCGTCGCGTCCACCCCGTGCCCCATCGGCACGCGGGTTATCAGCAGGCTGTCGAGGTCAAAATCCCGAATCGCGTGCAGGACGCCGCGCGATTCCCCCGCGAGACCGAGGCCGGTCGCATGGCCAAAGCCAAATGCAGCCGCGTAGTCGTGCAAACGCGGCGCGCCGAGTTTCACGCCGATGTTCGCCGCCCCGCGATTCGAGGATTGCGCGACGATTTGCTCGACGGTGAGCACGCCGAGCTTCTCCGCGTCCTCGGGCAATTTCAAGGTGCGGCCGTTGACATCTATCGTGGGCTTCGCGCAGTCGAAAGTGTCCGTGGGCTGCACCACGCCTTCGTTGAGCGCGGCAGCCGCGGTGACAATCTTGAAGGTCGAGCCTGGCTCGTAGACGTCGCTCAGGGCGCGGTTTTTCAAATTAACCATCGGAAATTCGCTGTAATGGTTCGGGTCGTAGGTCGGGTAATTGGCCATCGCCAGGATTTCCCCCGTGGCCGGCTCGCTCATGATAATCGTCACGCCCTGCGGCTGGAATTCCTTGACCAGGCGGCCGACTTCCTGCTCGGCGTAATCCTGCAGGCGCAGGTCTATCGTCAGCTCGACGTTGAGGCCGTCGGCGGGTTTGACCTCGCGGCTGTATTGATCCAACTCGTGGTGATGGCCGTCCTGCTCGGTTTCGCGCCAGCCGTCCTGGCCACGCAGGTAAAAATCCATCGCCGTTTCGATGCCGGACTGCGCCTGCTCGTCCTTGTTCATATAACCCAGCACATGCGCGGCGAGCTGCCCGTCGGGATAAATGCGCTGGTATTTAAGGTTGCCATACACGCCCTTGATTTTCAGTGCCTGCACCTGCTCGTAAAGCGAAGGCTCCAGCCCGGGATTGAGCACCGTCCATCGGATGGCCTGGTGCTCCGTGCCCTCGGTCGACTCCACTTCGTGAAATTGATTGGTCAGGGATTGTTCAAGGTCCGCGACCTTCAGGCCCAGCAACTGCGCCAGCTTCGGCCACTTCGCCTTTTCCTTGCCGGTCAGCTCCACCACGGACGGATCCACCCCGACCTCAATCAGCGTGCGCGAGGTCGCCAACCGCTCGCCGTGCACATCAAGGATGTCGCCCCGGCGGGAATACAGCACGTCGAACTTCTCACGCTCGCGGCGGGCCACTTCGACGAGCTTGGGGCGTTGCAGCACATGCAAATCCACCAGCCGGCCCAACACCATGGCAAACCCCAGCACGACGAAAAAAGTCATCGTGCCGAATCGGCGGGGGGAGACAAAGGCGCGGCTCATCGCAGCAGACCCGGCCGGTCGGCCGGTTCAAGAGAGGCTAATCGGATGGGAAAAGCCGGAGGGGCGGCCGCGATCGGCATTTCCAGCCCCGGCGCGGCGCCGGCGCCATTGACCCAGATAATCTGCGCCTTGCTCATCAGCGTCAGGCGATTGCCCACCCGCGCCCGCAGCACTTCCGGTTGTTGTGCGGAGGCGACCGCCGCGCCCATTTCCTGGAGCAACCGCGTGGTCTCGCTCACATTGGCCCGCAGCCGCGTAGTTTCCGCCGCCATGCCCGCCGCCTCCTCGCGCAGGTGGATGACGGCCAGCGACGAGCCGGCCGCCCCGGCCAGCAAGGCGAGAAACAGGAGGCCGGGCAGCACCCGGAGCCAGGGGGAGGTGGTGGTATCGCGCATGAGATTAAAAAATCAGGGTTAAATAAGGGCGATTTTAAGATGTCTGATTATGATATTCGGCTTCGCAAAAAATCGCGTTCAGCCGCGCGGGGTGGCGCGCAGCATCCGCGCGGCGCGCAAGTGGGCGGATCGGCTGCGCGGGTTGGCGGCCACCTCGGCCTCGCCGGGCGACAGCGGGCGGCGCGTCAGCAACTCCGCGCGGGCGTGGCGCAGTTGCGCGGGGGTCGCGTCATTCTCATGCTCGGGGCGACCGCAGAGACGGTTGAGGAAGCGCTTGGCGATGCGGTCTTCGAGGGAGTGAAAGCTGATGATCGCGAGCACGCCGCCGGGGGCCAGGCGGTCGACCGCCTTGGGCAGCGCCGTCGTCAGTTCGTCGAGTTCGGCATTCAAGGCGATGCGCAGACCTTGAAAGGTGCGCGTGGCGGGATGCGTCCGCGTCGGCGGGCCGCCGACGGCGTCCGCGACCACCTCGGCCAGCGTGTCCGTGCGGGCCAGCAACCCCGTCCCGCGTGAACGCAGGATGGCCTCGACCACCCGGCGCCAGCGCGGCTCTTCACCGGCATCGCGCACCGCCGCCTCGAGTTCTTCGCGCGTCGCGATTTCGAGAAATTGCGCGGCGGGCACGCCCGCCCGCGGGTCCAGCCGCATGTCCGCCGGAGCGGGTAGGCGGAAGGAAAAGCCCCGCGCCGCTTCGTCCAGTTGGAAAGACGATACGCCGAGGTCAAACAAGACCCCGGCGTATCTGGTTTCATTCAGTTCATCTATCCTGGAAAAAGGCAGGTCGTGAAATTGCAACCGACCGGGAAATGCCGCCGCCAGCGCCGCCGCCCGGGCCTGCGCCGCGGGGTCGCGATCCAGCGCGGTGACGCGCGCCGCCGGATTCGCCTCCAAAATCGCCCGCGTATGCCCGCCGCCGCCAAACGTGCAGTCCAGATAATGCGGCGAACCGTCCACTTGGTTCTGCTGGAGGAGCGCCAGCACTTCCGCCACCAGCACCGGCACATGGCGATACGCCGTTTCCGTCGGGGCGCGCAGCCCGGCGGGGCCGGCGTTCGGCGGCGCCGAACCCGGTCCATCCATCGGCGCGCGCAAGGCGCTATCTAATCCGCAATACATTCAAGAGGGTCCGCCAGCCGGCGGCGTTGACTTTAAGGGAAGGACGACGGCGCACCTTGCCCGCCATCGGGTCGAACAAGGCGCGGGTGGGAACGGAAACTCCCACGTATTGCCAGGGTTCCGCATCGCCACGCAACGGGCGCTCCAGTGTGCGGCGGGCGAAATCGTGTCGCGTGTGGCTCATGGTTTTAGGGATTGGGTTGGGTTAAATTTGTGGTTTAATGGGAATATGAATTTGCGCGGGAGATCGGGCGGCGCGGCGCGCCTACAGTTTGAATTTGCGGAGCACGTCCGCGTTAAAGTTGAGCTTTCCGGGCGTGATCTGCTCGTCCACCGTGTATTGGGCGGGCGACCAGAGGTTGAAAACGGTGTAAAGGCCGACCAGCACGACTTCCACCTCCA
>Ga0265320_10000826_pt1 | contig 23355 bp, 16 predicted proteins | sample 4827metaG_FD_202087 | JGI IMG/M metagenome (GOLD analysis project Ga0265320, IMG submission 202087) | Rhizosphere microbial communities from Carex aquatilis grown in University of Washington, Seatle, WA, United States - 4-8-27 metaG | ecosystem: Host-associated > Plants > Roots > Rhizosphere >...
CCGCGCCAGTCGAGAGCGACGGCCAGGCGTCCCAGGAGAGCAACCGGAACGGCGGGGTACCGGGGCAGACGACTGGCGAGGGGAGCCGGCATCTCGGAAAGGAGAACGCTGCCCGCGGCCAGCGTGTTGTATCCGGCAATGCTGCCGGTGGCTATGTCGCGGGCCACGAAGCACGCGGTGACGCGGCGGCGCACATCCTGTCCGGCCTGGTGCTTGAAATAGCGATCCAGCGCGTCAACCCCGCAGGCGAAGGCGGCGCGATCGTGACCCGGCGCGAGCGGCTCAACGATGAACGAGCCCTTCATCGCGTAGGCGCGATCAATCGAGCGTGGGCCTTCCTGGCGCGGCGGAGGGCGGGCGCAAGCGCGGGCGGGTGCAGCAGGAGATCGACGAAGCGTTGCTGGTCTTCCACCGACAAACGGATGAGCCGGGCTTCGTCGATGGCCTTGTGCGCAGCCTCCTGGGCGGCGGTGACCACAAAATCGCTGACGCTCCGGCCCTGGATCTGGGCGGCGCGTTTGACAATGCGAAGCGCGTCGGGAGCGATGCGGGCTTCGATCCTGGCCGTGCGGTCCGCCTGCTGGGGCATGTTCGTATTGTACGGGATTCTGCCGGACAACTCAAATGGTGGCGGGTCTGGAGACTCACTCGTACCGCAAGGCCAGAATCGGGTCGATGCGGCTGGCGCGCTGGGCCGGGATCCAGCCCGCCACGGCCGTCACCACGATCAGCAGGGCCGTGCAGGCGACGGCGATCGCCGGGTCGGTGCCTTTGATGCCGTAGAGCTGGGCCGATACCAGGCGGCCGAGGGCGATGGCGGCGGGAACGCCGACCGCCAGGCCGATCGCGAGCAGCACCAGCACCTCGCGCATGACCATCCAGATCACCGAGCCGGGCCGCGCGCCGAGCGCCATACGCAAGCCCAGCTCGCGGGTACGGCGGCCCACCGCGAAAGCCATCACGCCGTAAAGGCCGACAGTCGCGAGCAGCGTGGCCAGCAGTCCAAAGCCGGCCGAGAGAAGGGCGATGAACCGCTCGGCCAGCAGGGTTTCGTCCAGTTGACCGGCCACTGTCTTCAGCGCATAGACAGGCATTGCCGGGTCGAGGTTCTTTACCTCGCTTCGAACCGCGGCGTACAGGGCGTGCGAGCTCAACGCCCCGCGTACGTAGAACGCCACGCTGGTATTGCCCCAGTCCGGTACGAACACCTGCCGGTGCACGCCTTCCCGCGGGCCTTCATAGAGGCAGTCGCCTACGACGCCAATAATCTCGGTATCGAGTTTGGTTCCCGGGCCGCCGCCGCGTCCGAGATGGCGGCCGACGGCGCTGCCGTTCCCAAAGTAATGGCGCGCGAACCGTTCGTTGACGATGGCAACTTTGGAGTGCTCCTTGATGTCACGGCGGTCGAAGTCCCGGCCTTGAAGGATGGGGGTGCCCATGGTCTCGAAGTAGCCCGGCAGGAGCGCGTTCATGAAGGCCTGCATGTCCTCGCCATCCTTGGCCTGGTGGCCCTCCACCGAGGTTGTGCTGTCCCACTCGTCGCCGGATAGCACGGGGACGACGGCCATAGAAGCCCCCTTCACTCCAGGAATGGCATTGAGGCGCGCCTGCAACTCCTGGTAGAAATGCATCGTGCGCGGGTCGTCATAACCGTTGAGCGCGGGCGCCAACTGGAAGGTGACCAGGTTGTCCAGGTTTCGGAATCCTGTGTCGGCCGCCTCGAGGTTTTGAAGACTCCGGACGAACAGGCCCGCTCCGAACAGGAGAAGAAAACTCAGCGCCACCTGAGCGGCGACCAGGCCTTTTCGCAAAAGCAACGAGCCGCCTCGTCCGACCACCGATCCGGCCACGTCCTTGAGCGTCGTGAACAGGTCCGGGCGGCTGGCGCGCAGCGCGGGCAGCAGCCCGAACATAAGGCTGGTGACGAGGGTCAGGCCCAGGGCAAACAACAGAATCCGCAGGTCGGGTTTCGGGCTGATCAGCAGCGGATTCCCCTCGGAGGGGATCAGGGAGAGCAGGCCGCGGGTCATGGCCATGGCCAGGCCAATCCCGACCAACCCTCCAGCGGAGGACAGCACCAGACTCTCGATCAGCAACTGGCGCACGAGCTGGCCGCGCGAGGCCCCGAGCGACAGCCGCACCGCGATCTCCTTCTGCCGGGCGAAGGCGCGGGCGATGAGGAGATTGGCGACATTGGCGCAGGCGATCAGCAGCACCAGGCCCACCATCGACATCAGGACAATCAGCGCCGTCGAAGCGCCGTTGCGCAGATCCGAGTAGCCGGTGGCGGCCCGGTCCACGTTGATGGTCCCCCGCATGAACTGGGCGCGGTCGTAAGGGGTCCAGTCCTTCGCGGAGGGAAGGGTGGTTTCGTATTCGCGGATCTGGTGGAACAGCACCTGAAGTTGGGATCGGGCGGACTCGGTGGTGTAGCCCGGCCTCAAGCGGGCGAACACCTGGACCCAGCGCACCCGGCGGTCGCCCGGGGAGAACCAGTTCCAATCCGGAGCCAGGACGGGTTCCATCAGAATCGGTACGCGAATTTGAGGGGACTTGGCCGGGTCGAGGCCGGCGAAGCCCGGGCCCGAGACGCCGACGATGGTCATGGGATAGTTGCTGACGAGGATCTTGCGGCCCACCACCTTGGGGTCGCGAGCGAAGCGGTTGGCCCAATAGTCGTAGCTGAGCACCACGACGGGGTGGCCCATGAACACCTGGTCGTCCTCGCGGGAGTTGAACAGACGGCCGGCGGCGGGCTTGACTCCGAGCAGGGTGAAGTAGTTCCCGGAGACCATTTCGGCATCGACACGCTCGGTCTGGTTGTCGATGCTGACCGAGCTGTTTATAAGGCGGCGGCACAGGATCTCGGCCAAGGGCGCGCCCTTCTTCTGGAAGTCCTGGTAGATGGGGTAGGAGTGCATGCGGTCGCCCATGTTGCTGCCGTTGTGGGGACCCTTCTGGTAGAGCATGACCAACCGGTCCGGGTCCTTCACCGGCAACTGGCGCAGCATGAGCTGGTCCATCAGGGTGAAGATGGCGGTGTTGGCGCCGATCCCGAGAGCCAAAGACAGGATCGCCACCGAGGCGAACAGCGGGCTGCGGCGGATCGCTCGAAAAGCGAAACGGACGTCCGGCGTGAGGCTGCTCATATAGAACTATACGAACGAGGATGGAATTCGTAAGGCAAAAACATTGGCCACGAATGAACACGAAGCCACAGGGACAAGACACTGGTCTGGACGCGAACGCTCCAGACTTCGAGTGCAGCCTAGCGCGCGCTCCAGGAGGCGCTGCGCGGCCGGATGCGGGTGGCAGGCTTAGGAGCCGTCGCCGAGTTGGCCAGACAGCCGGTGGTGATATACGTGGGGTCCGCTCCGACGGATGCGGGCAGCGTGGCGCCGCGGCCGGCAACCTGATCCGGGCCGTTGTCAGCGGCCTGGTAGCCTTGAAAATCGAAGGCTCGCGAAGCCGTTCCGGCCAATTCGAATGCAAAGCCCCGGTAGGCGGAGAGATTGGTCAGGTTGGGCGGCAGCGGCGCGGTCAGGGCATTCTGACCGTTGAACACGCTGGTGCCCGAAGCGCCCCAGGCAGCCGGTCCGGAGGACGTGAGAGTGCAGGTGGAACCGCCCGACGCGGACGCCGTCCAGGTGGTTCCCGTAACCGGAACGGCCCCCACGTCGCCGCTGCCTCCGACCGGCAGAAGCCGCAGGTTGCTGATGGTGTAATGGAAACTCGCCACCGGGTAGTCGAACCCGAACATGATGCCGTTGGCGGCGGATAAATCCAGCGGAACCTGGTTCTGGCTCCAGGCTCCCTGGGCCATTTGCGACCAGTCCACCTCCACGCGGCGCGGGCCGGGTTGCGGCGCGAGCGTCGCATACGCCGTATACCAGGTGTAGTCGGTGATGATCGACGCCGGCTGCGTCAGCATCACGGCCAGAGGAAACGGGTCATCGGTCTGGTTGTGCAGGAAGCGTCCCGCCGACCAGTCCGCGCCGACCGCAGGTGCGCCCGGAACATAATTGGCGCTCTGGTGCCCCAGGTCGAGGAATGTGTTGTTCTCGACGTCGTTCACGTCCGTGAGGTTCACGCCGCTCCAGCTTATGCCCTCTACCAGATTGTCGTGCGCCCGGAAGTTCTTGCTTCCGGCATCCAGGTAGATGCCGGCGCTCCAACGGGCGCTGTTGCTCCGAAGGACGTTGTAGGCGATCTCGGTCTGCTGGCCGTCCATGCTGAAGACATAGAGGTCGCCGCAATCGCCGACGAACAGGCAGGGGTCCTCGACGAGGTTGTTCAGGATGCTCGACTGGGGCGCCAGGTAGACGCCTTCGTCCGTCGTGCGGCGCGAGGTGTTGTTCTGAACGAGCGCCTGCCGCGCTCCCGAGAGGTCGATGGCGCCCTCGGCGCCCCAGTTCCAGCCGGAGTCCTCGACCGTCACCTGCTGCACGGTGTTGCCCGTTCCGGCGTCATGGATCGAACTGCGGCCGGCGAGTTGCACCAGCCCTCCGTCGACCAGGTTCCCGCTGCCCGACAGGTCCACTCCACCCAAATACTCCGGCTGGACCGCGAACCCATCCACGATGCGACTCCAGGTCGGAGCCTTTAGGTGAAATTGCCGGACTGTGCAATTGGTGCTGCGCTGAAGATTGAACCAGCCGCCCCGCGCCGATAGGCCCGAGACGGTCACGTAGGACTGCCCCGCGAGGCTGAGCACCGCGGGGGCGGATCCTGCCTCGACGCGGCCTTCCGGCGATCCGCCGTCGGGCATCCAGACGTAGAGTCGCTGCGTGCCAGGGTCCCACCACCACTCTCCGGGCGAATCCAGGAGTTCAAGTTTCCCAAATACGATGAAGTGGTTGCCGCGACGCGGCACCAACTCGGCTATGGCGTTGATGGGAGAGGAGAAGGTCAGCTTTCCGGAGGCTCGGTCATGGGCGGTCACCTGGCGGTCGTAGACGACCCAGGACTGCCCTGCCATGACGTGAACCCAGGCGCCTGTCAGATCGACGTCGGGGAGGGCGGAGGATGTGATGTAGTCCTGAGTGCCGGAATCGGCTAGCGCGTAAGTCATGCCCGCGTAGTCCTCGACCGCGGTGTTGGGCCAGCGGGCTTCATTGAGCAGTTGCCCTGCCCCAAAAACCTGCACGGGCTGGGTGGGCCACGAAGCGGTGTAGATCGCTCCGGAGGAACCGGACCAACCGGTTACGGGAGTGGCGCCGATCAGGAGCGGGCACTCGCCCGGATAGGCCTGGATGGTGATCGGGGCATTCGCGGTGCCCGAACTGGAGACCGTGACCGTCTCGTGATACTCGCCCGCACGCAGGACGAGCGTGTCACCCGCCAGGAGCTGATTTGCCCCCTTCTGGACCGTGGCGAAGGGCTGCGCCTGCGTTCCCGGCGAAGAGTCACTGCCGGTGGGCGAGACGTAGTACGTCGTTGCACTGTGCACCACGACTGCCTTTACCTCATTCGAATTGCCGCTCTCGCCGGCGCTGTTATAGGCCGAGACAACGTAATAGTACGTGGTCCCACTGGTGACCGCGCTGTCCGTGTACGAGGTCGTAGAACTATCGGCCAGCAGCGTGTACGGCCCTCCGCTGGCCTGGCCGCGCTTCACGTGGTAGCCGCTGGCATTGGCGCTGGCGCCCCAACTGAGCGCAACCTGCATATTGCCGCCCGAGGCCGCGAGAGCGGTGGGCGCGGCCGGAACCTGCGACGAACCGCCCGACTGGTCGCCCCCTGCCGCGCGTTTCCCGCCGCCGCAGCCCATCGTGCCGACAAGAAACAGAGTGATGACGAATCCGAAAGACTTTCTCATGGACAAGCCCTCGCCGGCGGAGATGCCGCCGGCACGCAGAAAACAATTATCCATGCGCAGGGAGCGCTTTTACCGAAGTTTGTGACGAAGGCGCATGGCGCAGGGACGAAGACGCCCGTGCGGACCATGATATCGAGTTACAGCGCGCCGGAGGCGAACCGCAGGAAGGATTCGCGATAGGTGAGGTTGAGCTTGAGCGCGACGCCATCCTTGAGGACAATCTCGTATTCTCCGCGTCCAGCGGGATGCATCTCGCGGATGGCGTCCAGGTTGACGATCACCGAGCGCTGTATGCGCTGGAACTTGCCAGGATCGAGTTGTTTCTCCAGGGTGTTGATGGTCTGCCGCAGAAGCAGGGACTGCGCGCCGACATGCAGCGCAACATAGTTGCCTTGCGCTTCGATCCACGATATTTCGTCGGGGCGCACAAAGATGGCCCTTCCGCCCGACTTGACCAGAATGCGCTTGACAGGCTGAGGGCGGGCGCTCTGCTCGTTGAGAATGCGCAGCAGGGCTTCATTCGCATCCTCGCGCTTCTCGAGAGCTACCTGCTGCTTGGCACGCGCCAGCGTCCGTCCGAGCCGTTCGCGGTCGAAAGGCTTCAACAGATAATCGATGGCGTGAACATCGAAGGCCTTCAACGCGAACTGGTCGTACGCGGTAACAAAGACAATGTTGGGAATCGCAGCCGGCGTCAGGGCCCGCAACACGCCAAAGCCATCCAGGTCCGGCATCTGAATGTCGAGAAAAACCAGCTCGGGCGCGGCAGATTCAATCATCTCGATGGCGCTGTAGCCGTCTCCGCACTCGCCGATCACGTCCATCTCGGCGTCTTCAGCCAGAAAGCTGCGCAGCATGGCCCGAGCGAGCGGTTCGTCGTCAACAATCAGCGTGCGTATGCGATGGCGGATCATGAACGGCGCCCCTCGTTTCCGTCCGGGATGTGGAATGGAATCTCGATTTGAACGCGGAATCCGCCGCCGGCAACGTTTTCCAGCACCAAATGCTGCGCTGTTCGATAGAGCTGGCTGAGGCGAGCGCGAGTGTTCGTCAGGCCGAGGCCGGAGGGCGAGGGAGTGTGGAGCTGGTCGTCCAGAATCCCCGGGCCGCTATCCTGCACGGTCAGCAGCAGGCGATCGGTATCGCGCGCGGCGCGCACGGCAATCTCTCCGCCGCAGCCGTAGGGAGCGATGCCATGACGCACGGCATTCTCAACAATCGGCTGCAGGATGAGCTGCGGCACGGCGGCATCCAGAATCTCGGGCGCCGCTTCCACGCTGAAGCGCAGGCGGCTGCCGAAGCGCATCTGCTCAATGGCCAGGTAGCTCTCCAGGAACTCGAATTCCTGGCGGAGCGGAACTTCCTGCCGGTTGAGATCGCGTAGCGTCATGCGCAGAAAATCGGCCAGCAATACCGTCATCTTTTGCGCGGCCTCACGGTCGATCATCTGCAGAGCCGAGATGGAATGCAGTGCGTTAAACAGAAAGTGAGGGTGAAGCTGCATCTTGAGCGCGGTCAGATTGGCGTTGGCCAGTTGCGCCTGAAGTTGCGCGGTTCTCAACTGACCCTGCTGAAAGCTCCGGTAGTAAAGGAAAGCGTGCGTGGCGGCCACGGTCATGGCGTAAGCGAGCACCGCTATCAGCAGGTCTTGCATATACCAGTAGTGCAGGAAGGGCAGCAAAGACCTGGCCGTGGCGATCGCCCAACGCGGCTGCATAGCCAGCGAGTAAACCAGCACGTAGGCGTAGGGATGGGCGGCTCCCACGGCAAGAGCGATGAGGGAGTGAATGCAGAGGTTACGCAGCCTGTGCCCCGGAGCCGCCGGCAGCGTCTGCGCCAGCGCGATGGCCAGGGGAACGATCGGCAGAAACAGATACCAGAGCAGGAGCGCATGAGCAAAGGCCTCGCTCCAGCTCTGCTGCGCGTTGTCGACGCTGATGATCTGGACCGCGTTGATGGCCCCGAAAAAGGTGGCCGCCGCAAATGCATAGAGAAAGACCGCCACGCGCGAGGGCGGTTTCGCCACCTCGACCGCCAGGGGCGCTCCTTCAGTCATCAGGTCGGAAGCGACCTTCATGCAGCGAAACCCTTTCGGGCGGCGGTTTCGGTAAGCCCACGTTCTCGTCTACAGACCCCTGGAGACGCTGGCAGCCACCTGCGCTTTGCCGCGTTCCGGATTATAGCAAGGCTCTCCGTGAGCGCAAGGTGGCGTCCACAAGCCCGGGTGCTGCCCGGTGAATCCGGCGTCCGCCGGGACTGCGCCGCCGCCCAAGCTGCTCTGCCAGAGCGCTGGCGTCCCTATAGTCGCTCTCACTTTGATTGAGGTGCGTGGAGATGCGGAAGATTCTCGCGATTGCCCTTGGCTTTAAAACCCGCCGGCGATAGCCGGGGCGGGATTTGTCAGGCAGAAAGAAACACGGCGGGTCTGGAGACCCGCTGCAGGCGTGGACGCCTGCCCCACTAGAACCCGCCGCGAGGGCGGTAGCCGGGGCGGGCGCGGATCCTATACTTGTGGCCGACGTCGGAGGGGATTTCGATGGAGATCTTTCGAAAGCTCTCATTGGGGTTGGGCGCGGGGTAGTAGGTGATGCCGTAGGAATTGCCGAGCGCCTCGCGGACGGATTCGAAGGCCTCCACCTGCTTCTGCCAGGTGCGGGCGAAATAGGCCTGCCCGCCCGTGTGCTGAGCGATTCTGTGAAAGACCGTGGCGGATACGGAATCCTTGTTCACTTCGCTGGTGGAGATGACGTAGATGGGGATGCCTTCGTCCTCGGCCACGGCGCGCACATCGTCGGGCGCCACCATGCTGGCATTGTCGGGTCCGTTCGAAAACACGATGACCACCTTGCGGCCGGGAATCTTGGCGGCGTCGCGCAAAGTGAGCAGGAGCGCGTTATAGAGCGCTGCGTCGTCGCCGGCGACGGCCTTGCGCAGCCCGAAGACCGCCTCGTTGCGATCGCGGGTGATGGGGGCGGCGCGGTTCAGGTTGCGGCTGAAGGTGTAGACCGCCACCGAATCGGCGCGATCGAGGCCGCGCACGAAGTCGGCGATGGCGTCCGAGGCGTAGACAAAGCCGCGGTACATGTAGTTGCTGGTATCGAACAGCACGAAGACGTTGGTGCCGGCGTAGGGATCGACGCGGTTGTCGGCCTCTTCCGCGCCGGCGGGTTTCTCCGCGGCCAGCATGGGCCTGGTGGTGCCGTCCTCCATAACCTGCAGGGCGGGCTTGCTGCCTTCGGCGAAGGTGGAGACCTTCTGCGCGATGCCGTCCTCGAAGATGCGGAAGTCGCTCGGCTTGAGCCCGTTAATATAGCGGCCCTTGCTATCGGTGACGGTGAAGCTCAGCACCACCATGTCCACCTTCACGCGGAACACGGTGCCCGGCTTCTCCTGAGCGAGAAGGGGAGGCAGCAGGCTTGCCGCCATGAGCAGGGTCATGGCCGCGAAGAGGCTGGTGGCGGCGAGGAGGCTCCGTGTTGCGAACAAGCTCCTTGCCGCGAACAGGCTCCTGGCCGTGAGTGCTGCGATGGCGCGTCGGTTCACGATCTCCTCCGTGATGTCTGGGTCATTGGAGTGAAGCCTTCTGCTCGGTATCCATGCGCAATTTCGCCTTCGCGCGGACGTCCTCTCCCACATGCCGGAGCGAGCGAAGCACCGCCGGCCAGTCTTCCAGGTGGGTGGCGAAAATCTGCTCGACCGTCTGCTGGGTCCACTCGGGAATGAGCACGTTGAGCTGGGAAGGGGGGGCGTGGATTTCGTCCGCCAGGGCAGCCCAATACAAGTTAGTCGATTCCCAGCTCTCGGCCAGGATGCGGCTGGAGTAACCCATCAGCGCCGGGAAGGTGCGCAAGTGGAGCAACTGGGGCCGATAGGAGCCGGTGAGCGTGGGTTTGGGAGTTCCGAACGCACTGGAAACCGCCTCATAATTGATTCGGCCCGGCGCCTCGCGCTCGATGCGGTCGATGTCGGCGGCCAGCGAGTGCACGCCGTGACCGCTCGAGATCATGCGCCGCGCAATCAGAAAAGACTCGGAGGGGGTGATATTGTCGAGCGCCGCCTGCACCTCGCCGCGTTCCACCAGTTCCGCCACTTTGCCGGCGCGAGCCGGAGCGGCTTCCTGCGCCAACTGGCCGACAAACTGGCTGCGTACGGCGGGATCGAGAGCCGACTCGGCCACCAGCGACTCGGTGTAGCGCAGGTGCAGCCCAACCCAGTGCAGCTCGGCCGGCGTGACGTTCCACCAGCGCGGGATTTTCGAGCTCTGGATCAACTGCGGGGCCAGGTCGCCCCAGATCAGCGCCTGCTCGCGCACGGGAACCATGAAGTTTTGCTCGGCAACCGCGAGCGCATACGGCAGCCCGGTGAGCGAACCGGTGAGCCGCCCGCCGGAGTTTGACGGCCAGCCGCCCGAGGCTACCCAGGTGGCATCCCAATACAGCGGGTGTCCGGCGGCGCCGGCGAAGTCGTGGCCGCGGACGAAGGTCGGGTTGGTCAGCAGGACCTGGGCGCCGGGCGGGGCATAGTGGACGTAGTTGAGGCCCACCAGGGTGTCGCGCAGCAACGGAGCCAGAGTCCCTCGCAGCTCGCGCAGGCGGGCCGCGTCGCCCTGGGCGCGGTCGATGGCGGACTTGAGGTTCAGGCGGTGCTCGATCTCGATGTGGCGCTCCACGGTATATCCCAACGACATGGAGCCCTTTTCCTGAAGGGTGAAGCTGGTCCAGGGCGGCTGGATCTCGGCGATGCGCGCGGCCAGGCGGCCTACGAGCGCGGTGTTGAGCTTCTCGCCTCGCGATACGGCGTCGAGATTGTCGGCCAGAGCGAACAGATTGTCGAGCGAAACCAGCCTCTGGGCTTCGAGGATGCGGACCATGTCCTGGATGACGCGGGCCTGGGTTTCGGAGTCGCTGGTGGTCTCGGCGCCGGCGAGGAGGCCGAGCACCCAGTCCTGGGCCGAGGCCCCATCCGGAGCGCCGGTGGCCTTCAGCAGCAATCCCACGCCGGAGCGGGCCGCGTCGAACAGATCGTGCTGGCTATGCGCCTGCGGAAACGGGGCGACGATGCCAGCCAGGGTCGCATCGGCCGCGCCGGGCGCGATGAAGCCCTGGCGGCAGAAGATCTGCCACATTCCTACCAGGGCCTGCATGCTGGCGGTCAGATCCACGCGCAGCTGGTTGTCGCTGCCGTGATTCAGCGCGCGAGCCGCATCCAGGTATAGCAGGATGGTCTGGTCGCTGAGCTGGGGAGCTTCGCTGAAGAGCGAATACTGGGAGCCGTAGGTATGGTAGTCGGTGGCGAGCCGTTGCGCGGTGGCGGGATCGAGCGGCTTGGCGCGCCAGCGATCCAGATCGCTCAAGGTCATGAAGACCGCGAGCGGCTCGTTGTCGACGGACTTGCGGCAGAGACCGAACAGAGCCTCCATGAGGTCGTCGGGCGCTTTCCAGCCGGGAGCGGCGTGGGCCAGGCGGAGGTCGAGCTTGGCGAACACGCGTCCCGCGAACAGGTTCTTCCAGACCGGCAGGCCGCCCGGAACGTGAGGCTGTCCGTCGGGATCGAGGCGCAGACGCGCGGTGAGCAGCAGCATGTCGGTGTTGGCGCGGAATACCGGGCGCGCGGGGCCTGGGCTGGTTACCTTGCCGTGGACGGCCTGGTAGAAACGCTTCAAGCGCTGGGGCTCGGCGAGGTAGTCCTGGACCGGGCCGCTGATCCGCGCGACGGAGTCGTAGTAACTGGCCATCCAGCCGTCGTCCTTAGTGATGAGCTTCGAGAAGAACGCGCCGCCCTGGGCGGGAGGAACGCCGACCAACTCGGCCCAGACGGGCTCGGAGCGTGCGCCGCCGGGCGTCACGGCCTTGCCGCCGCGCACTTCGAACATCCCGCCGTAAAAGTCGAGCACGTGCGCGAAGGCCTTGAGCCGGTCGATGGGGGCGGCCTGCCGCAGAGCGTCCGCGGTCTCCCGGTCCAGCTTCCCCATGCCGAGATAGGTCCGGCACAGGATAGGGTCGCTCAGCAGGACGTCGATGAACTCGCCGCTCTGCTTGTCGGCCGGAGGATTCCAATAGGCGGCGTCGTAGAGAACCGGGACGCGGGTGGGGGCGTAGGCATACTCGAACTTGTGGTTGGTGCGCAGCGCCTGCTCGAGTTCCGCGATGGGAAAGCCGGAATCGATGGTGACGAAAGCGCGGCTGGCGTTCACGGTCTCGAGCACGACGTCGCTGCCGCATCCGCCGCGCATACGGTAGCCGAGGACGCGCAACAACTCGCCTGCTTCGGCCGAATCGCAGCTATCGATGCGGATGGTCTTCTTGTCGCCGGCGATCTTGGCCAGTTCGCGGGCCTGCGACACGTAGCGCACAACCAGTTTGAGGTATTCGGTGGGTTCGAGGACCTCGCCGCTCAGGGACTGGTATCCGTTGGTGACGATATTGCGGGCAACGGCCGGAAGCAACTCCTCCGTAGGAAGATCGGGAGCGAGCGCCGCCATGCGAGCGAAGGAACGCAACGGGCCGGGAATCTCGATGGTCTGGACGGAGGAGGCGGGCGCATCGGCGAGAAGTCCTGCGGCCCACTCGTCTCCACCCGCGTCGCGATAGGCCGCCAGGTGTTGCGCGGCGGCTGTGCGGTCGCCCTCGATCAGATCGAGCAGCACCAGGCGGCGCGCGGCTTCCCGGCGCTCCTCTTTCTGGGCGGGCGCAAGCGCAGCGAGCGCCTTGGCGTACTCGGGGCGGGCTTCGGAATCATGATGAGCGGCGAGGAAGTCGGCGTAGGCGAGGATGGCCCCGCCGTCGTCGTTCGCGCCCCTGGCCGCTTGCTGGAGTAGCGTCCGAGCGCCGACCGCGTCGCCTTTACGTTCCAGTTCCTGTGCGGCGCGGAGCGCGTCCTGCCCTTTGTCCGCGCCGGCTAGCGCGGAACAGATGCCCAGCAGAACCGCCAACAGAGACAGCAAACCCCTCATGCAGGCCCTCCTGACAGATTTAATGTACCATTTCCACTCCGCGAAGTTGTTTGCGAAAAGGCAATGACCAGAGAGGGCTGTCGGTGTGGCGCGCGTAAAGCCGCGGGCCGGAGACCCGCCTTAGCGGGGAATGAGCACGGCCGGCGAGAAAACGGGCCTATGGCCGAGGTAGCCCTGCTGGGCTATCTTGCGGTAAAAGGCGCCGGCAACCGACGACGCGATGGGGCCGCTGACACCGCGGGCGCCAGTCAGCAGCACTACGGTCACGAGGCGGTTCTGGCCGAAGTCGTTGAAGGAGCCGAACCAGCCCAGGTGCGCGGTGCCGCCCGTGCAAGTCCCGGTCTTGCCGCAGACCGGCGCTTCGGAATCGTAGACCGCACGGCGCGCGGTGCCGAACTCAACGGCTCCTGCCATCCCGGGCTTGAGCTGCGGGATGAACTGGGCGATATCGAGGTGACGCTTCACGCGCGGAACGAACTGCTCGATCTCCTTGGCACTCTGGGGGTATTGAAGGTAGTAAAGCGTCCCGCCATTGGAGACCGCCGCCACCAGGGCCGCGAGCTCGAGTGGAGTCTGGCGGATGCCGTCGCCGAAGCTGGTCATCATCCCCATGCCGCTGGAGGGGGCCTCGGAGGCGAAGAAGCCAGGCTCCTCGCCGGGGATGTCCAGGCCGGCCTTCTCGCCCATGCCGAACAGCCGGGCGTAGTAAGCCCAGCGATCGTAGCCCAGCTTGATGCCGAGGTTGGCGAAGTAGTAGTTGTTCGAGTGGGCCAGCGCCTGCGTGAGGTCCATGCGCGTCCGGCCGTAGAGGTGAACCGGCGTGACGCGGTCGATCAGCCCTTCGCTGAGCGCCGCCAGGGCCACCGCGATCTTCACGGTGGAGCAGGGCTGGAACCCGCCCGTGAGCGCCAGTTTCTGGTTGACAAGAGTAAGGATGCGGCCGGTATTGGCGTCGACGACCAGCACCGTGCCGTTGAAGGGCCCCAGTGCCTCGACCGCCGCCCGGCGCACGGTCAGGTCTTCTCCATCGACGCGGTCACCGGCAGTGGAATCCGCAAAGGTGGGAGCAGCCCACGGGCTATTGTGTCGCGCGGCGGCCTTCCCGCGGCGCACCCGTTGAGAGATGCTGGCCTTGATCGCGCTGGTGGAGGCTTTGCTCGCGGAGGCTAGTGCGTGTGTATGTTTGCGCCGGTGCTTCGTAGCGGCCGGAGCAGCGAGGGCAATCCCGGCGACGGCGGCCAGGGCGATTACCAATTGAAGAATGCGGATAAGTGTGTTACGGCGCATGCTCAAAACATGAATAACGCCTAATGTTTTAGGCTTGGTCAAGTTCGATTGTCGGGGATCACGAGCGTACTGTCAAGCCCGAATATCGGGCCGCATTCGTTTTCCCATACTACCTATCGTACCGCACGGCATACGGGGACAGAGGTCGGGGCCTCTTTTTCGAAACTCGAGCGGCGGCATGAGGAGAGGCGGACCCGTCGGTCCGAGCGTCAATCAAGCACTGAAGGCAGGTAACCGCTCAGGAGCGGTTGGTCCTAAACGGAGCGCGGAGAGCGGCGCCTGCGCAACCAGGACGCGGCGGCGATCCCGGCGATCATCAGGCCCGCGGTCATGGGCTCCGGAACTTCCTGGGCGCGGCCTAGCAGGTCCCAGACAACAATTCCGGTGGGGTTAGGCGACCCAAGGGTAGCGTCGTTGTAAACCGTGAACTGGATTGTGTTCCACCCGGGCTGGAATGCGGCGTAGTAGGCTTCGAAGCCCGCCGACCCAAACTTCGCGTTCATGCCGCCAATCTCGAATGTGTGGCCTTCGGAGAAGGACTCACCATTGGTAACGCAGTCTGGCATGCTAATCACGGTGCCGAGCCCCGTGCCGTTCATCCCTACGGTTGTCTTGCAGTTGTCCGAGGCCAGGACGCCGGTTATCAGGACCTTCGAAAGGTCCACGTTGGTTGGGATGTAGAAGCGTTCCTGGTAGACGAAGTACGTCGAGGGATCAGCGGTGCGGTACCACGTGCCGCCGAACGACATGGACTGCAGTGTCGGTCCGATCCAATTTCCTCTCCCACTCCCGCTGCCGGTATCTTTCATCCAAGGGCCGGAGCCGAGCGGCCAGGCATTGGGGTCGACCACATAGGCCGGCGCCCAAGTCGTGTTCGCAGGCAGCACACCAGGATTGACCGACGGATCGGTTGTAGTGGAGTAGTAGTCCCAGTGAGTGTCGGCGCGGTAGTAGCCACCGGGCACGCCTGTGTTGTACATGGTGAAGTAGGTGTCCGCACGGGCAGCACCGACCGTCCCCACGAGTATCGCCACCGCATACAACAACACGGAGTACTTCCGAGACACGAGTTCACGCATAAAGAGACCGCTCGTCAGTATCCTAGTCGAACCGGACCATCGAAGTCAATCCATTTCTACTCCGATACTCCGGTTTTAGGTAGTACTATTAGTACTATTCAGCCCCGAATGGGTCTTAGGCTCTCCATCTTCAGGCCGTTTCGAGGGCAGCCGCTATAATTGAGCGAGTGGAGACCTATTTCATCCAGAACTTCGGATGCCGCGCGACGCAGGCCGATGGGGCCGCCATTGAGTCGTCGTTGTTGGGCAAAGGCCTGCAACCCGCCGGTCGGGCCGAAGCGGATGTTGTGATATTAAACACCTGCACCGTCACTTCGGCCGCAGACGAGGATGTGCGCCACGCCATCAACCGTGTCCGGCGCGAGAACCCCACGGCCCGAATCCTGGTGACCGGCTGCTACGCCCAGCGAGCGCCCGTGGAGCTGGCGGCGCTGCCCGGGGTGACGTGGGTGGTGGGGAACTCCCACAAGACGGAGATCTCCGAGATTGTAGTGGCCGAAAGCGACACGCCGTATCACGGCCAGATCCACGTGGGCGACATCTTCGCCCAGAGGGAGTTCCTGGCGGGGGTGATCGAGGACGCGTCCGGGGACCGCACACGCCCGAATCTGAAGATACAGGACGGCTGCGGCAACCGCTGCTCGTTCTGCATCATCCCCTACGTGCGGGGCCGGAGCCGGAGCGCGCAGCCGGAGTGGGTGGTCGCGCAGGTCAGCAACCTGGCGGAGCGGTATCGGGAGGTGGTGCTCAGCGGGATCAACCTGGGCCGGTGGGGACGCGATCTGGGCGGAAGAGAGCGGCTGGCGGACCTGGTCCGGCGTCTTCTGGCGGAGACGGGGATCGAGCGGCTGCGGCTCAGCTCGGTCGAACCGATGGACTTTTCGGACGATTTGCTGGGATTGATGGCATCCTCGCCGCGCATTGCCAAACACGTCCATGCGCCGCTACAGACGGGATCGGATGCCGTGCTGCGGCGGATGCACCGAAAATACCGGCCGCGACATTACGCGGACCGCATCCTGAAGGCGCGCGGGCTGATGCCGGAGGCGGCGATCGGGGCCGATGTCATGACGGGGTTCCCGGGAGAGACGGAGGCGGAATTCGAGGAGAACCGGCAGTTCATCGCCGGCCTGCCTTTCACCTATCTGCACGTGTTCACGTATTCGGAGAGGCCTGGGACACCGGCCGCCGCGGAGGCGGTGCAGGTGCCGATGCCAGTCCGCAAAGAGCGAAACCGGGTGCTGCGGGAGTTGGCGGCGGCGAAGAACCTTGCATTCCGGCAAGGCATGGTGGGGCGGTGGCTCTCGGCGGTTACGCTCGAGCAGGAACGCGTGGCTCTGAGCGGCAACTACCTGAAGGTGGATCTGGCCGCGCGGCGCGAAGCGAACCGGCTTATCGAAGTGGAGATCGGCGGGGTGACGGCGGACGGGGTGAGGGAGGGAAGTCCGCTCCGTTGAAGCCGCGGAGAACAACGGGCGAACATCGCCCGGCCGCGCCGGTCGCGTCTTCATCGCCATGGGCGGCCCGCAGGGCCATGGGGACTCCCTCACGGTCGCGGTTCGGTGCTGATGGGTGGGACGTAGGTTCGGATCAGGCGCAGCTTGGTGTCCACCGCGACCGGGAAGGGCTCGGTGCCGGCGGGGACGAGCCAGACTTCTCCTGGGCCTACAGGGCGGCCTCCGATGGTTCCGTTTCCTTCTAGAAAGATGAGGACGTCGAGGTGGCTCGGGTCGGGCTGCCAGGTCATTGGCCGCGCCCATTCGAGGGTTTCGGTCGCGAAGTAGGCGCAGCGGGCGAGCTCGCGGCGGCCATCCCCCAGATCCACGGGCTTCGACGCGCCCGGGTGCGGATCGAGCTGCGAGACCGCCACTCCCTTGTCGAGGTGGAGCTCGCGGGGGCGGCCGTAGTCGTATAGCCGGTAGGTGGTGTCGGAGTTCTGCTGGATCTCGACCAGCGCGATTCCGGCTCCGATGGCGTGGACGACGCCTGCCGGGGTGAAGAAGGTGTCTCCGGCGCGGACCGGGAACCAGCGCACCAGTTGTTCGATCTCGCCGCTCACGGCCGATTCGCGGAGGCGCTCGCGCGTGATGGTCTGGTTGAAGCCGAGCGCCAGGGTGGACTCCGGTTCGGCGCGCAGGATGTACCACATCTCGGTCTTCCCGGGCCCGCCTTCCGCCTGCGCGTCGTTGGGATGCACCTGAAGCGACAGTCGCGCGGTGGTGAAGATGAATTTCACCAGGATGGGGAAGTGGTCCCCGTGCATCAGCTCGGAAAGGGTGCGGCCGTCTTCGGTGCGGTTGTCGTCGGCGGTGAACCAGACCTCGCCGATCTGGCCGCCGGTCGAATGGAACCACGGTTCGAGCGTGGTGGCGCCCCAGATCTTTTCGCGGAAGGAAGGCAGCAGGCGGATGGGATGTTGGCTCATCTCATCAAGTGTCGAACGAAGTTGTCCAGGCGGGCAAGGCCGCGCTCGAGCTCGTGCATGGAGGTGGCGTAGGAGATGCGAATGTGGCCCTCGATGCCGAAGGCCTCGCCCGGGACCACCGTGACATAATCGCGCTGGAGGAGGCGTGCCGCGAAATCGAGGGTGTCGCGGACGCCGTCGTCGCCGAGCGCCGCGCTCACGTTCGGAAATACGTAGAAAGCGCCCTGTGGCTCGGTGCAGGTGACTCCGGGAATCGCGCGCACGCGCTCAACGACGAAATCGCGGCGGCGGCGGTACTCGGCAAGCATCTGGGCGACGGAATCCTGCGGTCCGCGCAGCGCCTCGACGGCGGCCTTCTGCGCGATGGAGGTGACGTTCGACGTGCTCTGGCTCTGGAGCTTGACGACGGCGGCGATCACCGGCTCCGGGCCGAGAACCCAGCCCACGCGCCATCCGGTCATGGAGTAAGTCTTCGACACCGAGCCCACCACCAGCACGTTGCGCCTGGCGCCGGGAAACGAGGCGGCGGAGAACGGTGCCCCGCGGTAGACGAAGTGGCAGTAGCATTCGTCGGTGAGCAGGTAGATGCCGCGGCTGGCTGTGAGGTGGTGGATGCGCTGGAACTCTTCGGGGTCGACGACTGCGCCGGCCGGGTTCGAAGGCGAATTGACGACCACCATGCGGGTGCGGTTGCTCAGGTGCGGCTCGATCATGGCGGCCGTCAGCTTGAATCCGTTCGCTTCGTCGGGGGGAACGAACACGCACTTGCCGCCGGCGAAGTTCACCACGTCCTTGAAGGTGACCCAGTAGGGGACGGGGATGACGACCTCGTCGCCGGGATTGACGAGCACCTGCATGAGGTCGAAGATGGCCTGCTTGGCGCCCACGGTGACGACGCATTCCGCGGGCGTGTAACTGGTGCCGAAATCGGCGGCGTGGCGATCGACGATGGCCTTGCGCAGTTCGGGCGTGCCCGCCGAGGACGTGTAGCGGGTGAAGTTCTGCTCGATGGCGCGGATGGCGGCCTGCTTGATGTTGGCCGGGGTTGGGAAGTCCGGCTCGCCGGGGCCGAAATCGACGATATCGTGCCCTTCGCGCTTGAGGCGCTCGGCTTCGCTCGCGACACGCATGGTCATCGACACGCTGATGCGCGCGATGCGCTCGGAAAGCTCGCCGGGATCGAACATCGGTGTCATCGGCCGTTCAGAACGCGGTTCCTGAGCCGCACCTCGACCGAGGGCGGCACCAATCCAGAGATATTGCCGCCGAGGCCGATCACCTGCTTGACCAGGCGGGAGCTGATGAACGAGTACTCTTCCTTGGCCATCAGGAAGACGGTCTCGATGGCGGGGCACAGGCGGCGGTTCATGAGAGCCATCTGGAGTTCGTATTCGTAGTCGGAGATGGCGCGTATGCCGCGCAGGATGACGCTGGCGCCCTTCTGCCCGGCGAATTGGACGAGCAGGCCGTTGAAGGAATCGACCTCGACGGTGGGGTAAACGCTGACGACCTCGCGGAGCATTTCGATGCGCTCTTCGACGGAAAAGAGCGGCTCCTTCTCCTCGTTGCGGAGGATGGCGACGATGAGGCGGTCGCAGAGTTTCGCGCCGCGCTCGATGAGGTCGAGGTGGCCGTTGGTGATCGGGTCAAAGGAGCCCGGGTAGAGCGCGATTACGCGGTGCGGCGTCATCTAAGGGATCTACTGTTTCGATTGTAGCGCAGCCTTAATCTGCTTCCAGCCCACCAGCGTGATGTGATTTTGTTCGAGGGCCTTCTTGAACTCGGGGCTTGTGATGGCGTCGAAGTCGCGCTGGCGCCAGGCGCTGCCGAAGGCGACGTTGCCCATGATCGCCTGCAACTCGGCGTCGTCGTAGCCCAGGTGGACGATCAATTCGGTGAGGCCGGGCTTGAGCGACTGGAGCTGATGCACATACCATTCAGTCCAGCCGTCCGGCTTGGCGGTTGCGCCGGCGATCACAATCGCGTCGGGAATGATGTCGGTTTCCGCGAGCGCAGAGGAGCGCGTGGCCAGGAATGGAATGCCGTATTCGTGGGCCAGCTTCACATAGATGGCCAGAAGGCGGGGCGCTAACACCGTGCCCATGTGACTGTCCACGTGAGTGGGACGAATGCCGACCTTCAGCGCGCGATCGATTTGCCCGCGGATTTCAACTTCCACCTCTTCGGGCTTGGCACTCTTGAGTACGGGAGCGGCACCGGGCCAGAAGTATCCGTCCGGATCGAGGAGGCTGCTCAGATCGTGGCCTGTGGCTGCGGGCCCCCAGCGGTAGGTCTTCCACTCACTGGTCAGAGTTAGGTGCAGGCCGAGGTCGGCGTCGGGGTGCGCTTTGGCGTAGGCCGCCACTTCCGTAAGCCAGGGGCAGGGCACCATGATGCTGGCGGAAGTGGCGGCACCGCTATCGAGCGCCGCGAAACTCGCGCGGTCCACCGCGTGGCTCACGGCCAGGTCGTCCGCGTGGATGATGAGGAGTTTGGCGTCGGCGGGATATCCGAGTCGCTCCGCTGCGTTCTTGTCGGCAGCAGAGGCCAGGGCGCAAGACAGGAGGGCGGTAAGAAGGAGTCTCACTTAGCTATCGTCGCACTGAATGTTCGGAGCGGGGGACTGCACATCATCCAATACAGGTGGGCGTACCGGGACCGCGCCTTACCGGAAACGCCCACCCTTTTTCCCGCATTGAAACCCTTGATACAGCCGAATCCGCAGGCCACAATATTGGTGTGGTTCCCCTACTCTGGATCGCCCTGTTCGGGCCGAGCCAAGCGTCGCCGGCCCCCGATCTCCAATGCGGCAAGGGCGCGCCGTTAGTCATTGAAACCGAGGTGCTGCCTGGCGTGGCAGATGGTCGCTCGCTGATTCTGTGGATGTGTAGCCCCGTGAAACACGAGGACGAGATATACGATCACCTGTACACGTGCCCAGACTACACTCGGGGGCATTTCTACCAGGGCGAGACCTGGCTGTCGCTGATCGACCAGAAGACAACGCATGTCATCAACACCATTCCGATCCACTCGGACTGGACAAACGAAAAGACTTTCGACATCCCGTACAGGATTCAGCGCTTCTTCTATGCCGTCCAAGGCCCCTTGAATAAGTACGGCGAGGGTAAGCCCAAGATCCTTTCACTGAAGGATTACAACGGAGACGGAGAGGCATTGGAGTTCGCACTTTTCGAGGCTGAGAACTGCACGATTGTGAAGACGAGCCTGTACGGGTATAGCAGGTCCAGGGATCGGGTCATTCAATACCCCCTCCACCTGGTTGAGCGGGAGGGTGCAACGGTGACAGTTCGCGACTCGCCGTGGCTGGACCGCTTCATGCTCCAGAAGCCTGTCGGCCCTGGCCACTGGAGATGGCAGTACCAATACCATGTTGGCGGTCTCACGCACTTTGACATCCACTATGACCGTGACAAGGAGATGTTCGAGGGCGAAATCGATATCGACCAGCCGTGAGACTGATCTGGGAATGTTGCGTGCGCTCGCCAGGCTGCCGCCTGCGCGGCTAACTCCGCGCCGGCGACCTCGGGGGCCTGATCCCGTGGCCGCCATCACCCCCCACGAGTCCGGGGCCGACGGCGGTTTGTTTGTGGACCGCGACAAGGAAAACACCCAGAAAGGATGCTCGTTCGGCAGGATGGCTTCAGGATCATGTCTATTGGAAACAACCTCTCACTTTCGGAATCCTTCTTGGACTGGAACATGCTCCGCTCCCTCGCGGTCGCGGCTCGGTAACGAATGTGCAGGTATAAGGGGGAGCTTTCTACCAGAAGTGGCTGGCTACTACGACGGGCGAGGCGGGGACGCCGGAAATCACTTTCACGTGGAGAACGAGCTGCATGTTCTTGTTCTGCCAGCCGGGGGGAGCGCCGTGGAGGGCGTCTCTCAGCAGGTCGGGATTCGTTACCAGCTCGCCGGCCGCGTCGGTGCCGTATTGCGTGATGCCCGAAATCTCCACCAGCATGGCGTGGGTGTCGGGATGGAAGACTCGGGTCAGCAGGGCGTAATCCTCGGTGGTTCTGCGGTCGGGCGGCAGATTCGGCAAGGACCACTTCGTCGGGGTGCCGTTGTCGGTGATCACCACGGGCAGGCGGGAAGCATCGATGAAGAAACGCATCTGGCTGCTGATCTCGCGCCAGCGCGTCAGCGAGTAACCGACGAAGATGGCCGGCGCCCCGCGCAGGTCCGAGAAGGTGACGGTGTTGCCTACGCGCACGCGGAAGGGACGCTCCATACGGGTGAGCATGGCGACCAGGCGCGACGTGGCGATCAGATCGCCGCCGCCGACGAACTGGTCCGTCAACTGTACGAAGTCCTCGGCGCGGGGCGGCTGCGTGATGTTGGGGTCTCGATTCAGGTTCCAGACCGGAACGAACGCGGCGCAGATGAGCACGGGCGCCTTGTCGTTCAGGACGGGCGCCCAGAACTGGTCGAGCGTGGGATTGCCCGCGCGGCCGAACCAGGAGAGGGCCAGGGCGGCGAGCGCAACCAGGAGGGCCGCGCCAAGCATCCAGCGCAGCCATGGGGGATGAGTTCGGGTCGCCTCGGGAGACGGCGCTTGGACCGGCACTGGCTGCGGCGCCTCCGGGGTTGCCACGGCGGCACCGGTGGGCGCCGGCCGGAATTCCGGCACGTAGGTTCCGAAGGGCAGCTCGATTCGCAGAGGGTCCTGGGCGCCCTCGCTGGAGTAGTACAGGCCCAGCCTCTTACGGACCTCGCCCGCCTTCACCCGTACGGTGGCGTCGTCGCTGGGATCGTAGTCGGCCGTCCGGCCGAAGACGTCGATCCCGATGGTGCGTTCTTTGAGCAGGTCGCCGTGGCCGCCGAGGGTGTTCTCGATGACGTAGCGGAGGAATTCCTGGCTGCGCTTGCTGGAGCGGAACTCGTGGCTGGCAAGCACACGTTCGAGTTCCTCGCGGACCGACTCAGGCGTGACGCCGGGGCGAAACTCCTCCGTCCCCTTGGCGTGAGACGCGCCGGGGGTCTGCCCTTCACCCATGGAAGACTGCCTCTCCACCCGAAAACCTATCCGATCTTAGCACGCGCCCAATCTTCCGAAAGTAAAGACCCTACGTATGTTCGGTGGGCGTAACAAACGGAGCATAACGTTTCCACAACCGTTGTGAACTGGACAGGCCGCCGATCCCAAGCCACCATCGCTAGGAGCGGTCAGGCCGCGTATGTCCCTGACCGGACGACACAATGGCAAGCGCCACGAAGCCCGGCCGCACCCACCCCGCCCGTTGGGTGCCGACGCTGTACTTCGCGGAGGGCGTGCCCTTCTTCGCGGTGGCGCTGATCGCAGGGATCCTCTATAAGCGGCTCGGCCTGCGCAACGACGTCATCACGTTCTATACCAGCTTTCTACTACTGCCGTGGTCGCTCAAGCCGCTGTGGAGTCCGCTCATCGAGATGTTCAAGACCAAGAAGTTCTTCGTGGTCTGCCTGGAGCTTGCGGGCGGTCTGAGCCTGGCGCTGGTGGCGTTGTGCCTGCCGCTACCGGGCTATTTCGGGTACTCGCTGGCGCTGCTGGCCGTGGTCGCGTTCTGTTCTTCGACCCACGACATCGCCGCCGATGGCGTCTATATCGCCAGCCTGTCGCCCAAGGAGCAGGCGGCCTACACGGGATGGCAGGGTGGCTTCTACAATGCGGCGCGCTTCTTTTCGCAGGGCGGGCTGATCATCCTGGCCGGATACCTCGAGGTCCGGCTGGGTGTGCCGCGCGCGTGGATGACGATCTTCGCGGCCATGGGGCTGATCCTCATGGCGCTGA
>Ga0265320_10000828_pt1 | contig 23325 bp, 17 predicted proteins | sample 4827metaG_FD_202087 | JGI IMG/M metagenome (GOLD analysis project Ga0265320, IMG submission 202087) | Rhizosphere microbial communities from Carex aquatilis grown in University of Washington, Seatle, WA, United States - 4-8-27 metaG | ecosystem: Host-associated > Plants > Roots > Rhizosphere >...
CTCTCCGGGCTCAGCGTCGCCACGCTCTACACTCGCTACCTGCGGCCATCCGTGCCGCCGGTAGCCGACGAGATCCTGGTTGACGAGCGCGACTCGTTCGGCAAAGAGGAGCGGAGCGGCGCGAGCCTGTTCATTGGGGGCAAGGGCTACGAGATCACGTTCCGCGGCGCGCGCCCGGCGCCCGAAGAGACCAACACGCGCTACCGGGACACCGTGACGCACAACATCTTCTACATCCTCCGGGAACGGCTTCACGAGCCGGGCCTGGTTATCGAGGACCGCGGTTCGGACATCGTCGACAACGTGCCCGTGAACATTTTGGACATCACGGATTCCGACAACCGCACGGTGACCGTCTACCTGCATCACCTGACCCATCTGCCGATGCGGCAGGTCTATTTCCGGCGGGACCCGAAGACCAATGAGCGCAACGAAGAGATCACGATCTGGGGCAAGTACCGGGACACCGGCGGAGGCGTGATGTGGCCCTATGACATCCAGCGGATCCGCAACGGCGACCGCATTTTCCAGATGTATTCCGACACGGTCGAGATCAACAAGGCTCTCCCCGGCAGTCTGTTTGCGCTCCCGCCCGGAGCGAAAATCCTGAAGGTGCTGTAGCGGCTGGGGCGGGTCTGGAGACCCGCTGCAGGCGTGGACGCCCGCCCCACTTACGGGCGGACCTTCGTCGCCCGGGGCTTCGATTCGCCGCGCAGCCAGAAGTACAGCGTGGCGTGCGAATCCGGGGGAAGCGGCAGGCGGATTTCGAGCCTCTGCTGCCCCTCCACGGCCACCGGCAGCGGCAGCGTGGCAACCGGCTCCGCGCGGTCCACGGTCCAGCCCGTCTTCTCGATCGTCTCGAGATTCTGGCCCAGCAGAGTGGCGTGGAACTCACCGTTGCCGGCATCTTCGCCGATCACGAACTGCGCCACCTTCGGCACACGGACGATCCGGCCCATCGCGTATGGTTCGGACTCGCCCTCGCTTCCGTTGGCGACCGTGGCGTTGAGCAGGCAGCCGTTGAGCCACAGGCTCGTATCGAACGAGAGGAAGATCTGATCGGGCGCCAGTTGCTGCAGACTCAAGGGGCCGGAGCGCTCTCCCAGGCGCAGGGTCAGGCTTTGGCCTCCGGGCTGTTCGCAGCTCAGCTTGACGATGCTGTTCGATTGCAGGTGCGCGACGCGCAGCATGGCGCTCAGATACATGCCCCCGGGCAACTCGCCGCTTTCGAGATGCACATCCTGATCGGCGGGCTGGGATACAACTACCTCCGTAATCCGCGGCCTCGGCCCCACGATGCGCACGGCGTCGGAGAAGGTGAGCGGCTCGTTACGGTCTTTGATGTACGCCCGCAGCGCCAGGCTGGTGCCGGCATCGATGTCGGAAGCCATCTGAAGCGTCAGGGCGCGCTCGGTCTGGTTGGGATAGGCGGGGCCTAGCTCAGCCTTGCCTTTCGCCAGCTCGATCGCCTTCAGCAGATCCAGGCGCTGCCCCTTCAGCAGGAACTTCACGGAGGAGACGCCCTGGTTGAGCACCACCGGGAAATCGTCCACGCGCGAGGGCGCGGGCAGGATCTTCAGGGACACGGGGTGCGGCTTGTCGTCCACCTGCGAAACCAGCAGCCGGTAAGGGCCGGGATCGAGATCGATGGTGTTCACCTGGATGTCCATGCGCTCCTGCGGCCCGGTGCGCAGACCCTGCGGAAGAACGAACGGCACCGGGACCGCCGTGGAGAATTTGTCGTCCACCTTCTCGATCTCCACCCTGGTGACGAACTCGAAGTCGGCTCCTTCGAGCGTGACCGGCACCTTGCCGGTCTTCGCCACCAACAGGTCCTGCGAGGGCGCCGTCAGCCGCGCCGCCGCGAAATCGCTGGGGGGCCTCAGCTCGACATGGCCCTTCACCAGAAAGCGGTCCCAATCCCAATTTGCCGCCAGCGTGTATTCGCCGGCTTTCGTCTGATCGGGGTCCAGTTCCAGAATCCTCAGGTCACCGAGCTTTGCGACCTTGATGGCGACTGGCTTGCCGCTCGACGGCAGCAGGGCCCAGTTGCGGGCGCGGTCCACGATCTTCCAATCCGCTTCGGTGGACGTCACCGGCAGTGGCGACTTGGTTCCCACAGGCAGGGAGTTGCCCTTCTCGACCATCAGTTGCGGCGGCCCGGCGTTGGGTACGCGCGAAGCCCACAGGTAGGCCACCTTGGTATGGGGCGGGACCGGGTCGCGCCGCCCGCATAGTCCCAAACCGTCGTTCGGCATCGACTGGGAAAAGGACGACCGGAACTCGGAGCGCGGGAACGCCACCGAGCGAAGTTCCATAAGCATGGCCGTGCCGCCGGCGGCCAGGCCGACCGGACTCCCGAAGAACATCACGGCCACCGAAGTTGCGAGGCCGGCAGTCTGTCCCAGCTGCGGACCGCCTTGCGGGGAGATCGGGTCGTAGCTCGCGATGGCCGGATTCAGCGTCCTCATCATGAGGAGCGCCTGCTGGTTCGGCGGGGCGTTCCGGTCGAGCTGGACGTTGAGTCCATATTGCGCCGAGAAGCCCTGCAAGGCCGCTTGCACGTTGGCGGCCGAGCTTGCGGGAGATGAGAGCGCCGCGATCAGAGCCTCGGTCTGGGCGGTCTTCTCGGCATAGTCGGCCAATTGCGCCACCAGGCCGTCATCCCGGGAAAGGAAGGTCTGCACTTTCCTCGCATTCAGACCGGAGGGCCCGTAGACGTAGGCCACCACCGCAACTCGCCAGGGCACCGTCCATTGCTGCGGCTTGGCGGCAGGCTTCGGCTCGAGGATGAGTACCTTCTCCCCGGTGGCGATCTTGTCGGCGGGGACCAGCACCATGGCCACTTCGCCCTTGCGCTGCTCGCCGGGACGGAGGAGCGGGCGGTAGAGCAGCGTGTCGCCCTCCTCCAGGCGGTTGATGGTCCGCAGCGGCAAGGGCTCGCCTGCGCCCCGTGGAGAGCTCACTCGGAGGTCAACGCTCCCAATAGGACCACCGGCGGGACAGACCAGCGGAGGCAGGGAAGCTGCTTCCATCGCGCCGAGCATGGACAGAACGAGGGCGAGCCGATTCATTGTGACGAGCACCAACTTCATATTGTATTGGGTCGAGCGGAAGCGGCGGGATCAGCTGTGACTGCGCCATTCGCCCGGCGGGATGCACCGCCTACTCAACACTGCGTAATGCCTTTTCAGTATTGACCTTAAGTATTTAAGGCGCGATACTCCCATGGGGGTTAGTCGAAATGAAGCGAGTTTTCTTATATGCGCTATTCGTGTGTCTGTTCGCGGCAGCGGCCCTGTCGCAGACGAATACGTCCGTAGTAGAAGGCCGTGTGGCCGACCCTTCGGGAGCCGTGGTCGGCGATTGCAGTGTGGTCCTCACAAGTCTGAGGACCGGGAGCGCGCTCACCACGCGCACGAATCAGACCGGAACGTTTGTCTTTCCTTCCGTCCCAGTAGGCAGTTACACGCTGAGAGTCGCCAAAGACGGCTTCCAGTTATATGAGCTTTCGGACTTCCGCGTGACGGTGGGCCAGCGAGTCACGCAAGACGTCGAGCTCGCGTTGGGCACCATGGCGCAGACTGTCACCATCGAGGAATCCGACGCCGCACCGCTGCTCGAGCCCAGTTCCAACGAATTAGGCACTCTGATCGAGCCGGTCAACGTGCAACAGCTTCCGCTGAACGGGCGGAACTATCTGCAGTTGGGATATCTCTCCGGCGCGGCGCAGGACGGCGGCCCCACCAGTTCCGACTTCCTGGCCACGCAAACGGGCCACGCCGATCGCGACATTACCATTGCCGGAGTCGAGCAGGACCTGATCGGATTCACCGTCAACGGCATCTCGGTGGCAGGCAGCCGCCTGGGCGACCTCGCTCTGAACGTCTCGATCTCGGCCGTCGACCAGTTCAAGGTGGTGCAGGGTTTTATCATGCCTGCCATGGGGCCGGATCCGGGCATCGTGAACGTGGTGACTAAGTCAGGCAGCAATAGCTTCCACGGCGAGGCCTTCGAGTTTCTTCGTAACAACGACTTCGACGCCCGCAATTTCTTCGAGACCAAGGCCCATCCGGGGCCCTTCCACCGCAATCAGTTCGGAGGAGCAGTGGGCGGGCCCGTCCTGCACAACCGGCTGTTCTTCTTCGCCGACTATGAAGGCTTCCGCCAAGTGCTGGCAGCCCCGCAGGGAGGGTTCGCGCCCACCGCAGCGATGTTCGGCGGCGATTTCTCCGCCCTTTCCGCTACGGTTTACGACCCCGCGAGCTATAACGCGGCGACGGGTAAAAGGCAGTCCTTCGCCGGTAACTTGATTCCGGCCAGCCGGCTTAATCCTGTCGCTCAGAAGTTACTGGCGTTCTATCTGCCAGGATCGAGTTACAGCGCGCGGCCGCTGAATGTGTTCCAGGAGCCCGTTCAAACCCAGGACTCCGACCAGGGCGGCCTGCGAGTGGACGCGAACCTGAGCCAGAAGCAAGCGCTGTTCGGCCAGTACATGCAAGAGGTATCCCCGGTAGACAGCCCCGCCCTGTTCCCGGTTTCCGGGCTGTTTTATCACATGAATACCGAGTTTGCGATGGCGCAACTGACCAGCACGCTGAGCCCGCGGCTGGTGAACGAACTTCACCTGGGCTTCACGCGCCCCTACCTGTTTTACGGTGGCATCGGTCAGCCGGGCCTGGAGCAGCAACTCGGCTTGACAGGGACCGCGGACGTAAATGGAGTCCCGGGTATCACGCTCGGCGGTTTCAGCTCTTTTGGCACGGCACAGAGCGTGATTGGGAACATCGACAACAACTATCAGCTGTACGACTCCGTGAAGATGTTACGCGGGAGGCACGAGATAGCCGCGGGGGCGAGCCTGCACTACATCCGCTCGACTCAGGAAAGCGCGAACTGGAATGCCCGTGGCACGCTGGTGTTCAACAGCGTGTTCACCGCGCAACTGGCGCCGGGAGCCAACGGGCAACTGGCTCCGGTGGCCGGCACCGGAAGCTCGTTTGCGGATTTCCTGCTGGGCATGCCCGTGAGCGGAACGGTCACCTCGATGCCGCGCACTCACTATCGCTGGACGGAGGTGAATCCTTACGTGCAGGACACCTGGCGGCTGCGTTCGGACTTTACGCTCAACTTCGGTCTTAGCTGGTATGCAGGGACGCCTCCCAATCCTTCCGGAAACGACCGGAACTATCCTCACGCATTCGATTTCCAGACGGGCAAGGTACTGTACGCGGCGTTGAAGCAGATCAACCCGGAGATCTACTCGACCAATTGGAAGAACTTCTCTCCGCGGCTCGGATTCGCCTGGCAGCCGAAGTTCTGGAGCGGAACGGTGATCCGGGCGGGTGCGGGATTGTACTACCCATCCGAGAGAGCCCTCTACGACTTGTTTGGAATCACCGCCCCCGGAGTGTCGATCGTTCAATCCCTGGCCAACAGCCCCAACAACCCGCAGCCGACCTATCTTCTGGGACAGAACGTGTTTCCGCCGATCGCTCAGGTCCCGATCACCCAGCAGTTCGCCGACCACGTCACGGGCACCGTGCTGGCGTTGGACCAGGGAGTCCGGACCCCGTATTCCGAGCAGTGGAACTTCAGCATCCAACACACAATCGCCAAGAATACTCTGGCCGAAGTCGCTTATGTGGGCTCCGCGTCGCGCCGGCTTCCGGTGCGCTGGAACGTGGACGACTGCTCCACTCAGGGCTCGCTGGTCTGCAACCCGGCTGTGCGACCCTGGCCGCAATACTCCTACGTATACTTCGCTGCTGATGCGGCCTTCGCGAATTACAACGCGCTCAACGCGAAGTTCCAGCGCGAGTTTTCCAACGGGTTCAACTTCCTGGCCAACTACACCTGGTCGAAGTCGCTGACCAACACGATGGAAGGAGGCGCGAATACGCCGCTCAACCAAATGGGCACGTGCCTGGATTGCGACAAGGGCCTGGCTGGATTCAATGTTCCGCAGAGACTGACCATCGCCACCGTATGGGAGGTGCCGGCAGGCAAAGGCAGGCGATTCCTGAAGGACCTGCCGCCATTGTGGAACGGGATTCTCGGGGGATGGGCGACCGACGTCATCACTACCTTCTCGTCGGGCAATCCGTTCACCGTCAACGCTCCGAACAACACCGCCGATCCGCTGACCAACTTCCGGGCCAACCGGCTGTGCAACGGGCGATCCGAACTGCAGAACGACAACCTCCGCACCAATGGCCTGTACTGGTTGGATCCGGGCTGCTTTGCCGCGCCCGCGGCCGGGTATTTTGGGAACTCCGGGACTTTCATTCTGACTGGTCCGGGTTTGAACAATTGGGACATTGCTCTCGAGAAGAACGCTCAAATCCGCGAGGCCGTGAAGGTGCAGTTCCGCGCGGAGCTCTTCAATGCCTGGAATCACGCGCAGTTCAGAAACCCCGACAGCACGGTTGGGGACGCCAACTTTGGACAGGTCACCCAGGCCCGCGACGCGCGGGAGATCCAGCTGGGGCTGAAAGTGCTCTGGTAGGTTCTGCGTAAGGTGTCGGTGGACCTGCGCGCCGACCTCTCGGTCCCGTCTGGACCAACTCAGCGGTACCGCGCCGTGGTGGCCGCGGCGATGCTCGCGATCAGCGCGGCGCGCGCGGCGGACGGAGCGCGGGAGTCGCGGATGAAGACCACCACCGACACCGAGCCGCCATCCGGCGCCGTGAGCACTCCGACGTCGTTCGTGGCCGCGGTGATGCCTTGCCATGAGCCGCTTGTGCCGGTCTTGTGACCGAGCGCCCAACCCGCCGGCACGCCCGCTTTGAGCCGATCCGGGAAGGTCACGGTCTGCGCCATCACCTCCTGTAAGTATCGGGTCGAGGCCGGAGAGAACAGGCCACCAGCGGCGAGCCGCTGTAGCAGCCCGGCCATCCCACTCGGAGTTGCGGTGTCGCGGGGATCAGCCTGGTAGCGATGGTAGGCAGCAGTGCGCTCATTCGCGGGTACGGCCGCGACCGCCTTCTCGAACACCGCCGCGTCGACGTACTCGGGTCGCCAGGTGAGGCCCAGGATCTCGGTCTGCAGATGGCGCTCGTCGCGGTCGAGGCGCACGCCGCTGACGCCAGCGCGTTCCAGGAAGGCCTGAACTTGTGGTGGGCCTCCGAGCCTGGCAATCAGGATATCGACCGCCGCGCTGTCGCTATCGACGATGGCACGGCGCAGCAGGTCGCCCACCGTCGTCTTGTAGCCCTGCCTCGAGACCAGATCGGCCAAAGGCTGAACGAAGAGGCTGAGGTCCTGCCGCCGTACGAGGACCGGGTCGTCGAGCCGCCACCCGTGGTGATCCACCCGATCCATCACGGCGAGGGCGACGAGCAGCTTCATCACGCTCTGCAGCGGAAAGCGCTGGTCGCCATGGACGCAAGCCGCTCCTCCCGAGTCGGCCGCGCATGCTCCCACGAGCCCGTCGAAACCGCTGCCGAGACGCGTGAGATCCCGTTCGAGCCCGCGTAATTCTAATGAGCCGGCCCAGGCGCCCGCGGCAGTGGACACAATCGTGAGGCAGAAAGCTGCGAATCGATGATTCACAGCCGCTCAGTCTAGCAGGCGCGCGTGGCTTTTGGCCGCGCCCGCCTTAGCTCGCAACCCTGAGGGACCGCGACGCCCGCCACTCGCATTCGGCGGGTTTGGCGTTCGGCTGCCCACAGGCTGAGGTGAGTATGCGCCGTACTTCTCTGGCGTCGAACGGCTGCGCCAGCATGTCATAGCAACCCAGGTTGAGCACTTCGGCCCAGAACCGATCGTCCGCAAAACGATGCGTGACGACCACGGCGGGAGCGGTTTCCAGTTCCCACGCAGCGCCCAGCACGTCTTTCCAATCGCCATCCAATAGATAGGCTTCGGTCAGAACCACACCAAAAGAGGCCTGGCCGAGGGTTTGGCGTGCGTCCTGGAGACTGGAGACATGCTTGAATTCGATGGAAGCCGGGTTGAGAATCTGGGCGAGCATCCCTGCATCCTCGCGGACCGAGGAGACGAATAGCACTCTGAGGCGATCCATTGGGACCAGCCTCCAACGGCTGGTATCCTAGGTTAGCCCGAAAGCTCGCGCCGGGCAATGAGGTTTACGCTTTAATTTCGAGAATAACTTTTAATTGGACGCGGACAAATACACCCGTGATGTCTTAATCCTCACTGTCCCTTTTCGTGCTTCATCACCGCTATGTAGCCCATGTTGCGGTAGAGCTGGCGGTAGTCCAGACCGCAGCCGATCACGAACCGGTCCGGAATCTCGAAGCAGCGGAACGAGACTGGAATCTGGACGATCCGCCGCGAGGTGCGGTCGAGCAGGGTGCACACGGAAAGCGTATTCGGCCCGCGCGCGGCCAGGCTCTGAAGCAGGTAGCGCGCGGTGAAGCCCGTATCGACGATGTCCTCGACCAGCAGCACGTCTTCACCCTCGATGCTTTCGTCGAGGTCCTTGGCAATGCGCACCAGGCCGGGAGCCCCGGTCTTGCTGGAGAAACTCGAGATCGACAGGAAGTCGATCTTCACCGGAACGTCGATGTGCTTGGCCAACTCGGTCAGGAAGAACACGGAGCCTTTGAGCACCCCGATCAGCTTCAACTCGCCTCCGCGGTACTTGTCGGAGATCTCCGCGCCCACTTCGGCGATGCGCCGCGCCACTTGCTCCTCTGTAAAGAGAACGCGCTCGATTTCGGGGGGGACGGGTCTCATTTGGAGATCGTCTCGGGCTGAGGCGCCGGGCCGCGCTCGGCCAGACCGTATTTGAAAATCAGATTCTCGAAATCCTTCTGATAAAACACCTGGATATTCACGTTGGGATAAATGGCGCGCAATAGCTTCACCTTGTGATTCTTCTTGGTGACCAGCGACTGCTTCATCGTGGTCAGCTCGACATAGAGATCGAATTCGGGCAGATAGAAATCGGGAGTGAACGCTTCGAGCACTCGGCCGTCCTTGTCCCACTGGATGGGGAAGCTGCGCGGCTCGTAGTCCCAGGCGACGCGGTAGAAATCGAGCAGGTTGGCGAAGACCTCTTCGCTCGGATGGACGAAGCACTTACTCTTGAGGCTGACACGGCCCGGCGGCTGGATGCCGTACTTGGCGAGTTTGAGCCGCACCTGGAACTGGAGATGCGCCTCGGCTGCCGGCGACAGCAGCCCTATCTCGGCGAGGCCCCGCTGGTCTGCTGCAATTCGAATCAACTCCGCCACGCCCTCCGGCTCGAGCAGTTCGGTGTTCAGTACCATGTCGAACAACTGAGGGGGAGCCGACGCGCGGCCGAACCTCCTCATGCGTCCGTCCTTGCGCTCGGTTTCGAGCTGGCGCAGCAGGGAGCGGGCGGCCTTGCGTTCGAGACGATGGTCGAGCATGAGGGTGCCGATGCGGCGCGACTCGGGCGCCACCACGTACACCCTCAGCAGCCCGGGGAAATCGCGAAAGAGCAGTTCGGCGCCTTCCGCCGCCAACACCAGGTGGTGCTCGGTGGCCAGGCGCGCCACCACGGAAATGGTCGCGGGGGCGAAGGCCTTGTCGGGGACGGCGACCTCGCTGCCGAATTCCTGGGAGAAGATGGCGGCCAGGCGCGACTCGGTCACCAGCTCGAACTGAAGGAGTTGGGCCGCCGAACGCGCCACTTCCTCCTGGCGGCTGGCAGGCTGCCCGGATATGGTGATCAGCGCCATTCGACGCCCCGCGGGCGCGCGTGCTCCGAAAGCATTTCCTACGACATGATAACGCAGGCACCGGACGAGATTGTGACGCGTACCAAGAAGTTGGCGCGCGCGGGCCGCTAGCCGAGCACGCGAGCCCAGCGTGTCCAGGGCCCGGAAGACGCTTTTGACGGCGGCGTCGGGGGCTCCTGCGGGGGTTCCGTACCCGTCACCCGGTAGTAGTGACGGACCAATTCGTCTTCATCGTAGTCGATGGCCCGCGCGTACTGCCGGATGTAGCTGACCGTGTAAATACCACCGGGTAACCGGTCGAAAACTCCCTCTTCAATGGCACGGAGGTAGGAGACTGTGATTTTGGTGTTCGCGGCGATCTCTAACAGAGATACGCCACTCTTCTGCCGGGCGATTGCCAAGTCCGGCAGCGTATTCGCTTGAACATCCATCTGCCGAATTGTAGTAGCATTCGGGGGGCCAATGTCACTTAAAAATTATTCATGACGTAGAATGTGTGAAGGTATGAATTCTGAGCAGACGTTCTACGGGTTGAGCGCCGTCCGGAACGACGGCCGGCAACAGGCCCTGGCGGACTATCGCGGCAAGGTCCTTCTGATCGTGAACACCGCCAGCAAGTGCGGGTTCACTCCGCAGTACCAGGGGCTCCAGGAGCTGTACAGCAAGCTCCGGGAGAGTGGCCTCGAGATCCTGGCTTTCCCGTGCGACCAGTTCGCCCACCAGGAGCCGGGGTCGGATCGGGAGATTCAGACCTTCTGTCAGACTCGATTCGGGGTGACGTTCCCGGTCTTCGGGAAGATCGAGGTGAACGGCAAGAACGCCGATCCGCTGTTCAAGTACCTCAAAGACCGCGCGCACGGCTGGCTGGGCAACTCCATCAAGTGGAACTTCACCAAGTTTCTGGTGGACCGGGAGGGACGCGTGGTGAAGCGCTTCGCGCCCCGCACCGCTCCCGCCAGGATCGAGTCTTGGGTGCGGAAGCTGTTATGACCCTGATCAGCGGCACGCCTTGTGGGGCAGGATGGCATCCTGCGCGGCGGTTGCGAACCGGCGCCGGGCCGACTTGTTGGCAGAGGCTCACGCGCGGGTTGCCAACCCGCCGCAGGTTGACAACCTGCCCCACAACTTCCCACCTCTGGGAAAACTATGCGGAAGCTGCTATGACGCCGGCAGGGCTTGCGCCTTGCGAGCGCGGACGTACAGCACGCGCAGCGCGGCCAGCACGGGTACGGAGAGGAACATGCCCGGGACGCCAGCCAGTTCATGGCCGGCTAGCGCTCCAAAGATGATCAGCAGTGGATGCAGTGCGGTCCCCGAGGACATCAGGTGGGGGCTCAATCCGTAGTCGTTGAGGAACCGGTAGGCGATCAGGAACACCAGGACCAGCACGATGTGGCCGGCACCGGAGAGCGCGGCCGACAGAAGGATGATCGCCGCCGCCGTCACGGGCCCAACCAGCGGAATGAACTCGAGCACCGCGGCGACGCTGGCGAGCAGGACGGGGTACGGCAGGCCGACGATCGCGAAGAAGATGCTGTAGAAGGTGAGCGTGGCCATTGAGATGATCACGAGAGCGCGCATGAACTGGCCCAGCAGGACGTTCAGGTCGGAGAGGATGTCTTCCCACATAGCGCGACGCCTTCCGCTACCGAGCGCGAGAATCTGGTCGGTGAGCTTCCGCCCGTCCTTGAGGAAGAAGAAGCTGAGGATGGGAATCAGCACCAGAAAGACGACGTTGCTCAGTACGGCGACCACCCGCCAGCCGAACTGTTGGAGGACGGCCAGGGCGCCGGAGCCGAGACTCGGCGCGTGCTGGTCGATCTGCGCCAGCACATAGCGCTTCACGGGTTGGAGCCAGACCGGGTCAGGCGATGCAAGCTTCTGCTTCAGCGCGCCCACGAAGTTGGGGAAGCCCGCGGCCAGGTTGGAAGCCTCCTCGGCCACTTTGTTTCCGATCAGAATGCTTCCCACGACGAGCACGCCCACCAGCAGTACGTAGACGCCGGCGAGCGAGTACGTCCGGGAGCGGCCCCTGGCGACGAAGCGGTCCACCAGGTTCACCAGAGGCGATACCAGGTAGGCAAACAGGATCGCCAGGACGAAGACGAGCAGAACGCTGCGGAGCCAGTAGACCATTGCCAGGAGGAAGGCGACCAGGAACACCGACCACGCGGCACGGGCGGCGTGGCTGTCGTATCCGAGCATGACTGTATAGTAGCCGATAGCCGAGCCGATGGCCTGTGGCCATCGGCAGCCGTCAGCTATCAGCTTTCAGCTCTCAGCTTCGAACAACGGCTGATGGTGGATGGTGGATGGTCGATGGCTGGTTAGCTGACAGCTGAAAGCTGAGCGCTGACAGCTGCGTAGCAGCGTGGCCCGCTATAATCAAAGGGTTCTCCTGGATCTCTGTGGACACTGAGCCTGAAAGTCCGTTCGAAAATATCGAGAGCGCGTTGCAGTTCGTCGAGCTTCTTTGCGAGGCTATCGAGGAGACCCGGCGGGAGATCGAGCAGGCGAGCGCGGAGCAGCAGTCGGAGAGGCGCCAGCAGGCCCTGCAACTGGTTTCCTACAATCTGGCCAAGCTGGCGCTGCATATGGGCACCAGCCGGCGCATCTTGAACGACCTCAGAACCTTACGGCGGCTCTTCTTGCAGGAACGGGGTTTGAAGGAAGAAGAGGAGCAGAGCGAGGCGGTCGGGGAGTTGGGCGCGGGCCCCGAGCTGACTGACTCGGCCGAGGGTGGTGGCTTCGATTAGAGGGTTCTAACACTTTTCTTTGGGTACCCGCGTTACCTGCCGTCGGCGAACTTCGCCTTACGTTTTAATGAAGGAATCGTCCATGAAGCGTTATTTGTGTCTATTCATCTTAGAGCTGACGGCGGTGGGTTCTTTCGCGCAAACGACGCCTCCGGCGGGGGATATCACCCGCGTGGGTGGCGAGGTGACCGCCGTGGCTGCCGCCGCCCATGAGATTGCGCTCAAGCCGGATTCAGGCGGCGCGATTACCGTGAAGTTGACGGACAAGACGGTCTACCTGCGCGTACCGCTGGGGGAGAAGGACCTGAAGAACGCGACGCCGATCCGCCTGGAAGACGTCGTAGTCGGCGATCGCGTCCTGGCCCGTGGCCGGATGTCGGAAGATCACGGCTCGATCGAGGCGGTGAGGGTTCTCGTCATGGCCCGCGCGGACGTTGCGAAAAAGCACGCCGCGGACCGGGCGGAGTGGCAGAAGCGAGGCACGGCCGGTTCCGTGACGGCTACCGATCCGGCCAGCCGCGAGATCACGATTTCGGTCGGCGTCCGGGAAACGGCGCGCGTGGTCACGGTGGAAGCGCCCGCTGGAGCGACCTTCCGCCGGTACGCGCCGGACTCCGTGCGGTTCACCGACGCGCAAGCCAGCTCCTTCGAGGCGCTCAGCGTCGGCGATCACCTGCGGGTTCTGGGCGACCGCAATGCCGACGGGAGCCGCATCAAGGCGGAAGAGGTCGTGTTCGGCGCGTTCCGCAACATCGCCGGGCAGGTCAAGTCCGTGGACGCGGCCGCGGGCGAGATCCGCGTCACCGACCTCGAGACCAAGAAGCCCGTGCTGATCCGCGTCAAAGCGGATTCGATGCTGCGCCGGATGCCTGAAGGCGTGGCGACGATGATCGCGCGCAGGCTGCAGGCGGCGGCGAACGGCGGCGCGCCCCCCTCAGGGCAAGGGCAGCCGGGGCAGGGCGGACCTCCGGCGCAGTGGCAGCGAGGCGAAGGCGGTGGACCGGGCGGACCGGGCGGACCGGGCGGCGCCGGACCCCGCGGGCCGCGCGGCGGGGACTTCCAGCAGGCGCTCGAGAGAATGCCCGCGCTGACGCTCGCCGAGCTGAAGCCGGGAGACGCCCTCATCATCTCCAGCACGAAAGGCGCGGAGCCATCGGAGGCGACGGCGATCGTGGTAGTGGCAGGGGTGGAGCCGTTGCTGGCTAGCGCGTCGGGCGGCCCTGCCATGGGCGGGTTGGGCAACGCGCTGAACTTCGAGGTCGGCCCGCAGTAAACGGCTGTCTGTCCGAGTTGACAAGAGGAATCGTACTGAACATGAAGAATGCTCGTTGGATGGTGCTCCTGGCTGTGCTGGCCGTGGCCGCGCAGGCGCAAGAGAATGTGGGCACGCTCAAGGGGAGAGTGACCGATAGCAGCGGGGCGGTAGTCCCGGCCGCGAAAGTCACGGTGACGGCCGGCGGCGTCGAGCGCAGCACGGCGACCGACCAGACCGGGTCCTACACGGTGACCGGCCTCGCTCCGGCGACGTACGCGGTGCGGATCACCGCGCCGGGCTTCGGAGTGTTTCGAAGCAAGGTGGACCTCTCCTCCGCGCGCGCCGCGACGCTCGATGCGAGCCTTGTGGTCGCGCTCGAGAAGCAGGAGGTCACGGTCGAGGCCGAGGACAAGCCGGCTGTGAGTACCGAGGCGTCGAACAACGCGGCGGCGCTGGTGCTACGCGGAAGCGACCTGGACGCTCTGGCGGACGATCCGGACGACATGGAGGCGGACCTGCAGGCTTTGGCGGGGCCTTCCGCCGGCCCCAGCGGCGGCGAGATTTACGTGGATGGCTTTACCAATGCGCGGCTGCCTCCGAAGGCTTCCATCCGCGAGATCCGGATCAACCAGAACCCGTTCTCTTCGGAGTACGACCGGCTGGGGTACGGCCGCATCGAGATCCTCACCAAGCCCGGCACGGACAAATTTCACGGGCAGGTCATGTTCAACGACAGCGACGCGGCCTTGAACTCCCGCAACCCGTACGCCGACAACAAGCCCGATTTCCATTCCCGCCAGTACGGCGGCAATCTGACCGGACCGATCAGCAAGAAGGCGTCCTTCTTTATGGACTTCGAGCGGCGGGACATCGCCGACAACGCGTTGATCAACGCGATCAACCCGGACCCGGCGCTGGTCCTGCAGATGCAACAGGCCTGGTCTCTGAATCCCCCGAGGATTCAGGATGCCGTTGTGACGCCCATTGAGCGGACGACGCTGAGCCCGCGCCTCGATTACCAGTTGACCAAGAACCAGACGCTGGTGGCGCGCTACAGCTACGAGCGGATCAGCCGGACGAACGCCGGGCTCTCAGGTGGCTTTTCCCTGGCCGATCAGGCTTACAACTCGCTCGACACGGAACACGACGCCTCGCTCACCGATACGATCGTGTTGAGCCCGCACACCATCGACGAGCTCCGCTTCCACTTCGAACAGGACGTGACGGACTCGAACGGTCTTGACACCCTGCCGACCATATCGGCGCCCGAATTCGTCACCGGCGGCGTCTCGGCGGGCCACGCCCTGCAGACCGAGAAGCATTACGAGCTGCAGAATTTCACAACCATCGCCAAGGGGGCGCACGGCCTGAAATTCGGGATGCGGCTGCGCGAGCTAACGCTGGACGATACTTCTCCCAGCAATTTCCTGGGGACGTATCTCTTCACCTCGCTGTATCAGTACCAGCAGGTTGTCCTGGGCGCGCCCAGCTTTTTCCCGGCGCAGTACACCAGGTCGGCCGGCGCGGCGACGTCGAGCCTGTCGCGCATCGACGTGGCGCCGTTTTTCCAGGACGACTGGCGCATGCGCCCGAACCTGACCGTGAGCCTGGGGCTCCGCTACGAGACTCAGACCAACATTCACGACTGGCACGACATCGCGCCGCGGGTTGGGTTTGCGTGGTCGCCCGATGGGGGCTCGAAGGGCAACGGGAAGACGGTGGTGCGCGGCGGATTCGGGATGTTCTACGACCGCTTCAGCCAGGACCTGACGCTGGAGGCGGACCGCTACAACGGAACCGCCCAGCAATCGTTCATCGATTTCAATCCGACCTTCTTTTCCTTGACGCAGGTGCCCACGCTCGCTCTGGTCGAGGCCCAGGCGACCGGGCGCACATGGCAGTTTAAGGTGCAGCCGGGGCTGCGTGCGCCGCGGACCATGCAGTCGGCGCTCGGGGTGGAGCGGCAGTTGCCTTGGAACACGACGGTGGCCAGCACGTTCCTGTTTGCGAAGGGCGAGCATCTGCTGCGCTCGGTGGCCGGGCTTCCCGTCGGCCAAGTGATCCAAACTGTTCAGTCCAGCGGGGCGTACCGTCAGACGCAGTGGATGACGAACGTCAACAGCCGCCTCAACAAGAACATTTCCTTCTTCGCGTTCTACGTCCTGAGCAAGGCCATGAGCGACACCGATGGCGCCTGGACATTTCCCGTCGATAGCAACAACCTGGCCCAGGAATGGGGGCGCTCGTCGCTCGACACACGGCACCGGTTCATGCTGGCCGGCACGATCATGACGCGCTGGGGCGTGCGGCTGAGCCCGTTCATCACGGCGCGCTCGGGTTCGCCGTTCAACATCACGACGGGCCAGGACAACAACGGCGACACCGAGTTCAACGACCGGCCGTCCTTCGCGACTCCGGGCCAGGCCGGGGCGATCCAGACGCAGTGGGGTTGGTTCAATCCGAATCCCGCTGCGGGCGCGCCGCTCATTCCGAGGAACTACGGCCAGAGCCCGGGGTACTTCGCGGTCAATCTGCGCGTGAGCAAGGTGTTCGGTTTCGGTGAAGCGCGCTCGGCCCCCACGCCGGGGTTCGGCGGCGGCCCTGGCGGTCCGCGCGGCGGCGGCCCGGGCGGTCCGCCGCCGATGATGGGCGGCGGAGGCGGACGCGGCGGCGGAATGCGCGGCATGTTCTCGGATCCGCTGACGGACCATCGCTTCAACCTCTCTCTCAGCGTGTCGGCGCGCAATCTGCTGAATAGCACCAATCCGGGGCCTGTCATAGGCAACCTGAGCTCCGAGTTCTTCGGGCAGTCGCTGAGCCTGGCGAACGCGTTCGGCCCGGTCAGCGGGGCGGGGAACCGGCGCCTGGAGATGGGCCTGCGGTTCAGCTTCTAGTGGCCCGTGGCGCAGGCTTCAGCCTGCCGTGTCGGCACTCCTGCCGACACCTGGCGTCGCAAGACCGGGCAGAAACCGTGGGGCAGGACTCCAGTCCTGCAGCGGGTCTCCAGACCCGCCGCCGTCCAACTTCCTGAAACGAAGGAAGCCGGACGTGGACGTCCGGCGCAGCTCTGGAGAGCCGCCCCACTCCGGCTGTCCACATCTGCGAAAACTAAGTGGCATTGCGCGTGAGTGCGTGCGCCACAACCAACACGGTCGCTGTCCGGTGCTGAACCATGTGGGTATCGACTGCGGAATAATCGGAGCATGGAAAAGTTCCTGGAAGGCAAGTCGGCTGTAGTGACGGGCGGGACGCGGGGGATCGGGCGGGCGGTGGCCGAAGCGCTGCTGGGCGCGGGCGCCGCGGTGGCCATCTGCGGGCGGTCCGGGGAAGCGGTGAGCCGGGCGGTGGCGGAGCTGGGGGCGGCCGGGGGCAACGTTGCGGGGTGCGCGGCGGATGTCTCCAATGCCGACGATGTCGCGGCGCTGTTCCGCACCGTGGACGAGAAGCTCGGCGGGCTCGATATTCTGATCAACAATGCCGGCGTCGGCGTGTTCGCGAGCGTCGCCGATCTGACGGCGGCGGAATGGCGGCACACCATCGGCACCAACCTGGACGGCGTTTTCTACTGCTGTCACGAGGCGATGCCGCGGTTTCGGAAACGCGGCAGCGGGTTCGTGATCAACATCGGCAGCCTGGCGGGGAGGAATCCGTTCGCGGGCGGGGCGGCGTACAACGCGTCGAAGTTCGGGTTGATCGGCTTCAGCGAGGCCATGATGCTCGATCACCGGTACGACAACGTGCGCGTGTCGGTTCTCATGCCGGGGAGCGTGGACACCCGCTTCAACAACCAGCCGGGGGGCGGGGAATGGAAGTCCGCGCCAGAGGACATCGCCGAGGCGGTGCTGGACCTGCTGCGGATGCCGGCCCGGTCGCTGGTGAGCCGGCTGGAGATCCGCCCGAGCAAACCCAAGAAGGGCTAGCCTCACTCGTTCGCGATGTCGGCGAGCAGGCTGGCGAGCGCCTTCCGAAAGCCTTCGGGCGTATCCACATCGAACAGCTTCGGGGCGAGCGGCTTGATGGTGGACTCTAGCTGGTCGAATTGCAGGGCCTGGGGATCCGAGCCCGGCAAGTCGCCCCACCGGCGGGACGACCAGCGGCGTGGGGGCCCCGTCACGGAGGGTCCGGGAGCGGGCGCGATCTGGAAGGAATGATAGCGGATGTAGAAGACCCGGCAATCGGGCGGGGGGGCGATGGCAATCGGGTCCAGGTCCACCCTGGTCCCAAATGCCAAGGGGCCGCTGAGGACGATCAGAACGCGCCGGGGCTTGGTTGCGCTTGCGGGAGGCTGGTCGCGCGTAGCGGCGATGATGCGGGCGACCTCCGCGACGAAGAACGCGGCGCTTTGGCGGTGGCGCTCCAGCGACTGCAGGTCGATGGTAGCCGCCTGGCTCGGCGCGAGGGCGCTCCGCATGGCGGCCCAGTCCAGGACGTGAACGTCACGCTGGCGAAACGCGACGTGCTGCCGCGACAGGTCGAGCAACTCGGCGTTCAAGCGGACGCCGGGGCCGTTCACTTCCGAAATCGCCTTCAGCGCCGGGACCAGCACGCTCAGATTCAAGCTCCGCATCTCGGCTGCATGGGAGGCCGACTCGGAAGGCGTCAGGTTGACGATCAGGTCGATGTCGACCGGGCTGCGCGATTTCAGGGGAAGGCGCAAGGGTTCGGCCAGCGCGGGCAGGTACCAGCTGTCAGGCGGATCCGCGACAGGGAGGTACTCGACTGCGGGAAGGTCGAGCCAGGCGCCGGGAAGCGGATCGTTCTTCAGCGGTGGGACGTCGAGGCGGACCTGCTTGAGGCAGTGTTCCTTGCTGGCGGTGTCGTAGAGGGCGGCGACGACGCGGTAGTCCCCGGGCGTGACGAAGGCCGTGAACGTCGAGATGACATCTTGTTTGGAGACGCCCTTCTCTGTTTTGGCGAGGTCCATGCTTATGTGGTTCTGATAGCGGTGGCCCTGCTGGTCGGAGATCTGCACGAGGATGAGCAACTGGCCTTCGCCGCGACGCCTGGCTAGTTCCGCGCCGTCGACGCGGACGTCGACGTCGGCGCGGAGGCGCTGGTGGGCCGAGAGGTGGGGTCGGGACACGCTCACGCCCCACTCGATGCGGGCCTGCTGGCCTCCGGCGAGCCACTGCTGGAACGGAACCTGGGCGAAGGCGGGGTCGAGGGAGTCGCGCCGGGCGACTGGCTGGCCGGGGGCGACAGCCACAAGGGCGAAGAGGGCGGTTAGAAACTGCAAGAGGCGCACATCCGTTTCTATTTTCGCGCAGGAGGCTGGGGAGCGGAGCGGGTCTGGAGACCCGCTGCAGGTGTGGACACCTGCCCCACTTCGCTACACGCGGAGGCTGTCGAGAAGCTTGAAGAATTCGGGGAAGGAGACGGCCGCGGCTTCGGCTCCGTTGATCGTGGATTCGCCGGGGGCGGCGAGGGCGGCTACGGCGAAGGCCATGGCGATGCGGTGGTCGCCGAAGGAATCGAGCTCGGCAGGGCGGAACTTCTGGCCGCCGGGGACGCGGAGGCCGTCGGGGAGCACCTCGACCGTGACGCCCATGCGCGCAAAGTTGTCGACCACGGTGGCGATGCGATCAGTTTCCTTGATGCGGAGCTCGGCGGCGTCGCGAACCGTGAGTCCTTCGGCGCTCGCAGCGCCTAGCACGGCCAGGACTGGAATTTCGTCGATCAGCGCGGCGGTGAGTCCTTTTTCAATCACGCCGCCGCGGATGGGGGAGTGGCGCACTTCGATATCGCCGACGGGTTCGCCGGCGTGAATGGCGAGGTTGCGCACGCTCAGGTCGGCGCCCATCGAGATCAGGAAGTCGAGCAGTTCGGAGCGGGTGGGGTTGAGGCCCACGCCTTCGATCACGATGTGCGATCCGGGGAGGAGCAGGGCGGCCACCAGGAAGAAAGCCGCCGAGGAGAGGTCGCCCGGCACGGTCAAATCGAGAGCGTGGAGGCGGGGCCGGGACTGGACGGAGATTACGCCGGCGCGAATGTCGAGATCGGCTCCGAACTCGCGCAGGGCGATCTCGGTGTGATCGCGCGTGCGCGCGGGTTCGCGAACTACGGTGGTGCCTTCGGCAAAGAGGCCTGCGAACAGGACGCAGGTCTTCACTTGCGCGCTCGCGACCGGCAGCGCGTAGTCGATCGCGTGCAGGTGCGCGGGATGAATTTCGAGCGGCGGGAAACGGCCGTCGCGCGCGTCGATCGAGGCGCCCATGGACGCGAGCGGCTGGATGATGCGCTGCATGGGACGGCGCGAGAGCGATTCGTCGCCCGCGATGCGGCTCTCGAACGGCTGCGCGGCGAGGATTCCCGAGAGCATGCGGATGGTGGAGCCGGAGTTGCCGGCGTCGAGCGTTGTTGCGGGCGCCTGGAGGCCGTCGAGGCCGCGGCCGGTGACGGCGACGTCGGTTCCTTCGCGATCCACGGGGATGCCGAGGGTGCGGAGACAGGCTAGCGTGGAGGCGCAGTCCGCTCCGGTCGAATAATTGTGCAGGCGGGTCTGGCCGTCGGCGATGGCGGCTAGCATGGCGTAGCGGTGGGAGATGGACTTGTCGCCGGGAAGACGCAGAACGCCTTCGAGGCGGGCGGCGGGTTGAATGCGCTGGAGCATGGGGAAGCGACTATTCTAGCGTGCCGCGGCGAGTGCGGTGCGGGCGGCGTGGTAGCCGCACATGCCGTGAACTCCCGGGCCGGGGGCGGTGGCGGCTGAACACATGTAGAGGCCTTCGAGCGGCGTTGCGTATGGCAGGCGCCAAAAGCGAAGAGCGCCGGCGGCGATGTCTCCTCCGACGAAGTTCGGGTTGTGGCTCTCGATTTCGGTGGGGCCCATGACGTGGCGGGCCAGGATGCGGGCGCGGAAACCGGGGGCGAAGCGCTCGACCTGGTTTTCGATCCGCTCCAGCATGCCGACGCCGGAGCCGTTGGGGACGTGGCAATATCCCCAGGCGGTGTGCTTGCCGGCGGGGGCGCGGGTGGGGTCGAAGAGGCTCGGCTGCACGAGGATCACGAAAGGCTGCTCGGGGCAGGCGCCGCGCGAGACCTCGCGTTCGGAGGCGGCGATCTGGTCGAGCGTGCCGCCCAGGTGCACGGTCGCGGCGTGGGCGCAGGCGGTGGCGGTCCAGGGGATCGGCGCGTCGAGAGCCCAATCCACCTTGAAGGCGGCGGGGCCGTAGCGGTAGCGTTCGAGCTTGCGGCGGTAGGAGGAGGGCAACTGGGAGCCGGCAATCTCGAGCAGGGGTTTGGGCGAGAGGTCGCAGAGCGTGGCTCGCGCGGGGGAAAGCTCGGCGAGGGAGCTGATGCGGGTTCCCGTGACGATCTGGCCGCCGAGCGAGCGGAGGTGGGAAGCCAGCGCGTTGGCCACGCTCTGCGCGCCGCCGCGGGCGAGGGGCCAGCCGGTGACGTGCGCCAGCGTTTCGAGCGTCAGGCCGACTCCGGCCGTCAACGGCTCTTCGAGCGGCGACCCGCTGTGAGCGGCTACCCCTGCGAACAGGGCGCGGGCGCGCTCGTCACGAAAACGGGCCCGGGCCAGGTTCGTTGCGGAGCGGAGGGCGCTGGCGCCGAAGCTTGCGAGCGCGAGAGGGTGCCGTGGCCAGGCGAGGAACGGTCCCAGAACCGCATGCTCGATGCGCGGCCACGCGGCGGCAAGCGGTCCGGCATCGCGGACGAGGGTTTCGGCGGTGCCGTCGTCGAAGGGATGCGCCAGAGCGACGGGCGGCTCGATCCATTCCAGTCCGTGGCGGGCGAGGGGGAGGGTTCGGAAGAAGGGAGACGCGGCGGCGAGCGGGAATACAGAGGCGCAGATGTCGTGGACGAAGCCTGGGAGAGTCAGCTCGGCCGAGCGCAATCCGCCGCCGGGGACCGGCTCGGCCTCGAAGACCGTGACGCGCCAGCCGGACTGGGCCAGCGCGATGGCGGCCGCGAGGCCGTTGGGGCCGGCGCCGATGACGTTCGCGGTTGGCAAGGCCTTCACCAGGCCCCGGCTGGACTGTGGGGCAGGTTGGCAACCTGCGGCGGGTTGGTAACCCGCCTGGAGTCTTCGGTCCACAGGTCGGCCGGGCGCCGGTTCGCAACCGGCGCGCAGGATGCCATCCTGCCCCACAATGTGTGGCTCTGCCCGGTCTGACGAAAACTAAGTGACATTGGGCTGAAACCTGTGCCAATAAAACTGCTCAGGTGACCGAGAGGCTGTCCAGCAGTTCGCGGCGGGTGATGGGAGCTGTGCCCAGTTTTCCGACGGCGATGCCGCTGGCGTGGTTGGCGATCTCGGCGGCATCGGCGGCGCTGGCTCCGGCGGCCAGAGCCAGTGTGAAAAGCGCAATCGCCGTGTCGCCGGCGCCGGAAACGTCGTAAATCTCTTTGGCCCGCGTCGGTGTGTGGACGGGCGGGCGGTGCTGTTCCAGCACCAGCATGCCCTGCTCGCCGAGAGTGATCAGGACGGTCGCGGGCGCCCACTTCGCCAGGAGCGTGGCGGCGGCCTTGAGAAGCGCCTGGTCCTGGGACGGGTCGCCGGCGGCGTCGGCGTAAGGCATTCCGGCGAAATCGAAGGCCTCGGGGCGGTTGGGCTTGATGGCGGTGGCGCCGCTCCAGTGCAGGGGATTCCTGGGGGCCGGATCGACGGTGAGGATCTTGCCAGCGCGCACGATGGACTGGGACAGGCGATCGGCGAAATCCTGCTCGAGAAATCCCTTGGCGTAGTCGGCGACGATCACTGCATCGAGGTCCGGCAGGAGACGCTCGAAGCAGGCCAGGGCGGCTTCGGTTTGGGCGGGCGAGGGAGGCGCCTTCTGTTCGCGGTCCACGCGCACCACCTGCTGCTGGCGGGCGATGATGCGGGTTTTGACGGTGGTCCGACGGCCAGAGTCCTGGGCGAGGCAGTCGATCCCGATTCCCTCTTCGGTCAGCAACTGGCGGAGGCGGGTGGCTTCGGCATCGGCGCCGGTGAGGCCCATGAGGTGGACGGCGCCCGCGAAGTCTTTGAGGTTGCGCGCGACGTTGGCCGCGCCGCCGGGATACCAGCCCTCGCGGGTGACCTCGACCACGGGCACGGGGGCCTCGGGCGAGACGCGCGACACCTTGCCCCAGACGAATTCGTCGAGCATGACGTCGCCGATGACCAGCACGCGCTGGCGGGCGAATCGCTCGATGATGGCACGGAGGCGCTCGGTGGGTGGCGTCACGTAGGCAGTATAGCGGAGCGGCCGCCGAGGTGGCGGTCGCTCCGCTAGCTTTCAGCGGTCAGCTGTCATGTCAGCTATCAGCTTGCGGACAAGACGCGAGTGCGGGACCTTCCTCAGTTCGCGAAATAGCCGTTGATATCGAGGATCACTTGCGTCGGGTTCGTGACGTAGATGGTGATGGCGCCGTTCGTGCCCGCGGGGACGATCGCCGCGTTCGCCACTACCGCGCCGTCGAACGAATTCAGGGTGGAGACGCCCGGTTGCGGCGAGCCGGTGGGCCATGCCGTCAGGTAAGACAAGGGCCCGTCGGGCACCACGGTGATGTTGAGGGAATATGCAGCCGCGGTGGCGGGGATGTTGCAGGCGCTGGCCGGAACGGTGAAGGAGCGGGTAGTCCCGGCCGCCAGGATCGGCGCACCGAAGGGGCCGGCGGCGTCGCGAGTATCCGCAACGCGGCACGGGTT
>Ga0265320_10000830_pt1 | contig 23320 bp, 18 predicted proteins | sample 4827metaG_FD_202087 | JGI IMG/M metagenome (GOLD analysis project Ga0265320, IMG submission 202087) | Rhizosphere microbial communities from Carex aquatilis grown in University of Washington, Seatle, WA, United States - 4-8-27 metaG | ecosystem: Host-associated > Plants > Roots > Rhizosphere >...
GGCCTGCAACTGCGCCAGGCCTGGAGCGCCATTGACCAGCTGGATTCCGAGCTGGAGCAGAAACTCCCTTATGCCTTTAACAATGACCTGGGTTACCTGACCGCGTGCCCGACGAACCTCGGCACGGGCATCCGCGTGAGCGCGATGCTGCATCTGCCGGGACTCGTCCTGGCCGAACAAATCAATCCCATCATCCAGTCCGTCAACAAGCTCGGCCTGGCGGTGCGCGGACTTTATGGCGAGGGCACCGAGGCGCTCGGCAACGTCTTCCAGGTGTCGAACCAGATGACGTTGGGCGAAAACGAACTCACCATCGTCGAGCGGCTGGACAAGGTGTTGTCCCAGATCATTGAGCACGAGGAAAACGCGCGGCAGACGCTGATGGAGAAAAAACCAAAGGTGGTTTACAATCATATTGGCCGCGCCTACGGCATCCTGGCCAACGCGCACAGCATTTCGTCCAAGGAAACCATGAACCTGTTGTCGCTCATGCGATTGGGCGTTGATATGGGCCTGTTTCCTGGCATGGAACGTGCCCTCGTGGATGAATTGTTCATCCTGACCCAGCCGGCGCATTTGCAGCGGCAGTTGTCCGACAAGCTGAGCGCCGAGGAGCGGGATTTGATCCGCGCCGACATGATGCGCGAACGTTTGAAAACCACGGGCCGGCCGATCGTCCGCCATTATGGCGCGCCGGGAACAGGATTGGACAAATCGACAAATTAGTAGCAGAATAGAGCGAAGTATGAGCGATGAAGCCATGAGCAATTTTACCCCGCGCGCCCAACAGGTGCTGGCGCTGGCGCGGAAGGAAGCCGACCGTTTCAACCACAATGTGATCGGCACCGAACACCTGCTGCTCGGCCTCATCAAATTGGGACAAGGCGTTGCCGTCAACGTGCTCCAAAAAATGGGGCTCGACCTCGAAACCGTCCGCATGGCCGTGGAAAAAAAGACCGGCACCGGCCCCGACCAGAAGGTCATCGGCAACATCCCCTACACCCCGCGCGTGAAAAAAGTTCTCGCGCTCGCATCCAAGGAAGCCAAGGCGCTCAACCACACCTACGTCGGGACCGAACACATCCTGCTCGGCCTCCTGCGCGAGGGCGATGGAATCGCCGCACAGGTTCTGAAGGATCTGGATGTGGACATCGAGCAGACGCGGCAGGAAATTTTAAAGGAGTTGGATCCCAATTTTACCGGCGAGGAATCGTCCATTCCCGAATCCGGTGGTGAGAAAGCACCCGCTCCGGGCGCGGGCCAGGAGAAAAAGGGCGAAGTCAAGACCCCCGCCCTCAAGGCCTTTGGCCGTGATCTCACGGAACTGGCGCGCAAAGGCGACATGGACCCCGTCATCGGGCGCAAAAACGAAATCGAGCGCGTCATCCAGATTCTCTGCCGCCGCACCAAGAACAATCCCGTGCTGCTCGGCGAAGCCGGCGTGGGCAAGACGGCCATCGTGGAAGGCCTGGCGCAGGAAATCGCCAGCGGCAACGTGCCCGAAATCTTGCGCGACAAACGCGTCGTCACCCTCGACCTCGCGCTCATGGTCGCCGGCACGAAATACCGCGGCCAGTTTGAGGAACGCATCAAGGCCGTCATGGACGAGATCCGCCGCGCGAAGAATGTCATTTTGTTCATTGACGAATTGCACACCATCGTCGGCGCCGGTTCGGCGGAAGGCACCATGGACGCCTCGAACATCATCAAGCCCGCGCTCAGCCGCGGAGAGATGCAATGTGTCGGCGCCACCACGCTGAACGAATACCGCAAATACATCGAGAAGGACGCCGCGCTCGAACGCCGCTTTCAATCCGTCAAGGTCGAGGCACCCTCGATTGACGAGGCCATTTTGATCTTGAAGGGTCTGCGCCACAAATACGAGGCGCACCACAAGGTGGAATTCACCGACAAGGCCGTCGAGGCGGCCGTCAGGCTGTCCGACCGTTACATCACCGACCGGTTCCTGCCCGACAAGGCGATTGACGTGATGGATGAATCCGGTTCGCGCGCGCGCATCGGCACCATGACCCGCCCTCCCGAGACCAAGGTGATCGAGGCCGAGATCGAGGAAATCAAGAACAAGAAGGAACGCGCCATCAAGAACCAGGATTTTGAAGGCGCGGCCTCGATGCGCGACAAGGAAAAGCACGCGAAGGAAAACTTGGAATCCACGCTCGCCGCCTGGCGCGCCGCCCGCGAGGAAAAACGCGTGGTGGTGGACGAGGACGACATTTTCCACGTGGTGGCCAAATGGACCGGCATTCCCATCAAACGCATGGGGCAGGACGAAACGCAACGGTTGCTCGCCATTGAAACCGAAATGGAAAAGGTGGTGGTCGGCCAGCGCGAAGCCGTTTCCGCGATTTGCAAGGCGCTGCGCCGTTCCCGGGCGGATTTGAAGGACCCGCGCCGGCCCATCGGCACGTTCCTGTTGCTGGGCCCGACCGGTGTCGGCAAGACACTTTTGGCCAAAACCATGGCCGAACAGATGTTTGGCGACGCCAAATCACTCATCGCCCTCGACATGAGCGAGTACATGGAAAAATTCAACGTGTCGCGCCTCATCGGCTCGCCGCCGGGCTACGTCGGCTACGAGGAAGGCGGCCAGCTCACTGAAAAAGTGCGCCGCAACCCCTACTCTGTTGTGCTCTTCGACGAAATTGATAAGGCGCATCCGGACGTCTGGAACATCCTGTTGCAGATTTTGGAAGAAGGCAAACTGACCGACAACATCGGCCGCGTAGTCAATTTCCGGAATTGCATCATCCTGATGACTTCAAACGTCGGCTCCGACGTCATCAAACGCCAGTCCACGCTCGGCTTCTCACCCATCAGCGATGAGGCGACCTACGAAAAAATGCGCGAACGCACCATGGACGAGGCCAAGAAGACCTTCCGCCCTGAATTTTTGAACCGGCTGGACGATGTGATTGTGTTCCGCTCCTTTACCAAGCCCGACCTCATCCAGATCCTCGATTTGGAAGTCGGCAAGGTTCTGGAACGGCTGCGGCGCAAGAACATCAAGCTGACGCTCGATGACAAGGCAAAGGACTTTCTCGTGGAGAAAGGCTATGACCCGCAGTACGGGGCGCGGCCCATGCGCCGCTCGGTGGAACGCTTTCTGGAAGACCCGCTGGCCGAGGAAATCCTCAAGGGCAGTCTGCATGAAGGCGATCCCATCACGGTCACGGTCGAGAAAGACAAGCTCGTGTTCAATCAAACGGCCGCCGCCCAGGGTGCGTTGTCAAGTTGATCGACGCCGCCCGTAACCGGTTTTCAAGCACAAGCCTGCATCTCGCCGGTTGAATTCCGGTTTCAAGTTTCACGCTTGATATCCGATCAAAGCACAACAGCTGTAGTGCGCTCAACACAAGCGCAGCCACCGCTGCCCTCCCCATCAACCGTGGAACATTCAACATTCAACATTCAACATTCAACACCCAACGCCGAAGGACGTCTTCCCTTGAATGTTCGGCGTTGAATGTTGAGCATTGAATGTTGAGCGTTGAATGTTTTTTATTCTAGGGTTCAAGGCATGTAAGAAAAAATTTGCGGAAATCTCTCATTCCACCGTGTAGCCCAGATTCCGAAACCGTTGAAGTTTATAGATTAGCGCCCGGCGGCTGATGCCCAGCGCCTTGGCGGTCTCGGTGCGGTTGGATTTATGCTGGCGCAACGCCTGCAGGATGGCCTGCCTTTCAATCTCCTCCAATCGCTCCAGGTCGGCGGCTTCCGAGACTACGGGTGATGGCATCGCGGCACTCACGCGCGTGGGCAGATGCTCCGGCAGAATCAATTCGCTGCGGGAAAGCAGGACCGCCCGCTCCATGGCGTTGCGCAACTCGCGCACATTGCCCGGCCAGGGATAACGTTCCAAGCACGCTGAAACCGTGTCCGAAAACCGCGCGCGGCCCCTGGCAAATTCCTCGATGAACCGGCCGGCCAGCGGCAAAATATCCTCGCGCCGCTCGCGCAACGGCGGAACGTTCAACTCCACCACGTTCAAACGATAAAACAAATCCTCGCGAAAACGGCCCGCCTTGACTTCATCTTCGAGCACGCGATTGCTCGCGGCCAGAATGCGCGCGTTGGTGTGGACCTCGCGGTTGGAGCCCACGCGCTGAAAACGCCCGTCTTGCGTCACCCGCAACAACTTCGCCTGCAACGCGGGCGACATCTCGGCGATTTCATCCAGAAGAATGGTGCCTTCGTTCGCCTCTTCAAAACGGCCGATGCGCTGGGCGTGGGCGCCGGTGAACGAACCTTTTTCATGGCCGAACAATTCAGTTTCCAGCAGCGTTTCAGGGATGGCGGCGCAGTTGACCTTGACGAGGCGACCCGCCGCGCGTGAACTCCACGCGTGGATGACATCAGCCACGACTTCCTTCCCGACGCCGCTTTCGCCGGTGATCAACACGCGCGTCTCGGACGGGGCAATCAGTGAAGCGTCGCGAAAAACGGCCTGCATGAGCGGGCTGCGGGCAACCACGTAATCCGGCAACGGCGTTTCCAGTTTGAACGGGAGCGAAGCGGACCCGGAAATACCAGCGGCCTGGCGGACGGAACCCAGCAATTCATCCAGATCAATCGGCTTGGCCAGGTAGTTGACGGCGCCGTCGCGCATTGCGGCGACGGCATCGCGAACGTCGGTAAAAGCGGTGACCAACAGGACGGGCAACGTGGCGTGTTCCTTGCGCGCCAGCCGCAACGTCTCCAACCCGGAAAGTCCCGGCATCCGGACATCGGAAATCATCATGTCGAATTTTCTGGTGCGCAGGGTTTCCAGGGCCTCCTGGCCGGAACTGGCCGTGACAATTTCAAATCCCTGCCGGCCCAGAAAAGAATTCAGCAGGCTGCGCTGGCCCGGGTCATCATCCACAATCAGGATGTGCGGTAATTCGGCATTTTTTTTGCGCAATTCGGTAGCCACGCGGCAAGGCTAGACGATTACGCCGGTTGTCAAAAGAGATTTTGAGTAGGGACATCTCCCGGCCGAAATTTTCAGGCCGTGAGTTTCAAGTGGGTGATGCGGAATATGGCACCGTGCGGCTCGTTGGGCAGGCATTCAATTTCCCAGCCGTGCACCAGGACAATCTGCTGGACCACTGCCAATCCCAGCCCGGTGCCGTTCTGGTTGGTCGTAAAGTAAGGCTTGAAGATTTCCCGGCGGCGTTCGGGCGGAACCCCCGGACCGTCATCGCGAACTTCCAGGATCGCCTCGGACCCGTTGGTCTTCTGCGTCACAATTTGAATCCGGCCATTCCCGCCCACCGCCTGGATGGCGTTGAGCACGAGGTTGAACAGCGCCTGCCGGAGCAATTGCTCGTCCGCCTCGATGGTGATCGGCTCACCCGCGGTTTCGAGGCGGACCTTTTTTTCCTCAAGGTCATAACCCAGCGCGCGCACGACCTCGTTCACAACGGAATTCAGGGCCAGCTTCGAGCGGCGGACATCCCGCGGCCGCGAGTAGTTGATGAATTCATTCAACTGCGCGGTGACCTTGTCGGTCTCCTCCACAATGGCGCGGGAGCGGTCCCGGATTTCCGCCGAGGCTTCGGGCTGCTTGGAGAGCATCTGGGCCATGCCCCGGATGATGTTCAGCGGGTTGCGCGTCTCGTGGGCGAGGCCGGCGGCGGCCAGGTTCATTTCCTTCAGGTGCGAATTCAATTCGCTGGCGCGGATGAGACGGATTTGAAGTTCCGAGGACGTGGTCACGCTGCGCCAGGCCAAACCGGAACCCACGACCGAGATGGCCGCCAGCACGGCGATGACGGAGCGGAGCCAGAGATCATATTCAAAGGCCGCCCGAAGCGTTTGGGTGGACATGACGATGACAAAACTGTGCACGCCCTGTTTTTGACGAAGGGCCTGGTATTCCTCTTCGCTCATCCAGCGGGGGCGGCCGAAACGGGGACGGCCACCGCCATCGCGGGAGCGCGCCCGGTTCGGGTCATTTTCTCCCGGCGGCGCCGCGATTTCACCGGGACTGCCGCTGGAAACAGCCGCGGGATTGGACGGATCTTCCGGCCGCGGTCCGGGAGGTGGCCCGGGAGGAGGCAGGCTCATTCGATTGGTGGCATAGCGATTGGTAAAATCCTGCCGGGACAGGATGATGGGCAGGTTGGTGCCCTCGATGTCGTAAGTAAGATTCGTACCCAGGTCCACCGGATTCACAAGCGTGACGGTCTGGGCATTCCAATTTTCCGTCGTCCCAGCGGCGCCCCGGCTTTGAAGATCAATGCCCGTCCCAGCGGAAGCGACCATCTCGCCCGCTGCGTTCAATAGTGCAATGCCGTTTAATTCAGTTTTATCCTGCTTGAGCAATTCGGTCAGCGAAGCTTCGAGCCGTTCCTTGGAAACCACCCCACCAAAACGCCGTTGCGAGCGGAGCACGATGCCGAGCGTGGTGGAAATATCCTTGGCCCGGTTCACGAGCGCCGCACGGGCCTCGTCCCGGACCCGAACATGCTCGGCCACCTGCCAGACAACCACCAGCACCCAGACTCCCAACAGGAGACCGTAGATCAGGGTGCTGCGGCGTTTCAGCTCCATAAATTATGTTTCGTCAGGCAACCTTCTGAAAAAACCTTCCGTCTTATCGGCCCTTCTTCACCGGCAACCGGTCCAGAAACTGGTCGAGTTGCTGTTCAGAAACCGAGTTGGTGATGAGTTGCGACTGGCCGATTTCGTGGGTGGATAGCGCCGCCAACTGGCCCGGCGCCTGGACAATGTGCGGGGTCAGGAAAATCAGCAATTCCTGCTTGGAATCGCTTTTCGAACTGGATCTAAACAGTTGTCCGAGGACCGGTATGTCCCCGAGCAGCGGAACCTTGCTGTCGTTCGACGCCTTGTTGTTGGCAATCAAACCACCGATGACGACGGTCTGCCCGTCGGGGGTGACGACCACCGTGTTGGCGGAACGTTTGTTGATGTTCGGCGCAAATACAGCGGACGAAAACAGGCTGCCTCCCGCAATCACCTGTCCGGGAGTCGAGGTGTCAACAGACGTTTCCTGGGGTTGGAGAATCATTTGAACCAGGTTGTTGGCGCCAATGAACGGCGTCACATCCAGTTGGATGCCGACGTTTTGGTAGGACCCATTGATGGTGGGAATGGTGGCGCCCGAATTGCCGACCGAGCTAAAGGCAACCCCGCTGGGCAGGAAAATGCTTTGCCCGGCCACGATCTCCGCCAACTGCCCGTCGCGCGCGAGGATGGATGGACGCGACAGGATTTGCGCCTTGCCGGCCTGGGAGATGGCCTTCAATGTCGCCTGAAAGTCCGAGCCGACAATCTGGTAGAAACCGCCGCCCGTGCCGGTGCCCGGCGACAACGACCCGAACTTGCTCGCCTGACCGAGCGCGTTGAAATTGGTCACGACCGTGTTCACCCCGGACAACCCGAAGATGTCACCCGCACTGCTGCTGATCGCATTGTTATTGGCCCAACCGCCTTCGATGCCGATATCCGACGAGTTGTTATGCTGCACTTCCATGAAAACAACCTTGATCAACACCTGCCGCATCGGACTGTCGAGATGACTGATGACTTCCTGGATCTGCGCCGCCGTCTGTTCGTCGGCGATGACGACAATGTTGTGCGTGTCCGGATCCACGGAAAATGTGGCGGTGCCAACGCTGCCGTTGTTGTTGTATTGGCTGCTGCTGCTGCTGTTGTTGTTGCGGTTCCCACCAAAGGCCCCACCGCCAAAGCCACCAAAGCCACCGAAACCGCCAAAGCCACCACCGCCGCCGGGGCGTTGTTGGGCGTAAACTTCCATGGCGGTGCAAAACAGCACGGCCAAAATGCCGGCCGTATATTTTTTGAACGGTTGTGTTTTCATAATTTGTCCTGGGTCAAATGGTTCGCTTGAATTTCCTTAAAACAGGTTGCCGCCACCGCCCGCACCGCGCGTGCCCCCGCCGCCGACGCCGGTTCCGGTGGTTGACGTGGAACTTCCGGTCCCCCCGGAGGTGGCGTTTTGCGTTTCGCGATTCATCAAGGCGCTGTTCTGCGATGACGAGCCCGTACCCGTGCGGGAGGTGGTGCCATTGCCCCCGAACATGTTTTGCAACACCTGCAGGGTTTGTTGCGGGTCACCATTGTCCATGTGATACACAAAGACCTTTTGATCGCGGGTTGAAGCCACGTCCAGTTGTTCCATCATCCCGGCGATTTCCTGCATCAAGTCCTTGGAAGCGGTCACGACGACAGAGGAAGTTCGCGGGTCCGCGACGGCAACAACCTGCGATTGCTTTTGGACCCGGGAGTTTGCATCTGTGCCACCCGCCGCAGCGCCACCGCCGCCGCCTCGTCCGCCACCACCCCCAAAACCGGGAAAGCCGCCACCACCGCCGAAACCAGGAAAGCCACCAAACCTGCCACCGCCGCCGAACCGGATTGGCGATTGGGTCCCGTTGCCCGATCCGCCGCCCGACGGAAAAATCTGGCCCAGTTCACTGGCCACATCGGCCGGACTGGCGTGTGTCAGGTGAAATACGCGGATTTCCGTTTCTCCCTCGGCGCTGTTGTCGATCGCCCGGATGATCTCGGTGAGATGCCGGATATTCGACTGCGTGTCGGTAACGACAATCGAATTGCCTGCTTCATTTGCAACGATCGTCGCCTGGGGCGAAACGAACGAAGACAAATCCGACACCAGTTGCCGGGCTTCAACAAACCGGATGGGAATGATCTGCGTGACGATCTCGGCGTTGTCCGGGATGCTGTCCGGATCATTGCTGGTCTTGACCGGAATGTTGCGCGTCTTCGCGTCGTTCTTGCCCACAATCGTCAGGGTCCGCCCGTTGCGGATTGCGGCGTAACCATTTTTGTTCAGAACGGCATTGAGCAAATCCACCGCTTCATCCCGGGTCATGGGATGGCTGCTGATGACGCTCACCGTGCCGCTGACCGGCGTGTCCAGCACGATGATAAATCCCGCCGCGTCGCTGAGATAATTCAAAACCATCTCCAACGGCACATTGCGAAAATTCAAACGCAGCTCGTCGTAATTTGTGCCGGTCACTTCCCCGGACGGAACAAAACCCGGGGTCGCAGCTTCCGGGGTTCCGCCGGGGTCGGCGGCCGGTGCCGCCGGTTGAACCTCTGTCACTGGCGCGGACGCTGAATCTTGTCCGTTGGGCGTCCCTCCCACCGGTTGTGCGGCGGCCGCGGCCGGCATCGGCGCGGCAATGGGTTGGTCAGGTGCGGCCGACATGCTGTTGCTGTCGGTTATTTCGACCGGCACGGTTTGTGCCGCTGCCGACATGAGCAGCCCGAGAATGCAGGCCACTGGAAGGGTTCGTAAGCTCAAGGTTTTCATTTTAATTCCTGTTCTCTTTGTTGCATCAGTTTCTTTAGGACATCGTTTCCTTCAAGGCTGGGATCGGCACTGGGTGGCGGCGACCCCGTCGCCGGGGCGCTGGTCTCCGTCGTGCTGACGGGTGGTTCGCCCGGCCCCGCCAGTTGCCATCCGCCCCCCCCCTCCTGCCGCATCTGCGCGCCCACCTTCATTTCAACCGCCTTGCCGGCGGATTCCAACTTGACGCCGCGCAGCGTGATTTCCACCACCTTGTAACCGGCAATGGCGCCATTTTGAGTCAAAACTTTACGGTAGTCGGTTTCGGTGCCGTCAAAAAAAGCGAGCATTCCCTTTTTATAACTCATCGTGCCGGCCAGCGAAAAGGCAGGGACCCGATTGTTGGTCGTCCGCCGTACGGACCGGGTGGTGTGCGGAAAACGGTTGGGGTCAAAAATATTCCGGTCGGCGATGATCCGGAAGGACGAGTAATCCGTGCCGGCGGTCGTATTGGTCGGCTGCGCGGCGGCGAAAAAACCATTGGCCAACCCGATCACCAGCAGCCCGGTGAGCAGGACAACCTTCCGGAGACTGCGGCTGGCATTCCCAAAACGCGGCGGCATTCCTGGGAGCGCCGGCGTCTCGCCGGCCAGTTCGTTGTCCACACGCCGGCGGGACGCCACCGCTCCCAGGACGGGTTTACCGATGGTATTGGGATGGCTTTTGTTTTGTCGCCTCGGGTTCATTGTGCTTTTCCTTGCGCCAGCAGCACCAGCCCGCTGATTTGGAGGTTGAGCGTGAGCTGCTGGCCGGTGTTGTCACGCGTGCTGAACTCCACCGATTCGAGTTTCAGCCCCATCGGATCTTTTTCCATATCGTAAATAAACCGGCTCACCGTGTTGAGATCGCCGGAGGCTTCGACCCGGCAGTTGAGCGTCATGTAATCGTCCGAGTCGTTTTTCCACTGCGGCATGATGCCATTGACATCGGCACCGCTCTCCCGCGACCAATTGTCGAACGCCTTGAGCATCTGTTGCTCCGCCATCGAGGTGTTGTTCGGCAGGGTGTTCGTGCGCATCTGATCCCAGTGGCTGCGGAGGCTGGCTTCGCGCTGGATCAACTGCCTGCCATCATGCACCTTGGCGCGCAATTCGGCGACCGTTCCCGCCCGCACCTTCCACCATTTAAGCAGCGGCTCAAAAACCAGCTGGTCGGCCGCGTACAGCACTCCCATGGCCACCGCCAGGACGATCAACAGTTGCTGGCGATTTTCAATTTTCATTGCCGCCTCCTTTGCCCCATCGAAAGTCAAATGTGAATTGCATCGGCGATTTGCCGCGGATGTTGCCCACCTTCAAGTCGGTCACTCCGTCCGCCGCGCGCAATTGGCTCAGGGTCCGTTGCAGCGCGGCGCTGTCGCGCGCGGTGCCGGAACAGTTCACCTGGTTGCCGTCGTGGATTTCCACCGTCTTGGCCGTGACGGCGCCGTCCTCGGGAAACGCCGCCGTGAGTTGCCGCATGATGCTCAGGCTCTGAAAGGATTCGTCGAACCACGGGCGGTATTGCCGGATTTGTTGCTGCAACCCGCCCAGTTCCCCGGCCTTCGCCGACATCGCCGACCATTGCGAGCGCAGCAGCATCAGTTGAATTTCCTGGAACAAAAACAGCCCCCCGGCAATCAACACCACTCCGGCCGCCGCCGCGCCGGCAGATCGCAAGCGGCCGGAGGAATATTTCGCAGCAATCTGCTGCCAGGCGGTCGGCTTCGGTGGCAAAAATTCAAACCCCGGCGCCTGTCCCGCCAGCAGCCGGGCGGCCAGGCTGAACGCCGGCGAAACCAGTGTTGCCGGAGGAAGTTGAAGGCCAAACTCAGCCGGCGCATAAGCCGGCATCAGTTCAACACTCAAACCCATCGGCTCAAATCGCAATTCCATTTCATCGGCCAGGGTTTGCGCCAGATCGCGGGGTCCGAAAATGCGGATGCGGCGCACGGATTGGCGCAACGCGGCGGGCAGTTGAACCAGCGTGATACGCGCTTCTCGCGCCACGAGATCGGCATGCAAGGTGCGCCGGGAACCTTCATTTTCGACCGCGCCTTCCAAAGCCCGCAAGGCTGCCACGCCACCGCCACAGGTGATTTGCAAGCCCACCTGGCTTTCACCTATGGCCAGCGCCAGCACCCCGTCTGAAGCCCCGCTCTCTGGGCTGGCGTTTTGGATCATGGCTCCATCACCGGGCCGGGTCGGAGGCCGGCGCTCCGGGGATTGCAGAGCCGCCAGGCCGGGTGAAAAACTGACCGGTTTCAATTTCGCCGCCGCCAGCACCTGTTCCAGCGTCGCCAGCTGGCTGTTGGGAATACCGGCCAGGGTCACGTATTGTTTGCCTTCCGGCAATGCACATCGCGAATGGGCCAGCCGCAGCGTCGCAACGTCGGTGGAAAATCCACGCTCCGCCTCCAGTTGCAGCAGGCCCGCGGCATCCGCTTCCGGCAGCGGCGGCAGTTCGGTTTGCGCTGTGAGCGCCCATTTCAACGGCACGCCCACCACGCAGCGGCGCTCGCGCACGCCGGCCGCATCCAGGGCGTTGCGAATCTCGCGCCCGACCAGCTCCGGCGCCGCCGTCAGCGGATCAAGCGAAAGGGTCACGGAGAAGGTCTGCTGCACCTGCAGCGAGCCGTTGGGGCGGCGGAGCACGACGCCTTCGAGGCGGCTGCCGTCCAGCACGAGGCCCAGCAGGCTCGTCAATTTCTTGCGTCTCGAAAAATTGATCTTCAAAACATTTTTCATTGCGTTTCCTTCGCGACCCAGGCGGCGCGGGCCTTTTCCCCGAGCGCCCAGCCCAGCCGGCTGAGATCCTGGCGGTAGATGATCTTGGGCGAGCCCTCACTGAGGTCGAAAATGAATTTCACCCGCCGGTAGCCGCGTCCGAACGGGCCCACCGCCGCGATGTCCGCCGTGAATTGAAAGCTTTGCGTGGTGATGAAATCACGATTCACGCCCGCCAGGGCCTGAACGACCGCGTGATTGTTGCCGAGGGCGTCCACCAGCCAGGCAATGGTATTGAGGTTGCCCGGGTTTTGCTGGCGGTAGGTCACCAATGATTGCGCCGCGCCAGATGCGGTGCTTTGGTCCACGCCCAGGCCCATGAACAGCGCCGTCATCACGGTGGCGCCGGCGGTGTTGATGTTCAGCAGGCCGTTCGTGTAGAGATTGGTGGTGTCGGTGAAACCGGAGGCCACTTGCGCAAACTCGGTCGAGGTCATTCCGCTGGCCAGATAGAATCGCAACAGATTATTATAGGTGGGAGCCGGGGCGGCGCCACCGAAACCGAGCCGGGTCATGATTTGAGTGGCCCGGCCCGAGCCCAGGCCGGTTTGCAGCAGGCTCCGCAACTCCGCCTGCTTGTTCACATTGGTGAGCATGCTGCCGTCGGAATGAAAATTCGGCTGGCGGCTGTAAACGGTCACATATTCAAACAGGCCCGGGTCCAATGTGCCGTTGCCGTTCACGTCGGTTTCATTGACATCGAGCACGCCGTTGCGATTGATGTCCTCGCCGACCAGCAGGTCGATGGTGGCGCCGTACACCAGCCGCAATTCGTCCACCGTTTCAAACGGGAACTCTTTTTCGGCGTACCCCGACTGGGCGTAATTCAGGGCGTAGGCGCCCAAGCTGTTGGTGCTGCGCCAATCCACGATCGCGCTGGCAAAATCGAACGTCATGTTGGGCAGATAGGAAAGCGCGTTGGTGCCCGCCCGGTTCAAGCTCAGTTTCGACGCTTCGTCCACGAGGCCGAAATAAGGTTCGGCAGAAGCCGTGCCGGCCGGATCGCGGCCGATGATCCAGAAATGGGCGTCACCCACCGGCACGGCCTCGCTCGCAAATTGAGTATTGTTGGGCGCCGCGCCATTGGTCGCGAAATTCGAAAGCACGAAACCGACGTACCGGGCCGCGCCTTCAATGGCTTGTTCGGCCGCAAGGCCCGTGACGCGATTGTCCGAGGCGCGGAGTTCAAATGTCATCGAATGCGCAAAATAGAGCGCGATGCTGACCAGCCCGATGGCAATCCAAAGCACCAGAATGAGCACCGAGCCGGCCTCGGAGCGCGGGTGTTCCTTCAGTCGTGATGTTGGCTGGCGCAGTTTCATTTCAAGTGTTCGTGCGCGATTGCGAATCAATCGGTACCAGGATTTCCAGCGGCAGCGGGCGCGTGGTCCTGCCATTGTTTCCCGCCATCTGGATCAGGACCCGGACGGCCACCGGCAAATTGGTGTTTGCCGACGTCACATCGGTGGTGTCCCAGGCATCGAGCCACTGCGTGCCGTCAAAGCAGGAAAACCGGATGCTTTCAATGCCGCCCATCAGCCACTGGTCTTGAACGTCAAGCGCCGCGGTGCTCAAGAGATTGCGCGTGACGCTGCGGATCAAATCCTTGCCCGGCGCGGTGTGGTCGGCGGGGTCTTTCAATTCATAAGTGACCCTTTGGATGTCGCCCCATGGTTCGTTGTCATACAATGTGCCGGTGGCCGTGAACATTTCGACGGCCACGGGCAGGCTCATGCCGATGCTGGTCACGGCCCCGGCCTTGAAGTCCCCGGTTAAAATGCCATTGGGCTCCGGCGGCACCACACATTGCAGGTCGCGGCGCAGAACGGTGAGCGCCTGGCTCACGGGCGTCGCCTCATCCACCGCCGCCTGGGTCACTTCCCGCAGATGCAGCGCACTGAAAAACACGGCATTGATCGCCACCAGAACAATGGCGGCGATGCCAATCGCCAGGATCATTTCCACCAGCGTGAACGCTCGCACTGAAGGCCGAGGATCGAAGGTCGAGGATCGAGGGCAGAAAAGCTTCCGCGCAACACGCGTTGGCTTTCGACTCTCGACTCTCGACTCTCGACCAGAGAGACAGTTTGAATTGATTCTCATCGTTGCAAATTCATCGTCGGGTTAAGCATCTGCAGACTGGCCAGCGTACTCAGCTTCACCGAATAGTCCCTGCCCTGCGCCGTATATTTTACTTCCGCCGTGAGCAACTGCATCGAATCCTGCGGCCAGTTCTGGCTGCTCAAACTCCAGTGAAATTCCTGCGCGCCTTCCGCCACTGTTCCGTTTTGCGTGCCGTTGCTCCAGTTGGTCAGCACGAGGTTCTCGTTCAAAACCCGGTCCGCCACGCGCGCCGCCGCGCCTTTGCGCGCGGCCACCTCGCCGGCCAGGCTGGCCACATGCAACGTTTCCACAACCGCTGGAATCACAATGGCCAGGAACAGCAGCGCCGCCAGCACCTCGGCCAGCGTGAACGCGGAAAGGTGGTAGAGTCGGCGCGCTGCGCCGACCGCGCCGCGCCGAGCGGCGCAACTTCCACGCGGGCGGGGACACCGCAACGCGGCGTCCCTACCTTTATTTGTCTGTGTCCCGAATTTCATAACCCATGTGATTGCGCGATTCCATCAGCCAGAGCGCATGGCCCTTGGCATCCACGAGGCGCAGTGTCTGTGGACTGCTTTCATCAATTGTGCCGTCCGCCAAAAAGCGGATGGCCGGCAGGTTCTGGAACATGGTTGGCGCCGATGCCCCGGTGTTCAAAACCGAGATCTGCAGGTTTTCATCCACGGGCAAATTTTCCGCCTTCGGATCGCCACCCCGGGGCGATGTTTCCGCTTCCAGTCCATAGGCATCTTTTTTCTCGTCCACCCAGAGCACGACCGGCAGGCCTTCCGACACCGCGCGGCTCTGGCCCGCGTGCATCAGCGCAAACAGCCGGCGCGCCTCGGAATCCAGCGCGCGACCGCGGATGAAATTCGACATCGCCGGCGCCACGAGCGATGTGACGATCACCAGCAACGCCAGAACCAGGATCAATTCGACCAGCGTGAAAGCTTCGAGCGGAGGGACGAGGGATGAGGGACGAGGACAAAAAACACCCTGTGCGCCGTGTACCGGCACTCGACCCTCGACTCTCGGCTCTCGACCCGGCAATTTCATTTATTTGGTTGTCCAGTTTCCAATGTCATCCTCCGTTCCTTCCTTGGCATCCGGCCCGACGGACGACAGGTCGTAGGAATTTGCGTTATGTTTGCCGGGAAAGGCATAGATGTAATTATTGCCCCACGGATCCTGGGGGATTTTGTCGAGGTAGGGGCCGTGCCAGTTTTTGGCATCCCGCGGCTGCTGGATCAAATCCATCGCGTTCTTGGGGTAATAGCCATTGTCCACTTCGAACGCATCGAGCGCGGTCTTGATCGAGGAAATGTCGGCGCGGGCGGCCGCCTGGCGCGCCTGTTCGCTGCGGCCCATCATTTTGGGCACCACCAGCGCCGCAAGAATGCCGATGATGGTGATGACCAGCAACATTTCGACGAGCGTGAAGGCAGACGTGCGATGAGTGACACGTGACGGATGACACGAAACACCTTCGGTCATTTTGGAGTTCGGATTTCGTATTTGGATTTTCATAATTGTACGTTCTTATTTGATGTAATCCTGCAAATTGAAGATCGGGAGCAGCATGCCGATGAAAATGATGCCGATGAACCCGGCGATCAAAAACAGCATCAACGGCTCGGCAAATGCGACCGCTGTTTTTAAGTGACGATCCAGGTCCACCTCGGTCACGGCCGCGATGCGAACGAGTTCCGTGTCGAGCTTGCCGCTTTCTTCCGCCACGGAAACCATTTCCAGAACGGAGCCCGGGAAAAGGCCTTTGCATTCCGCCAGGCTCTGGCCGAGCCGTCCACCCTGCTGCACCCGTTCGATGGACTCCGTGACCGCATCCACGAGAATCTGGTTGCCGATGGATTTGCGGGCAACGTTGAGGCCCTGCACCAGCGGCACCCCCGCGCCGAGCAGCGTGCCCAACATCCGGCAAAACCGCGCCATTGCGAACTGCGCGATCAACGGACCCACCAGCGGAGCGCGCAAAACCATTCCCTCCCATACTCGTCGCCCTTTTTCAGAGGCGAACCAGGAACGCAAAAGCAACCCGATGACAAACAAGCCCGTCGCGACAAATAATCCATAAGAGCGGACCACATGGCTGACCCCGATGATGATTTGCGTGATCAATGGCAGGGCCCCATGCACGCTGCTGAAGACCTTCTGGAATTTGGGGATGAAGAACACCAGCAGGATGGTCAGCACCACCAGCGCAAGAACCAGCAGGATGCAGGGATAAACCATCGCCGTCGTCACCTTCGATTGCAGGTCCTTCTCCCGCGATTGAAAATCGGCGATCTGCGCCAGCACGAGTTCGAGAAATCCGCCGGTTTCACCCGCCTGCACCATCGCCGTATAGACGCGCGGAAAGGTCTCCGGCGATTTTTCCATTGCGTTGGCCAGCGAAACACCGTCAATGACCTGGTCGTGAATTTCCTTCCACTTGGCCCGGGTCACCGGCGAGGAAGCTTCCCGGTAAAGAATGACCAGCGCGCGGCTCAAGGGCACTCCCGCCGCCAGCAGGCTGGAGAGCAGGCGTGTGAAATTTTCCAGTTCCTTCGCGGAAACTTTTTTGGATTCGAACTTGAACGAAAGGTTCCCGGGCAACGCCGTCACCGGCGAACCGTTTTTGACCTGGGTCGCCATCGCCTTTTCGGCGAGGCTGACCGGACGCAGTCCCAGCGTTTCCACCTGGCGCAGCGCATCGGCCCGGCCGGGGGCATCCAGCTGGCCTTCGGCAATCTTGCCGTCAGTCTGCAATGCTCTGTAGGAAAAGATGGGCATTTTAGGTCGGGGAAAACATTCAACATTCAACATTCAACTTCCAACGTTCAACTTCCAACGTTCAATCCAGCGAAAGCACCCGCAAACATTGGGTGTTCGGTATTGGATGCCTGCTCGCGCGCCAGCGGAGTTGAGCGTTGAATGTTCCGCTTTCATGATTTTGAAACGGCAATGCCCGCCGGGGTTTCACCGGCAGCCGCCTTGGTGGTTTGCGCCACTTCCTTCGCGGTGGTCACGCTCAAAACCTCCTCGACAGTGGTGATGCCGAGGCGCACCAGGCGCCAGCCATCCTCCGCGAGCGAACGCATTCCCGCACGGTTCGCCGCCGCGCGAATCTGGTCGGTCGAGGCGTTTTTTAAAATCAGCTGGCGGATTTCGCTGTCGCTGTCCATCCATTCAAAAATGGCGTGCCGGCCAAAAAATCCGGTGTTGCGGCATTCGCGGCAGCCGACGGAACGGTAAAGGGTGGTGCTGGCGGGGATGCCGAGCTTCGCCTTGAATGCCCGGGCGGTCACCGAATCGTCCGGCTGTTTGCAATGCTTGCAAAGCACGCGGACAAGACGTTGCGCGAGCACGGCTTCGAGCGATGAGGCGACTAGATACGGTTCGACGCCCATGTCCACGAGGCGAGTCAAGGCGCCGGGGGCGTCGTTCGTATGCAACGTGGAGAAAACCAGATGGCCGGTGAGCGACGCCTGCACGGCAATCTGAGCGGTTTCCTGGTCGCGGATTTCACCGATGAGAATCACGTCCGGATCATGACGCAAAATCGAGCGCAGCCCGCGCGCGAAGGTCAGCCCGGCTTTCTCGGAGACCTGGATCTGGTTGACACCCTTGAGCTGATATTCGACCGGGTCTTCAATCGTGATGATTTTGCGGACGGAATCGTTGATGGCGTTGAGTGCGGTGTATAGCGTCGAAGTCTTGCCGCTGCCGGTCGGGCCGGTGACGAGAATGATGCCGTGCGGCAATTGAAGGACGCGCTGGAAACATTCCTGTTCGCGCGCGTCCATGCCCAGCCCGTCCATGCCGCGCAAATTGGAAGTTTGCCGGAGCAAACGCATCACCACCGCCTCGCCGTGCAACATCGGAATGACTGAAACGCGGATGTCCACCTCGGCATCATCGAGACGGATCTTGATGCGGCCGTCCTGCGGCAGCCGCTTTTCGGCGATGTTCAAATGGCTCAGGATTTTGACGCGCGAAACGATGGCCGGTTGAAACCGCTTGAGTTGCGCGGGAACGGCCGTGTCCTGCAACACGCCGTCGATGCGGTAACGGATGCGAAATTCGTCCTCGAACGGTTCGAGGTGAATGTCCGACGCGCGCAGCTCGATGGCATCCTTCAAAACCTGATTGACGAAGCGGATGATGGAAGCCTCATCCTCGGCCGCCTCATCAATGTTGTTGTCCTCGGAATTTTCGTCAACGACCTGGAAACCTTTTTCCTTGTCGAGCGTGCCGATGGTGTCCGCGCCGACTCCGAGGTGTTTTTTTATTTCGCGCTGGATCGCTTCGCTGGCGGCCAGGACCGGCTTGAGATTCAGGCCGGTCATGGTCTTCAGCGCGTCGAATCCCTGCGTGGCAAAGAGGCGGCTGGTGGCGACCTCGACCGTGCCATTGAGCCGCTTGAGCGGAAGGAGTTCCTCCTTCAGCAAAATGCGGGCGGGAAAGAGAGAGAGAAGCTGACGGTCCGGGTCAACGTCATCCAAAGTTGTGTACGCCAACCCGTATTCCCCGGCCAGCCACCGGAGGATGTCCTCCTCGTTCTGGCCGGGAAATTTCACCTGGATCAAGGACTCCGCGTCGATCGAAGACAATTGCCGGGCCGCAACCATGCGATCCAGCAACTGCTTCAACGACGTTTCTGGGGCAACCGTTTCACTCATAAGGCGAACGTCCGCTTCTCTCCTGGGTAGGTCAGTCCACCAATCCGAGCAGGACCGCCTGGGCTTCCTGTTTGACGGTGAGCACTTTGCGGAGGTTTTCCTGCGCCTGCAACAGCTTGGCTTGCTTGTCCTTTTGCGAAGCCTGGTATTTTGCCAGCGCGGCCTTTATTTGCGCCGCCGGAGCGTTATCATCGATGGCTTTTTGCAGGGCCTCGGCTTCCGGGCTGGGCGTGCCGCCAAAACCACCACGGCGGTTGCCGGCGTTGTTGTTGCCGTTGGCGTTGTTGTTATTATTGTTTCCTCCGCGGTTGCCGCGACCAAACATACGGCCCATGCCGCCCATCGTATCGCGTCGGGCGTCCATCACCTTTTGAACCAGCGGCTGAATGGCATTCCAATCCGTGTCGTTGGTAAAGCCGAGTTGTTCGCGATAGTTGTCCAACAGGCGCTGCTGGAATGCGGCCGGGTCACCGCCACGACCGCCACCGCCACCACCACCGCCATTTTGGGCGAATACATTGCCAGTGCTCAAAAACAGAGCCGCGGCCATCCCGCACATTGCCAATAATTGATTTATTTTCATCGAACGTTCTCCTCGAGTAAGGTTGGTTTGTCGTTGGTTTCTTGTTACATTGCCGGACCACACAACTATGTTGCCTGGCAATTGAAACCTCCCCATGCAATTAACGTACCAATGCGGAAAGACGCACTTTCACTGGGAAATAATTAAATGAACTGCGCAATTGTTGCTCACCCCCGGTTGTGCCGCGCAGACTTTGCACGCGGCAAAAATTGATCCTGGTCGAAGTGCTTCCGGATTGTTTTTGAAATCGTTATCGGATGAAAGACACGCCGGTCTACCCGCCATTTCGGCAATTACACCTGTACCTCGTCGTCGCATCAAACCTCTCAAGGCACAAATGCGATGCCCCATTCTTTCCAAATGTCTGTCACTGCTCCGTACATCTTCATCACACCAAATCGATACGGCTCACGACGAAACATGGCAATGACCAAAATGAATGGAGTGGCGAGCAACCAAATCGCAGGAAACAGCAAAATCCACCAGACAATGCTCAGCGCGAACTCCAGAACAAACTCGAACAAAGCGTTCATGTCTGAATATACTTCAATCTCACTCGTGGTCTAATGCCCAGAGTCAGGCACGCGGGGCCAACCAGCGTGAACCGCGGACGTTTAGCCGGGGGCCCACCTTCCGGACTACCAATTGAAATTAAGTTGACCTGCCCGCCGTGGCCTTGGGTGTAGGCGGGAATTCCCGTTCTGAAGTCGCGTAAACGGAATTTAAACATATTTCCTAAGAGAACTTATTTTCCTCAGTCAAGGTCAAAAAGGCCATTATGACTCGGCTGGCGCGGTTTTTGGGAAAGTCGTCCCCTATCCCAAGCTTAAATTATTGGATCAGTGTCGGGAGGTGATGCGGTTCAAGCAGTTGATTCGGCTTGCTCCGTCTCGCCTCACCCCTTCGGGGCTTTAGCCTCCGGCTAAATTCCTTTTACGGCTTCCCAAGCCGCTCAAGTTTCCGTCCGCACCAAGCGCTGTTATTGCGATTGGATCCGGCGTTATATCCATTTCCATAAGATGCAGTTGCGAGAGGAATTGAAGGGGTGAGTACCTCGTGCGAACAATCCCAAGGGATTACACAGATCAACATTGCCGGCGGCCCAGATTGACAAGGTCACCCAGTCCAACGCCGCCAACGCCGAAGAGCGCGCGGCTGCGGCCGAAGAACTCAATGCCCAGGCAACCACCATGAAAGAGTCGGTGGCAGAACTTTTGAGACTCGTCCGGGGCTACAGCAAGCCCGCCGTGGCCGGAACGACGGAGACGCCCACTCGCGTCATGAAGGCTCATATCGCCGCATTGGTGGCAAGACGGCCCGTCGCAATTCACTGCAACGGGAACGGACATGCTCATGCTGAACCAGGGATGATCGGAGCGTCCCATGGCCGAAGCGAGATTCCTCTCGGTGGCGATTTCAAGGATTATTGAACCAACCCGGCGGCGGAATGCATAATCGGGCTCCACATCCGAGCGCAGCTTGAGTCGGAACTTTGCGCATCATCATTGATTTCAAAACGCGTGGAATGGATCTGCCGTGGGGAATTTCCCGCTCAAGTTTTCATCGATTCCGTCGATGATCAAGCCAATCTGCGCCAACGACGCAGGTGCGGCCGATGATCCTGGCAAAATCCCGCTGGATGGGTGATTCCATGAATATTTGAACCGGTCGAGAGCCCGAACAACCATGAACAAACAGTCATGAACCCCGCTTCATCAAACAAACTTCCGTTTGTCCTTTTTCAGGTCAAAGAGGGTCTTGATGGCGTCAGTTCCGGAAACGTCCGCGAGATTGGACGAGGAATTTTTGTTTTCTTCCGAGGCAACCAATTGAACGGGAAATTAAACACCAAAATACCATGAAACTTGGAACGCGCATCATGTTGGCAGCCACCGGAGCCGTCGTACTGGCCACGGCTCTGAGCATCATTATCGTTTACTACGTGTCGAGCCACAACCGGATTGCCGAGCTCCGGGGCAAGATGAGTTCGATCATCGAGCAATCGGAACTGGTCGCCCAAAACATGGATGACATGCACCAAAGCCATGTCTTTGACATGACCGGCGTTCGGGAATCCTCCATCCGGCAGGCCGGGGGCCGTCCGCTGCGCGAGGTTTACGCATCCACTGACCTCTATAAAACTGTTCCCATTGTGGCGGCCTGGAAATCCGTCGAAGGCGCCGCGCAAAAAAACGGGTTCAAATTTTTTGTTCCGTCCCGCCCGGGTGTGGCGGCGCGCAACCCCAAAAATGACAACGGAGCCGAATTCTCCGCCGCGTTTCAAGCTTTTGACCGGAGCGAATCCGAATACTTTTTTGAAGACCGGAAACATGACGAACTGGTCCTGGCGCGCCCCGTCCGGCTGCAGGCCAGCTGCTTGGTTTGCCATGGTGATCCGGCCAAAAGCCCGACCGGCGACGGCAAGGATGTGCTGGGATTTCCCATGGAGAACATGAAGCTCGGCGAGATCAAGGGCGCCTTTGTGCTGAAAGCCGGCATCGGGCATGATGCCGTGGTGATGGCCACCATGAGAATCATGGCCATCGGGGGCGCTGCCGTTTTGCTGGTCGTCCTGACCGGATTTTATTTCTTCAATGAGCGGTCGATTGTGCGACCGCTGACCACGGCGATCCGGCATCTCCAGGAGGCGGGTGAACAGACCGTTCATGCTTCCAACGAAATTTCCGCCTCCAGCCAGACCCTGGCCGAAGGGGCGAGCGAGCAGGCGGCCTCACTGGAAGAAACCAGCGCCTCACTGGAGGAATTGTCCAGCATGACCAAGCGCAACGCCGATAATTCAACAAAGGCCAACGATCTGGCCAAACAGGCCAGGATGGCAGCCGATAAAGGGGTTGCCGACATGCAAACCATGAATGTGGCCATGGAAGCCATCAAGGTCTCGTCCGACGACATCGCCAAAATCATCAAGACCATTGATGAAATCGCCTTCCAGACCAATATCCTCGCCCTGAACGCCGCCGTCGAAGCCGCCCGGGCTGGCGAAGCCGGCATGGGTTTTGCCGTCGTTGCCGACGAGGTGCGCAACCTGGCCCAACGCAGCGCCCAGGCCGCGAAGGAAACCGCCGCCAAGATTGAAGGCGCCATCGGCAAGACCAGGCAGGGAGTGGAAATCAGCAACACCGTTACGCTGACGTTGAATGAAATAGTAACGAAGGCCAGGCAGGTGGACGAACTGGCCGCCGAGGTGGCCGGCGCCTCGCAGGAACAAACCCAAGGCATCGCCCAAATCAACATTGCCGTGGGCCAAATGGACAAAGTGACTCAATCCAATGCCGCCAGCGCCGAGGAAAGTGCAGCGGCAGCGGCAGAACTCAACGCCCAGGCAGCCGCCATGAAAGAATCGGTGGCGGATCTGTCGCGCCTCGTCGGGGGCAAGGATGAGGCAGTTGGGATCGAAACAAAGGCTGCACCCTTGCTTGCCAAACAAATACGCGTCACTGCGCCCGTGGCAAAACGGCCCACCTTGGTTCACAAGAACGGAAACACTGACATGGTGCCGTCCCGCAGCCGGAACGTCTCCGTGACCATGCCGTCGGCAAACGTCCAAGGGGTGATTGCCTGGGACGAATCGTCCATGTCCACCGGCGTGGATTCCGTCGATTCACAACACCAGACACTGATTGAACACATCAATGAACTGCACCAGGCCTGCCTGGCCGGAACGGCGAAGGGCGAGTTGCTGGAAATGCTGGCTTTTCTCGGGGAATACGTCCAATCGCATTTCAAGCATGAGGAAGGCATCATGGAACAGCATCAATGCCCGGTCCGCGGCAAAAACAAGGCCGCCCACATCAAATTCCTCCAG
>Ga0265320_10000831_pt1 | contig 23295 bp, 22 predicted proteins | sample 4827metaG_FD_202087 | JGI IMG/M metagenome (GOLD analysis project Ga0265320, IMG submission 202087) | Rhizosphere microbial communities from Carex aquatilis grown in University of Washington, Seatle, WA, United States - 4-8-27 metaG | ecosystem: Host-associated > Plants > Roots > Rhizosphere >...
CTCCAGGACCTACCGCAGCCCTTGGAAGCCTCCCTTGGTGCGCGCCCGGATGCTCCGCCTGCAGCCGGGGCGACTGCTGTCCCGTTCCAAGTCAGGGAGGATCCGCAATCCCCGGCGCCCCGGGCTGGTCCGGCGCCGGAAGCGCGCCCCGCCCCCGCGGCAGGCCCCGGCGCGCCGGCCTGGCGGTTCCTCGGGCTCGCGCACGAATCCTATGCCGTATTCGAGACTCCCGCGGGCCTCGTCCTCCTCGACAGGCGGGCGGCCCTCGAACGCGTTTGGTATGAGCGGCTCCTGGCGCAGTTTGCCGGAAGCGGCGTCCAGAGCCAGCGCCTCCTCCTGCCGGCGCCGCTCGAACTCGATCCCGTATCCGCGGCGCTGCTCGTCGAGCAGCTGGACTTTCTTCGCGCCCATGGATTGGAGCTCGCCGAATTTGGGCGGCATTTCTTCAGGATCGAGGCCGTGCCGGACTGGATCGGCCCGTCGGATGCCGAGGCCTTTGTCCGGGACATCCTGGGCGCCCTTCGCGAGGGCAGGCTGGGGCGCGCGGACCCCACCGTCGTCCGGGAGCAATTCGCCCGGCTGGCCGCCGCCAGGGCCGCGCGCCTCCCGGCCCACGCCGGCGAGCCCGAGCTCCGCTCCCTTGCCGCTGAGCTCTTTGCCACGCGGGCGCCCCTGACCAGCCCCTCCGGCCGGCCGACCTTTGTCGAGCTCGACCGCGCCGAACTCTCCCGCCGATTCGGGCGATGATGCGCCGGGACTCCGATCGGTGACGAATTGCCGAACGCGGCGAATTGCGTTGCGGTGCATCTGGCACAAATCCTGTTTACAAGAGACCCTTGCCCATGCCGACCCAATCCTCGCCCGTCGCAAAGCCCGCTCCGCTTCCCGCACGCCGGGACAAGCAGGATTCTCCCGTCGAGATCTTCCGCTCGCTCATCCAGCGGCACCTGATCTCGACGCTCGGCAGGCACGCCGGCTCGGCCACCCCTCGAGACTGGTGGGTCTGCGCGGCCCTCGCCGTCCGCGACCACATCCACGAGCGGATGATCGCGACCCAGGCGGTTCACAATGCCGAGAACGCCCGGCGGATCTATTATTTCTCGCTGGAGTACCTGATGGGCCGGCTCTTCGGAAACAATCTCCTTGCCACGGGTCTTTTCGAGACCGCCAAGGCGGCCTTGGAAAGCCTCGGACAGGATTTTGAGGCCATCCGCGAGGCGGAAAGCGACATGGGGCTCGGAAACGGCGGTCTCGGCCGTCTCGCCGCCTGCTTCATGGATTCGCTCGCCACCCTGGATTACCCGGCGCTGGGCTACGGGATCTATTACGAATTCGGTCTCTTCAAGCAGGCTTTTGCGAACGGAAACCAGGTGGAATATCCCGACAACTGGACGCTCTTCGGCGACCCGTGGGAAGTCGTGCGGCCCGAGTACACGCAGCAGGTGCAGATCTACGGCCGGGTCGAGAACGTCTTCGACGACCGCGGCAACTACCGCCCCCGCTGGGTCGACGCACGGACGGTCCTCGGAGTGCCCCACGACATCCCGGTTGCCGGATTTGGCACGAATACGGTCAACCTCCTTCGCCTGTGGGCTTCGAAGTCCACGGAGGACTTCGACCTCGCCGCATTCAACCGCGGGGGCTATGTCGAGGCCGTCCACCAGAAGGCCGTGGGAGAGACGATCTCGAAGGTCCTGTATCCGAACGACAAGACCGAGAACGGCAAGGAGCTGCGCCTGGTGCAGCAGTACTTCTTCGTGGCCTGCTCGCTGCGGGACATCATCCGCCGCCATTTCCGAAATCCGGGAAACAGCTGGGGGAACTTCGCGGACAAGGTCGCTATCCAGCTCAACGACACCCACCCGGCGGTCGCCGTTCTCGAGCTCATGCGAATCATGATGGACGAGCAGGGCCTCGGCTGGGACGAAGCCTGGGGGACCGTGACCCGGACTCTCGGCTATACGAACCATACCCTGCTGCCCGAGGCGCTGGAAAGATGGAGCGTTCCCCTCTTCGAGCGGGTGCTGCCCCGCCACCTCCAGATCATCTACGACATCAACGGCCGCCTCATGCAGGCCTGCGAGGCGCGGTGGCCCGGCGACAACGAGAAGAAGCGGGCCTGCTCCCTCTTCGAGGAGAACGGCCACAAGTTCGTCCGCATGGCGAACCTTGCGGTCGTCGGATCGCACGCGGTGAACGGGGTCGCGGCCCTGCACACGATGCTGCTCAAAAAGCACCTGTTTCCCGAGTTCGACATCCTCTACCCGGGAAAATTCCAGAACAAGACCAACGGAATCACGCCGCGCCGCTGGCTCCACAAGAGCAACCCGCGGCTGTCGGCCCTCGCGACCCGGGCCCTCGGAGGCGATGCCTGGGTCCGCAATCTCGACCTTCTCAGGGGCCTCGAGCCATTCGCGGCGGATCCCGCCTTCCGCTCGGAATTCATGGCGGTGAAGCGCTCGAACAAGGTCGACCTCGCCGCCGTGATCAAGGCGGAGTGCGGCGTCGAGGTGTCCCCCGACGCCCTCTTCGACGTCCAGATCAAGCGCCTGCACGAGTACAAGCGCCAGCATCTGAACCTGCTTCACATCCTGACCCTCTACCGGCGCCTCCTCCAGAACCCGTCGCTGGACATCGTTCCGCGCGTGTTCATTTTCGCGGCAAAAGCCGCGCCCGGCTACGACCTGGCCAAGAACATCATCCGGGCCATCAACGTGATCGGCGCGCGCATCAACGCCGATGCGAGGACGCGCGGGCTCCTCAAGGTCGCTTTTCTCCCCAACTACCGGGTGTCGCTCGCCGAAAAGATCATCCCGGCGGCGGACCTCTCCGAGCAGATATCGACCGCGGGCAAGGAGGCGTCGGGAACCGGAAACATGAAGCTGGCCCTCAACGGAGCCCTGACGATCGGCACCCTGGACGGAGCGAACGTCGAGATCCGCGACGAGGTGGGCGCCGACAATATCTTCATCTTCGGCCTGACCGTGGAGGAGGTCGAGGCGCTCGTCGCCCGGGGATACAGCCCCTGGGAGTTCTACAACAAGGACGAGGAGCTGCGCGCCGTGGTCGACTGGCTCGGAAGCGACTACTGGACGCCCGGCGAGCAGGGAGCCTTCGGGCTCCTCCACGGCACGCTGCTGAACGGGGGCGACCCGTTTCTCGTCCTTGCGGACTATCGCGCCTATTGCGAATGCCAGGCCCGGGTTGACGCGGCCTTCCGGGACACGGCAGCCTGGGGAAAGTCGGCCGTCCTGAATACTGCGCGCGTGGGCAAGTTTTCGAGCGACAGGACAATCCGCGAATACGCCGCGGACATCTGGAGCCTGTCTCCGATGCCGGTTCCCTGACGGCCCTCGATGACCCTAGCCGAACGCCTGCTGCGCCACCTCGGCCGGACGCCCGACCTCGCCGGCGCGGTCTTTGTCGCGCCGAACGCCACCATCAACGGGGATGTCGCCCTGGGCCCGCTCAGCAGCGTCTTCTATGGCGCGGTGCTGCGCGGCGACATCCAGGAAATCCGGGTGGGCGAGGGCACGAACATCCAGGACAACGCGATCGTGCACCTGTCCGATGCATATCCCGCCATGATCGGCGCCTGGTGCACGATCGGGCATGCCGCCATCATCCACGCCTGCGCGATCGGGGACGAATGCCTCATCGGCATGGGAGCGACGATCCTCGACGGGGCAACGATCGGCGCCGGCTCGATCGTCGGCGCAAATTCGCTCGTGCCCCAGCATTTCTCCTGCCCGCCGGGCTCGATGGTCTATGGCTCACCCGCAAAGCTCATCCGCCCGCTCACGCCCGCGGAACGGTCGGGCCTTCGGCCCTGGGCGGAGAAATACGTGGAGGTCGCGCGCGCCCACGCCGCCCTCCATCGGCCGCCGCCAGCGGGCTAGCCCGCGGGCGGCGCCGGACTTTCCAGTGTGAGGAAGGTGTAGCGCCAATTCTGGTCAGAGCTCTCCCGGCTCCCGACCTCCACCCAGGGCCGCTCCCGCCACTCGGGGAAGAACCTGTCGCCCTGAACTTCCGCGTGGACCAGGGTTATGTGGAGGCGCAGCGGGCGCGGCAGGACGATGGATTCCTCGTACACACGCTGGCCGCCGCAGATGTAGATCTCCCCGCGAAGCGCCTCGGCAGCCCGGAGTGCGGCCGGCAGGGTGGGAGCCGTGGGGACCGGTGCGGGAATCCCGTGGGCGCCTGAGGCGACGACGACGGGCCGGCGGCCGTCGCGCACCGCGCCCGGCCAGCTCTCAAAGCAAATCCGGCCAAGCACCACGATCTGGCCGGCCGTCTTTTCCTGGAAGAACCTCCAGTCCTCGGGGATGCTCCAGGGGAGGCGCCCGTCCCTGCCGATGACGCGGTTTTCCGAGCACGATACGATCAGGTTCAGGATCCGGCTTTCCCGCATTGCCTATCTTTTGGCCGAAAAACAGGCTCCGTCCATGACTATCGGCACTGCGGCGGAACCCAACAGCCTGCCAGGATAGCCATGGCATCCTGTGTCATTGCCGGCGGGGGAGCCGCAGGATTCTTCGCGGCGATCACGTGCGCCGAGGCAAACCCCGCCGTGCGGGTCACCCTCTGCGAAGCGACAGCCCATCCGCTCTCGAAGGTCAGGATATCCGGCGGAGGCCGCTGCAACGTCACTCACGCCTGCTTCGATCCACGGGAGCTTGCCAGGGGATATCCGCGGGGTGGCCGGGAGCTCCTCGGCCCGTTCCACCAGTGGCAGCCGAGGGACACCGTGGCCTGGTTCGCGGCGCGCGGGGTCGAATTGAAGACGGAGGCCGACGGCCGGATATTTCCGGTCACCGACGAGTCTTCCACCGTCATAAATTGCCTGACCGGCGCAGCCGCGCGGGCCGGCGTGCAGCTGCGCACGGGCACGGGCGTCAAGGCGGCGGAGCGGATCGGGCCCGGCTACCGCGTTCACCTGGCGGGCGGGGAAATCCTTGAATGCGACCGGCTCCTCCTCGCGACGGGCGGCGGAAAGGCGTCCGCGGGATTGGCGATCGCGAAAAGCCTGGGCCACACGATAGAGCCGCCCGTGCCATCTCTTTTCACCTTCCATATCGACGACACACGCCTCAAGGGCCTCGAGGGAATCTCCGTGGCCGATGCGACCGCCCGTCTCGCCGGCTCGCGGCTCTCCGCGCGGGGGCCGGCGCTCGTGACCCATTGGGGGCTCAGCGGGCCGGCCATCCTGAAGCTGTCCGCGTGGGCGGCGCGGGAGATGGCGGCCTGCGAGTATCGCTTCACCGTGGAGATCAACTGGCGGGGCAACGCGACCCCCGCCCAGGTCCAGGCCCAGCTTTCCGCCGAACGAGCGCGCCATCCGCGCCGGCAGATCTCGACCTCGAATCCGCTTTCCATTCCGGCGCGCCTCTGGGAGCGGCTCGTGGGGGCGGCCGGCATCGCGCCCGGGACCGTCTGGACTTCCGTGTCCAACGCCGCACTCCAGGCACTCGCCTCGCAGGTCGCCGCCGGGGAATTCGCGGTCGCGGGAAAGAGCCTCAACAAGGAGGAGTTCGTGACCTGCGGCGGCGTGCGCCTGGAAGAAGTGGACTTTCGCACGATGGAAAGCCGGCGCTCGCCCGGGCTCCATCTGGCCGGCGAAGTGCTCGATATCGACGGGGTCACCGGCGGCTTCAACCTGCAGTCCGCCTGGACGACGGGAAGGCTGGCCGGCCTGGCCATGGCCGCGACCTAGCAGGCTATTTCTTCCCGGGCACGATCCTGACGCTCTCGAGCGCCACGCGCTCGATGGGAACGCTCTTTTCGCCGCCGCTCTGCTTCGTCGGAACGTTGGCGATCCGCTCGAGGACGTCGTCGCCGCCGACGAGCTCGCCGAAGGCCGTGTACTGCCGGTCGAGAAACCGGGCGTCGCCGTGACAGATGAAGAACTGGCAGCCGGCGGAATCGGGATGCCCCGAGCGCGCCATGGATATGACGCCGCGGACATGCGACTTCGGATTGAACTCCGCCTTAAGCTTATAGCCAGGATCGCCCGTGCCGGGAATTCCGGAGGCGCCCTCCTTGGTGTTCGGGCAGCCCCCCTGGACCATGAAACCCTTGATGATCCGGTGAAACGCGGTCCCGTCGTAGAAGCCCTCGCGCGCAAGCTTCTTGAAGTTCTCGACGGTCTTGGGGGCGACGTCGGACCAGAATGCGATCGTGATCTCCCCATAGGAGGTCTTGAGGACGGCTTGTTCGGCGGGGGCGGGTGTGCTCATGAGGAGGTGCAACGAATCGGCCGCGGCTGCCGGCCGCAAGAACCAATTGCGTATTAGGAAAAAGGCCGGAATTCGTTCTCCCTGGTTTCGCGGGTGAGCCGCGCGAATTCCTGCCGCGGCAGGCATTCGAGAAACACGCGCCCGTACGCCTTCGCGAGGACGCGCGCGTCGAGGATCGTGACGAGTCCGCGGTCCGATCGCTTGCGTATCAGCCGTCCGATGCCCTGCCGAAACTTGATCAGGGCGTCGGGAAGCGTCAGCTCGCTGAAGGGATTGCCTCCCTGCTCGCGAATCCGCTCCGCCCGGGCCTCGCTCACGGGATGGGTCGGCGGATCGAAAGGCAGGCGCGTGATGATCACCTGCGCCAGCGCATCGCCCGGAACGTCCACGCCCGTCCAGAAGCTGTCGGTGCCAAAGAGCACGGCGTTGCCGAGCGAGCGCATCCGCCGCGCGAGCTCCGTCCTCGATGCCGAATCGCCCTGGATGAGGAGCGGCCTCCCCGCGTCCCTGTAGGCGGGCTCGAGCGCCGCCGCGACCGCGCGGAGGTCGCCGTGGCTCGTGAAGAGGACGAGCGATCCGCCCCGTACCCTCAGCGTGCAAAAGCCGATGTAGTCGGCGAGCGCGTCGAGCGCCAGCCGCGCCTGGTCCGCGGACGGCAGGGGCATGTCCGCGGCGACATAGATCCGCATCTGGCTTTCGTAGTCGAAGGGGGAGGGCGAAATCGCCGAGCGGGCCCCCTCCGCCCCGATCTTCGCGGCGAAGGGGCCGATCTCCCCGGCGAGCGCCAGGGTCGCGCTGGTCGCTATCACGCTCGAATTGCAGCCGAAGAGGCTCCGCCTGAGGACGGGAGCCACGTCGATCGGGGCGCTGCGCAGGATCACGATCGTCCCCTGGCGCCCCCCGCGCTCGGCCCAGTAGACGTGGCCGGCATCCGCCAGCGACAGCCACTCGCCAACCGTCGCTCGGAAAGCCTGGAGCCGGTCCCGCTCCTCGAGAAGTTCATCCCGCTCCCGTCCGTCGTCCAATTGGTCGGCCATGCCTCCGACCAGCCGCTGCAGGGCATCGAGCGCGGCGTCCAGGGCCGGCTGGGGCGCACGCGCCTCGCGGAGCCGGACGAGGGGACGGGCGGCGAGCAGCGTCGCATCCACGTCGGCGAAAAACGAGCGCGCCGCATTCAGCGCCGCCTCCACGAAGGGCCCCGGCCTGGCGCCGCGGAGCCTGACGAGAAGACCGCGCCGGGTGCGCGGGTTGTAAAGGTGCTTCAACGCCCGCTCCAGCCCGTGGCTGCCGAGCGACAGCCCGAAATGCGCGGTCGCGACCTCCGGCACCGTGTGCGCCTCATCGAGGACGACGAAATCGTCGGGAAAGAGGACGCCCCGCGCCTCGGAGGCGGAGCCCTGCGCACGGGCGCCGCCGGACCGGATGAGTGCGAAAAGGAGCGCATGGTTGACGATGATGACCTGGGCGGACCTCAGCCGGGCGCGGGCCCGCTGGTAAAAGCACCGCTCGCAATCGCAATACTTGCGCGAGCAGGCGGAGGAGTCCGCGTTGACCGCGTCCCAGACCTCGGCCCGCGGCGCGGGGCTCAGATCATGGCGAAGCCCGCTGGGACTCGCCTCGGCCCAGGTCGCTATCCGTTGAAGCTCCGAGTAATCGTCCTCGGCAAAGAGGCTCGCCCGGTCCTCCAGGGCCCGCGCAAGGCGCGTCGTGCAGAGATAGTTGGATTTGCCGACGAGGACAGTTGATTTGAAACCCTGATAGGCCGAGAGCGCCGGCTCGGCCGCGAAGAGCCGCCGGCACAGCGGCAGGTCGCCCGTCTCGATCTGCTCCTGAAGCGAGATCGTGTGGGTGGAAACGATCAGCGGGCGCTGCGTGTCGACCGCATGAATGATGCCGGGCACGAGGTAGGCGACCGACTTGCCGACCCCCGTTCCCGCCTCGAAGAGCAGCGCCGAATCCTCGCCGAGCGCGGCCGCAACGGCCCGCGCCATCTGCTCCTGCCCGGGCCGATGCTCCAGATCGAGCCTCGCCTGGAGCCAGCCTTCGGCGGCAAAGATTCCGGCGACGAGTTCGGGCAGGCGGGAGGGCTGCGCTGGCGCGGAGGCAAGTTCGTCGTTGAGACCGATCATGATTGGAGCATGTTAGCCTAAGAGATGATCGCCACGCCCGGCAATGCCGACAACTGGGTCGACGAATTGGCCCGGTTCCTTCGCACGCAGCCCGGGGTCAGCGCCGTTCGACTGGACCCGGCGGCGCACCGCGTGTCCGTCGCGACCGTCGGGCGGATCGACCTCGAGGCATTCGAGGCGAGGCTGGCCGAGACGATCGGCGCCATCGAGACCCGGCTTGCGGAATCGGGCGCAGGCGGCGCCCCGGCCGGGTTTTCGCTGCGCAAGGACGGGCAGGCGCTGGTGCTCGGGCGCGACTCCTGCGAGACGGCCGAAAAAATGTGGCTCTGGCGGGAGATGGAATGGCCGGAGATCAAGGCTGAGCCTTCGAAGGAGGATCAGGAATGGCGGAAACTGGCCGCCCTCGCGGGAGCTTGCGGTGCGGCGGGGATCGCCGGGGCGCTCGCCTGGCGCTTTTTCCCGGGGATTCCCGCCGCATCCCGTCTCCTTCTTCTCGCGGGGCTCGTGGCCGGCGGCTGGGACGCTGCGATCGACACGGTCGCGAATCTCCGGAAAGGCGAGATCGACATCCACTTCCTGATGATCGCGGTCGCCGCGGGCGCCGTCGCGATCGGCGCCTGGGGCGACGCCGTCCTCCTCCTCTTTCTCTTCTCCGCGTCCGGCGCGATGGAGGAGTACGCCCTCGACCGGACCCAGCGGGAGGTGAGCGCGCTCCTCAAATCCTCGCCGAAGCGCGCCTTTGTCGTGCGGGAGGATGGGGCGGAGGAGGAGATCCCCGTCGAGCACCTCCGCATCGGCCAGAAGGTGCGGGTCAGGCCGGGCGGCGCCTTTCCCGCCGATGGGACCGTGTCCAGCGGCCGCAGCGCAAGCGACGAATCCACCCTGACCGGCGAGGCGCAGCCCGTGCCGAAGTCCGAAGGCGACACGGTGTTCAGCGGCACGATCAACCTCTGGGGCTCCGTTGACTTCGAGGTTTCCCGGCTGCCGTCGGAAAGCACGCTGCAAAAGATCATCCGCCTGATCCAGACGGCGCAGAAGCTGAAGGCGCCGAGCGAGCGCTTCACGGAAAAGTTCGGCACGGGCTACACCTATTTCGTGATCGGTCTCGCGGCGACGATGTTTCTCGTCTGGTGGCGTGGATTTCACCTGCCCGCGTTCGACAACCAGCCGGGCGTGCGGTCGGCGTTTTACCGCGCCATGACGCTGATGGTCGTTGCCAGCCCCTGCGCCCTCGTCCTCTCGATACCATCGGCCATACTCGCAGCCATCGCTTGGGGCGCGCGCCACGGCGTCCTTTTCCGCGGGGGCGCCGCCATCGAAAAGCTGGCCGATGTCCGCGTGGTCGCCCTGGACAAGACCGGGACGCTGACGACGGGAGAATTGACCGTCGTGGGGTGCGAGAGCTTCCCGCCCGGCCGCGAGGCAGCGGTCCTGGAGCTGGCCTATGCCCTGGAAGCTAAATCCCAGCACCCGCTCGCGCGGGCAATCGTCCGTCACGCGCGCGCAAAAGGCGCCCGGGAGATCGAGATAGAGGATTTTCAGTCGATTACCGGACAGGGCCTCCGGGGCCAGCTGAACGGAGCCACCCTGCTTCTCGGCCGCCGGGAGCTTCTCGAATCCGGCCCCCTGTCCGGATGGGCTAAGGAACTGCCGCCGGCATCCCCGGAACTCAGCGAGGTCTGGGTCATCGGCCACGGCCTCGTCGGCCGTGTGCTCCTTAAGGACCAGATCCGCGCGGAATCGCGCGGTGTGCTCGCCTCGCTCAAGGCCGCCGGAATCCGGACGGTCATGCTGACGGGAGACCGCCGGCATGCCGCCGACGCGGTTGCAAGGGAGCTGGGCGTCGACGAGGTGCGCTCCGGCCTCTCGCCCGAGGAAAAGGTCGTTGCGATCCAGGCCCTTCGCGCCGGAGGAAAAAAAGTCGCGATGGTCGGGGACGGCGTGAACGACGCGCCCTGCCTGGCTGCGGCCGATGTCGGGGTTGCGATGGGCGCGCGGGGAAGCGACGCGGCCCTCGAGCAGGCGGAGGTCATCCTGATGCATGACCGGATTGAGAATTTCCTGGCCGCGCACCGCCTGAGCCGCCGCGCCCGCGCGATCATACGTCAGAATCTCACGATCGCCCTGGGGGTCGTCTGCGTGATGGTCGTCGCGACGGCGGCGGGATCGCTTCCCCTGGCGGTCGGCGTCGCCGCCCACGAGGGCAGCACGCTCGTCGTCTGCCTCAATTCCCTGCGGCTCCTCTTCGGCAGGAACCGTTAGTCGACGATCCAGACCTGGTCCCCGGAGCGCACCTCGTCGTAAAGTTCGATGACGTCGAGGTTGCCCATGAGAACGCAGCCCGCGCTCTGCGGCGCGCCCAGGCGATCCTCGCGATTGGTTCCGTGAATGTAGACGTAGCGCTCATAGGTGTCCACCGCGCCACCCTGGTTCACGCCGGGCTCGAGCCCCCGGAGCCATAGAATCCTGCTCGAGACAAGATTCCCTTCCGTGTCGGGCACCTCCGAAAAGTGCCGGCCGGTGGGCACGCGGGCCTGGAATACCATTCCGGCGGGCTGTCCGGCCCCGATCCTTTCCGCGATCTCGTGCAGGCCACGGGGCGTGCCGAGCGAGTTCTTCACGTTCGACGGCGGACGAATGGAAGTGGATACCGCGTAACTTTTTACCAGCTTCTGATCCCGGTAAAACTGGAGCGTCGAGGCGCCGATTCGCACGATGAGCGCCCGCTCTGTTGGCTTGATACCCAGCAGCAATCGGATTTTATTCAACGATTCCATCGCGGATTCCATGAACAGGACGTCTTCCTTCACAGTCGGCATCGTCGGCGCTACAGGCGCCGTCGGTCAAGAATTGCTGCAGCTTCTGCTGGAGCGGCAATTCCCGCTGTCCTCGCTGCGCCTGTTCGCCTCCGCCCGCTCCGCAGGCAAGGTGATCGCCGCGGGCGGCCACCGCGTCGCGGTCGAGGAAGCCCGTCCCGGGGTTTTCGGGGACATCGACGTCGCCTTTTTTGCCGCGGGGGGTCCGACCACCCGCGCCCTGGCTCCGGATGCCGTCAAGGCCGGCTGCCTCGTCATAGACAAGAGTTCGACCTACCGGATGGACCCCACTGTCCCGCTTGTCATCCCCGAGATCAACCCGGAGCAGCTGCGCACCCACCGCGGGATCATCGCGAATCCCAACTGTTCGACCGCCGTCACCCTGATGGGCCTCTGGCCCCTTCACCGGCGCTTTGGACTGAAGCGCTACATTGCCTCGACCTACCAGTCCGTCTCCGGAACGGGCGCGGCCGCCGTCCGGGAGCTCGAAGCCCAGGTTCAGGACCATGCCAAGGGCGTTCCGCTCCAGCATTCGGTCTATCCCTACCAGATCGCCTTCAACGTCATCCCCCAGGTCGACACCTTCGGACCGAATGGCTACACCGGCGAGGAGACAAAGATGATGCAGGAAAGCCGCAAGATCATGGGGCTTCCCGATCTCGGCGTCTCGGCCACCTGCGTTCGCGTCCCGGTCGTCCGCGCCCATTCTATCTCGATCAGCGCCGAGTTCGAGCGGCCGGTCAGCGTCGATGAGGCGCGCGCCGCCATCGCGGAATTTCCGGGCGCCCAGCTCGTGGACGATCCCGCCGGACAGCGCTATCCGACCCCGCTCGATTTCAGCAGGCAGGCCAAGTGCGGCGTCGGCAGGATCCGCCGCGACACCGCGTTCGAGAACGGCCTGTCCCTGTGGGTGTCCGGCGACAATCTCTGGAAGGGCGCCGCCCTCAATGCCATCCAGAACGCCGAGCTGATGATCCGCGAAGGGCTGCTTGTGGAAAAGCGAAATTCGAAAAGCGAAAATCGAGATCCGCTTCCATCTCTGGTTTGAGGGATCGCATTCCCTGAGGACGCCTAGCTCAGTTGGTTAGAGCATCTCGTTTACACCGAGAGGGTCGGGGGTTCGAGTCCCTCGGCGTCCACCATCCATTTACGACCGAAGGCAACGGTACGTTTTTGCGATGGGAGGGGCCCTGAGGATTCTCCGACCTACAGACCGCGGGCACCCCGACGGAAGGTCGTGTGCCGGTTTGCCGGGAACGTGCTCCTCCAGAGGAGTTGCCTCCTCATCCGACGCCTCGGGGCCGCCATCCGGCCGGCAACTGGCCGGCGGATCTTGGCGGCCGGTGTTGGCGGCGGTCCGGGTATTGGAGGCACCCGACGATGGGGAGCATGTTCCCGGCAAACCGGCACACGACCCGCCGGAAGCCCAGCTTGACGACCCGACGGCCGCGCGGTAGATCGTCCGGTTCCGATCGGGCGATTCCCATCCCTCATGCGACACACCATCTCCGCTCTGGTTGAAAACAAGTTCGGCGTCCTGGCCCGCGTGGCCGGGATGATCTCCGGGCGCGGCTTCAACATAGACTCGCTGAACGTCGCGCCGACCCACGATGCCTCGCTGTCGCGGATCACCCTGGTCCTGAACGGCGACGACGCGGCGCTCGACCTCTGCACAAAGCAGCTGAGCAAGTTGATCAACGTGGTCGAGGTCATCGACTTCAAGAAGGAGCATCCCGTCGCCCGCGAGTTGGCTCTGGTCAAGGTCCGCAACGACACCAAGAGCCGGCAGGACGTCCTCCGGCTCGTCGAATCCTATCATGGAACGATTGTGAGCCAGGCTCCCGACTCGCTCGTGATCGAGCTGGCCGAGGACGAGGAGAAGGTGAACGCTTTCCTCGGACTTCTCGAGCCGTTCGGAATCGTCGAACTCGCCCGCACCGGCCGGCTCGCCCTGAAACGTTAGTTGCTTCTGTTTCCGCTTTTCGCCTTCCGCTTTCCGCTTTTCATACCTTATGCCCGCCAAAGTCTACACCGACAAAGACGCCGATCTCGGCGTGTTTCGCAACAAAACCCTCGCCGTCCTAGGCTATGGTTCGCAGGGCCACGCCCATGCGCTTAACCTGAAGGACAGCGGCTGCAAGGTCATCATCGGCCTTTACCCGGGATCCAAGTCCCGCAAGGTCGCCAAGCAGCACGGCTTCAAGGTCGTGGACACGGGCGAGGCGGTCCGCCTGGCCGATGTCATCATGGTCGGCCTGCCTGACATGAAGCAGGCCAGCGTCTACAAGAGCGACATCCTTCCCAACCTCGCGCCGGGGAAGACGCTGCTCTTCAGCCACGGACTCTCCGTTCATTTCGGGCTCATCAAGCCGCCGAAGAATGTGGACATCATCATGGTCGCGCCGAAGGGGCCGGGACACCTGGTGCGCCGCCTCTACGTGGAAGGGAAGGGGATGCCCGCCCTGATCGCGGTCGGCCAGGACAATTCAAGGAAGGCCAAGAAGACGGCGCTCGCCTGGGCGAAGGGCATCGGCTCGACGCGGGCCGGCGTCCTCCAGACGACCTTCAAGGAAGAGACCGAGACAGACCTTTTCGGCGAGCAGGCCGTCCTCTGCGGCGGCGCGAGCGCGCTCGTGCAGGCCGGATTCGAGACCCTGGTCGAGGCGGGCTACCAGCCCGAGATGGCCTACTTCGAATGCCTCCATGAGCTGAAGCTGATCTGCGACCTCATGTACGAAAGCGGGATCGCCGGGATGCGCTTCTCCATCTCGGAGACCGCCAAGTATGGCGACATCACCCGCGGCCCCCGCGTCATCAACCGGGCCGTGAAGAAGGAGATGAAGAAGATCCTGACCGAGATCCAGACCGGCCGCTTCACGCGCCAGTGGGTCAACGAATACCGCGGCGGGCTGAAGAACTACCGGAAGCTCCTCGCGAAGGGGGCCCGGCACCCGATCGAAAAGACCGGCCTCCGCCTCCGCTCGATGATGCCCTGGATGACCAAGAAGAACATCAAGGGCGTCCAGGCCAGCTATTGAACAAGATCGTCCTCGCCACCCGGAAGAGTCCGCTGGCGCGCGCGCAGGCGGAACTCGTGGCCGCCCACCTGAAGGCGAGGCTCGGCGCCGAGGTTGAGCTCCTGCCGATCGTCACAACCGGCGATCGGCAGGCCGAGTGGTCCCTCGAGCGAATGGGCGGCAAGGGCCTGTTCACTTCAGAGCTCGAGCAGGCCCTGTCCCGATCCGAGGCCGACATCGCCGTCCACAGCACGAAGGACCTGCCGGGGGAGATAGGGCAGGGTCTCGCGGTCGCCGGCTATCTCCCCCGGGCCGACCCCAGGGACGTTCTCGTTCTCCGGGCCGGAACGGGCGCTCCGGCCAGCCTGGCCACGGCGAGCCCCCGCCGCCGCCTCCAGGCTGCGAAGCTGTTTCCCGGAATCTCGTTTTGTGAGATACGCGGCAACGTGGACACCCGTTTGAGGAAGATCGCCGAGCAGGGCCTGGCCGACGGAACGATCCTGGCGGCGGCGGGCCTGGGCCGCCTCGGGATCGCGGGCTGGCCAGGGCTGGAATTCCGGAGCCTGGACTTTTCCGAGATGGTGCCCGCGGTGGGGCAGGGTGCCATCGCCATCCAATGCCGCGCGGCCGACGCCGCGAAATGGGCCGCGCTCTTCGATGCGGGCACGGCCGGGACAGTCGCCCTGGAACGCGCCTTCCAGAAGCGGCTCGGCGCCGGCTGCCAGACCGCGTTTGCCGCCCACGCGACCGCGGACACGCTCCATTTTTTCCATGAGGAGACCGGCCTGCGCCGCCTGCCGTTGCCCGCCGGAGCCCTCGACGATCCCGAAGGGACGGCGAGCGCATTGTTGAAAATCCTCGGGTTGCGGGGATAATGCCGTTCATCCATGAGCAACGCCCGCATCCTCGCCGGCAAGCGCGTAGTCGTCACCCGCACGCGCGAGCAGGCCTCTGAACTCGCCTCGCGTCTGGCGGCACTCGGGGCCGAGGTCCTGGAGCTTCCCGTCCTTCGGATAACCAAGGAGATCGACAAGCAGGCCCTTGCGGACGTGCTCCTCGAGCTGGCGAGCTACGACTGGATTGCATTCACCAGCGCGAACGGGGTGCGCTTCTTCTTCGAGGAATTTTTCCGCGTCTTCGACGACATCCGCTCGATGGGGCTCCTGCGGATCGCCTGCGTGGGCGACGGCACCGCGCGCCGGCTGTCCGATCTCCATCTCCGGGTCGAATGCCAGCCGGCCGTCGCGACTGCCGACGCCCTGGCCGACGCTCTTGTCGAGACAGGCAGCCTCGACAGCGCCAAGATTCTCGTCATCGCGGGCAACCTCAACCGGGATACCCTTGTAAAGAGGCTCGAGGAAGGCCGGGCGATCGTGGACACGCTCCAGGTCTACAAGACGGAAAAAATCGACCTCTCGGATGCGCCTGCGGCCGCCGATTTTCGCGCCCGGGGCGCCGATGCCGTTCTCTTTGCAAGCTCGTCCTCCGTCGATTCCTATATCGGCCAGGGAAGCGCGCTCAAGCTGGCGGCGGGCCTGAAGCGCCCCCTCAACGGCAGCATCGGGCCGCAGACGAGCGCCAGCCTCAGGAAGAACCGTCTTCCCATAGATTTCGAGGCGCCGACTCCCGGGTTCGACGGGCTGGTCTCGGCGTTGGTCGAACGGATTGGAGGAGCCGGGTGATCGGAGGCATTCAGCTGAAGGTCTGCGGACTTCGGTCCGTCGGCGACGCGGAGGCTGCAGCTGGGCTTGGCGCCGGTTATCTCGGCTTCATCTTCCACGCCAAGTCGCCGCGCGGAATATCGATCTCGGATTTCCGCTCGATGGCGGACCGCCTGCCCGCGGCGCACAAGGTCGCCGTCTGCGTCGAGCCGTCCGACGTCGCCCTGGCCGCCCTGGCCGGTTCCGGCTGCGGGTATTTCCAGGTGCACGTCAGCCACGATTTCCCCCTGCCGCTGGTGACAGCCTGGTCGCGCCAGGTGGGACCGGAGCGGCTCTGGCTCGCGCCCAGGCTTCCGCCCGGAACGGGGATCTCACCGGCTTGGCTCCCCCTCGCCCGCACCTTCCTCCTCGATACCTACGAATCAGACAGGTTCGGAGGCACCGGAAAGACCGGCGATTGGGCCCAATTTGGGCGGGTCCAAAGCGCCCATCCCGACAAGACCTGGATCCTTTCAGGAGGCCTGAATCCCGACAATATCGCCGAGGCCGTGCGCCAGAGCGGCGCGTGCTTTGTGGACGTCAATAGCGGCGTGGAATCTTCCCCGGGCGTGAAGGACCCCGCCAGGCTCGCGGCCTTTGTCAGCGCGCTGCGCCAGCACCCTCGTGGGCAAGCAGGCGGCGCTTGATGTCCTCCCCGAAAGCGTAGCCGGTCAGCGAGCCGTCGGCTCCGATGACGCGGTGGCAGGGAACGACGAGGCAGACCGGGTTGGTGGCATTCGCACGGCCGACAGCCCGCGGCGAACTGCCTATTTGCCTGGCGATATCCCCGTAGCTTCTCGACTGGCCATAGGGAATCTCGCCAAGCGCCTTCCACACCCGATGCTGAAAAGCGCTGCCCTCCGGGGCCGTCTTCAGGCTGAAGCTCCGCCGGCCGCCCCGAAAATAATCCAGCAACTGCCCGCGGGCCGCCGCCGTCCGATCTTCGTCGCGCGTCGCGCCGTCCAGGTCCGCGCGGCCGCCGAGATCCTCAAATCCCCCGAACGCCGCGGCGATCAGGGCGCCCCCGTCATCCACCGCCACGGAAAAAAGGCCGAGCGGGGTGTCAAAGCTCGAATAATAGAACACCGGCGATTGGTTCATTACCATGGACGGGACGGTAGCACAGATGCGTCCGGCTGTCGTCTGGAATCGCGCCGCTACGCATGCCGGGTCAGGGCTTCTCCGGTCAGCCTGCAGATCCTCCAGTCCGGCATCTTCTTCGCGCCAAGCGAATCGTAAAACCGGATCGCAGGTTCGTTCCAGTCGAGCACCGTCCATTCCATCCGGCCGCAGCCCCGCTGGTTGGCCAGCCGGGCGACATGGAGGAGCAATGCCTTGCCGATGCCGCGGCCGCGGAGCTCAGGCCTTACGAAAAGGTCCTCGAGGTAAAGGCCCGGCTTCGCCAGAAAGGTCGAAAAGTTGGTGAAGAACAGGGCAAATCCGGCGGCTGCTCCTCCATGGAACGCCAAGATGCACTCGGCAGCCGGCCGTCCCGCGGCGGGGAAAAGCTGCGCGGTGAGCCGCTCCTCGGACGCCTCGAATTCGTGAAGAAGGTGCTCATACTCCGCCAGGCCCCTGATGAAGTCCAGGATCAGCGGAACGTCGCCGGCCGTTGCTGCGCGAATTTCAAGGGACATCGGACAATCCATGAAGGGTGGGGCACCCGATATCAATCCAAGCCGCTATTCGGCAGTGGTGCGTTTTGGCGATGGGAGAGACCCTCCGGGGCTACGCTTCGCCGATGCCAATACTCTGCGCCTGACCGGCGGCGCTATTCGCGCCTCCAAGAGGCGCAGATGAGGCTTCGCTCATGCCCCTTCCAGGTCTCTCCCATCGCCAAAACGCACCATCACCGGCCTGATCATGCGATTGACGTTCGGGCGGGGGCAGTTCAAATCCGGGGAACCCCATGAAATCCCCAACCCGTCTTCTCCTCGCAGTCGGTCTCGTGCTCGGCCTGGCCGGGCTCTCCCGCGCCGCCGACATCTCCGGCAAGTGGCAGTCGGAATTCGACTCCCAGATCGGCGTCCAGAAATACGTCTATGTCTTCAAGCTCGACGGGGAAAAGCTCACCGGCACCGCTTCGGGTGACCGCGGTGGGGAGAAGAGCACGGTCGCCATCCAGCAGGGAAAGGTCACCAAGGACGGCATCTCCTTCGTCGAGCCGATGAGCTTCCAGGGAAACGAGGTTTCGATCGAATACACCGGAAAGATGACCGGCGACAATGAGATCAAGTTCACCCGGAAAGTCGGCGACTTTGCGACCGAGGAACTTGTGGCGACGCGGGTGCAGGACAAGTAGTCCGGCCGCCCTGCGGAGGGGCCCTCAGGGAGATGAGGACTCCTCGAGCGCGCGCAACCTGGGTCCATACGTCGTTCCGAGGCGGCTTCCGGTGTCGAAGAGAACCCATCCGAATCCGACGAGGGCCAGCAGCAGGATCGCGAAGGCCCAGCGGTGCCGCGCCTCGAGGCGCTCGATGGACCGGAGGTAGGCGCACAGGCCCATGACGGCGGCGACGACGATGACGGCGTCAATGCTGGCCCGCTGCCAATAGCTGCCGCCCAGGTGAAGCCACATCCCGAACTCGTCGAAGGTGAGCCCCATCGCGATGCCGTATCCCAGCGCCGCGAGCTCGGCCGGCCGGCCGACGGGGCGCCGGAAGACGCAGTAGCCGCCGACCGTCGAAAGGAGGAAGATCCCGTAGTTCAGATGATGGACGTGGGTCCCCTGGAGGAAGAAGTAGAAGTTCGGGATCTCATGGGACATGATCAGGAAGACGAACGTCCGGGAGATCGTGAAAGTCAGGATGAAGCTGAAGAGTGCGAACCGCGCCAGCTTGTGCACGTTCACATGGGGCGGGCGGTGCTCATCGGCCATGGGCCGGTTGATACCCGCAGCAAGCGCTGGGTCAAGCTACCCGACCGCCGCAACCTCCAGAACCGGCGCCGATCGCGGCCTGTCGAGGCTCTCGCGGACCACCCGCAGCAGTTCGCCGACTTCGTAGGGTTTCGCAAGGAAGCTTTGCCCGTTCAGGGTAGGCGACCCGTCCTTCGCCACTTCGGAGCTGTAGCCGCTCGTATAGACGACCTTCAGCCCCGGAGCGTCGGCCAGCAATCGCCTGGCGAGCTCCAGGCCCGTGAGTCCCTCGGGCATCACGATGTCGGTCAGAAGCAGATCTATCTCGTGCTTCCGCGCGCTCCAGATGCCCAGACATTCGACGCCGGTGCAGGCGGTTATGACCGTGTAGCCGCTCGATTTGAGCATATTCTTGACGCAGTTGCGGACGGCATCCTCGTCCTCCACAACGAGGATGGTCTCCGGTCCGCGGGCGCCGGACCTTTGCTCCTTCAAGCGGGCCGGCGCCTGGACGGCCGGCCCGGCGCAGAATGGGATGAAGGCCCTGAAGACCGAGCCTTTGCCAACCTCGCTGCTCACCTCGATCCAGCCTCCGTGCTGCTTGGCGATTCCATAGACAGTCGCCAATCCAAGGCCGGTGCCCTTGCCGACGGGCTTCGTGGTGAAAAAGGGCTCGAACAATCGGGGCAGCACTGCGGGCGGGATGCCGCATCCGGTGTCGCGCACGCTGAGGCACAGGAATCGGCTCACATGCGCATCCCGGTGGCTGCGGAACATCTCCGGGGTTGCGTCGACCGCCTCAGCGGTGATCACGAGCTCGCCGCCCTGCGGCATCGCGTCGCGGGAGTTCACCGCGAGATTCATCAGCATCTGTTCGATCATCCCGGCATCGACGGCCACCGGCGGCAGTCCCGCGGGAACGTCGACCCTGACGGCAATTCGTTCGCCCAGCACCCGGGGCAGCATTTGCGAAAGCGGCGCCAGCAGCTCCCCGACGCTGATCCGGGCGATCTCCACAACCTGCTTGCGGCTGAACGTGAGCAGCTGGCCGACGAGCGTCGCCGAATGCTGCGCCGCCGCCCGGACATCCTCGCATTGCGGCAACAGAGGCGATTCGCGCGGCAGATCTTCGATGATCATGGAGATGTTTCCCCCGATCACGGTCAGCATGTTGTTGAAATCGTGGGCGATGCCAGCGGCCAATTGGCCGACCGCCTCCATCTTTTGGGAGTGCCGGAGCTGCTTCTCGAGCAGAAGCTGCTCGGTGATGTCCTGGACGATCATGAGCAGGCAGGTCTCGTCCTTGAGCTCGATCGTTTCGATGGAGAACAGGACCTCGCGCACCGCGCCCGACTGCGTGCGCAATCGGCACGGCAGGCTCCGGACGGACGCACCGGCCTGCAACTTCGCCGATACATCGCGGCTTTGTTCCGTCTCGACCCACAGATCGAGCTCCGCAGGAGTGCGGCCGGCGATCTCGTCGAGGGAGTAGCCGGCGAGGTCCCGGAAGCCCTTGTTTGCGTCGGTGATCGTCCCGCGCCGCAGCGATTGAATCGCGAGCGGGATGGGATTGGCGTTGAACGCCTTCGAGAATCGTTCCTCCGAAACCACCAGCGCCTTCTCCACCTGAAGCCGTTCGGCCATCTCGCGCTTCAATCTTCCGTTCGCCTCCTCGAGTTCCGCGGTGCGCCGGCCGACCAGCCGGTCGAGATTGTTCAGCTGATCCCGGACCTGCCGGTTGAGATCCCATTTCTCGGTCAGCGCATGCGCGAGCTGCAGCACCTCGATGATGTCAAAAGGCTTCTTGAGGACCACCATGTTCGAGGAACGCCCGATCTGCCGGACCACATCCTCCCATGAATAGTCCGAATAGGCGGTGCAGATCACAATCTGCAGGTCGGGGTGATCCTTCCAGATTCGGATGATCGTCTCCACGCCGTCCCAGCCGGGCGGCATCCGGACGTCGACGAACGCCAGGGCGTAGGGGCGGCCCGCCTCGCTGGCGGCGTGCACCTTGTGCAGTCCCTCCTCGCCCTGGTAAGCGGAGTCGATCTCGAAATCGTCCTGCTGCATCTGCTCCGGTTCATCCCCGAAGAGAATCGCCTTGGCATCGTTCAGCGCCGGGCTCGACGTTTCGCGCGCGCGGAGGATTTTGCGGATGTCGTCGTGGATGGCCGGGTTGTCATCGATCACGAGGATTCGGTGCAGGACCTTGGCGGGCGCGTTAACCATGGTCGCTCCTCTCCCCGGAAACGGGTATCTCCAGCGTGAAGGTCGCCCCCCGGCCAATGCCGCCGCTTTCCGCCTTCAAAAAGCCTCCCATTTCCCGGGCCGCGATCGATCCGCTGTGCAGACCGAAGCCGTGTCCATTGCGGCGGGTCGTGAAGCCGCGGGAAAAGATGCGGGTCAGGTTCTCCTGGGCGATGCCCACTCCGTTGTCGGCGACTACGATCCGGATCCTGTCCGTGCCGCTCATGCCGATGCCGAGGGTGATCCTGCGGTCGGCCAACTCCGATTCGTCCAGCGCATATTTCGCGTTATGGACCAGGTTCACGAAGATCTGCATCACCTTGTGCTTGTCCACGGTCGCGACCGGCACCTCGCCAAAGTTTCGCACCACCTCGACGCCGTGCCGCTCGAGGCCGCCGCTGTTTATCCGAAGCGCGTCCTCAAGCACGTCCGCGATCTGCACTTTCTCGAGCACGCCCGAGACGCGGGCGTAGTTCTGCTGCATGGCGACGATCTCCTTGATGTGCTCGATGTTTCTCGCGAGCTGTTCGTGCTCGGCGCTGAACATCGCGTGCTCGCTGGCCAGGCTGTCGGCAAGCTGGATGACAAAGCCGGGGATGAGCCGGCCTTTGGGGTCGGCCGTCAGGAAGCCGGCCAGGTCGCCGTCATGGTCGCGCATGAGCGCAGCCACGCGCCCGAGGCTGGCGACCTCAGAAGCCTTCAGGGACTCGCGCATGACGGTTGCCGAGACGTTGACGCTGTTCAGCACGTTCCCGACGTTGTGCAGGACTCCCGTGGCCACCTCGGCCATTCCGGCCTGGCGCGAGGCGACCACCAGCTCCTTGTGCGCCTTCGCGAGCTCCGCCTCGGCGCGCTTGCGCGCCGTGATGTCCTCGGTCGTGCCGATCTGGCCGACCCTCTCGCCGGTTTCCGACAGGACGGGAGCCACCCGCAGGTGGACCCAGCGCGTTTCGCCGTCGGGCCTGCAAAAACGGAATTCCGCCTCATGCGCAAGCCCCTCCCGGACCGCGTGGCTCCATTCCTCCACGATTCGCTTCGCATCGTCCGGATGGATCGCGCGCTGCCACCCCGCTCCGAGGCTCTCCCGCAGCGACAGACCCGTTATCTTTTGCCAATGCGGATTGGTGAAGACCGCCCGTCCCGCCGCGTCGGCCTCGAATATCCCTATGGGCGCCGATGCCCTGGCTTCACGAAGAGCCTGCTCGGCGCGACGGCGATCTGCGGCTTCCTTCGTCATATTCCGGGTCACGAACACGGCGATGCCGCTTGCCAGGCCTGCCGCCAGCAGGAGAAGACCCAGGACCTGGCTGCGCGCCGAATTCGAGTATTCCTTGGCCGCCTTGCCGGCCTGATTCATCTGCTCGCCTTGCAGCTCGACGAAGGCTTCCCATGCCCTGTGGTACGCTATCAGGCTCGGCAGGACCTCGTTCGCCATCATGGCGCGCGCAGCCTCGGGCTGGTTCTTATCGAGCAGCAAGCCCAGCGCCTTCTTGTAGCCTTCGACATACGGACTCCGGCTGGTCCGTACGTTCGCGATCAGATTTCTCTCAGCCTCGGATTCGGGCAGGCCTTCGATCTGCTTCAGCAACCCGGAAATCTGTTCAGTGTTCGACGCTCGGAGCTCGAGGAGAGGGCCGATCTGCCTTCGGTCCTCCGTCAGAAACACCTGCATCGTGATGCGGCTGTTGAGCGCGGAGTATTCCAGGGCCTTGCGGGACAATTGCACCTTCTGCCAGCGCTGATCCACGATCTCCTGGATCTTTCCGTTCATTTTTGCCATGCGGTTCAGGCCCAGCCAGCCCATGCCGAGGAGAACGGCGATCAGGACGCCGAACGCGACAGCCAGGTTCAGGCTTACTCGGCCCAGCATGGCCGCCAGGGCGGGAGCCGGCGCCCGCGCTTCCTTCGCGCGGGGCACGGACGGAGCCGCCGGCCCGCGGTCGGGGCCCAGGTCGTCGTAAATGGACAGCGCCACGCTTGGGCGCGCGCATTGGCCGATCAATTTTGTCATTGTCGTCTAGATGCCTAATCGGCCCCACGAGGCGGGGCGAAAGGGCATTTTGAGGCAAAATGTGCCTGCTATGGATTGACCGTCAGTCTGACCGCCTGCCCCGCGGAGGGCGACGGGCCGAGGATCACCTCAAAGGTGCCCGGCTCCACACGAAATTTCATGCTGCTGTCCCAGAGGGCAAGCGCATCGGAAGTGATTGGAAATGAAACAGTTTTGCGCTCTCCCGGCGCGAGGTGTATCCGCCGGAATCCTTTCAGCTCGAGGACGGCCCGCGTGACC
>Ga0265320_10000832_pt1 | contig 23271 bp, 11 predicted proteins | sample 4827metaG_FD_202087 | JGI IMG/M metagenome (GOLD analysis project Ga0265320, IMG submission 202087) | Rhizosphere microbial communities from Carex aquatilis grown in University of Washington, Seatle, WA, United States - 4-8-27 metaG | ecosystem: Host-associated > Plants > Roots > Rhizosphere >...
CCTCGGCGATGCGGTAGTACATCTGGATCCGCTCGTCCGGATCCTCGACGTGCGCGAGCTGCGCTTCGTGAACCAGGATGAGTTTTTCCCACTCGCCCGCGGCTTGATAGAGCGGCTCGAGGATCTGCCCGATCTCGAGCTGCTTCACGCCCGACTCGAAGAGACCTTCGAGGGCGCGCAGCGATTCTTGGTGCTCCGGCGCCGCGTTGATGACCTCGCTATACGCCGCGATGGCCTTGTCGACATCGGCGAGTCGAAGCTGGTACACGCTGCCGAGCCGGTACTTGAATTCGAGGATCTCGTCCGGGCTATGCCCGATCTCGCTCTCGCGAGCGAGGATGTCGGCGAGCTCGTGCCACCGCTCGGCCTGTGTGAAGAGCCGATCGAGCGCGCGGACGGCGTTCTGATTTTCCGGGTCGGTGTCGAGCACCCTCCGGTAGCGCGCGACAGCGTTGTCGAGGCTCTCGAGTTGAACCTCGTAGACCTGCGCCACTCGAAGCCCGAGCTCGACGAGGCGCTCGGGTTGGTCTTCGAGCTTGTCGAGCTCCTGGTCGTAGAGCTTCGCGACGTCGCGCCAGCGATCGATGGTCATCGCCAATCGCTCGAAGGCGCCGAGCGAATCTTCGTTCTGGCTGTCTTCGGAGACGGCGCGGGCGTACGTGTCGAACGCCTTCGTCGGATCGGCGAGGCTCTCCTCGTAGAGCGACGCGATGCGATGCAAGAGATCGACCTTGGCGAAGCGATCGTCCGAAAAGCGCACTTCCACTTCGAGAACGCTGACGAGCTTTTCCCACTCGCCCATCGCTTCGTAGACCGGTTCGAGGACGGAGGCAGCCGCGAGCGGTTCCTTCGTGCCGCTCTTCACGCCCTCGAGGGCGCGGAGTGTCGGCGCGTGATCGGCTTCGGCGCCGAGGATTTCACGGTACAGCTCGACGGCGCGAGCGACGTCACCCAGATGAAGCTCGTAGAGCTCGGCGATGCGGTACTGGTAGCTGATGGCCTCCGCCGGATCGGCGGTGAGCTCCGACTCGTGCGTGAGCACGGTGAGGAGCTCCGTCCAGTTCTTCGCGGTTTGATAGAGCACGTCGAGGCGGCCGAGCGCCGTGAGATCGTCGGGGTCGAGCTCGAGCACCTTCGTATAGGTGTCGATGGCGCTCTGGACGTTGCCGAGCTCGCGCTCGAACACCGCGCCGACCTCGTAGTAGATGAGCTTCTTCTCGTCGGCGTCGGCGACCAGGTCCGCCTTCTTCGAGTAAACGTCGAGAAGCTCCTGCCAGCTCCTCGAGCGCAGGTAGAGGTTCACGAGGGCGTCGACGCTCCGAAGATCTTCGGGGTCGAGATCGAGCACCTTGCAGTAGACGGCGACGGCGTTCGCCGGGCGCTCGAGCACCTCTTCTTCGAGGGCGGCGGCCTGGAAGAGAGCACCTTTCTGCTCCTCGAGGTCGGCGAGCATCTCCGCCTTGCGCTGCAAGACGAGGGACATGTCGGCGTATCGCTCGGTCGACTGGAACAACGTCTGCAGCGACTCGGCTGCGTGCAGATTCGTCGGGTCGATCGCCAGTACCTTTCGATACAGCTCGATCGCGCGATCCACGTCGCCGACGTCGGCTTCCACCGTCCGCGCGGCGAACGTATAGAGGCGGCTGCCGAGCTCCGGATCGTTCTGGTCCGCGGCGAGATCCTCGAAGACCTTCGCGAGATCTTCGAACCGATGAGTGACCCGCGCTAGGCGATCGAGCGCCTCTTGCGTGCTCTCGTTGCCGGGGTCGACGGCGAGCGCACGCGAATACGTGTCGAACGCCGCGTTCGCGTCCCCCGCCGCGTCTTCGTGGAGCTGGGCCACGCCGTGCAGGAGCTCGACGCGACGATTCGCGTCGTCCGCGCGCCGCACCTGCACCTCGTAGACGCCGATGAGCTTCTGGTAGTCGCCTTGCTGGCGATACAAAGGCTCGAGGATCTCGCTGATCGCGAGCTCGTGCGCGTCGTTTTGGCCGAGTCGCTCGAGGGCGGCGAGCGCCTGCGCATTGGTGCCGTCGCGCTCGAGCACGAGCCGGTACCCTTCGATCGCGCTCTCCGGGTACCCCATCTCCTTTTCGCGCAGGGACGCGAGGCGGAGCATGAGCCCGATCTGCTGGTCTTCGCTCTCGGCGAGGCCGAGCCGCGTCTCGAGGTTCTCCGCGAGCTCGCCCCACAGGCGCTGCCGCGTGAAGAGCGACTCGAGCGCGGCGAGCGCGACCTGACTCGTCGGGTCGAGGGTGAGCACCTCTCGATACGCGGCGATCGCCTCGTCGGGTTTGCCGAGCTTCTCCTCGTAGGTGCTCGCCATCTGCGCATAGAGCGACTCGCGCTCGCTCGGATCGTCGGAGAGCTCGATGCGACGCCGGAAGACCCCGATCAAATCCTCGAAGCGCCCCGTCCGTCGATAGAGCGAATCCATCGCGAGGAGTGCCTCGGCGTCGGCCGGGTCGAGCCCGAGGATCTTCACGTAGCTCTCGGCCGCCTCTGCGACGCGACCGAGCTGCTCGTCGATGCTGGCCAGACGGAGCCAGTATTGTCGCGCCAGCCCGGGATCGGCGAGCTCTTCGGCGATCGAGTTGTACAGCGCGACGAGCTTGTCCCACGCTTGCGCGGACTCGGCGAGCTCCTCGAGCTCGACACGCGAGTCGGCGAGTGCGGGTTCTTCGCGAACGGCGCGCGCTTGGGCGTCGAATGCCCGAGCCAGGTCGCCGAGACGGTTCGCGGCGGTCTGCGCGATCTTGCGGAGCAACTCGACGCGACGCGGAACCTCGGCCGTCGAGAGCACGAGGATCTCGAGCGCGACGATGAGCTTCTCCCAATCCTCGCGCACCTCGTAGATGCTCTCGAGGATGGACGCGGATTCGCCGCGGAGTTCCTCATTTTCGAGCATCCGCTCGAGCGCGGTCCGCGCGCCTTCGTGATCGCCGTCGAGGAACAGGATTTCGCGGTAGTTCTCGAGCGCGACCGTGGCGCGAGACAGGTGATTCTCGAGCACGTCGGCGAGCCGGAACTTGAGATCGATGAGGTCGTGCTCGCTCACATCGAGGTCGATGCGACGCTGCAAGGTCTCCGCATACGGCTCCCAGCTTCCCGTCCGCTGATAGAGCGCGTCGAGTGCCGCGAGCGCCGTCGCATCGACGGGGTCGTCTTCGAGGACGGCGCGATACGTCTCGATCGCCTTCTTCGCGTCGCCGATCTGGATCTCGTAGAGCCGCGCGATCTCGTAGAGGACGCCCTTCCGATCTTCGGGCGCGTACGCGAGATCTCGCCGGCGCTCGTAGACCTCGAGCAAATCCTTCCAGCGCTCGGTGTGGCGATAGAGCTGCTCGAGCGCCTGGAGCGCGACGGCGTTGTCCGGCTCGGACTCGTAGACGGCGCGGTACTGCACGAGCGCGTCGTCGATCCGGTTCGCTTCTTCGACCAGAACGCGACCGAGCCGGAGGCGAAGCGCCGACAACGTCTCGGCGTCCCCCTGATCCTCCGCGGTCGTGATCGCGCGCTCGTACGCGGCGATGAGATCGTCCCAACGCTTCGTCAGATCGGCGACTCGCTCGGCGTCGGCCTGGGTTTGCTGATCGCCCGGAGCGATCTCGAACGCCGCGATGTAGCGGTCGAATGCCTTGCCGCTGTCCTTGATACGGGTCTCGTAGAGCGCGGCCACTTCGCGCAAGAGCTCGAGACGCGTCTCGGGCTCGGTGACGTGACCGAGCTTCACCTCGATGGCGCTCGCGAGCCCCTTCGGGTTGTTCATGTTCCCGTAAATCGGGATGAGCCGCTGAGCGGCGTCGAGGTGCGCTGGGTCGATGCTCAGGACCTTCTCGTACGCACGCGCCGCGCGATCGATCTTCCCCTTCTGGGTCATCCAGAGCTCGGCGATCTTCATCAGCATGCCGATGCGCTGCCCGTCGTTCTCGGCGCGGCTCTCGTTCGTCTCGAGCACGCGGATGAACTCGTCCCACTTGCCGGTGTCGGCGTAGAACACCTCGAGGTCGTCCCAACGCCCGAGAGCGACGTAGCGCTTCTTCAACTGCTCCTGCGCGCGTCGGTCGTCGGGCTGGAGCGTGAGGAGCATGCGGTACGCTTCGACGGCGCGCTCTTCGTCTTTCAGCCGATCGCCGGCGATTTGACCGAGCTTGTTCAAGAGGTCGATGCGCTTCGGAACGTCGGCGGTGACTTCCTGGAGCTTCACCAGGACGTCGGCGAGTTTCTCGTAGTCGCGCGCGCGCTCGTAGAGCTGCGAAAGCGCGTTCAACGCATCGGCGTCTTCGGGGTCGTTCTGCACGACCTCCGCCCAGAGGTCGATGCACACTTCCGGCTTGCGAACGCGTTCGGTCGCCAGAAGCGCGAGCTCCTTCAGCGCGTTGACCCGCGCGGCGCCGGGGGGAAGACCTTCCGCCTGCCCCTTTCGAAGCGCGATGAGCTTTTCCCAATCGCGCCGCTTCTCGTACATCTGAATCAGGTATTCGACGGCCTGGGAGTGCCCCGGCTCGATCTCGATGATCTTTTCGAAGGCCTTCACGGCCTCCGCCTGATTCATGAACTTGTTGACGTAGAGTTCGGCGGCCTTCTGATAGAGGGTCACCTTCTCCGCCGGGTCCGGAACCTCGTCGCCGAGGGCGATGAGGGTCTTCACGAACTCGTGATGACGATTGGCGGCTTCTTGCTGGGCTAGCTGCTGACGGAGCTCGGCGATCTTCTTCTCGTCCACGGGGGGTCCTGCGGGTTCGCTCACGGGGGCTGGCGTCGGGGCCGCCGCTTCGCGCTCCGCTGGGTCGGAGGCGGGTTCGGGTGTAACGGGCACCGCCGCCATGACGCGAGGCGCGGCGGCACCATTCGACGATATACTTTGACCTATCTGGAGCTCGAATGCCTTGAGCGACGAATGCTCCGGAGCCGCTTTGGCGAGGCGCTCGAAAAACGGTCGGGCGCGGATGAGATCTCCGAGCTTGTGCCACGAGAGCATCCCCGCCGAGGCGAGCAGGAACGCCGAGTCGGCCTTGTCGCCGGCCGCTTTCGCGAGCCGGTCCGCCAGGGAGACGACCTTCCCGAAATCCCCGCCGATGGTTCCGTAAATCTCGCGCAAATAAGCAAAGCCGGCCTCGTTCGTCGGGTTCGCGTCGAGGCTCTGCTCGATGAACGTCGCGCCGAGCTCGTGATTCTGATGCCGTAGCGCCCACCGCGTGCCGAAACGAAACGCGACCTTGGACCGCTCTACGGGATCCGTCAGCGCCGCGAGCACGTCGCGTTGGTGGTCGAGAATGGCGTCCGTCCGTCCGGACGCGGCGAGCAGGTCCTCGAAGAGCGACGTGACGACCACGTTGGTCGGCGCGACGGCGAAGGCCTGAACCAGAATACCCTCGACCTCGTCGGGGGCGAATTTGCGCGCCATGCGCGCGGCGCGGAGCAAAAGGTCCGCGCGCTCGGCGTTGCTCTTCGTCGCGCCGGCCTGCGTAATCAACGACGAGGCGCGCGCGTGCCACTCCGCTTCGCTCGCCTGAAGATCCAAGAGGCGTTCGGCCGCAGGGTTCGAGCCGTTGGCGGAGACCGTGATTGCGTTGGTGTAGGCGTCGGTGGCCCGCACCTCGTCGCCGAGATCCCACAGAACGTCGCCGAGGTCGGTGTAGAGCGCGCTCGCACCTTTGCCGTCTCCGTTCTTCAGCTGCAGCTCGAGCAGCTTCTGAACCATGTTCAGCTTGCCGAGCTCCCAATAGATCTCGCGAGCCGCCCGGAGCGCGTCGATGAGCGCCGGGTTCAGCTTGAACGCGTCTTGAAAGTGCTTGAGCGCTTTCACCCCCTGGAGAAAGCGCTCATGGAGCACGCGGCCGAGTCGGAGGTGGTACTCGGCCTGGCTCGACGGATCGTTCGCGCCGGCGATGCCTTGCTCGAGCGTTTCTTGCAGACCGTGCCAGTCGTGGTTCCGCTCGAGCAGAGTGAGACGCTCGTCTAAATTCATGCTTCCTCGAACGCCTGGCGCCATGCGCACAGGGCCCTACCCTCCGGAGCGCAGTCGGTTACGGCAAGGGCACGGTCTCCGCCGACCGTGCCGAAAATCGATGATGGCGTCGGTTGAACCCGACGAATCACTGAGTTCCGCCGAGCTTCTGGATCAGGTCTGCCGCCGTGGCGCATTGGTCCTTGAACTTCTCCGCCGCCTGCGCGCCCTTGCACGTCCGCTTCACGAACGAGTTCAGGAGACGCACGGCCTTTTCCTTCTGCGGGGGCTTCATGACCGCGTACGTGCTGCCGAGGTTAAAACCGATTTCCGGGTGCTTCTCGCCGGCGGCGTCGTTCGCCTTTTCGAGGGTCGCGACCATGCCTTGCGTGTCGCCGCGGGCCTGCTCGACCCGCGCGAGGAGCGAGTACATCGCGAAGAGCTGCTCACGAATCGTGTCCATCTCCTCGGGCGCCTTCGCGTTCGACGGATTGATGATTCGCGTGCCTTCTTTGAGCACCGCTTCCGCGTTGTCGTAAAGCTTCAACGCGATGAGCTCTTCGGCGAGCGGCGCGTAGAAGTACGCCACCGTCGGGTCATGCTCGATCGCCTTCGTCCAGTTCTCGAGCGCGGCCTGATCGTTGTCGGTCCAGAGGTTCGCCGAACCGAGCTCGTGGTAGCACTCCGCGAAATTCGGATCGGTCTGGATGCACTTCTGGAGCGGCGCCTTGGCTTCCTCGTACGAATCCGGATTGCCCTGCGCCGCCTTCTGCATCAACGCGAGGCCTTGCTTGTAATCGTAGTTGGCGAAATCCGGCGCGATCTGCTCGGCGCGCGCGAGCGTCGAGGCCATCTTGTCCCAGTCTTCTTTCTTCTGGTACGCGTTCGCGAGCTTCCAGAAGATGCGATGATTCGTCGGGTCGAGACGCACCGCCTCTTCGTACTTCTCGATCGCACCGTCGACGTTCACCTTCAGCGACTTGTCGCCGAGATTCGCGAGGTTGATGGCCTCGATGTTGTCGCGGCTACACGCCACCGAGCCAAGCGCCGAAGACAGTCCAAACACCAACGACGCAGCGAATTTTAGGCTCTCGTACTTCATCGCGAGCTCACCCTTTCCTTCGGAATCCTTGGGGCGATTTCGACGCCCACGAGAACGATGCGAATGACACCCAAGCCGTCGTGAGCGCATACGGAGCGAAGCGACCATCCGTAGCCCACGATCTTTCAAGCAGCGCAGACAGAGACAAGGGGGTTGAGCATAGAGCCCTGAGCGTTTCAAAGTAAAGCCGTTCGTCGCGGCGATTCGTGCGCGTTTTCAGCGCGTTTCGTCGCGATTCGGAGACGCGCGAGTCGCTGTCCTCAGCTTCCTCCGCGGCTTCGCCTCGCCGCCCCGACCGCAGGATCCCGGCGCCACGTGCGGCGTCGGTTCGCCCCGAACACGCTCGCTGCAAGCAACGACCGCGACCGACACGGTCGAAGCGCCGATAACCGCGCGGGGCCCGTCACGGCGCTGTCCCACATCTACATGCTCTCACGCGGGGGCGTGATTTGCGCATGCCCCTGCCGCGTTGCGACTCCGTCCCGACATGCGCACAATAACCCACCGCGGCGCCTCCATCTCGGGCGCCGCCGCGCACATCCCTCAGCGGCCGCGCATCCGGCCGCGCTAGCCCGCTCGCCCCTCAGCCTGGGGAGAACATGATCGGATACACGACGGTCACGATGCCACCCTCGGGCTGAGGGAAGGACAGACCGTAGTAACTCCGGATCACACACTGAACGACGGCGGAATCCGGAATGTCGGAACCACCGTTCGACACGTTCGACACCGAGCCGTCACGACCGATCACGAAGCGCACCGTCGCACGACCTTCGAGGTTCGGATTCCGCGTGAGCCCCTGCTCGTAACACATGCGGAAACGGCCGTAATTTTGGCGAACGATGCGCTGAATGACCTCGGGAGGCAGACGCCCGCTGACGGTCGTCGCGCCCATGCGCACGCTCGGTGCCTTGGTTCGATGCGACCCGCCGAGGCGACCGTGGCCGGAGCCGAATCCCTGACCGGTTCCGGTGCCCGCGCCGTGTCCGAGCGTTCCGATCGAACCGAGGCCGATACCTTCGCCGCGACCGCCGCCGCCTTCGCCGATGCCCGACAATCCGAGACCACCCGAGCCGTAGGCGTCGCCAATCTCGTCGCCGAACATGTTGCCCATCGCGCTGACTTCGTCGGTACCGAGCGACGTGTCACGTCCCCAGGGCGCGGTCGGCGCGTTCGGATCGCCGGCAGCGCCGGTGTTCAGGAGACCGATCATGCCGAATTCCATCGCTTCGCGCAGTGCCGCCTGGCGCGCGATATGCGGATCCGGATTGTCTTGCGGACCCTGGACGGCGTAGCGCTTGTTCGTCGCCTTGCTGTCCTGCTTACCCATCGAGCCTTCTTCGCCCTTCGCGCGAGTGCCCGTGCCGCCTTCTTTGTTGTCGGCGTTGTCTTCGGTGACCTGCTCGGTCTCCTTCTCTTCGAGCTCGCGCTCGGCAGCCGCGTCCAAGAACTGCTGCATCAAGTAGAGCGCGTTCTTGTCCACGTCCTCGTCGTCGGTCAGGCCGAGCGGCGGGACGAAGAACGCCATCGCGGCGATGAAGCCACCGACGCCGAGCAGCGACGCGCCGAAGTACAAGAAGACGTTCCACTCCATGCCGGCACCGACGCCGTGCTTGATGGGCTTGCCGGCGTTCACCGCCGCCACCTGGAACACGAAATCGTTCAGCTCGATGCGTGCTCGAGCGCCGCTTCCGATCGGGAACTGCTGCGCGCCGCTGAGCTCCGCGCACGGCTGAGCCCGCTGGCGAACCTCGTCGAGCGACATCCGCGGCTGGCCGGGGATCTCGATCGAACCCCGCGCGCCGTGCGGAATGACGACGCTGATCGAGCCGCTGCTGTCGGCGAGGACGACCGGCATCCGCGTCGTTCCGAGCTTCTCGGAAGGGATGAAGAAATCCGTCGAGAAATTCTTCCCCTGCTCTTCGCCGACGTAGAAATTGCGCGGCGGTGCGAGATGCGAGACGTGGAGCACGTTCGAGCCCCACAGCACCATCACCTCGACGGCCTGGACGTGCGGAAGCTCCACCTCGTCGTTCGGCACGTCGGGTCCGCTCTTGATGAGCGTGTACGTGTACGCCCCGCCCTGTTCATCGGGCATCGCGGTGCGACGGGCGTGTCCCTGTCCGTAGCCGTGGCCACCACCGCCGCCGAATTGCGGCGCAGGCGCCGCTGCGAACGGATTGGACGACGCGGCGAACGGGCTCGAAGCGCCGGCAGCCGCGAACGGGTTCGATGCAGCCGCGAACGGATTCGACGCCGCCGGAGCGCCGCCGAACGGATTCGAGGGGCGCCCCGAGGGTTGCGCCGGAGCGGCGGCCACCGGGGCCTGGTCCATCGCGGGCTCCGCGCTCTCGAGGACGAGCTGCGTGTTCCCGATGTCGATGCGATCCCCGACGTGGAGCTTGCTCTTGTTGATGCGCGCGCCGTTCACCAAGGTGCCCGGCTCGTTGCCGAGGTCGATGAGGGTGATGTCTTCGGGGCCGCCGACCTCGATGACCGCGTGCATCCTCGACGCCGCGTCGTCGTCGATACGAAGATGGCTCTTCGGATCTTTGCCGACCTTCACGATGTCTTGAGCAACGCTCTCGCGTCGCTCGAACTCTTCGGCACGGTAGATCGCAAAATTTAGGACGGCTTTTGCCATAACTTTCGGATTTCCTCGATTGGAGGCCAGACGTCCTCGGGCGGCCCGAGGCACTCGTCGCGTCGAACGGCGACTACAGGTTCTCGACGGACTTCAACATCTCGGGCACGAACGACGTCCGCGGCCGAATCAGCGTCGTTCGCGCCGCACGGGGGCGGACACGAATCGTTGCGTCGTTCGGACCGAAACCACCGGCGTTCAACGGATCGTCGTCGAAGGAGTAGCCATACCCCTCGCCGCCTCCGCCTGCGGCTCCGCCCGCGGGAGCTGCTCCGCCGCCCGCAGCGTCTTGCGCGAAGGCGCCGCCGCTCGCGGCGAAAATCGCCGTTCCCAATGCCACCGCAGTCAACCCGGCTCGTATTGATCGCATCGTTGCAACCTCCACGGAATTTTTCCGCGAAATTACAGTAACATTGTACTCAGCCCGGACCCATCCCGTCAACATCGAACGAAGATTTCGACCGAGTGATCGCGACCCATGAAGACCGGTCGCGTCCGCCGCTCGCCGGCAGTTCGGCGCGCACTTCCCGAATAGCTCCGCTGCTTCGCGAAAGCACGTCCTCGAAGCTCAATCCTCGCATCTCCGTCCGGTCAGACAGCGAAGGCGCTCGGAAGTTCCAGACCGCCATCACACAAAAACGCACTCGGCGAGTCAGCCCGCCGAGTTTCGTTCCGCTGACTTCAATGTTTTTTCGCAGGAGCGGCAGCGGGTGCAGCCGGCGCGGCAGGCGCGTTCGCGTCGCCGGCCGGGGGCGCCGCAGCACCCGCCGGAGTGTTGCCGGCGGCGTCGGGCGCCGTCTTCGCGGCAGCCGCGGCGGCCTTCTGCGCTTCTTCGTCGGCCTTCCGCGCGGCTTCGCCCTCTTCGATGAACTTCACGGTGTCGTCGATGTCCTGCGTGCGCTCCTTGGCGCGCTTCACCGCCGCAGCGAAGGCGTCATCCGACCCCGCCTTGTCGATGAAGGTCCGATAGATCTCGGACGCTTTCTTCAACATCGGCACCGCGGACTCTTGGGCACCCTTGGCCTTGTACTCCTGGGTGAGAATCGCCTCGTTGTAGTAGGCCTCGGGGCGATCGGGAGCGAGCTTCTTGCACGTGTCGAGCTCGGACTGCGCGTCGGCAACGTTCTTGTCGAAGTTCGAATCGTCGACCGCGCCGCGGAGCGCGAGCGCGAGACCGAGATGCGCCTCGTACTCCTTCGGGTGGAGCTTGAGGGCCTGACGATACGCGGAGTCCGCCTCCTTGAAGCCGCGGAACGACAGGTTCACCGCCGCGTAGTTCATCAGTGCCTCGAAGAAGCTCGGGTCGAGCTCGCGGGCTCGCGCAAAGCTCTTCACCGCGCCGTTGTAGTTGCGCTGCTCGACCTGGATGAGACCGGCCGTGTTGTAGATCGACGCGTACTTCGGGTTCTTCTGCACGCCCTGCGCCGCGACGAGCGCGGCGAGGTCGAGCATCTGCGCGTCGACGCCTTTGCCGGCGGCGCCCGAGACGACCAGGCTCGTCTTGCGACCACTCTTCTTGCCGGCTTTGGCCTTCGCCTGCTCGAGGTAGTAGATGGCGAGCTGGTTGAACGCCGGCATGTAGCTGTCGTCGATCGCGAGCGCGCGCTGGATGTTCTTCACTGCGCGCTCGAGGTCGTTCTTGCCGTCCGAATCCGCCTGATCGCCTTGGCGCTCCATTTCCAGAGCGGCGACGCTGACCAGCGCTTCCGTGTTCTGGAACTTCGCGTCGCGGATGATCTGGTTCAGCTTGTCGATCGTCGAGTCGAGGTTCTGATTCTTCGCGTAGTCGTAGAGCGCGAGCTGCGCGGCAGCTCGGTGGAACGACTTGTCGGCGTCGAGGGCGGCCTGGAATTGCTTCTGGGCGTCGGCCTCGAGACCGCAGCGCTGATACGACAAGCCCGCGTTGTAGAGCGCCGCCGGGAAGGCGTGACTCGTCGCGGACTGCTGCACGTCGGAGGCCTTCGAGAACATCGACGCCACGTCGCGACACGTCGCCTCTTGCCAATCGAAGGTCTTGTCGTGACCGGCGAATGCCTTGAGGGCGTCGTCGAAGCTCTTGGCGGCTTCCTTGTGCACCGTTTCGCCGGCGCCGGTCTTGAAGCCGCTTCGCTCCGTGGCCGGAAGTTCGACGGGCTTGCCGCCCGTCGCGCCCCCGCCGCCGCAGCCAGAGACTACGGCGACGAGGCTGGCGAGGAGCGCGCTCGAGAGGATACGGGTCGTCATGGAGGTCACTTCGAATCCCCCTTGGCGTCGTCCTTCTTTGCGGGGCGCGCCGCCTTCTGCTGCTGAGTCGTGATGATGTAGGGCTCGCCGTTGATCTGCACCGGGTACGCGCGCTCCTTGAGTGTGCTGTTCACGTGCGTCGGACCGCCACGGAACTCGTCGATCAAGTGGAACTCGCCCTTGTAGTTCTGCGCGAGCCATTCCTCGCAAGAGCGCGAGTACTCGTCGAAGTACTGATATTGGACCGAGTAATCGAGGCAGGTCTTGAAGGCGCCCTTCGCGACTTGCTTCTGCGGCTCCGACGCTTCGTCGAGCGAAGCGTAGTAGGCGTTGCGGAGCTCGGTATCCTTCTTGATCTTGTCCGGAATCGGGGCCGCTCGGAATTCCTTCACGAAGTTCCCCCACATCGTTCCGACGCGGGAACCGGAGGCGATGACCCATTGAGGAGGCGGAACCGGCTGGAGGTCGACGACCTTCTTGTATTCGGCGGTCGCCTCGTCGATGGCCGGCTTCTTCTTCAGGATCCAGTCCTTCACCTTCGTGTTGATGTGCTTCTTCACGTCCTCGAGTGAGCCGGGTCCCTTGTATTCGGGGAACACGATCTTATCGACCTTGGCCCGCTTCTGTTCTGCGAAGAAGAACATCGCTTCGCCGACCGCGGTGAGCGCGCGACCGACTCGCCGCTGCTTGCCGGCGTCGTCCTCGGAAGCCGCGGACGCCTGAATCGCGGACACCGCCTTCTGTGGATCTTTCCAGAGAGAGACGACCTTGCCGTACTCCTTCCCGGCCGGGTTCGGCTGATTCATCTTCATCAACGCGTGGGCGAGGAGCGCGTGCGCTTGGACCTGGATGTCCGGGGTCGCCTTCTTGTCGATGAGGGTGAGGCCGCCAGCTAGGCGTTTGCGCGTGTTTTCCCAGTCTTCCTTCTGGGCGTAGTGATCGGCGATCGCGAACGCGATCTGCGCAGTCAGCTCCGGTTTCTTCGCGCCGTAGTACTTGTTGAAGTTGTTCGCGTCGTCGATCGCTTCATCGGCTTGACCGAGTCCGAGCCTCAAGACGACGGCGTCGTTGATGGCCTGGTCTGCGTTCTCACCGGTGTAGTTCGTCGCCTCCGCGTACTTCTCGAAGAAGTTCGCCGCGATATCGTAAACCGCGATCGCCTGGTAGTTCCGGCCGATCTGGTAAATCGATTTCTTCGCGACCTCGGTATCGTTCAATTTGTACTTCGGATTCAGGAGGATCCGGCGCACGTTGATCGATTTCGCGAGGAGACGTCCGGCCTGATACGCCTGCGCGGCGTTGTACAGGATTTCGTCCATCTTCCCGCACTGCGACGGCGTCCCCGCTTCGAGCTGTTGCTCGCCGTAGGTTCGCCAGAGCTCCATGTAGGCGTCGCCGCCCGACTGGTACTTCTCGAGCGCGCCGTCCTGGCCTTTGTCGGCCATGCCATCGGCGAGCTCGACCATCTTTTCAGCGCGGAGGCGCCGGATGTCGCACTGGATGCGGCCGAGAAGGTCGCATTGCTCCTTGTTGTCCGTCGCCTTGCTGCCGGTGCAGAAGAGCTCGATGAACGCCGGCACGTCGCTCGCCATGTCGTCGAAGCAGGTCGGCCTCACCGGTTCCGAGCGCGCACCGAGCACGTTCAGCGCTTCGAGATACAGCTGCGCGGCGTAGAGCGCGGCGTCCTTGTCCGGGTAGTTCAGCGCCACGTCGCGGAATGCGAGCGCCGCCTCTTCCCAGTGCTGTGCCTCGAAGTACGTTCGCGCGCGGGCGAACTTCACTTCGACGTATTGCTCTTCCGCCTCTTTGTCGCCCGCGGGCGGCTTGATGTAACAAATGTAGCGATTGAAGGCCTGGACCATGCCCTTCTGCATGTCCGTGAAGGGCTTCGGCTTGAACTTCTCCCAATCACCCTTCTTGGCGTTCGCCTTGTCCTTCTCTTCGTCGCCGGTCGGACCGAGGCCCTTGCCCTTCTTGTCCGCGCCACCCTTGTACATCTGGTCGTACATCTTCTGGTAGCAGAGCACCGCCGCGTAAGCGGCTTCGGGTGCTTCCGAACCAGTCGGGTTCTCGTCGACGACCGCATCGAACGCAGGACCGCACGCTTCCCACTTCTGCTGGAAGTAGAGCAAGTCCGCCATCGCGTAGCGGATCTTGTAGAGGTTCGGCCAATCGTCCTTGACGATGCGCGGGAACTCGAACTTCGCGAAATCGTCCGCGGTGAAGTTCTCGGTCACCTTCTTGTAGAGATAGGCGGCCTTGTCCATCGTGTCCTGGCTACCGGTGCCGCGCACGCCACCCGTGCCCACGGCTTCCAAGTGCCAGCTCATGCCCGTCTCGGCGAGGAGCTCTGCGGTGTCGTTCGAGCACTGGAACTTCGCCTTGTCGGCGTGGTGCTCGGTGAGAAACTGCTTTCGGACGCGGATCTGGTTTTCGAACTCCTTGATGATCGCGCCCTTGTCGCTCGACTTGCTCGCCTGAACGGCCTGGCTCACCTTGGTCTGGTAGCCGCAGAATCGGTCGCCTTTATCGCGGCTCATGAGCTCGTGATAGAGGACGATCGCGTCGTCGTAGTGACCGGTGTCGAGGTACGACGTGCCGAGCTCGTTCAACATGTCGAGCGTCTTGTCGTCGCTGCCGCCCTTGTCACCCGAGAGCGGCTTGAAGAAGTTGAACGCCTTGTCGGGACGACCCGACACCGCGTAGACGGGGATCAAGTCGCGCCGCGCCGCCTTCTGGAGCTGCGTCGCGTTCGGCTGGTCCGAGTACTGATCGCCGTACTCGATGACCGCCTTGAACTCATTCATCGCCTTCGCGTAGTCGCCGGTGTTCCAGTAGACGTACCCGAGCTTGTAGTGCGAGTAGCCCCACACCTTGTTGTCGGGCGGCGGGTACTTCTGCACCTGCTTGTACGCCTCGCCCGCGAGCGCCCACTTGGACGGATCGGCCATCGCGTCCTGGAAGAACAATTCGCCGAACGCGAGGTAGGCGTTCGGGATGTACTTGGACTTCGGCGAGTTCTGGATGAGCTCGTAGTAGACCTTGCGCGCGTTATCGAGGTCGCCCGCCTGCTCGTACTCGTACGCGAGGTAGTAGAGCACCTCGTCGAGCTTCGAGTAGTTCGGGTAATCCTTCTTCATCACGTTGTAGAACTTGATCGCGTTCTGACGTGCCGAATCGAGGATCTTCTTGGCCTTCGACGCCTCCGCGCGGGCGTGGTCGTACTTGGGCTTGTTCTTCGCCTTCTTCGCGTCGTCGGCGTTCACCTCGGCCTGGATCTTGTCGCGATCGGCCGCGCTCTCGAGCTCGACGTAGCCTTCCGCCAGACGCCGCACGAGCTGCGGGCGATCGGGCGACTTCTTGCGAGTCGTTCCGTAGAGACTCTCGAGACCGCTGATCTCGGTGATGAGGAGGGCGCGGGCGCGCGCCTTGAGGCGCGTCGTGCGCGCGTCGCGGAACGCCGTCTGCGACGCAATGTCCGGATTTTGCGGCTTGCTTTCGTCCTGCCGATCCTTCTTTTGCGGCAGCGGAGGCGCGCTCTTGAACGCGGCGTCGCGCTTCTTCTTGATGTCGAACTGCTTCGGACCGCTCGGGCACTCGTTGAGTGTCTTGTCGGCTTCGGGCAGCACGCATTCTTTGGAGAGCGACTCGTTGACCTTCGCCTTCAACTCCGGAGCGGCGGCCCCGGCGATCGATGCGACGGACAGGAGACAGAGAACGGCCAGGAACGGATGCACTCGCGACTTCATCGAAACTATCTCCCGCACGCGGATTCAACGACCTGTCGGTAGTAGCCGAGCTCGTCGCGCCAGTATTCTCCCTGGAAAGGCCAGAGGAGGTGTTCCTGGTCGGGTTTCACCACACCGAAGATCTTGGACTCGACCTTGGACACCTGACCCTGCTGCAACTTCTCATCGAGCAGGTTTCGTTGGGCGGCCGTGATGTCGATGAGGATCTTCTGTCCGTTCCTGAGATGCTCGTCGAGATCGTCGAGGTTGCGCGTGTAGCGCGACTTCGCGAGCTTGCCGGCGTTCTGCACCGCGATGCTGCGCGCGAACTTCAGCGCGTCTTGCACCTGTTGACCGAGACCGGACGTCTGGAACGCGCTCGGCGCCTTCTTGAACCGGCCCACCTCGTCGTCGAGCACCTTCACGTACTCGATGTTCCTGAGGAGCTGGCGGTCGGAAAGCGACGCTTCGACGATGCCCTTGATGCTCGGGTCGAGCGATGCGGTTCCCTCGCGCACCGAGAGCAGGAACTTGTAGGCCTCTTCCGGGTTCCCTCTCACGTGCTCGAGCACCTTGGCGAGCTCGGCACGTAGCGGCTGATACTTCTTGTTGAACCGTGCGACCACCGTGGTGGCCGCTTCGTAGTTGCAGTTCGAGAAGTAGATGACCGCCTTCAGAATGTCCGCTTCGGGGTAGAACGCGCCGGGGAAGTACGGCGCCTCGATCGTGTGGATGTTGCCGAGCGCGCGCGGATAGTCGCCGGCCATGAAATACGCCCACGACTCTTCGAAGAGCGCGTCGAGCCAGTACTCGCTGCCCTCGTCGACCTGGTTCCAGTACTTCACCGCCGCGGAGAGCTTCTCGCCGTTCACGGTCGGCGCGTTCGTCTCGGGGTCGAGCTTGATCGACGACGAGTAGTACGTGCGAGCCATCGACAGGTACGCGAGGTCGCGCATGCGCGCCTCGTCCTCGACGCCTTCGGCGCCCTCGTCGACGGCTTTCTCGACGCGCTGGAACGACTTGATCGCCGGGATCGACTTACGGAGCTGGACGTAGCTGATGCCCGAGAAAAACTGAGACTGGACGTAGTACGGGCTCTTCTCGTCGACCTTCTGGAAGAGGCGGATCGCATCCTCGTACTGGAGGTTTCGGTACTTGTAGCGGCCGAGCATGTAGTTCAGCTGCCAGAAGAGATCTTTTTGCTGCGCGTTGTCGAAGCGCGCGACCTCTTCGTCCGAGTACTTGCCGACGCGCTCGATGATGTCGGCGGGTTCCGGCAGCTGGGTCGCGAGCTTCGCGAGCCACAGCAGGCACTCCTTGAACTTGAGGTGCGACTTCTGCGTCGAGATGAGGCTGAAGAGCGCGTAGCTCGCTTGGTAGAACTTCAAGCGATAGAGCGAGACGGCCAGGTAGTACTGGGCGAGCTGTTGATTACCCGGATCGTCGCCGGTCTGGCCCGCGACGACGCGGAAGAGCGCGACCGACGCTTCCGACCAGCGCTCCTTGTCGAAGAGCCGCTTCGCAGCGGCGGCTTCTTCCGTCATCTGTCCCGCGTTCGCGGTCGCACCTTTGTCACCCGAGCCTTCGTCGAGATCGATGTCGACGGAGCCCTTCTTCCCCTTGGCTGCTTTCTTGTCTTTCCCGCCCTTCGCGGGAGTGGCACTCGCGTCCTCGTCCAAATCGATCACGTCCTGAGCGTGAGCGATGCGCGGAGCCATAATGGCGCTTCCACCGAGATACGCGGCGGCAACGAGACAAGCTCCGACCAGGCGCTTTCGCAACATGAGTTTTCTCCTAGCGCCGCGCGACTTTCGCGGCGTCCGCACCCGCGGCTCGTGTTCCCCGAGCCCGCGCAAAACCTAAAAAGCCAATGAGAATCAACAGATAGCTACTCGTGGCTAGCCGCGATGTTAGATACCTGACGTTTACCTTGTCAAGGACTGGCGCCGAAGCAGAAATCGCGCTGACTTCGTAGTTTTCTCAGCGCGAGAAATTTGAAATGCGAGAGAACTCGATGCGGACGGTGCAAGTGAGCCGATCGCGTGCCACATCGCCTCTCACGATCGAAGGCTCATGACGGATGAATCGATCGAAGCATCGCGGTCGACGTCTCGTGTGAGACACGTGCGACGATGCGACGAGCAAACGGAGCGCACGGGCCCGCGCGACCGACTCGACGCGTCGCAAGCGCACGGGCAGCAACGCGAGCGACGCGTCATCGTTCACCGCGAGTCTTTTGTCGACATCAAGAAGACGGGCATTTGTGTTCGACACGTCCGAGCGGCGTCGCTTGGGCGTTTTGACGTTGACGGATTTCCGACCGAGGGACTAGCTTAACCACGGCGTGACGCTCGGGATTCCGAGAGCGTCACCGCGAACCTGGGCGAGGCGATCATCGTGCGTTGGACTTCGAGCAAACTCAGTCTGTTCCTGATCTCCCTCGCGGGGCTTGCCGGATCGGCATGCCAGAGCGGCGGTGTCGGTGATCCGTGCATCCCTGAAGACGAGTACTTTCCGACTTTCTCGGGCTACAGCGAGACCGAGGTGAACGTCGAGAGCAAGTCGTTCCAGTGCGAGACCCGCGTCTGCCTGGTGGCGAACTTCAAGGGTCGCGTCAGCTGCCCGTACGGTCAAGCCGGCGATCCGACCACCGGCATCGTCAGCTCGGGTCTCGGCCCGGACCAGCGCTGTTATTTGCCAGGAACCGCCGCCGCCGACGCGAACGAGGTGACCGTCCCGGTGAACCCACAGCTCTTCACACGGCGCCCCGATTCGGCCGTGTACTGCTCGTGCCGCTGTGCCGGCTCCGACTCGAATGCCAAGTACTGCTCGTGCCCGAGCGGCTTCGTTTGCCAGAATCTGGTGCCGACGGGCCTCAGCAAGTCGTCGACGGAGCTCGCCGGTTCGTACTGCATCAAGGACGGCACGCAGGTGACCGACCCGAACCGAATCGCCGCGAACCCGTGCAGCGAGGGCCCCCCGGCGAATTGCGGCGTCCCGCACCCCGACGGCCTGAACTAGGTCCGGTTCGGGCGGAGCGGGAGCCCGCGTAGCAATTCGCGGTTCGTCCGCACCGATGGATCCCGCGGCATGCGCGGGTCCACGGCTTTTCGTCTCTGGGCGGCGGAGGCCCGGCGCCGAAGCGGCGCGCTCGCCGAAGCGGCGGTCGTCGAACATCTCCGGCGCGCTGGGCTCGTCATCGTCGCGACGAACCTGCACGTCGGGCATTTCGAGCTCGACGTGGTCGCTCGAGACGGCGCCGTCGTGGTCGTCGTCGAAGTTCGGACGCGGGGCAAAGGGGCGTGGACGCGAGCGTTCGGCAGCATCGACGGCAAGAAGCGCCTCCGCCTCCGCCGCGCGGGCGAGCGGCTCTGGCGTCACCGCTACGCGCACGATCCGAGCGTCGAACGGATGCGCTTCGACGCGGCGAGCGTCACGTTCGACGAGGGACGCGCGCGCGTCGAATACGTCAAAGCTGCGTTCTGATCGGCGATCGTGGCGGCCGCCACGCGATGAACAGTAGCGCGGCGATCGCGGCGAGCCCGAAGGCGCTGTACCAGAGTCCGCGACGAACCGAGGCCGGGCGATAGTCGAACGCGACGACGTGATGCCCCGGTTCGAGCTCGACGGCGCGCAAGACGAAGTCCGCCGTTTTCCAGTCCACCGGCGCACCGTCGACCGTCGCGCGAAAGCCGGGATACGCCGACTCGGAGACGACGAACACGCCGGGTTTGTCGAGCTCTACGTCGAACTCGGTGTGATTCGGATCCGTCGTCGGACGCGCGAAGGCCGGGGTCGCGAGGTCGTCGGTGGCCGCCGGAAAATCGTGGCGAAGGGCGTCTTCCACGACGACTTGCCGCCGAGGATCGAAGCCCTCGCCGAAGACGGTGTCGAGCGCGTCCTTTCCCGAGCCCGCGCGATACACCGCGTAATTGACCCAGGCCGGACCGAGCCGATCGCGCTTCCGAAGGAGCGACGAGCGGTCGGCGTGGCGCACGCTCGTGAACCCTTGCCGCATGAAGAGCGGCGCTGCCTCGTCGGGGACGAGCAACAGCTCGACGTTCATCGCGTCGAGAAACCCTGGCGCGCGAGCGAGCGCGGTCCACCCCAGGGTTTGAAGCGGCACCATGACGTCGAGCTTCTCGAGGATCTGCGCGTACCGAACCGGCAGAAAGCTCGATTCGACACCGAGCGGACTCGGGAGCTCGTCGGTGATTTCGTAGCCGAACCGAAGATCGAAGAGCGACAGCGCGCGCCCTTCGACCGGACGCGATCGGCCGTACAAACCTTCGACGGCGCCTACCGGCGCCGGCCGGGTGAACGGCGCCGACAGCGACGCGAACGGAGCGGAACCGAGGTGCGAGACGACCGCGCAAAAGCTCGCGGCGAGCCACGCCGAAGGCGGAGCGCGCCCCCGACGCTCGGCGAACGAAAGCGCGATCAGCGCGACGCACGCGGCGACGCCGAGGAGCGCCGAGAACGTCGTCTTCGCGTTGTATCGAAAGAGCGAAAGCCCGTGCGAAGCATCGAGAATGCTCGGCGCGACGAGCGTCACCGTGTACGCGATCGCGAAGGCGAACGCGCCGCCCGCGACGACGCCGAGCGCGATTCCACGCGCCCGAGCGCCGTACGTGCTCGAAAAGAGCGCGTCGGCTCCGACCGCCGCGGTCCAGCCCGCGAAGAACGGGATCAGGAACAGCCACGCGAACGGAAAGCGCGTCATGCTGAACCCCGGGAGCGCGCGAAGGAGCTTCCACCCCCCGTCGCCAAGAGCGACGCAGACGGCCCAGTTCACGACCGCCGCACGCGCGCGCACGAGCGGCAATCCGACGAGCGCAAAGACGAGCAGCGCGGGCACGATGCTGAGGAGCGGATGCGGCAATTCCGTCAAGTCGACCGTGCTTGGCAGGTTCGCCATCTCCGTGCGCGCCGCGACGCGCCCGAGCTCGGCGAGGGGAAGCAACTGAGCGGCCGCGGCGATGGCGCCGAGCAAGAACGCTCCGGCGAGCACGGGGAGCGTGCGCCACGGCGGCGAGCGCACCTCGCCCACGGCGAAACACACGACCGCGTGGACCCCGAGCAAGAGCGCGACGTGGATCGTGAGCACCGGGTAACCCGCGGTCAGCATCACGGCGACCACGAGCGCGAGTAACCCGAGCGCCTTCTTCGAACCCGCCGCCGCGCGATCGGCGAGCAAGAACAGGAACGGAACCCAGACCATGCTTGCGATGCGATTCGGGTGGTAGTTCGAGTTCAGGAGCGGCACCGAAAAGACCCAGATCGCCGTCCCGATGAACGCCGGAACACCGACCAGGCCGCGGTTCCGCAGAAACAAGAGGAACCCGCCGGCGAGCACCAGGTAGTGGACGACGAGGAACACCCAGTGCGCCGTCACCGGCGAGAGCAGGCCGTACGTGAGCACCATCGGCGGGTAGAACACGGCGGGCTGTCCCGTCGCGAGGAACGGCAGCCCACCGAACTCGTACGGGTTCCAGAGCGGAAGTCGCCCCGCGAGCAGCGCCTTCGAGCCCATCACGAAGCGCGGCAAGAAATAGCTCTGGTAGTCGTAGTCGGCCCACACCCGTCCGGGGCCCGCGTCCACGAGGCTCGGCGCGATGAACACGGTGAAGTACAGGGCGATCGAGAGGGCGACCAACGACGGCGCGATCACCCTGGCGAACGTCGGTTTCATCCGGTGCGCGGAGGGTACACCGAGACGGCTCGACCGGGGCTTCGCGACGACGAACGCGAAGGGTCTTCCGGCGGCTCGAATTTCGCGCGAGGGTTCGACCGTGACGAACCCGGAGACTCGAGCGACGGCGTCCTCGGACGAGAGGGACGAGCTCGGGCCCACGTATCTCTTCAGCGTGGACCTGGAGGACGTCCGCTCGCTGTTTCCCGGCGGAGAGCGACTCGCCGAACGGGTGCCGGAAAACACCGAGCGCTTTCTCACGTTTCTCGACCGCCATCGGATTCACTGCACGTTCTTCACGACCGGTGACGTCGCACGTCGCTATCCGTCGCTGGTGCGCACCGTCGCGGCGGCCGGACACGAAATCGCCTGCCACACCACCGACCACACCGCGCTCGACCGGCACGACGCGGACAGCTTCCGAAGTGACATCCAGCGTTGTCAGGAGATCTTCGAGCGGGCCGGCGTGACGCGCTCGATCGGCTTTCGTGCTCCCTACGGCTCGATGACGGCGCGAACCGCATGGGCGTATCGGGTGCTCGGGGAGCTCGGGTTCGAGTATTCGGCGTCGGTGCTCCCCGCGAGAAACCCGCTCTACGGCTGGCCGGAGTTCGGCCCCGATCGGCCGCGAATGCTCGACGGCCTCCTCGAAGTGCCGGTTACCCTGACGCATCTGCCGGGACTCAACGTTCCCTTGGTCGGCGGGATTTATTTTCGCCTGCTTCCCTTCCCCCTCATTCGGCGGATCTTTCGACGACGCCTCGCGAACGGCGAACCGGTCGCCGGGTATCTGCATCCGTTCGACGTCGATTCACGCGAGCAGCGCTTCCCGTTTCCCGACATGAACCCGTTGTTCAGCTGGCTCATGTTTCAGAATCGCAATGCCGTGTTCCCGCGCTTGGAGCGCCTCCTCGAGCTCGGGGTCCGGGTCATGCCGTACGCGGAGTACGCGGCCCATCAGAAGCGACGGCTCGGCGTTCGTCCGGCTCGTCCGGAGGCGAGCGTCGCGTAACATGGAAATTCGTCCCGTTGATCTCACGCCCCCGGGCCTCGAGCGTACCTGCCGACTCTTGAACGTCGTGTTCCCGCACGCGCGCCATCTGACACCCGCGTATCTCGATCGGCTGTACAACGGCAATCCACTCGGTCCGACGTTCGGGTTCAGCGCGTTCGTCGACGGCGAGCTCGTCGGGCATTACTTGATGATTCCGATCGCGGCGAAGATCTTCGGCAAGGCAGACCGAGGGATCTGGCCGTTCCAGCTTGCCACGCACCCCGGATTTCGCGGCAAGGGGCTGTTCACCGCGCTCGTCGAGCAATCGTTCGGCGCGGCGCGCGACCTGGGGTTCACGTTCTTCTCGGGAGTCGGCAACGCGAACAGCACACCGCTCTTCGTTGGAAAATGGGGCTTTCAGCTGGTGTGCCCGCTCGACGTGAAGCTCGGCGTGGGTCCGATTCCGGAGACCGCGTTCGGCGACGAGGCCGAGTTCGTGCGGACGTGGGATCGCGAGGGCGTCGCGTGGCGCCTCCAGCACCCCGCCGCGCCGTACCGCGTGTCGTACCGAAACGACGTGGGACATCTCTTCGCGCCGTCGGGGAAGCCGGGAATCGTCGTGCAAGTGGGCGCGTTTCCGCGCGCGCTTCTGCCCGAAGGTCTGCCGCGTCTCACGACGCCGAGCCCGCTCCGCCTTTACGTGGCCGCCGACAAGAGCCGGAAGTTCTCACGCTCGGCGTACGTCGACGTCCCGATGCGGCTCCGGCCCTCGCCGCTGAATTTGCTGTTCTACGATTTGACCGATCAGAAACGCCGCTTCGATCCGAGTCGCGTTCGTTACGAAGTGTTCGATTTCGACGCCTACTGACGGCGAGGCCGCGCTTGGCCGTCGAGGCGGCGAAAGAGCCGGTGAGCGCGGTCGTACGCCCAGGCGCTGA
>Ga0265320_10000833_pt1 | contig 23233 bp, 14 predicted proteins | sample 4827metaG_FD_202087 | JGI IMG/M metagenome (GOLD analysis project Ga0265320, IMG submission 202087) | Rhizosphere microbial communities from Carex aquatilis grown in University of Washington, Seatle, WA, United States - 4-8-27 metaG | ecosystem: Host-associated > Plants > Roots > Rhizosphere >...
GGACGTAGGCCATGGGCGCTCATGGTTTTCATGAACCCATCGAAGGCCGTCGTTGTCTTGGTCTAACTCCGCAAGGACCTGGTCTCGACGATCCGAGGGCAGGGTGCAAACGAGCCGAGTCGGCTCCCCAACCTCTTGGAGCCAAACCGAACGGAAACACCAGATCATTTCGGCGAGCAAATCCCAAACCGGAACATGGAAAACCCGAAGGACTCTGGGGTCGACAAAGGGCGACGTCACCAGACCGTGGGTAATGTCTGCGCGCCAACCGTAAGCTACGTTAAATCCTTCCGTGTCGGCGTGCGCGGCGAGATTGGCGTCAGCCGTAAGGAGCCAAACCGGAACGTGTGGCATTTCTGCCCGCACGTTGTACGCGGCCTCCAAGATAAGGCGATCGCGAAAATAGTTTGGGGCTGAGTATTCAGCCGGCTTCCCACCGCCATCTTCTTCTGCGGGCGCGCCAGCACTTCCACCAAAATATCGTACTAGCGCGTCCGGCGGTCTGGCTAGATGAACGAGGATGCCTTGATTCCTCAGTCGGCGGAGAGCGCGAGCGGCCGCAATACGTCTCGGATGCTTGACGGTTTCTTGGCACCAAGTGTTGAAATCGCTTTTCATCTCGGCGGCAGGAAGCGGTTCCTTGACCCAGGAATGTTCCCGCTGACGTTGCAACTCCATCATCACTTGATCTGGAAGAGCTACATGAGTCGACGCTGTTCCGCGGGCCCGAAGCACATGGTCTATGAGCCCGTGATAGAGCGCATTTGTATCGGCGATGACGCAGATCGGCCCGGCCCCTGAGAGAGATGCCTCGAAAGGCGCGACAAAATGAGCGGGCGTGAGGCCGAGGCGACACGTGACACCGACAAATTTCTGAAGGCATTGCGCGAAGTGCTCGCTCTTGTCGGGAGCAATTTTTAGGACCCACTGCCCGGAGGCTTTGTCAGCGGAACTGCGCGGAAAGATCGTCAAGTCAAACAGCTTGACGGGAGTGCCGCTCGCTGTCTTGGAGCCACCGATGAATTGCCCTATCTGATCGAAATGAGCCATCTAGTCGGACCCAAGCTCTATCGCGTCACCACCCCGAAGTTCCGTCAAGCCAGCAGCTAAGACGATCAGCATCGGGGTGAAATCGACAGCCAATTCCTGCTCATCGGCCCCTCGCCACAATATCGTGTCTCCCTGAATCTTGAGGTTCTGTGGGAGGAGGTCGGCAAGCTGAAGTAAGTTAGAGAGTTCGAGGCGCCGTCCTTGCCAGGTCTCGGCACCGACTAGGGCTTGAGCCCAAGGAGGAACTGCCGTCACGACCTCGCGGCTTAGGCTTCTATCTGACGGGCCTATACGACGGCTCGCGTCCGCGATACCAGTGGTGACAAAAACTCTCATGAATTCTCAATGTTACCTGTCTGCTGACTGAAGGTTCAAGGGGGAGAAGACAGGAGTGATTTTGATTCCGCGCTGGAAGGTATCATGCCTCGCGACACAGAGCGCCGGGACATCAGGCGGTCCTACCCGCTGCACGGTGCTTCGGGGCGGAGACGACAACTGCGTCCTCTGTCCGGAGTTCGGTTGGACGAAGGCTGTTTGGAGATGAGCAGCGCGGGGCCAGTCGACGACGACGATCGTCTTCGCCGCGGCGAATGCCGCACGATCCGAAGAAGGTTCCAGGACAACCGGCGCGCCCAGCCTTCACACCTGGCCTGACTGAGATCTCTATCCCCTTCCACCTGACGAGACTCAGGCCACGTAGTCTGGCGAGCAGAAGGTGGAAAGTGGTCGGCGTTCATCGCGATCCAGGAAGGGCTGCATTTGTGGGAAGGCCGCCTCTGGGATCCCGAGATGACCTACCGCGCTAGCAGTACCGCATCCGGCGGAGCCCGGGAACGCCCGGCGAGGCCCCGGCGAGAGCCCGGGAAAACCCCGGGCGAGGCCCCGGCGCCCCCCCGGGGACCTCAGGGGGGACGGCCCTCCGATGCCCCTCCGATGCCCCTCCGATGCCCCTCCGAAATCCGCACCAGAACCATGCCCGCGGGCCTCGATGAGCGTCAGTTCGCGCAAACACGCGCGTGTTGTGTCGGCTTGTCGCCACCGGTGGGGCCGGCACTGAGAATCGATGAGAAGCTGGGCATGTGCCCCGGAGACACCGAAAAGCCCCGGAGAAAGCCCAGGGAAGCCCAGAAAAAGCCCAGGGGAAAGCCCTGTCCGGAGCCCTCGTCATGGCCCTGCGGAAGCCCTCCCCGACCCCTCGCTGACCCCTCGCCCGAACCCGACCCTGCTCCGTGCCTCACGAGGAAAAACGGCCACGAGGTCGATCGCATCCGCCTGCAAAGCGAATGACTTTCAGCGCGTGAGCCGACGGCACGATCGCCCGGTGAGGTCGACGCTCGCGCCTCCGAGGCCGATCGCCTCAGAGCGAGCTGCAGCAGCGAATCGGTTGATGACGTTCGGTCGACTCTCGGCGGCGCGCTGCGCGTATGATCGCGCGGATGTCGCCTCACCTAGCGCGCTTCTACCGGGTACTAACAGCCGCTGGGCCCGACACCTGGATAGCGTCGCAGTTGAAGGAACTCCTGCAGAGAGTCGAGAATCGAGAGAAGGTGCCCTACGCGTTCATCCTGCACAAGAACGCGCACCAGGGGCGTCCCCGGGCCTGGGGAGCAGTCATTGCGAGCCTGCCCGAGGACCGCGAGTTCGTGCTGGTCAAGAGATCGCCCGTAGCTCTTGAGGCGGAGATCTGTATTGAGTACATCAGCGCGCCGCCGGGGAAATTCATGCGGCCAAGAGACACTGAGACCGCGAAGGAACTGCTGCGGGGCGTTCCGGGCGACCGTGCCCAGCACACTCTCCAAGGTGCGCTGCGGGCACTGTTCGGACTCCAAAAGGATCGACCGTTCGAGATGTTCGAGGCCTCGGCAATGGTCGCTTCCGCTCCGCGCCGCCGCGACAAGGCGAACAAGGAATCGAACCTTGGGTATCAATTCGTGCCTGACGGGCGGGACTTTCTCGTCGTGCTTGGCGATGCGCCCCAGCCAGCCGAGGAGCGTCCGATCGTCACAGGACCGGCACCTGGAGTCGGAGCGGCGGAATCGAAGCGGAAGGCGATCCCACGTGCGCCCGTCGTGTCTGGGCGAGGCCTTCAGCCGCCGAAGACGCGCCCCGACCTGGCGGTACCAGACCTGGTGGTCGAGGCCACGAAATCGCAAGCCGAAGCTAAGCGCCAGACCCGAGCGCGTTCTCCGCGGCGCACGAGTCTGCGGCTGTCACTCGAAGCGTGGGACCGCGGCAACGGGGAAATCGACTGCGACTTGGCGGTGGGCAACCGGATCAACGCGCCCAATGCGCTCGGAAAACTCCGACTCACCGTGGACGGCCAGCAGTTGCCCTGGGGAGGCACCATCATGCGGGAGGGAGCGGAGTACGATGATTTCTTGCAAAACCAGACCGTGCTTCAAATTGATGCACGCTCCACCGTTCGAGCTTCGGTGTGCTTCGAGTTGCCGAAAGGACTGTCGTTCCGGCGCGGCGCTCTCGTTGTCCTGGAGGCGGTTGACCTAGATGACGCCGTCGCCCTCGCTGAAACTCGCCTGTTGGCATCACGTCAGGAGGCGGTGCCCGCGACGCCAGCAGAGGCTGCCAGTACGCGCTCCGGCGCTCCTGACATCGTTCACGGTCGAGCGCGAGCGCGCCCCAGGGCTCAACTCCTCTCGTCGAAGAGACGCCCCGCTTCGGACGCCCCCGCGGATCGCAAGTAGCTGCGCGCCGCTACTCCGGCGCGCGACTGGATTCCCGGCCGCAAACGCCGGTATCATGCTCGGGCCTCAGTGTCTCGAGGGCTCCCCTCCCCCATCTCCGGAGACCATGAGCGGGCAGACGTGGCCACCCAGATCACCAAGCCGACTGTCGAATCCGTCGTCGAAACCCTGACACAGTCGAGGCTGCTCGATCTGTGCAGGCTGTTCGGCTGTGAAGTGCGCGAGGCAGGGGGCACGAAGGAGCGGCTCGTCCGCAAGCTCGCGGGCCATCTCGGCGAACGGTTGACCGGGCTGCTGCGCGAGCTCGGCCGCGACGAGCTGCGCGCGGTCTGCCGGCGCCACGGCTTGCCCGAGGGCGCCCGAGCGCGCATTGACCTGCAGACGGCGCTGGTGGAGGCGGCGGGCATGGATCCGCGGGAGATCACCCAGCGAAGGGACGCACCCGTGGCGTCGGGCCTCCCCGTCCGAGGGCAGGTCGTGCGCGCCCGTCAACGCCAGTGGCTGGTGGATGATGTCGAAACGGGCGGGATCGGCGAGTCGGCGTTGGTGAAGCTCGTTTGTCTCGACGACGATGACCCCGGGCGCCAGGTCGATGTCCTCTGGGATTTGGAACTTGGCGCGCGAGTCCATTCGACCGAGGCGGACGGCCTTGGCGACCCTCGGCGGTTGGATCCGCCTGCGCACTTCGGCGCCTACTTGCACGCGCTCAAGTGGAGCGCCGTCAGCGCCGCGGATGCGACCCGGTTTCAGGCGCCGTTCCGCGCGGGCATCAAGCTGATGGCGCATCAACTGACGCCGCTCATGAAGGCGCTCGAGCTGCCACGCGCGAACCTGTTCATCGCCGACGACGTCGGACTCGGCAAGACCATCGAGGCGGGCCTGGTGCTGCAGGAACTGCTGCTGCGGCACCAGGCGGACTTCGCCCTGGTCGTCTGCCCGGCGTCGGTCTGCCTGCAGTGGCGCGTTGAGATGCAGCGCCGGTTCGGTCTCCGCTTCGAAGTGATCACGCGGCAGTTCGTCGCGTATCGGCGCCAGGAGCGCGGGCTCGGCACGAACCCATGGAGCACGCACAACCGCTTCATCATCTCGCAGGCGCTGCTGCGCCGGCCCGAGTATCGCGAGCCGCTGCTCGATCACCTGGATCACGGCGCGCGGAAACCGATCCTCATCCTGGACGAAGCCCACAACGCCGCCCCGGCCTCCGCGAGCAAGTACGCCACGGACACAGACATCACGCTCACCATCCGCGATCTGGCGCGACGCTTCGATAATCGTCTGTTCCTCAGCGCGACGCCGCACAACGGGCACTCGAATAGTTTCAGCGCGCTCCTCGAGCTCCTGGATCCCGTTCGATTCACCCGCGGGGCGACAGTCGAAGGCCCAGAAGCGCGCAAGAACCTCGAAGCGGTCATGGTTCGGCGCCTCAAACGGGATCTCCGTCAACTGGGTGTCGAGAAGTTCCCGAAGCGACTCCTCTGCCAGCTCGCCCTGCGGAACGAGAAGAACACCTGGCGTTCGGAGATGATCGCGTACGACTCGGAGGCCGACACGCAGGCTCCCGGCGTGTCGTGTGACGTTGGACAGGGGCCCCCCACGGAGCTGCTGCTCGCCGAGAAGCTCGCCCGCTACACGGAGCTGTGCGCGCCGCGCGCAGGAGTGAACCGACTCCCGTTCATCCACCTGCAGCAGCGGTTGCTTTCCAGTCCCGAGGCGTTCGTCCGCACCCTGACAGCGCACGCCCAAGGCCTCGCGAAGCAGGGCGGGCCGATCGCAGCTTCGCTGCGCCCGCAGCTCGATCTTGAGCTCGAAGGCGATCCCGAGAGCCACGGCGCCTCGGATGAGACACTGGCCGAAGAGAGCGACGTGGCGGTCCGGACTGCCAGCGCCGCGCTGCCCGACCCGACCGAGGAGGCGCGCGGGCTCCTATCCGAGATGCGCGCGCTGGCCGAAAAGGCGCGGGGCCTCGCGGATGCCAAGACGCTGGCGCTCCTCGACTGGCTGCGCGCGAACCTCTGTCCGGCGGTCGGCCTTGGGGAAGAGACCCGAGCCGATCGGGCCTGGTCAGACCGGCGGGTGATTCTGTTCACGGAGTACGCCGACACCAAGCGCTATCTTGTCGAGCTCCTGACCCAGGCGATCGCCCATACCGACGACGGCGAGAACCGGATTCTGACCTTCCACGGCGGCATGGGCGACGAGTCCCGGGACGAGGTGCAGCAGTCCTTCAACCTACCGCCCGACCGGCATCCCGTGCGCATCCTGGTGGCGACCGACGCCGCGCGCGAGGGCGTGAACCTGCAAGCCCACTGCGCCGATCTGTTCCACATTGACATTCCCTGGAACCCGGCCCGACTGGAGCAGCGCAACGGGCGGATCGATCGAACGCTGCAGCCATCGCCGGAGGTGCGCTGCCACTACTTCATCTACCCGGATCGCGCCGAGGACCAGATCCTCGCGACCGTGGTCCGCAAGGTCGAGACCGTGCAGCGCGAACTAGGCTCGCTCGGCGCCGTCGTGCTGGGGCAACTTGGCACCGCCCTGGAGAACGGCATCACGTCCAAGACGCGCAAAGCGGTCGACAACGCCGGTGCTGACGCCCGGACCAGCACCGTCGAGGCCGAGCTCGAAACGCGGCGGAACGACCTGGAGGCCGTTCGCGTCGAGGTCGAGCGTGCGGGCCGCCAGATGGAGAGGTCGCGGCGCAGCCTTGAGGTTGATCCCGAGTCGCTGCATGGCGTGATGGAGATCGGGATGCGCCTCGCGGGCGCGCCGGGGCTCGCTCCCGACGGCGAGACCAGCGACCACCGCCCCACCTTCACGTTGCCTGAGCTCGATGGGTCGTGGGACGAAACCCTAGACACGCTCCGCCCGCCGCGCGGGCGGAAGGAGCCGTTTTGGGAGTGGCGCCAGCGACCACCGCGCCCCGTGACCTTCCATCCCATCACTCGCCTCGGCGACGACGCCGAGCAGTTGCACCTGGCGCACCCTTTCGTGAAGCGGATCCTCGATCGGTTCCTGGCGCAGGGCTTCGGCGCCCACGACCTCTCCCGGGTCACGGCGGTTGTCGCGCCCGACGAGAGCGTCATCCGACTGGTCGCCTTCGCACGTCTGACCCTGTTCGGTCCAGGCGCCGCACGCCTGCACGACGAGGTCGTCCCCCTGGCGGCAGCCTGGTCTGGGGAAGGCGCCGCCGTTGAGCCATACAAGGATCGCGCGACCGCGTCCCGTGCGGTCACCTCCACAGAGCGGCTCCTGGCGGCCGGAGCGGCGGCCCCCAACGAGACCATCGCGTCCCGCATCCGCCGCCACGCCCGCCCCCTCTTCGCGGCCTTGTGGCCGCATCTGCACGCCGAGGCGGACGCGCTGGCCGCGGACGCACGCGCTGGCCTCGCCCAGCGAGCGCGCCGCGAGGCCGACGAGCTCCGGACGCTACTGCAGCGCCAGCAGTTGGCCATCGACAAGGCCGAGGCGCGCCTCCGACAGGCCGACCTCTTCAACATCGAGGACAAGGACCAGAAACGCCAGGTCGATTCGGATCTGAAGCACCTGGGCCGGCGGCGCATAGATGCCGCGGCGGAGCTTCAGTCGGAGCCTGCGGCGATCGAGGCGCTCTACGAGGTGCGTATGTCTCGCCTCGAGCCGGTAGGCTTGGTGGTCGCCTGGCCAGAGGCCATGACGTGAGGGATCGCGACGTCCAGTTCCACGAGCAGTGGCTAGGCCTCGCCCAACCCATCGAAGGCTTGATGTTCAGCGTCCCGGTTCTGGCGGACGCCCAGATCGCGCCAGAACTCTCACCAGAGCTGTCGGTGGCCTTTGCCGCCCACCTCGCCGACCTTCCCCAGGCACCGCGCCTGCGCAGCCTCCCGGCGTTCCTGCGCGACTTCCTGGGTTACGACCAGCCCGGGATGCTCGTGGCGCGCGACGCCCTGCCCGCCGATCTTGCCTACCCATCGGAGGGTGGGCAGGAGATCCGCCCCAGCTTCGCCCTCGCCCGCGGCCCTTTCCAGGTTGTGGGAGACGATCCGTTCGCCGCATTCGCGGAACCGGCGGCGCCGACGGACACGGGCCCAACGGCGCCCGAGGCCGCACCGACGCCGACTAGGCTGGCGGCGCGGTATTTCGCACTCATCTGGGATCTGTCGGAGACTGCCGAAGCCCTGGATCTGGATCGTCCAGAGACGGTCACCGGTGCATGGCGCTATCCGCCGACAATGAAGTTCGAGCGCCTCCTTCGCCACGTCGGAATCCCCATCGGACTGCTCTCGAACGGTGAGAGCCTGCGCCTCATCTACGCGGCCCCGGCCGAGACGACCGCCCACCTTACCTTCCGGGTGAGGGATCTGAACAGCCACGACGGGCGCCCGGTGCTGGCCGCTCTTGACCTGTTGCTGCACGCTCGGCGCGCATACACCGCTTCGGCGCCGCACACGCTGGAGGGACTGCTGGCCGAGAGTCGGCGACGTCAGTCCGACGTAACCTCGCGGCTAGCGTCCCAAGTTTTCGAGGCGGTCGAGCTCCTGGTCACCGGCTTCGAGGCGGCGGCCACGCGCGACGCCACCGGCGATCGCCTCGACTGGCTACGCTCCGCGCTGGAGGTCGAGGATGACCACTTCTACCAGGGCGTGCTTAGCGTCGTCCTGCGACTGGTGTTCCTGCTCTACGCGGAGGACCAGAGCCTTCTGCCTGTCGGTCACCCGACGTATGCGCAGCACCTTAGCCTGCTGGGCCTGTACCAGCGGCTCGCTCACGACGCTGGCGCACACCCCGAGTCGATGCACCACCGCTTCGGCGCCTACGGCCAGCTTCTGGCGCTGTTCCGGGCGGTGTTCTTCGGCGTGAAGCACGGCGAGCTGGAGCTCCCTGCACGCCGAGGCAGGCTCTTCGACCCGAACACGTACCCGTTTCTGGAGGGCGGCCAGCCCGACTGGACGGCCGCGGTCACGTCGGCCACTGCCCGCGAGAGCGTCCAGCCGCCTAGCCTGGACGACGGCACCGTCTACAAGGTGATGCACCGGCTAATGGTGTTCGACGGGCAGCGTCTCAGCTATCGCACCCTGGACGTCGAGCAGATCGGCTCGGTCTACGAATCGCTGATGGGCTACCACGTCCTCCGCCTCGGCAGCCCGGCAATCCGGGTCGGCAAGCACGGAGTCTGGGTCGAGACCGAGGAGATCGGCAGCATGGCAACGGCCGACCGCAGGCGCTTCCTGAAGGAAACCTGCGGCATGAATTCGGGTCAGGTCCAGTCCCTCGAGAAAGACCTGAAGGAGGCGCAGGACCAGGACGCGGTGCTGGAGGCACTCTCGGCCCACAGCATCGGGCGTCGCGGCGCCATCCTGCGCCATCGAGCCAGCGCCGGACGGCTGGTGCTGCAACCGGGAGAGGAGCGGCGCCGCACCGGCAGCCACTACACGCCGCGGTCTCTGACCGAGAAGATCGTGCGCCGCACGCTGGAACCGATCCTGGCCTGCCTGGGCGAGGCGCGGACTGCCGAGCAGATCCTGCAGCTCAAGATCTGCGACCCGGCCATGGGCTCGGGTGCGTTCCTCGTAGCCGCCTGCCGGCAGCTCGCCGACGAGATCGTGAAGGCCTGGACGCGCACCGCCCGGCTTTCGGCCGTCACGCAGGAGTACGGCGACGCCCACCTGCACGCGCGGCGGCTGGTCGCGCAGCGGTGCCTCTACGGTGTCGACAAGAACGCGGCGGCCGTCGAGCTGGCGAAGCTGTCGCTGTGGCTGGTGACGCTGAGCCGCCAGCTCCCTTTCACGTTCGTCGACCACGCCCTTCGACACGGGGACAGCCTGGTAGGCTTGGACTTTCAGCAGATCAGGTCTTTCCACTGGAAACCGTCAAAGCAGATCGGTCTGTGCGATCGCGCGCTGACCGAGGCTCTCGACCAAGCGATTTCTCTGCGGCAGCAGATCCTGTCACTCGCTGAAGAAGAGGATCCCGGCGCGCAGGAAGAAAAACGTCGGCTTCTCGAGTTTTCCCGTCAGGCCATCGATCGCGTCCGCCTCGTTGCAGATCTATGTGTCGGCGCATTCTTTGCGGAGAGCAAGAACGCTGCTCGTGAGAAGGAACGACTCCGAAGGCTTGGGTTAGTAGAAGCGTGGCTTGGAGGCGATGATACTCTCCGCGTCGAGTTGGAGGCGATGGCAGCGGAGGTCAGGACCAGCCCATCGCCGTTCCATTGGTGGATCGAACTGCCCGAGGTATTTTCCGATCGGCGGCCGGATCCACTACAAGATGGCGCCGTCAATGGCGCAGCGTCAATGGAAGGAGTGGTGGGAAATCCCCCTTTCATGCACGGACTTCAGACTTCCAGAGCTCACGGCGCGACCTATGTCGAGTGGCTTATCAACACACTCAACATCGATGGGCGAGCCGATCTGTCCTCTCATTTCTTCATTCGATCCGCCGGCCTGATCGGGAAACACGGGTGCATAGGTCTCCTGGCAACTAACACAATTTCGCAAGGCGATACCCGCGAGAGTGGACTAGGTCGTCTGGTAGCAAGTGATTGGCGAATTCATGCGGCCACGACTTCAGTTCCTTGGGCCGGTGACGCCGCGGTCGTGGCCTCGATCGTTCATCTATCCATCGGACGCCCAACTGAGCGAACGACCGATTTCTGGCTTGACGACTGTTCCGTTAAGACAATCAACAGCCGTCTGAGACCACTGCCTGAGCGCGCGGATCCAGCTCGCCTGGCGTCAAACAGACTCTGCTCATTCCTTGGTTGGCACACATACGGCGGCGGTTTTGTCGTGTCCCTCGAAGAACGGGATGCAATGCTCCGAGCGTCGTCTGACTATGCCGAGGTGGTGGTCCCATTCATGGGCGGCGAAGAGATCAACACTGATCCAAACCAGATGTTCTCCAGATGCGTGGTCAACTTTGGAACGAAGACATTCACGGAAGCTGAGCACTGGCCACTTGCGCTTCAAGTGGTAAGGACCAGCGTAAAGCCATACCGCGACGACCTCAAAGCCACTGCCCTTTCAGAAAGGCTGAAGACATTCTGGTGGCAATTCTACTCGCAGAGGGACGACTTACGCGCAGCTCTCAAACCCCTCTCGCGGTGCTTGGTTACGGCCTGCGTAAGCAAGCATCTGATGTTCTCCTTTCAGCCAGTGGATCGGATTTTCTCGCACAAGGTTTACGTGTTCCCGTTGGACCGCTGCACCTCTTTCGGAGTTCTTCAGTCGCGGATTCATGAGCCCTGGGCGCGGTTGTTGTCGTCCACACTAGAAACCCGGTTGAATTACTCGGCCTCAGACTGCTTCGAAACGTTCCCGTTCCCAAGTCCCGATCCTCGTACAGTGCTTCCGGAGATCGAACTCATCGGTGAACACCTCTACGAGAAGCGCGCCGCGTTCATGCGCGATACTAGTCAGGGGCTGACGAAGACCTACAACGCGCTCAAAGATCCTGCCTGCTCCGACCCGCGGATTCTCGAAGTACGACGGCTTCACGAGGATTTGGACCGCGCGCTGCTGGCTTCTTACGGTTGGTCCGACGTCGCGGTGCCGCCGTTCTGCATTTCAACGGACGTTGATCGCAACGCGCTCCAAGCATTCGAGGACGAAGTAGTCGATCGCCTTTACGTCCTGAACGCCGAGCGCGCGCGAGAGGAGCAGCGCCTCGGCGCGGGAAGTCCGAAAGCCAAGAAAGCCGGCCGCGGCAAGAAAGGCCCCGAGGGCCAGGGAGAGCTCTTCTAATCATGAACGAACGCGACGTACGGCAACACCTGGTGGAGGCGCTAGAGGCGGATCTGATCGGCCCGTTCGTGCCGGACGGCCACCCACAGGGCGGCCAAGAGGTGCTCCCGAACGCCCCTTCTCGCTTTTACCTGACTGGCTTCCTGGCGCCGCAGGGCGGGCGCGTGCCAGACAAGGACGACCAGGACTCCGAGGACGGCGAGCTCGCCGCGGGCACCGACTCTCAGAAGGAGGACGCCGGCCAGGACGAGCCCGAGGCCAAGCGCCCCGTCCGCTTTCCAGCGTCGATGGGGCTCAGTGTCTTCCTGCCACCGGGCCAGGGTGACCAGCTCGAGGTCGACATCTGGTATGCCGACTACGACAAGATCGAAGTGGCAGTGGACAAGGCCGACCACGTCCGCCCCGGCTGGAAGCGCGTGCCCCATGGTCCGGTCCGCGTTCCGGTCCCACTCAACGCGAGCGTCATCCAGGCCAAGACCGGCATCCCGGTGCCCGGCTCGCGCGGGCTCGTGCTCAAGGGCGAGCTTCGCACCACCGACATGGAGGGCCTGGAACCCGGGACGCGAGTCCTGAGCCTGTTCCTGGTCAACGACCGATCGCCCCTGGAGCGCGACCGCGATATCCAGTTCGTGTTTCAGGTGCGGATGGCGCTGCACTACCCCCGTGGTTTCATCAGCCGCCCGAACCGCCGCGGCGAGGACGCGGACGACGAGGACAAGAAGGTGCTGGCGCTGGTCTTCCGCGACCACGTCGAGTGGGCCGTCGGCCACAACACCAGCGTCGAGCAGCCAGTCATCGTGGACGGCAAGGTGACACGGCTCCGGACGACACAGCTCCCCTGTCACGAGGTGCCGCAGGTCGCCCACCGCACCTTCGAAGACGTCGCGACCAGCATGTCGGAACTGGCGCGACTGGACGGTCCCGGCCTGGCCAACGCCCTCTCGCCGCTGGTCGAGGCCTACGGGGCCTGGATCGAGACGCAACGGTACGCACCGCTCGGTCGTGAGTCGCTGGACAAGACGCGCCGCGATCTGATGGACAAGGCCGACCGCGCCAAGCGGCGCATCGCCGAAGGGATCGCGCTGCTCGGTCGAGACGCCCAGGCGTTGCTCTCGTTCCAGCTCGCCAACCAGGCCATGCACGCCGCCGCGCTGCAGGCGGACCGGACGCGCGAGGATCGCCGCTACACCGAGGGCCGGCTCCCCGAGTGGCGACCGTTCCAGATCGCGTTCGTGCTGATGAACCTGCCCTCGATGGCCGACCCCGGTCACGACGATCGCAGGTTGGCCGAGCTGATCTATTTTCCGACCGGCGGCGGCAAGACCGAGGCCTACCTGGGCCTGATTGCGTTCATCCTCATACTGCGGCGCCTGCGGGGCCAAGGGCAGCCCCACGAGGGACGCGGCGTTGCGGTGATCCTGCGCTACACGCTCCGCCTGTTGACGCTGGACCAGCTCGGGCGGGCAGCGACCCTCATGTGCGCGCTTGAGGAGGTGCGCCACCGGCATCCCAAGGAGCTCGGTAGCAGCCGTTTCAGCATCGGACTGTGGGTGGGCCTGAGCACCAGCGCCAATCGCTTCGTCGACGTCCACCGGGCGCTGCACGACTACACGCCGGGGCGAACGGAGTCGCCGTTTCCATTGACGGCGTGCCCCTGGTGCGGCGAACCGATCAAGATCCAGAACATCAAGCTGCTCGACGGCGAGGGGCGACCGACCAAGAAGAACTTCGCGAGCGTCGTCGTCTACTGCGACCGCAAGACCGGTTGTCCCTTCAGCGAGGCCAAGTCGGAGGGGCGAGGACTACCGGTCTTGTTCTGTGACGAGCACATCTACCAGGAGGCCCCGAGCTTCATCGTCGCCACGGTGGACAAGTTCGCGATGGTTCCCTGGCGGGCTGATGCCGGGATGCTGTTCGGGCGCGCCACCCACCTGGACGCCAAGCGCGTCTACGGGGTCATCGATGAGCCGCCGGTAGGCGCGCGACCGTTGCCCGACGGGCTGCTGCCGCCGGAGCTGATCGTGCAGGACGAGCTGCACCTCATCAGCGGGCCGCTCGGCACGATGGTCGGCCTGTACGAGGCTGCGGTCGACTACCTGTGCGATCGCCCGATCGCCGGCGCGGCCCGGCCGCCCAAGGTGATCTGCTCGACGGCCACCGTGCGGCGGGCGCGCGAGCAAATTCAGGCGCTGTTCGGGCGGGTGATGGCCCTCTTCCCGCCGCGCGGGATCACCGAAGGGGACAACTTCTTCTCCGCCCTTGAAGACACGAGCAAGAAGCCGGGCCGGCTCTACGTCGGCGTGGGAGCGCCCGGTCGGGCGCTGCGCGCGGTATCGGTGCGCGCCTACGCGGTGGTACTGGCCGCGGCCGAGAAGCATTTCGATTCCGGGGGACCGCCGGGGCAGCCCGCCGACCCGTATATGACGCTGGTCGGCTACTTCAACAGCCTGCGGGAGCTCGGGGGCATGCGGCGGCTGGCCGAGGACGAGGTCCAGAACCGCATCAAGGACATCGAGACCGAGAAGCGTCCCATGATGTTCGTGGGGCCCCACCCTTGGGCGGCGAATCGGCGTCTGGTCCTGCCGGCGGAGCTGACCTCGCGCGTGTCTACCGAACGGGTCAAGGACACTAAGCACCGACTAGGCACGCGGCGCACGCTCAAGGAGCCGGAGCCTCTGGATGTCGTCCTCGCGTCCAACATGATCTCGGTCGGCCTGGACGTCGATCGCCTGGGCCTGATGGTCGTCACTGGGCAGCCCAAGACCAGCAGCGAGTACATCCAGGCGACCAGCCGGATCGGGCGTGCCTATCCGGGGCTGGTGGTCACCTGTCTGAACGTCATGCGACCGCGCGACCGCTCGCACTACGAGCGGTTCGTCTCGTATCACGAGAGCTTCTACCGGGAAGTTGAGGCTACCAGCGTGACACCTTTCAGCGGTCAGGCCCTGGACCGCGGCCTGGCGGGCACGCTGCTGTCGATGATCCGTCATGGGGTGCGCCAGATGTCGCCTCCGGCGGGCGTGATGCGCCTGCACGACAATCGGGCGCGCGCGGAACAGATCCTCGAGTGGCTGATCGTTCGGGCGCGCCACCACCGGGGATGGTCCGACGACACCGCAGAGACGCGCATCGCCGATCTGATCCGGGCGCGCGGCAAGAGCTTCCTGGACGCCTGGGAGCGCCTGATCGACAAGGCGATTGCCGGCGCGGGCGGACGCACGTACAGCAGGAATGACCGCGCTGGCAGCGAGGGTGTGCCACTGATGTTCACGGCCAGTGACGACCCGCCCGATGACAGCGACGCGCGCTACTTCCAGGTGCCGACCTCTATGCGTGACGTGGAGCCGAGCGTCCACGTATGGCTACGGTTCAAGCAACTGGACGAGAGGAACTGATGGCGTTGCGGAGCAAGAAGAGGGAAGCGGGCAGTGTGCCCCGTCCCGAAGGACAGCTGCGCCAGAGCCAGCTGGTCACCACCTTCGGGCCCGGGGCGATGATCGACCTCGTCGATCGCGCGGTAGTGGTCGGGGGCCTTGAGCACTGGGGCTATGGGAAGGAGCCGCCGGTCACGCTGGACGACCCCCGGCTGCGGCGATCGCTGATCCCTCGCCTGAAGGCGCTGGATCCTGATCTCGACCTTGCGCGGGAGGGCTACTTTCGCATGCCTCCCGAGAGCGACCTGCAGGACCCCTTTCCGACCGTCGGCGTTCGCGCGCTGGAATTCCCGAGGTGGTTCGTCTGTCACGGCTGCCGGAGACTCGCGCGAGCGGCCGATGGATTCGAGAACAAGCACGGTCGCTATCGGCACGAATGCGCGAAGAACAAATCGTCCCATGCCGGCCCGGTTCGTTTCGTGGCCGCGTGCGAGAACGGTCACCTGTCCGATTTCCCGTGGTCGTCCTTCGCGCACTCGGACCGTAAAGACGGAGTTTGCGATCGACCCGAGCTGTACCTCCAGGAGAAGTCCCTGGGCGATATCGCGCAGATTTTTGTCTCATGTGCCAACTGCGACTCAAAGGCCCCGATGAGCCGCGCCGAAGGACTCCCCTATCCGTGCAACGGCGATCGGCCGTGGTTAGGGGGACGCGCCGCGAATGAGAAGTGCGGGCTGCGCAGCAAGATGCTGGTTCGCTCGGCGTCCCATGCCTACTTCGCCCAGGTGGTGAGCGCGCTGCGCCTGCGCGAACCGGACCCCGATCCGCTCCGCCTTCGCCTGCGCGAGAAGGACATCTGGAAAGCCGTCAACAAGGTCACCACCGCGACGGAGCTCGAGGTACTGGTCAGGTTGATGGACAATGTGGCCAGCGCCGTTCAAGGCACCTCGCCCGCCGCGGTAGTGGCGGCGATCAAGGCGGAGAATGAGGCCGGCGCAAATCAGGCGGAGCGCCCTCTTCGGAGCGTCGAGTACGAGCGGCTGACGGGCGCGCCCGCCGAGCAGCCCGGGGTGCTACCGGATGCCGGTGTCGAGTTCGCCGCCTATCGCATCCCCAAGCAGCGCATCGACCTGCCGCCCGGGGTCCGCGGGCTGGTGGTGGTCCCCGAACTGCGCGAGGTCCGCGTGCAAGTCAGCTTCAGCCGCTTCGACGCTGTCGGCGCAAATCTGCAAGGCGAGTACGACTTCGACGCCGCGAAGAAGATCAAGCCGGCCGTGCTGACCCTTCCGACCGGGAACCAGAAGTGGTTGCCGGCTGCGGAGGTCCGCGGCGAGGGGATCTTCGTCGAGCTGGATGGCGCCGCCGTTCGCGAGTGGGAGCAACGCTCAGAGGTGCGAGAGCGGGCGGATCGGCTCCTACGAGCGTTCGAGGTCGACCCGTCTGGGCCGTTTCCTGGCGTGCGCTTCTATCTGCTGCATTCGCTGTCGCACCTGCTACTCACGGCGATCAGCCTGGAGTGCGGGTACGCCGCCAGCGCGATCCGGGAGCGGATCTACTGCGGCCAGGCGGAGGTCGATGGACCGAACATGGCGGCTGTCATGCTCTCGACCGGGACGACCGGCAGCGAGGGAACGCTGGGCGGTCTGGTCGAGGAGGGGCGCCGCATCCGGCACCACCTGCGCGAAGCCTGGGATCTTGGGCGCCTCTGCTCGAACGATCCGGTGTGCGCCGCCCACGACCCCAGCGCCGAGGCGAGCGATCGGCGCACCGAGGGCGCCGCCTGCCACGGCTGCCTCTACGTGGCCGAGCCCTCCTGCGAACGATTCAACCGCTTCCTGGACCGCGCGCTGGTCGTGCCGACGATCGGCAACGATCCGGCGCTGGCGTTTTTCGGAAAGCGACCGTGACGCTCACGCGGCCGACGCTGAAGGACGTGAGCACGGCGGCGCTCGAGCAGCTCCGAACGGCGATCGCCACGGGCCAGCTGCGAACACCCGTCGAGCGCGCATCACTGCTCGGCTGCGGGATCCGCCACCAGCTCGAATCGATCGAGGGCGCGCTCGCCGGGCACAAGGTGGGCGCTTGCCTCGCAATCCTGGACGTCGTCCTTGCGGAGCGCGAGCAGCGCAAGCCCACGCCCGAGCTGGTCTGGACCGGCCCCGAGGAGCCTGGCGGCACCGCGCGCGACACGGCGGTCGTCCTGCGCGCGCTGTTCGAGGGAGCGCGGGAGAGCGTGATCCTGGCCGGCTACAGCTTCGACCACGCCGCGGCCGTCCTGGCGCCGCTTCACGCCTCGATGCGGGACTTCGAGGTCCAGGCCTGTTTCTTTGTGAACGTTCCCCAGGTCGACCGGGCCCTCGACGACGAGGTCGACTACCTCGGCAGGCAACTCGGCGGCTTCATGGACACGAACTGGCCTTTCGACGAGCCGTTCCCGAAGCTGTACTACGACAAGCGCGCGCTCCAGCCCGGCCCCCCCTACTGCAGCCTGCACGCGAAGTGCGTCGTCGTCGACGGCGCGCGCGCGTTCGTCTCCAGCGCGAACTTCACGCAGCGTGGCCAGGAGCGCAACATCGAGGTCGGCGTTCTCATCGAGGAGCCGAGCTTCGCGAGCTACCTGGCCGGCCAGTGGCTGGGCCTGATCGAGGCCGGGATCGTCGGCGAATACCGGCGCTGAGACACGCCGACCCGCCCCTAGCACGAAGGCGCACCAGATAGAGATCGATCTGAGATCGATCTGAGATCGAGAAGTGGATCTCAGATCGATCCCAGATCGATCTCCCGGCTCCCTTCTCGAATGCCATTTTCTTCGTAGGCGAAATTCAACAACGCCTCACGAAGGAGATGCCGAAATGTCTGAAATGAAGAAGGTCCTGGTCCTCGACGTCGACGACGACATCGAGAGCCTGATCATCCATCACCCCAGCGGCGACGAGGAGGTCATCGTGCTCGGTTCCCCCGGAGGCGAGGACACGGACGGCACTGACAACGACGAGTCGGCCGACCGGCTCTGACCACGCGATCGTTGGTCCAGCGCCCCACCAACTTCACCAACAGGCGCACCACAAAAAGAGGAAGGCCCGTCGCCGTTCGAAGCGGCGACGGACCCAGTAGGTCCCCCCGATCCAAGGAGCGAACCCATGTGGAAGAGTACAACGACCCTCGAACCAAAACCAGAGAACGACCGAGACGTGCTCGGAATTTCAGCACCTGCCAGCCGAACGCGGGAGTACGCCTGATGGCTGCGCTCAACTTCGTGGCGGCCGAGGACGGACTGGAGGACGATCCGAAGCTCAAGACGCTCGCGCGGCTCCTGAAGGTCGCACGTCCGTTGGCCTTCTGGTTCGTGATGCGATTGCGGCGCCTCATCCTGACGACCGGCAACCATCTTTCGGGCTTCTTGCCAAAGAACTACGGCAGCAACGACATCGCCGCCTATCTCGAGTTCGAGGGTGCTGCCCAACGACTCATCGACGCGATGAAGAAGCAGGGCTACCTCGGCTACAAGAAAGGACGCGGCTTTTTCTATCCCGGGTGGAGTGACCTGACGACGGGGCGATATGCGTGCCGTCGTGAGCGGGATCGTCAGTCGAAGGTAGAGTCGCGGAAGTCAGAGAGCTCGGCGTGGCTCGCGGTGTCCAAATTCCTCATACCGGCCGCCGACGCGTCGTCAGACCGTCGAGCGACGTCGTCACCAGATCCGACAGGAAGGAAGAAAGAAAGCAACCCTGAGCTCCCCCCCGATCCCCCCCCTACCGGGGGGGCTTGTCTCGCTGACGCGAGGTGGGATTGGGTCCAGGAGCATGCGCCAACTCCGCAGAACAGCAGGGTTTGCAAAGCCATTTTGGGAGCGATGTCCGTCGAGACGTGGGACGCCGTTCAGCGGGCCTACAGCCTCATCGGCCAACCCGGCGCCTCTATATCTAAGAAAAATTCTCGCGTGCTCAACTGGCCGACTGACCAGTTCCTGAGGAAAGAGGCGTATCTGCGTTTTCTGCCGCGCAAGCGCCCAACCAGAACCAAGCCGGTTACCGCGATGGATACGCTGGCCGAGCTCGAGAGGCGGCAGGCAGACGGCGACGCGTTCCTCATGGACTTCCTTCGTGACCCGGATCAACCGGACGCAAAGAAGCAACAGCGGCGTGAACGCTGGCTCGCCGACCCAGTCAACCAGGATCGGAAACGCCCTTGGGAAGGAATTCCTGCGCAGGAAAACGGGGTTTCCGCGCACCCAATCACGCCGCCGCATCCCCCTTCAGCTAGGGAATCGAAATGAGCGTCGTCGACGAAGATGCACTTCGCTCCCTGCTGGAGGAGGTGGTCGAGAAAACCGTGAAGAAAGTGCTGCGCAGCGCTCCCCCGGAAGTTGGAGGTGGAGACAAATGGGTCAGGACCGTGGAACTGGCGCGAAACCACAGCCTCGCGCAGAGCACGATCCGACAGTGGATCCGCGCGGGCAAGGTCGAGGCGAAGCTGTTTGGCGGGGCGATGCGCGTCAGCCTCGCCAGCTTCGAGCGCTTCATCTCGATGCCCCACGGAGACACCCAGAAGGCCCTGTCACCAGAACAACTCGCGGATCGTGACGAGGTACGTGAGCACCGCGATCGTCGAGAAAAGAAGGGTTGACCTGGTTAGGTCTAACTATCTAGTGTAGGCGCCAGTGAAGGGCAACGGCCTTCGAACTGTGCGGACCACTGCCGGGAAGATCGGGCGCGACCGCTACGTACTGAAGTGGATCAAGGCGCGGCCCTACGTCTATCTCCGGCAGTACCAGGGCACCACGGGTCACGCACATCCAAGGCTGCGAGATCTGTATCTGGGGAGCATTCCGATCGAGCTCGCTCGGAACGGCTCCCCGGCGCAGCTATCGGCCGCCGCCTATCGACTCCGGCGCAAGTACGACGCGAGGAAGTGAGGAACACGTGGCCAAATTTCTCAGAGGTGAGAAGTACTGGGTCCGCTTCAAGGACGAAAACGGTAAGTGGGTGAACAGACCCACGCCCTATCGGATCGGCGAGGAATCGGAGGCCGACCGCTACTTCGAGCGAAGATCCAAGTGCGCCGCCGCCGCGCGCGACGCCACGACCAAACGCGGCGGCAGTTCGACCCAGCCCCTCACGATCCGGTTGTTCGCCGAATCCTGGCTCAAGGAGCGGCGAAAGCTCGGCATCCGATCGTTCGCCGATGACGAGTCGCGGATGCACCGGCACATCCTGCCCGAGTTGGGCGATTTCCTCCTCGACGAGGTTCAGTCGCGCCACGTCCGCGAGTTTGTCCTCAAGCTGCGGGCCAAGAAGATCAAGAACGATGAGGGGCTCGCGCCGCGCACCATCATCAACATCTACGGGTTGCTTCGGACAATGTTCCATGACGCAGTGGCGGAGGGTCTTATCTCAAGCACGCCCTGCATCCTGCGGCGCGGCGTGCTGCCAAAGAAGGTTGATAAGGATCCAGCCTGGCGAGTGACGGCTGTCTATACCTGGGACGAGGTCGAGCAGCTGATCTCCGATCGCCGTATTCCCGAGGATCGGAGGGTGCTATACGCCCTCCTGGGCGTAGCTGGTATCAGGCCCGGAGAGGCTGCCTCGCTTCGCTGGCGGCAGTACGACCGGACCCTCGAGCCGTTGGGTGGCCTCTCTTTGGAGTACACCAAGACGGACGTCCCGCGACGTGTTCCGGTGCACCCTACCCTCGCCCGTGTGCTGGCCGAGTGGAAGCTGGCCGGCTGGGAACGAACATATGGTCGGCCCCCCGGGGACGATGACCTGGTGGTACCGACCCGGAATGGAACCGAGCGGAGCAGCCAAGAGACGCCCAAGGCGTTGAAGCTCGATCTCGAAGTCCTGGGGCTCCGCTGCCGGCGTAGCCACGATCTGCGCCGTACGCTCGTTACGCTTGGCCAGGTGGACGGTGCACGTCGTGATCTGCTCGAGACCATGACCCACGGGGCACGCGGCGACATCGTGAGCATGTACACGACCTTCCCCTGGCCGGCGCTCTGCGCGGAGATCGCGAAGCTCCGCGTTCAGTTCCGCGAGGCCGAGATCGTCGAGATTCCAATGTCTCCAACACCCGCTTCTCGTTACACCGCCGTTACAGGCGCTGAAAGAGCGCGTCGTCGTTGGAAATTTCGAGTGACCCCATCGGGACTTGAACCCGAGATTTCGCCGTGAGAGGGCGACGTCCTAACCGCTAGACCATGGGGCCGGTATCTGGAGGGTTTTTACGCCCTCCCTCGTTCGGGGACAAGGATTCGAACCTTGATAGCCAGATCCAGAGTCTGGCGTCCTGCCATTAGACGATCCCCGATTGCTGCCCGGGCGTGGCCGCCCGCGCGGGGGAACATATCTAACAGCGGGGGTCGTACTGTCAAGTCCGGGATTTCGCTCCCCTTCATTCATCTTGTATCTGGCTTCTCACGATCCCGTCCCACCCTCCGGCCAGCCTCGGGCGGCCTACCGGCGGAGCGGCTTTCGTGGTACCTACCTGATGGCTCCTTCTGAGCCGGCCCACCGTCTGCAGCAGCTGCAGCCTTCCCACTTCCCCCTTCGCCCTTAGGGTAAGAGGACAGACACGCCCATGGAGCTGAGCTTCTCGGCCGCGACCGACGTCGGAAAAAAGCGCGAGATCAACGAGGACAACTACCTCGTCGACAAGAAGCTGCAGCTGTTCGTGGTCGCCGACGGTATGGGCGGTCACGCTTCGGGCGAAGTGGCGTCGCAGCTGGCGGTGCACGAGTTCCGGGCGTCGGTCGAGGGCAGCAAGGACACGATCGAACGCTTCGCGAAGGGCGACACGACGGTCCGACCGCAGGACATCCTGGCGATCCTCGAGGCGGCGATCCAGGCGGCGGGCTCAGCCGTTTATCAGCGCGGCCAGGAGGAGCCGGAGAAGCGCGGCATGGGCACGACGACCTCGGCGCTGCTCATCGCCGGCGAGCGCGGCTTCATCGCGCACGTGGGCGATAGCCGGGTCTACATGCTGCGCGCGGGCCAGGTGGTCCAGCTGACGGAGGACCACTCGCTGGTCAACGAGCTCATCCGCCGCGGCAAGATCACGAAGGAAGGCTTCGAGGAATCGCCCTACAAGGCCTACAAGAACGCGGTCACGCGCGCGGTCGGGGTCTACGAGACGGTCCAGGGCGACACGATCGACTTCGAGATTCTACCGGGCGATCAGTTCCTGATCTGCTCGGACGGGCTGCACGCGTACCTGGACGACGCGGTGATCATCGACCTTCTACGCGCGGGCGACGCGGCGACGGACGTGGCGCGCAAGATGGTCGAGCACGCGAACGCGGGCGGCGGCCACGACAACATCACGGCGCTGGTCATCCGCGTCGACGGCGCGGTGGCGGGCGCGGCACCCGACAACCGCGCCGAGGAGCTGACGCGCAAGATCGAGGTCTTGAAGCAGATGCCGCTGTTTCACCACCTGAGCTACAAAGAGATCATCCGCGTGCTCAACGTGACCGAGGTCCGTGAGTTCCAGCCGGGCCAGGAGATCATCAAGGAGGGCGCGTCCGGCGACGAGATGTTCATCGTGTTGCGCGGCAAGGTGCGCCTGCACAAGAACGGCGCGTTCATCACCAACCTCGCGTCCGGCGCGCACATGGGCGAGATGGCGCTGGTCGATCGCGGGCCGCGCTCGGTGAGCGCCACCGCCGAGGAGCGCTCGCGCGTGCTGACGCTGCGCCGCCGCGAGTTCTATCAGATCATCCGCAAGGACCCGTCGTTGTCGGTCAAGCTGCTGTGGAGCTTTGTCCAGGTTCTCGCTGACCGCCTGCGCAAGACGACAGAAGACCTGTCGGGCGCGCGGCTCGAGGCCGACGCGCTGGACATGACCGACAACGTGCTCTTCGATGAGTGATCGCGACTATCACTGCCGCACCGAGAAGGACTCGCTGGGTCCGGTCGAGGTGCCCGCCGACGCGCTCTACGGCGCGCAGACGAAGCGCGCGATCGACAACTTCCCGGTCAGCGGGCTGCGGCTGCCGCGGCGGGTGATCCGCGCGCTCGCGCTGATCAAGAAGGCGGCGGCGGAGCTGAACGGCGACACCGGCAAGCTCGAGCGCCGCATCGCCGACGCGATCTGCGCGGCGGCGCACGAGGTCGCGGGCGGACAGCACGACGATCAATTTCTGGTCGACATCTTCCAGACCGGCTCGGGCACGTCCAGCAACATGAACGCCAACGAGGTGATCGCGAACCGCGCGATCCAGATCCTGGGCGGCGTGGTGGGCTCGAAGTCGCCGGTGCACCCCAACGACCACGTGAACATGGGGCAGTCGTCGAACGACGTGTTCCCGACGGCGGCGCACATCGCAGCCATCGAGGCGGTCGACGGGGATCTGATCCCGGCGCTGCGCGCGCTCGAGGGCGCGCTG
>Ga0265320_10000834_pt1 | contig 23229 bp, 22 predicted proteins | sample 4827metaG_FD_202087 | JGI IMG/M metagenome (GOLD analysis project Ga0265320, IMG submission 202087) | Rhizosphere microbial communities from Carex aquatilis grown in University of Washington, Seatle, WA, United States - 4-8-27 metaG | ecosystem: Host-associated > Plants > Roots > Rhizosphere >...
GGCCGTTGCAACGTCACCCACGCCGCCCTCGATTCCCGCGACTTTGCCGCGCGCTATCCCCGCGGGGGAAAAGCGTTGCTCGCGCCGTTCCAGAAATTTTCCGCGCGCGACACAGTGGCCTGGTTCGAAACCCGCGGCGTGAAATTGAAGACCGAGGCCGACGGCCGGATGTTTCCCGTCACCGACTCCTCACAATCCATCATGGATTGCCTGATGACCGCCGCGCGCCGGGCGGGGGTGAACCTGCGGCTCAATGCAGGTGTGGAATGCGTGGCAAAACGTGCGGGCGACGGGTTTGAAATCACGCTCGCCCGCCAGTTTTCGTCTCTCTCTCTCCGTGAGGAACGAGCGGGGAGAGAGCCGGAGAGAGGGGTTGCCGATAAAACGCACGTCCTCTCCCCGGACCTCTCCTCCGGCTTTGCCGGAGGAGAGGGAGAAAACTCCGCTCAAGGTGAGACGCTCATTTGCGACCGGCTGCTCCTGGCAACCGGCGGCTGCCGCGCAGCCGCAGCGGGACGGCTGGCGATGTCGCTCGGCCATACGCTCCAACCGCCCGTGCCGTCGCTGTTCACTTTTCACATCGAGTCGCCGTGGCTGCGGTCGCTGGCCGGTATTTCCGTCGGCGCGGTCGAAGTATCCGTGCCGCCGGCAAAGCTGCGCGAGCGCGGGCCCTTGCTGGCGACGCACTGGGGGGTGAGCGGCCCGGCGATTTTACGGCTGTCGGCCTGGGGCGCGCGTTCGTTGCACGGGTTGGATTACCGTTTCCCGCTGTTGGTGAACTGGCTGCCGGAATTTTCCGCGGAAAAGATCACCCGTGAATTCCAGGCCCGGCGCGAAGCGTCGGGCGCGCGACTGGTGGTGAACGTGCCGCTGGAGCCCTTGCCGGCGCGGTTGTGGGAACAACTCGTGCTGGCGGCGGGTATCGCGCGCGACACCCGCTGGGCGACGCTCACCCGGTCGCAGATGCACGCGCTGGCGCAACAGCTTGCCCGCACGGAATTTCCCGTGACCGGAAAAAGCCTGAACCAGGACGAGTTCGTGACCTGCGGCGGCGTGCGGCTGGCGGAGGTAAATTTCAAAACCATGGAGAGCAAGGTTTGTCCGGGCCTGTTTTTCGCCGGCGAACTGCTGGACATTGACGGCGTGACCGGCGGGTTCAATTTCCAGGCTGCCTGGACGACCGGCTGGCTGGCCGGCCAGGCCATGGCTGCGAAATAAACCAATGAATTGACCGGTTGAGACGCTGGTTGGGCCGGAAAGTTAGTTGCCGATAGTTGTCGCTATTGCGGCAAAACCTGTCATACTGTACTCGTCTGTTAGATAGCTTGTCTCTTTCAAGGCATGGTAAATCTTCAAGTGAACCTGGTTCAGTGATGATTTTAAACCCGATGTTCGGGAACAGTCTGTGGAAAGTGCCGGTTTGTCGGACAGTTAAACATCACATGAGCAGTAAATTATTTGTCGGGAATCTTTCCTTTGACACCACTGAAAACGACCTGCAGGACGCGTTTGCCGCGCACGGCACGGTCACTGAAACCAACCTGATGATGGACCGGACCACCGGCCGTCCCCGTGGTTTCGGTTTCATCACCATGAGCTCGCCTGAGGAGGCGCAGAAGGCCATTGCGGCCCTCAACGGTTCGCAACTGGGCGGACGGGCCCTTACCGTCAACGTGGCCAAGCCGCGCGAAGAGCGTCCGGCCGGCGGCGGTGGCGGTCGTCGTGAATACGGCGGCAGCGGCGGCGGTCGTAGTCGCTACTGATCACTGCAGGATTTTCGCGGCGGGGTTCGGATGATCCGAACCCCGCCTTTTTTTGATTTCGTTTCCCCTGCCACGACCAACTTTACGTGCCACCAGAATGGTCATAATCTTGGCGCATGGTTAACGCTATTCTGCTTCCGAGGCATTTCGCATTTTACCCGGTGCTCGCGTGTGGTCTGGGCGTGCTGCTGTTCGCCGGGTGCGGAAAGCCATCTGAGGCCCCCAAAAGTCAGGCCCCCGCCCCCACCAATGCCGCGCCGCCACCACCGGAGGCGGCCGGTCCCGGACCCGGGGAGAAGGATTGCTTTGCATGCAAAGGGGAAGGCACGGTGCGGTGCCTCGTACCCGGTTGCGTGGAGGGACAGGTGGATTGCCCGGGACCTTGTCTCAAACTGACGCGCGGCGTGTGGACCCACATGAACGTGGCCGGACATGATCCAAGCGATTTGTGGATCACGTTTACGACGGCAAACGGCGGGACGATGTCCTGGAGTCAGGAACACGTCGGGGATGTCATTGAGATGCAAAATGGCAACCCGGTCGATACCGGCAAATGCAAGGTTTGCGGCGGCACCGGCAAGGTGAAATGCACGGTCTGCAAGGGAACCGGGCAGGTGGCCTGCCCGATTTGCAACGGAAAGAAATTCATCCCGGTCGCCTGGACGCCCACGGACAATCCGTATTTCAATCGCCAGCCCGATTTGATCCGGCTGACGGACGGGCGGGTGATGCTGGGCCGGGTGGCCGCGACGGTGGGCGACGATCTGACGATTGTCACGCGCGACAAAAAGATCCTGCACGTGAAAGCCTCGGACATCCTGCCCAAAAGCGACGTCAATGCTCCTGCGACGCCGGCGAAATGAGTATGTGGGTTCTGCGTTGGCGGCCGGGGCAAATTTTAACCACCGGTCAGCCGCAAAGTTCCGAGCATGAATTCTTCGGCCGCCAAAGCCCTTGCGGTTTTCGTAAAGCGCCTGGTGATTGTCAGCCTGGCCCTTTTCCTTTCCGCCGGGTCATGGGATTTTTGGGAGGCCTGGCTGTTCCTGCCCGCATTTTTTGTCCCGGACCTGCTGATCATCCTTTACCTGCTGAGAAATGATCCGGATCTGCTCCAGCGCCGGCTGAGAGGCGGCGCCTCGGCCGAAACCCGGACCAGTCAGAAGATCATCATATCGCTGATGAGCATCTGTTTCCTTTCGTTAGTGCTCGTTCCGGGGTTGGATCGCCGCTTTGGCGGGTCACACATCCCGGCCTGGCTGGTCGTCGCCGCCGATGTCGGCGTCCTGCTCGGTTTGTGGATCCAGTTCCGCGTCTTCAAGGCAAACACCTTCGCGTCGATAATCGTTACCGTTGTTCCCCAGCAGAAGGTGACTTCCACGGGACCCGATGCGGTGGTCCGACATCCCATGTACGCCAGCGGGCTCCTGGTAAATTTCTGCCTCCCGCTCGCCCTGGGGTCGTGGTGGGGAGTGCCTTTTGTCCTGGGGATGCTGGCCGTCATTATCCTGAGACTTCGGGATGAAGAAAAGCTCCTCCGCCGGGACCTGGCGGGTTACGAAGCATATTGCCGGAAAGTTCCGTATCGGCTCATCCCCCACCTCTGGTGAGAGGGGACGCCGGGTCAATGGTTGAGGTCCTGTCTCACAAAAATGATCAGGCCGGTGACAAACATGACGGTGGTCGACACGCCGGATAACGTGACCATCTGCCATACCTCCGGACACCATTGGTAATCCATTCCCTGGGCCAATTGCTGGAGGGTCAGCCAGGAAAAATTGATGTCGCGGGTGAAAATGTACGGATCGAGCCCTACCAGATGCTTGGTGAATTCGATAATAAACAGACTGCTGATGCCGATCGACGTCGCCGCGCCCGTCGTGCGCACGAGGGTGGAGATCACCAGGCCGTACATCACGAGCGCACTCAACGGAATCCAGCTGAGCGCGTAGCCCACCAGGAATTCCCGCAGTGCCTGGCCCCGGCTGTAGACCACGCCGACCGAATCGCCCACCGCGGCAAAGTGATAGTGGATGCCGGCCAGCGCCACGGACATCGCCAGGGCGACGACCGAGATCAGCATCATGTAAAACACTCCGGTGACCGCCTTGGCCAGGTATAACTCCCAACGGTATACCGGCGCCGCCAGCGCGGCGCGAATCGTCCCGGTGCCCGTTTCCTCCGCCACCAACCGGGTGGCGAACGAGATAATCATGATCGGGCCAATATCCGTGAAGAGCATTTGCATGGAAAAGCCGACGTAAGCCCAGCCATTCGCCGTGGCCGTGTTGTTGATTTGTCCTGCGATCAGATAAATGATCATCCCGACCAGACCCACGGCAAAAACACCGAAGTAAGACAGTTTCCGCCGCGCCGCTTTCGTGACCTCGTTGCGCAATAAGGGTATGAATTGGCTGGTCATGGGATTGGTCTCCCGCTGGCGGGGCCGGAGCCGGGTTGGATCGGTGATGACCCTTCTGCGTGGCGAGGGCCGGTAATGGACAGGAAAAACTCCTTCAACGTTTTTTGTTTCGGAGTGATCGCTGAAACCCTGAATCCCTCCTCCAGCAGACGGTGGTTCAGCCAGGCGGAATCGTCGCGCGCCAGCATGATCTCCAGCGTGTCGGCCGCCAGGGATTCCACCTGCCGGATTTGTTCATGGCGCAGCAACGAATCGCGATCGGGCACTTTGCCCAGAAAGGTGACCCGCACGATTCGCTCGTGCGGTTTCAACAGCTCCTTCACCCGGCCGGAAGCCACGAGGTGGCCGTGATTGATGACAAAGACCGTGTCGCAAAACTCCTCGACCTCGGACATCAGATGGCTGGAGAGAAAGATGGTGAGCCCCTCCTGCCTGACTTTCTCGCGCAGGAAGGAGAGCACTTCGTGGGTTCCTTCGGGATCCAGGCCGTTGGTCGGTTCGTCCAGGATCAGGAGGCGGGGCCGGCCCAGCAGCGCCCGGCCGATGCCCAGGCGCTGTTTCATGCCGGTCGAATAAACCCGCACGCGATCGTGTTGCCGTTCCGCCAGGCCGACCCGCTCCAGGATTTCGTCAATCTCCCGCGGGGAGACATGGTCCAGCAAACGGGCGGCGAGTTCGAGGTTCTTCCGGCCGGACAGGTACTCATAAAACGCCGGCGACTCCACGGTAATGCCCACGGAGCGGATGGCCTTTTTGTAGTCGCCCCAGATGTCCACCCCGAAGAGGCGGATTTGTCCGTGGGTAGGCCGCACCAGCCGGGGAATCATATAAAGCGTGGTGCTCTTGCCCGCCCCATTCGGTCCGAGAAACCCCGCCAGGTGCCCGGGTTCAACCTGAAGCGAAAGATGGTCCACCGCCTGGATCCGCCCAAATCGCTTGGACACATCTGCCAGAGCCAGTGCGGGTGACGATTCCATCACGGGTTTTTATCCTTTGCCGGATGCGCTGGCGACATGAAAATGGAAAGGCCGGGCTCGTTCAGTTCATGCCAGATAATATCCGACCGCCCGTCGCCATTCAGGTCCTTGATTTCAATATAGCCTTGCGCCGGCACGGCAAAAGTCAATGCCGGCTGCGGCGCAAACCAGCGTCCATCCGTCGTGCTGAGAAAAACGTTCCATTGCGTGTCCGAACGCCGGACCAGCAGGTCCGGCCGGCCGTCGCCATTAAAATCACCCCCGAAAAAGAACGGCCAGCCGCCGGTCACCTGCCCCGGCAGGAACGCGGTCACCGTGATGGATGCGTCCGGGCTGTGGGAAAAGCCGCCGCGATGAAATGACCGGATGGCCACCGACCAATCCAGTCCGTGGGACAGCGCGGCGTCCAGCAATCCGCTGCTGGACAGGACAGTGGTTTTGAATTCGAACAACACCAGTTCGTCGATGCCATCGCCATGCAGATCCTGCGCCGGCGACCACTCGCCCCGAGGGCCGAGCGGCAGTGGAAACCCGCGGCAATGCAGGACCTGGGTCGGCTGCCCGGGCAATTGCCCGTCGGCATTTCGCAGGAAAAGATAAATGTCCGTCTTGCAATCGACGTACCCGCTGACCTGCCAGACCATCACATCCTGGCGGCCGTCGCCGTCCACATCCAGATGTTCCACCCGGGGCAGGGCCGCCCGGGCGGTTTTCTTCAGGTCGACCACGATCTTGCGGATCGTTTCATTCTCCGCTTCCTCATCGGGCGACGCATTCGTTTTGGCCCGCCAGGATTGCTGGATGCGCCAACGATGAGCGGCATTCGGTCCCAATGACCAGGATCCCGACCATCCGCCCTGATCCAGGGACCAAGTGGTTTGATTCGTATTGAGAACGGTGGCCGGACCGGGGCTCCATTCGCCGGTGGAGTTACGCTGATACCAGACGGCCTTCCCCGGGAAGATGACCGGGATGACGCTGGCTCCGGCCTGGTTGGTGGCCAGCAGGGTCAGCGGAGGGAAATCGCAGTTGGTGAAAGCCTGGCTTGTCGCGATGAGCGGGCGCGGTTCTGTTTCGAACCGGCCTTCATTCTGGCGGGAATAAACCATTCCGGTCACGGTGGAAAACACCAGTTCCAGGCCCGGATGCGGATCCACCTCGCCCACACCCACCCAAAGGGTCTGTGGCGGCAGCGGGAGGACCTGATCCGGCGTGCGGGAGAAACCGGCCGGGCTCTGGCGATAATTCAAAAGCGTCCATGCCACCGGATCAATCACCAGCAGGGCACAGCGGCCCTTGCCCTCGATATCGGCAAACAGCGAGGTGTTGGCTCCGGTCGGAAGGCTGATTCGTTGCGGCGGGAGTTCCACGGGTTGGGACTGGGCGGCAGCCGTGGCCAGGAACCACAGCAGAATCAGCCACAGCGTTGTCCCGCTTGACCGGACAGCTGATCTCCGATTGCGGCGGCGGCCGGAAGACAGTGCGGTGGAAAATAACAAATGCATGGCTATTTCCGGCTGATGAAAACGCGCCACCCTTTCTGGTTGCCCAGTTTCAGGATGAGGTCACTGATACCGTCCTGGTTCAGGTCTGCGATCTGCCAGTCCTCGACCGGTTCCGGGCAGGTGAAACGCAAGTCGGGTTCCGGACTGAATCCCTTTTCCCGTGACTGGAAAAAATAAACCGAGATGGAATCGGCGTGATCCCGTACCAGCAAATCCGCCTTGCCGTCGCCGTTGAAATCACCGCCCACGTGGACCAGGCGCTGGAAACCCTCGGCCAGGCTCCAATCCAGCGGGCCGGTGTTCCGGTCCACATGGATGGCCACGGTTCGCCGGCAATCCGCTTCCCCGGGAAAACCTTTGCCCGGCCGGAAGAAGTAGAACGAGAGCTGGTAATCAATCTTCCGCGCCGTGATTTCCTTGCGCAGGTTCTCCCGGACGTCCATGGGCACATAACCCAACACCAGGTCCGGATAACCATCGCCGTCCACGTCCACCACCGGCAGCGCCGCCGACCAGTCGTCCTTGCGAAAAACCTGTTGCGGTCCGGCCGGGATCCGGCCCGAGGAATCGGCGATAAAGGTGCTGACCAATACCTTGCCGGAAGGCACACCGGGGATGAACGATGGCTCGTTCAAAAAGACGCCCTTGACCAGATCTACTTTGCCGTCCCGGTTCAGATCGATCCAATCCAGCCAGGAAAACAGGTCCTGTTTGTCCGCATAAGTGAACGCCGGTTCCGGGGCGAACCCGCCGTTGGTCTGCGGCAGATAAAGACAATAGGTGTTCGTCCCGCCCGGGTTGGTCCGTCGGACCATCAAATCGTCCCGTCCGTCGCCGTTGACGTCGCCGATCACCAGGTTCAATTCGAGGAAATTGGTATATCCGGCGGCGGCCGCGGACAGCTGCGGACGAATTTTGAAGGCCGAACCGATAACCTGTATCTGTTGCCACCCGGATGGCTCCTGGCGGGACCAGACCTGGAGTCCATCGGCCGCTGGTACCAGCAGCAACGGCTGGTCAGTGCCCGTTTCGGCCGACAAAGGAAGATAGAGCACGTTGTTGGTGCCTTCCGTCGTCCCGGGCACCAGGGTGGATTGCCGGATGATTTGCCGGCGGATTGGCGGTGCGGTGAGATTGGTAAAGGCCAGTTCGGTAACGCCGTCGCTGGTCATGACCAACACACCGGCGTACGGTCCATCCAATCTGGCCGTCCAGACCACACTCGGCCTGGGGTCAAGTTGAACGGATTGCTGCGGATCGCGGGTGAAACCCTGTTTGGGATCCTGGTAGAAAATCGTCAGATTGGTATCGTCCATCAGCACCAGGTCCTTGAGACCGTCACCGTCCAGGTCGCAGGCCATCAACTGCTGGGCGGTGCCGGCGACGGCACTCGCGTCAAACTTCGGTTTGGCCTGGGCCGTGAGGCCAGCCAGCAGGAAAAGGCTCAAAAGGAATGGCGGGAGTACTTTCAGCACCTGTCCTCCGTAGCCGTATCCAGAATCACTGACCCGCCCTTCAAGGGTACCACTGGAGAGATTGGATGCGTCGTAGGCAGCAGCATTGCGGAGGGTTGAGGACCTCGCTTCGTCTTGGCTCATTTCACAACCATTTGACCAGACCGGGTTAAAAAAGTCACGCGGCTGAACGCCGCATCAACGCAAGTCCGTTAACCACGGATGAACACGGATAAATGACCACCGGAGGGAGTAGAGAACCGTTCGATCCAGAGCTTTTCCAGCCCGGGTCTTCTCTTCGTTGACCCGGATTTTGGGTTGAACTTCGGTTTGGAAATGACTTAGGCGCCGGCGGATCGCTTCCGGCCTGACTTCGTGGCGGCCCAGTCGATTTTAGGCAATTCAACACCGTTTTCCGCGCTGTCCAGTTTGGAGATCCGCTTGCGCCGCTGGACCGGACTTTTGGCTGCCGTGAGTGCCGGGAATGGTTTGGGCATTGCGACCGGCGTTTCCGGTTGAATCTCCCGGTGAGCCGAAGCCACCAGCGTGCCAGTCACAACAACCGGAGCCACAGTTTTGGTCACAGCGGGCGTCGGGGCGGGACGGGGTATTGCTGTCGGTGCTGCGGATTGAATCTCTCTGGGCGCCGCAACGGCAAGAGGTGCAGCCGCAGGAGCCGCGATCGGAGAGGTCACGATGGCAGAAACCACCACCGGGCGTGTCACGATAGCGGGAGCCGCAACCACAGGCGCGGCGGGAGCGCGAATGATGACCGGGGGAGCCGCAGCTTCAGGGTCCGCCACTGTGCGGCTGGCAACTGTGGGATGCTTTAGCAGCACAAGTTTCACTTGCCGGAGCTTCAGCAAGAGCAACGACATTACCAGGAGCGATAGCAACAGAAGGGATACCAGCAGAACCGGCAGCACCAGAAACGATCTTGCCGGAGCTGCAGCGGAAGCGACAGTAACAGGCGCAACGGCGGCCGGAGCGATTGCAACGGGAGCTTCAGCCACCGGGGCGGGCTGCAGAGTCGCCGTTTGTTCGTGAGTTGTCATAGTCACGCCGGCTGCGGATTTAATGGATTGTTCCATCGCGGCCACGGATGGCGCATTCGTTGCCTTCATCAGTGGCTGGGGTTCCCAGGCGTCTGACTGGCTCAGCTTTTGTTCCAAAGCCGCGCGAGCGGCAGCCTGGGCGGGCGTGTCGGCGGCCCGGACGGAAAAGAAATTCGCACCCAGGACGAGGCACAAACCCAAGGAGATTCTGATTTTCATGAAATGATCCACCTTCATCCACTTTTGCGAGCATCCCCGGGGCCAATTTGGTCGATTATCGGCTGTCCGGCCCTTTTTTGTCTCCCGGCAAACGACTGCCCAACGGTGACTTGAAAAATCTGGGGACCAGCGAAAATTTCGCTTTGAAGCAGATTCATCCCTTGCATCCCCATGTCAATAAATGTCCAAATACGATACACTGGAAACAAAAAAAGGCTAAATGCCGGAGCTGGAACAAATGGAAACGTTAGCCATCGACTTTTCACCGGCACGGCACGGCACTTATTCAAATACTGCCATACCAGGAACCAACCCGTTTATACCGCCGACAAGTCGGGACCGGAGCGGTGCCCGTAAAAGTGGAGGAGACCAACCACGAAGCCCGCCAAAGCGTGAGATCGGTGCGGTAATGAGCACTTGAGATTATGCAGTTTTTCGCGTTCGCGTCAGACCACGGCGACGAGTTTTGCCACTTCCAGTAATCGGCAAGGTAGTTCCCCGATTAAAGCGGCCGGTCCTCTGTATTATTATCCATGTAATAGGACTTGCCGGAATCCAAGGGTCGGTTAAGGGTGCATCCTGTAACTCCAGTGGGCACATGAACTTAACAGATTGTTGAATAATGGGGTTGTTGCCTGGCACGCCTTTGATGCAGTCCGTGTGAAACCGGGTTTTGGCTCACTGGAAAGTTAGAAAGACTTTGCTATGCGAATTGCACAAACGAGCCGAAACGGAATGAGACCGGAAACCGGCACCGGACCTGAGCGTGGACATTCAAGGGTTGCCGGAATTATTATGAAAACGTGTTATTCAATAGCCGCCTTGTTGGTGGTCCTGGTCGGGTTGCCTTTCAGCAGCAGCGCCCAGGTTCCTCTCGTCTATGCAGTTGAAAACACGGGTGCGGGTTACCCGACGCCACCTTTACCGACGCTGGCCAGTCTCCCGACCATTCTACCTCTGCCCGACCCGTTCACGTGGGCGAATGATCCCAAGAATATGGGGGGCACCCGCTCCACCAACTTCGTTGATTGGAGTCACCACCATGCTGAGGTCGAAGCCCAACTCGAAAATTATGAGATTGGATACCGGCCGCCCGTTGATCCGACAAACATCTTTGCCAGCATCTCTGGCAGTGGCACAACTCGCACACTCACCGTGCGTGTCACTAATGTCGTCGCCGGTGTTGCTCGAACGCTCACCCTGACCTGTGCCATTGGCCTCCCGGCGTCGAGCGGGACATTCCCGGCAATTATCGGGATGAATAGTCCGAATGGCAGTATCAGCCTTGGCGGTCGCGCGATTGCAACCATCACCTACCTCCATGATCAGGTAACCACCTATAACAACCCGCAAAATTCAAACCCCTACTACGCGCTTTACGCTCCTCCTTACGCTGCTCCTTCCCCTTACCCGGCCAATATTGATATTACCACGACGGGACAATACAGCGCGTGGTCCTGGGGCGTCAGCCGCATCATTGATGGCTTGTATAAACTGAGTGGCAATCTCGGCGGCGGGGTCCAAATAGATCTACAGCATATTGGCGTCACTGGTTGCTCCTATGCTGGCAAAATGGCGCTCTTTTGCGGCGCGTTTGACGAGCGCATTGCGCTTACGATTCCCCAGGAGTCGGGTGGCGGTGGCGCCCCCAATTGGCGTTACTCTTATCAGATTGAGCCAACCGGAACCGTTGAAGGTCTGGCTCAAACCAGTTCACAGTGGTTTGAGGACGCCATGTTCAATTTTGGTGGCGCCAATACGGCCAAACTGCCCGAGGATCATCATGAGTTGCTGGCGATGGTCGCGCCCCGTGCGTTGTTCGCTACCGGCAACCCGGATGGGGCTGTTTGGCTGTCCAATCCATCGTGCTACGTCTCTTGCAAGGCGGTGGAACAGGTCTATAACACGTTTGGCATCGGCGATCGGTTCGGCTATAACATTAATGGAGGAAAGCCGCACTGCTCATTGACGGCCGACGTAATTGCAGATGTAGGCGCCTTTCTGGATAAGTTCCTCCTGGGCTTGACGAACGTGAACACCATCACCAACCGACACGTCCCGAGTACTTACAGTAGCATTGACTACGCTCGCTGGACTGCATGGTGGGGAACCACAAATGCAGTTTTCCCGTATGTCGGACGGCTTTCCCTGAGCCTACCCGCCGGAGCCACGGAAGGCGACGGTACGCTCGCCGGACAGGGACTCGTCAGCTTGAGCCCAACCCCGACGAACGTCTCGGTGACCGTGAACCTGACCTCGGGCAACCCCGACAAAGTCACCGTGCCAGACTCGGTCGTCATTCCTGCCGGGCAAAGCAACGCCATGTTCGATTTGACCATTAATGATAACTCGATATTGGACGGGGACGTGCCGGTAACCATCACGGCGAACTCTCCCGTATCCAACAATGGACCGCAGAATCAGCAAATAACCATACGTGACAATGAAATAACAACCCTGTCAGTCACCTTGCCGGCGAGCGCCTCCGAATCTGCGGGATTGATGGCCAATGTCGGGTCCATCAGCATGGGAGCTGCCGCGGGAACGAACATCACCATCAGCCTCATTTCCAGCGACCCATTGAAGCTGGCCAGTTCGACAGTCGTCATTCCCAAGGGCCAAACTTCGGCTGCGTTCAGCGTGTATGTGTACGACAGCCAAATCATTGGAGGATCGGAAAACGTCAGTGTCACCACTCACGTCACGAATTGGACAAACGGCGTCGCCTCGATGACGATACTTTTTGACGATCCTTTGCCCGGTGTTATGCATTTCGCCTGGAGCGCCGTTCCTTCTCCGCAAATGATCGGCGGACCATTTCCGGTCACCATCACCGCGCAGGGTGGCGCGAACAATCCATTGGACTACCGATTGCCGGTCACGCTGTCCGCTCTGATTGCCGGCAACGCCTCCGGAATGAACACGATTCTGAATTCTCCGAGCCCGGAACAGTCGTTGACTGACGGTCAGGAATTCGTCCTGGGTTACTCCTTTACGCCCAGCACGAACTTGAAGGTGACTGATGTGCTGAGCTATTTCGGGGACAACGTTTCCATTTGGACCGCCAACGGGCAGCTGCTCGCATCCCAGAATGTCGTCAGTGTACCGGGCACCTGGGTGGACACGTCCCTGCCGTCGCCCCTGGTGCTTCCCGCCGGCGCCACTTACCTGATCATGGTGCACGAAAACGGCGTCCAATATTACTCGAGCCAGTCTCTACCGGCGACCTTTCCAGATGGAACCATCAATCAGAGCTGGTGGGATTGGGGAAACGGATTCCCGACCCAAACCGACGGTGCGCAATGGTATTTTGTGGATTTGCGGTACGCCACGGATTTCGTTTCCGTGCCGGTCAGCCCGGGCGCAACCGCCAATTTCTCGAACGGCACCTGGTCCGGCAACATCATGGCCCTTCAGGCTGCCACCAACATGATACTTCAGGCCAGCGCCGGGGTTGGACACTTCGGCACCAGCAATCCCTTCAATGTGCTCAGCCCGCCGAGGCTGGTCATTACCGCTCTCAGCAATTCCGTCGTGTTGTCGTGGCCGGTCGCCGCGGCCGGCTACAATCTTCAACAAGCCTCCAGCTTGGCAAATTGGGCGGATGTCCCGGGGACGCCCGCCGTCGTTGGCGACCGCTGCAACGTTACAAATATCCTCGGGGCGAACCCCATCTTTTTCCGATTGCGGAAGCCTTAAACTGCCGCGCTCCGCGCAATTGATGCCGGGAAAGAACCAGCACCAGGTTCAGGCCCCCCGCTTGACAGGCGCGCGGGTAGTGGGGAAAAGTCAGACTTTCGGTGGCCACGCCACGCCCGTCAGTTCTTTCGGCAATTGTTTTGGGTCAACCGGATAGATGAGCGACATATCGGGCTTGGTCTTTGCGCCGGGCAGAAATTCCAGCTCCTCCGGCGCGCCAACAATGAGCCAGAGCACCTCGGCATCCGTGTCGTTGAACACCTGGCGCAACTGGTCCGGCCCCACCAGCACGCCGCCATAACGCGGCACGGTCAATGTCTCTTCGCCCACGCGCAGGCGGCCCGTGCCTTCCAGCACAAAATAGAACTCCTCCGCGCGGATATGTTTGTGCAGCGTGTTGGCGCTCCTGGGCGGCAACCGCCAGAGCCGCGCGCCGAGATTCTCGCTCCCGGTGCGCTCCAGATAATCCGCATTCGGGATGTGCATCAGGTTGGAGGGCCGCCAGGAAAGGTCTTCGGGCTTGATGAGATGGTAACCTTGTATCGATTTCATAAAGTTGGTGGCGAACGATACGCCGCCGCCAAAAAAAAGCAAATCGCGCAAGGATTCACAAGTCGGGGCAGGAAAACGGGCAGAGCCGCAGCCTTGCCCTGCCAATTCAAATCAACGGCGAGGCGCCGTTGCCGCGCCGCCCCAGAAGCGGCCGGCATTCCAAAGAAGGCTTGCCTTCGCAGCGAGGTCGATAAACCATGAACTTCCCTGAATGAATCCTGCCGCCACTATCCATCGGTCGCTCAAATCACTCGCCGCTTTTGGGCTCATCCTGGCCGCCACTGCAAATGCCCCGGCCAGCGGCGGGACGAATGAGCTGCCGGAACGAATCATATCCGCTGACCTTCAGCACGTTAAAGGCCCGCTGAATACGATGTTCAAAACCTGTGTCGGCGCCGGACGCGCCAACGAGGGACTCCGCGCCGATTGGCAGCGCCAGCTCACCCGCGTCCACAACGAATGTGGTTTTACTTATATCCGGATGCACGGGTTGTTTTGCGATGACATGGGTGTTTACCGCGAAGACAAGTCCGGCCGGCCGGAATACAACTGGCAATACATCGACGAGCTTTACGATTTTCTCCAGGGCATCGGGATGAAGCCCTTCGTCGAGCTCGGCTTCATGCCTTCGGCTCTCGCGAGCGGTTCGCAAACGATCTTCTGGTGGAAAGGCCATGTGACCCTGCCAAAGGACTTCAAAAAATGGGAGGACTTCGTTCGCGCGTTCACCACGCATTTGAAAGAACGTTACGGTGAGGATGAGGTCAAAACGTGGTATTTCGAAGTATGGAACGAGCCCAATCTGGATGGGTTTTTCAAAGGCAAGCAGCCGGACTATTTCCGGTTGTATGAGGTGACCGCGAAGGCAATCAAGAGCGTCTCGCCGGCTTACCGCGTCGGCGGACCGGCGACGGCCGGCTGCGGCTGGATTCCCGAGTTCATCCGGTTCTGCGCCACAAACCCGGCGCCCGTCGACTTCGTGTCGACGCACACCTATGCCGTCGATCGGGGATTTCTCGATGAAAACGGCCAGGGTGGGACGGTGCTGTCGAAGAATCCCCGCGCGATCTATGGTGAAATGATCGATTCCCGCAAGAAGATCAGCAACTCCGCGATGCCGAACCTCGAGCTGCACTTTACCGAGTGGAGCGCCTCCTACACGCCGACCGATCCCATCCACGACAGCTACCACAGCACAGCTTTCATCCTCGACAAGATCAAAGGCGCCGGCACGGCGGTGAATTCGATGTCGTACTGGGTGTTCACCGACATTTTCGAGGAGGCCGGACCGCGGTTCACGCCCTTCCACGGCGGGTTTGGATTGGTGAATTACCAGGGAATCAACAAGCCGGCGTTTTACGCCTATCAGTTTCTCAACCGGCTGGGTGAAACCGAATTGCAATGCTCGGACGCTGCGTCATGGGTTTGCACGGACAAATCGGGGGGCATCCAGGCATTGGTGTGGGATTTCACGCTGCCCCATCCCGCTCCGTCCGTAAACAACCAGGTCTTCTACAAACGCGACCTGCCGTCGCATCCGAAGTCAAATGTAACGCTCGCGTTGTCCGGTATTCCGGCGGGCCAATATTCAATGGCGGTTTACCGCGTCGGCTACCGTGCCAACGACGCTTACTCCGCCTACCTGGACCTCGGCTCGCCAAATCAACTCTCGAAACCGCAGGTGGCTAAGATTAAATCAATGAGCGACGGCAAGCCGGAACGAGTGTCAATCATCGACGTTGCGGCGGATGGAACCGTCCGCCAATCGCTCGAAATCCGGGACAACGATGTTTGTTTCGTGACGCTCACAAAACAATAACCCATGCCACCTCGTCGAGCTGTCCCCCGCTCTTCCAGAATTCAGTTGCCGGCATTTCGACCGGCAATTCGGAACCCCATCACGCCCGATATTGTTCGTCGCTGACCTTTTCCATCCAGTCAACCGCTTTGCCGTCGAGCTGTTCCTGGATGGCGATGTGGGTCACGGAGGTGGTTGGCGCCGCACCATGCCAATGTTTCTCGCCCGGCGGAAACCAGATGATGTCGCCGGGCCGGATCTCCTCGATCGGGCCGCCCCAGCGCTGGGCGCGCCCGCAACCGGCAGTTACGATCAGCGTCTGCCCCAGCGGATGCGTGTGCCAGGCAGCGCGGGCGCCGGGCTCGAACGTGACGATGGCGCCGGTCACCCGCGCCGGATCGCTTCCCTTGAACGGTGAGTCAATGCGCACCGTGCCGGTAAACCAGTCGGCCGGACCTTTGCTGGATGGTTGTGAGCCGTTTCGTTTAATTTCCATATTGATTATCTCCTCTATTTGTCTCATTCAGCGTCCGACCAGTTTTTGCAGGTGTTCGGGATAGCGCGCGCCTTGAACCGTGATTTTTGATGCTGCGCTTTCGAGCTCGCGGAGATCTTCCAGCGCCAGCTGAACGGAAGCGGCTCCGCTGTTTTCGCGCAAACGATGCAACTTCGTGGTGCCGGGAATCGGAACAATCCACGGTTTCCGGGCCAGCAGCCAGGCCAACGCGACCTGCGCGGAGGTCACCTTTTTCTGTTCCGCGAATCTGCCCATCAGATCGACCAGGGCCTGATTGGCCTTTCGATTCTCCGGGCTGAAGCGAGGGACCTTGTTGCGGAAATCGGTGCTGTCAAACTTCGTGTCCTCGTTGATCTTTCCCGTGAGAAACCCCTTGCCCAAGGGGCTGAACGGAACGAATCCGATCCCCAATTCTTCCAGGACCGGCAACACTTCCGCTTCCGGTTCCCGCCACCACAGCGAATATTCGCTCTGGAGCGCAGTCACCGGCAGAACGGCGTGGGCGCGCCGGATGGTCTGCACCCCGGCTTCCGACATGCCGAAATGCTTGACCTTGCCTTGCTGAATCAATTCTTTCACCGTCCCCGCCACGTCTTCGATGGGCACGTCTGGATCAACCCGGTGCTGATAGAGCAAATCAATCGTTTCGACCTTGAGCCGCTTGAGCGAGGCCGCGACGACCTGTTTGATGTGCTCGGGCCGGCTGTTCAAGCCGCCCTGCTTGCCGCTGTCACAATCGAATCCGAACTTGGTGGCGATAACCACTCGCGCGCGCAACGGGGCGAGGGCCTCGCCGACGAGTTCCTCGTTCGTGAACGGGCCATAGACCTCGGCGGTGTCGAAGAAAGTGACGCCCAGCTCGACGGCGGAGCGAATCAGGGCGATCATCTCCTGCTTGTCTCCCGCCGGACCGTAGCCAAAACTCATGCTCATGCAGCCCAGCCCGATGGCCGAGACTTCCAGATTGCTCTTACCCAATTTGCGCTTTTGCATAATCATATTCCTCCCATATTTAATTCCGGCGAACGGCCAGATTTATACCGTTACTTTGGAGCCAGTTCGCCGAACCCATACGCCGCCGTTACGCCGCCATCCATCAGGAAATCGCTGCCGGTAATAAACGCGCCGTCAGCGCCCATGAGGAGCGCGCCGACGGTTCCCACCTCGTCGGGTGTGCCGGCGCGGCCAGCCGGGCAGAGATCGATCATGCGCCGGTAGCCCGCGCCTCGTGGCCCGGTCAATTCATCCTTGGCAAGCGGGGTGATGATGATGCCCGGGCTGATGGTGTTGACCCGCGCACCGCGCTTCCCCCAACGGACTGCCTCGGCCATCACCCGCAACGAGTTTCCGCGCTTGGAAAGCTGATAAGCGTGCAGCGAATCTTTCACCTGATCGGGCTGAAGCATCGGGAGTTTCAGCAGCTCTTCAACCGGCATCGTCGCGAGCGCCGCATTCTGTTCGGCCGAGAGCGGCGGCAGGCGATGCCCGGACTGTGACGCGATCACGACGCCAGCGCCGCCGCGCGCGATAACCTTGCCAAATTCTTCCAGCACCAGCGCCGTTCCGTAGAGATCGACCTTCAAGATCGTTTCCGGGGACGCCTGGGAAGGGGAAACCCCGGCGGCATGGATGATCCCGGAAACCTCACCAATAGACGTGGCCTTCTCAACGAGTGCTTGAACCGAAGCACGTGATGACACATCGACGTTCGCCGTCGTCACGGTGAAACCGGCTTCGCTCAAAGTCTTTGCCCCCGCATCGGCATTTTCCTGGCGCAGATCGGCCAGCAAAACGTGCTTTCCGGCGCTGACCCGCCGCGCGATCGCCTGGCCGATCGATCCGGCCCCGATGACGACGATAACATTTGTCAGTGCCTGGTCTTCCATAAGGTTCTTCCGGTTTTGAATTGAAGCCGATTCACGATCCCCATAATTCGGCCAGGTCAGGATTTGAGCGAGGCCATGTCGATCACGAAGCGGTATTTCACGTCGCTCTTGAGCATGCGCTCGTAGGCGGTGTTAATCTCGTCCATGCGAATCATTTCGATGTCGCAGGTGATGTTATGCTTCCCGCAGAAATCCAGCATCTCCTGCGTCTCGGGCAGGCCGCCGATGAGCGAGCCGGAAAAGGAGCGACGGCGGAAGATCAGCGGAAAGGCCGCCACCGGGAGCGGCTTCTCGGGCGCGCCGACCAGCGTCAGATTACCGTCGCGTTTCAGCAGATTTAAGTAGGCGTTGATGTCGTGAGTAGCTGAAACGGCGTCGAGAATGAAATCGAAGCTGTTCGCCTGCGCGGCCATCTGGGCCTCGTCCTTGGAGATGACGACCTCGTGGGCGCCGAGGCGTTTGCCGTCCGCCACCTTGCCCGGCGACGTGGTGAACAGCACGACCTGGGCGCCGAAAGCCTTCGCAAACTTGACGCCCATGTGGCCCAGACCGCCGAGGCCGACGATGCCCACCTTCTGGCCGGGGCCGACCTTCCAGTGGCGCAGCGGAGAATACGTGGTGATGCCCGCACACAGCAGCGGCGCGGCGGCGGCAAGGTTGAGGTTGGCCGGCATGCGCAGCACGAAGTCTTCCGTCACCACGATGCTCTGCGCGTAACCACCAAGCGTCGGGGCATTGAGATGCTTGTCCATGCTGCCGTAGGTCATCACCATGCTGGTGCAGAATTGCTCCAGACCGGCGCGGCAGTCGGGGCAGCTGCGGCATGAGTCCACGAGACAGCCCACGCCGACGGTTTCGCCGACCTTGAACTTCTTCACGCCGGCGCCGACAGCGGTCACGCGGCCGACAATCTCGTGGCCCGGCACGGCCGGGTACTGGGTGAAATTCCATTCGTTGCGGGCGAAGTGGAGGTCGGAGTGACAGACACCGCAGAAGAGAATTTCAATCTGCACGTCGCGTTCCGTCGGCGAGCGGCGGTTGATACTGGTGGAAGCCAGCCGGGAGGTGGCGCTGGCAGCGGAATAGGCTTTCGTTTGATACATAGGTGATGACTTTCTCTTGATTCAACGTTCGAGCGAAACCTTACACCAAAGCGTAGCGGCTGTCGCCTGTGGTTTTGCTCCACCCGTTGTGGGATCGGAAATTGCGGACCAGAAGCGACGTCAAATTCAGGGCAAACAACAAATCAATGTGAAGTTTCTAGGGACGGCTTTGCATGCGGTGGCGGTTCTTCGAGCGGGGCGGCACCGGCGAGACTAGTGCCTTCGACATTGTTGGTAAAATATTGAGGACCGGTGATGCCTTCGAGCTGGACGTCGGTCAGAACCACGTTCAGGACGTTTTGCAGGACCGAGCCGCGCTGGCAGGTTCCCGTAACCCGGCTGATCTGCAATCCGGCCACCGGTTTTTCCACCGTGCCATCAACGCACATGAGGTTCTTCGCGGTAAGCTTCACATCAGAAATCCGGATGTCTTTGAACAGCGTCAGGCCGTCCGCCCCGGGAACTCCCTGCGGATCGGGGTTGAAACGGTAATTGTTGTTGATCTCCAGCAACGGTTCCGGCCCGACCACCAGGTGCTCGGCGGTGACGTCTTCCACATAGCCGGCCCGGCCCGCCCGCGATTTCAATTGCAAGGCCGCCAATCCTTGCTGGCACGTGCAATGAGAAATACGCACCCGCCGGATGCCGCCGGAAAGCTCGCTGCCCATCGCAATCGAGACGTAGCCTTTGATGAAGGTGCAGTTGGTGATCAGGATGTCTTCGCAGGGCCGGCCGACCTTGACACCCTCCTGCCCCTTGCCCGATTTGATAGCGATGTTGTCATCACCGGTGGAGAAAGTGCAACCATCTATCATCACTCGCTGGCAGGAGTCGGGATCAATTCCATCCGAGTTTGCCCCGGCGGTGTCAAAAGTCACACCGGTGATGCGTACGTCATGGCAATAAGTAGGATGCAGCGTCCACATCCGGAGGCTTTTCAAGGTGACGCCCTCGACGAGGAGGCTGCCGCATTCGACCATTTCTATGACCGCCGGTCCACGCGGATCGCGCAGCGGGCCCACCGCCGGATTGCCTTCAATGACACCTGCGCCGGTGATCGCAATATCTTCAGCGTGTTCGGCTGAAATCAGTGCCCGGTGGCAGTTGGTTTCCCCGCCCTCCCAGCGTGCCTGCACGATGGGATAATCATCCCGGTTGCTGCTGCCCAGCAACGTGGCTCCCGCCTCCAGATGGAGAGTCGTGTGAGACTTCATGACCAGGCTGCCGCTGACAAAACGTCCGGCCGGAATCAGCACTTCACCTCCGCCCTTGCTGGCAACGGTGTCCATCGACTTCTGGATGGCGGCGGTGGCAGGAGTTTTGCCATCGCCGACCGCACCGAAATCGCGGACCGAAACGCTCACCGAAGATGCGGCGGACACGTCAAATATGAGCGCGGACAAGAGTGCAAAAAACGACACGCTCATTGACCGACCGAAAGCCATTTTGGGAATCGCCATCGGGCGGGATGCTATCCTATTCACGCCTTTGCGCAAACCACGACGCCGCCGGGGATTCATCGCTTGACGGTCAAAAGGGTTTCTGCCACTGCTCTGCCCGCCCTTCATTGAATGAACATGAAAATTCGGGACATCACAAAACGGGAACCCTTGGCGGTCCAGTCCCGCGTGTCCAAACTGGCCCGCGTGGAATTTGAGCGGTACCCGTACCCTGCCTTGCTGAAGGAGCCGGCGCAGTTCTGGGATGAGGTTTTCATCGCCAACGAGGCCTATGTCCTGGGAGAGGTGACGCACCCGCGCATCCGGCGCAAACTGGCCTATGACGCGGCCACGCATCGGCTGTTCCTGGAATACATCGAGGGAGAGACGTTGGATGACCTGGTGCGGCAGGGCATCACGCTCAAGGATCGGGGACGGACGCATCGCCTCCTGCAAAGCCTGGCGGAAACGGTGACGGACATGCACGCGGGCATCTTCTGTGGGCGACCCCTCGTCCACAACGATTTGAAAAGCCGGAACGTGCTGGTGCCCGTGGCCGCTCCCGGGGAAACGCAGCTGATTGATTTTTCGCACTCGTACTTCGAGGGGAATCTGCCGCCCTTCATCACGGATAAGACACAGGATCCCACGGGCACGGCCCAATACTCGGCTCCGGAGAAATGGGAGGGGGATTTCACGAAAGGTTTCAAGGGCGATGTTTTCGCCTTTGGCGTCACCGCCTATTTTGCCTATACGGGAAGATATCCATTCGACGGCGCGATACCGCAAATCGGGCGGGCGATCCAGGAGTCGCCGGCTCCTTCGCCTCTGAAACCGGGACATAATCTGCTCCGCAACACCGCGGCCATCATCATGGATTGCCTGTCGAAGAATCCCGATCGCCGGCCATCCATGGAACAGGTTGCCCGGGTCTATGCCGATTCCGCTTCCTTGCTCAAGTGAGAAACGGCCCAGCCTTGAGGCTCATTCCTTCGGCGGCCACCCCACGCCGGCCAATTTTCCCGGGCAATTTCGCGGTCACTCGCCAGCAACTTTGAAGGCGACCGCCACTGCTCCGGTTGCACCCTTGGACCAGTTCCGAAGTTTGCCTTTGGGATTGAACAATTCCGTTGCCCGGTCTCGCCACTTTTGATCCGCCGCACAGCCGAGTGTCTTCTTAAGACTTTGGGGCGCAACTTTGACCACGCGCAGGCCGCATTTAGCCGCCGCGAGTTCGACCATCGCCTCGCCCTTGATCGCTTCCAGACACGAGCCAAACCGGCCCGACGAACATTTCAACAAGGCAATGGCTGAAGCTGCGCCCCCGCCCTTGCGATTGAAAAGGGCGGTGAGGCTTTGCAGCAGTCCGGTCAGATCGTCCCCGCAGCGGACTTGAAACGGAATCGGTCGGATGGCGATGATGACGAATTTTCCGCCCGCACCTTTCGATTCCGCCATGATCAGAGCGGACTTGGTGGCGCTGATACCGATAATCATGCGGGCAGGCCCGAAACCTTATTTCGATTGCGTATCCGTCGTGGTCGTGGTGGTAGGACCGGGCGTCGTGGTTTGTTGCGACGTCGTGGTCGTGCTGTGGGTGGTATCAGAGGCGCATCCGGAGATGAGCGCCAAGAAAACGACCGCAAAGCAGGAAAGGATGATTTTTTTCATAAGAGGTTTGTTGGTTTATTGGTTAATTAACAATCCACTATGACGCCCTCCCACACCTCCCGCCATGGGGTGTAACCCTAAGTCTAATCCAGCCCTCGGGCGGCCAGTCCGTGCCGGCGAATTCCTTGGGCAGCTGCTTCGGATCCGGTCCGGCCTGTGACCGAAAAGAACGATGCCCTTGACCCGATCGAAAAAGCCGCAATACACCTGGCCGCCGGAATTTTTTATAATTAATGTCCTGCGGTGTCTGTTCCGTTCGTCGTAATAATGAAAAACCAAAACCTAAAACGAAATATGACAACAAATAACACCAACACGGTTCGACTTCACCGGGTGCTCCGCGCGACGCCGGAACGGGTTTATCGCGCGTTTCTGGATGCGGACGCCATGGCCAAATGGCTTCCGCCCAACGGATTCACGGGCAAGGTTCATCAGCTGGACGCGAAGGCCGGCGGCGGCTACAAAATGTCGTTCACCAATTTCACGACCGGCAGCAGTCATTCATTTGGTGGAACTTATGTCGAACTCAAGCCGCACGAACGCATCCGCTACACCAATCAATTCGACAACCCGGGCCTGCCCGGCGAAATGCAAACGACGATCACGCTGAAGCCGGTCTTCTGCGGAACTGATTTGAGCATCACGCAGGAAGGAATACCCGCGGCCATTCCCGCTGAGGCCTGCTATCTGGGCTGGCAGGAATCGCTGATGTTGCTGGCCAAACTGGTCGAGGCGGAGATACCCGATCCGCCGTGAAATTCCTGATCAGCCGGAGCGCCCGGCGTCCGGGTCCCCAAAATAACCGTCGTTTAACATTGCTATAAGCTCGTCGCACACCGAAGCTTCAGCATGAGCAATAGCCTCCAACGCCATGGCATCAAGGAAATCTACAAACAACTCCGCTTGCGGATGAAGAACAGCGGCCTGGAAACCATCCAGGTCCTGGTCACCCGCCGGGCAGGAAAAATCAAAATCAATTTTGCCGGTTCGCCCGAACAGGTCATGAAGGCGGACCAGATTCTTGCAGCCTGGGCCTGACCTGGACACTCAGCTCTTCGGTGGCTACTCCACGCCGGCCAGTTCCTTGGGCAATTGCGGCCGGTCACCTGGCGCAGCTGGCCGGGCCCGACCCGCGCCCGGATGCATTTATATTTGTTTCCCCGTGGCATCGA
>Ga0265320_10000838_pt1 | contig 23191 bp, 7 predicted proteins | sample 4827metaG_FD_202087 | JGI IMG/M metagenome (GOLD analysis project Ga0265320, IMG submission 202087) | Rhizosphere microbial communities from Carex aquatilis grown in University of Washington, Seatle, WA, United States - 4-8-27 metaG | ecosystem: Host-associated > Plants > Roots > Rhizosphere >...
GGGTCACGAACAACGCGGAAGTCATCGCCATATTGATTGATGCGACCAATTATCCCGCCGGCGGTCCCACGCCCAACATGAATCACGTCAAAAATCCGCAGCAGACCATTTTCCTGAATCCCAAATATGCCGGGGACACCAACTCCCCCGGCATCGGCCCGGACGGCGTTTATCGCGACCCGTGGGGCAATCCCTATATCATCACCATGGATTTGAATTATGACGAGCAATGCCGGGACAGCAATTATTGCCAGCAGGCCGTGTCGCAATCTCCGCCGTCGCCGGCCAACCCCTATGTGCAAACCGGACTGAATGGCCTGTATAATCCCATTGGCACGGCGGTAACCCAGGCCGACAAAGACAACTTCCTGTATCACGGCAAGGTGATGGTCTGGTCGGCCGGGCCGGACCGGAAGATTGACGCCTTGCCTCCCTACGGCACAACTGACTGGGGGCCGGGGGACCAGGGCTTCAACAAGGACAACATCCTGAACTGGCAAAAATAGAAAAGGCTAGAGGCCAAATGCCAAAGTCTAAAATAGAGTTTGCGCGCCGGGCGCGGAAAAAGGTTTCAGCCTTCAGCCTCCAGCCTTCAGCCTTCGCTGGCTCCGCCTTCACCCTGCTCGAGCTGCTGGTGGTCATTGCCATTCTCGGCATTCTGGCGGGGATGACCGTGCCGGTGCTCAAGAATTTTCGCAAATCGGACGCCACGCTCAGCGCCTCGCGCCAGTTGCTCGATGGCCTGGCCCGGGCGCGGCAACTGGCGGTGAGCGAGCGCACCACCGTCTACATGGTTTTCATGCCGACGAATTTCTGGGCCAACGTCTGGGTTGACTCCGGCGGCAACTACACCGCCGCCTGGAACAGCCTGCCCCTGGACCAGCGGGCGGCGATCACCAATCTGTTGGACAAGCAGGTGACCGGCTACACGTTCGTTGCCCAGGGCGCGCTGGGCGACCAGCCGGGGCGGCATGCCTGGCATTACCTTGAGCCGTGGCAGAATCTGCCGGATGGCACGTTCATCGCCTGGATGAAACTCACCAATTCACTGCTGACCACCCAACCTTTCACCATCATCGATTCGACCGATCCAAATGATCCAGGCAAGTCCTACAGAATCTATGGCTTTGCCACCAACGCCATACCTTTCCCCACCGCCACCAACGCGCCGTTGATCTTTCCCTTTGTCGCGTTCAACTATCTGGGACAGTTGACCGTTGACGGGCAGGGGATGGCTGACCGGGATGAATTCATCCCGCTGGCGCACGGCAGCGTGCTTTATTCGGCGAACGAGGACAAAACGCTGAAATTCAGTTCGCCGGACATTGCCGAAACCCCGCCCGGCAACAGCACCAATTCCTCCTATAACATTGTCCACGTTGACCGGCTGACCGGCCGCGCCGTGCTGGAATTTCAAAAGCTGCGATGAAAACGTCTGCTCAGTCGAGAGTCGAGAGTCGAGAGTCGAGCGCCCTCCGCTTGGGTGGGAGCTTTGTCCCTCGACCTTCGACTCTCGTCCCTCGACCAGCCAGCGGCTTCACCATGGTCGAGATCGCCCTCTGCCTGGCCATCATCGGCATCGCGCTCGTCTCCATCATCGGCGTCCTCCCCATCGGCATGAACACGCAGCGGGACAATCGCGAGGAAACCCTCGTCAACCAGGACGCCACCGTTTTGCTGGAAGCCATCCGCGGCGGCGCGCGCGGCCTGGACGACCTGACCAATTACGTCTATGCCATCACGAATATATGGGCCTTGTACGATGCTAACACCAATATCATCAGCATCGGGACGAATGGTTATTCCTACCTCGGATCAAGCCTCAACGGCACCCCAATGGTGCCACCCCTGCCGCTCACCAATGGCCAGATCATCGTCGGCCTTCTGAGCACCCCGAAATATTTGAACCCGAGCGGTGGACCGATTCCCAACCTGATCCTGGGAGGTTACAGCAACCATGTGGTCGCCTATGTGCATTCCATCAGCGGCCCGGCGATTGAAAAGCCGCCGCAGACCAATGACACTGTGCGCGGCGATTCCTTCGGCTATCAGGTCTTGTGTGTCAATGCTCCGATGGTGGTGGATGTGCCGTCGGTCTGGCAGCCGATATCTTATACCAATGGTTCCCTGGTCTATTCGAACTGGATGGTTTGGCAGGCGACCATTCCCGTGAATGATCCGCAGTTCACCTCACCCGGTGATATTCCGGGTGTTTATATTCCTGGATCACCCACGTTTTGGAGCCAAAGACCGCATGATTCCGTTTTGGCCGCCAATCTGCATGAATTGCGGCTGACCTTTTTCTGGCCGCAGTTGCCCAATGGCAACGTGGGTTCGGGCCGCCAGACCTTTCGCACCCTGATCACCGGACAGATCGCGACCGACCTCCTTGCCGGCCAGTTTTTGTATTTTTACCAGTCCCAGGCCTTTGTCAACATCGGTTATACCAACGTGCCGTGAAAACAGGAATCCAAGTGTCGAGTGTCGAGTGTCGAGTGTCGAGAGACACTTGCCGCGCGTTTACGCTGGTGGAAATCCTTGTGGTGGTGGTGTTGCTGTCGTTCATCGTGCTGGCGTTGATGGCGGTGTTCAGCGGCACGCAGGCCGCGTTTCGCTCGAGCGTCACGCAGTCGGACGTGTTGGAAAGCGGCCGTTCGGTGATGGGACTGGTCAAAAGCGATTTGGAAGCAATAGCGCCGTCGTTCGGCGCCACCAATGGTGCGGTGAATTTTTCCGTCACCAACAACTTCTGGCAGTATCAATCCAACAACGACCCGCTGGTGCAAACCTTGACGGGCACCGTCGGTCCGACCTCCCAGCGCACCAATGTGCTGGAAAGTTTTTTCATCCTTACGCGCCAGAACACCACCTGGACGGGCGTCGGGTACGTCGTGGATACCGCCTCGACGAAGTACCTCAACCCGCTTTACCGTTTCAGCCTGTCCACCAACGTGATGGCTGTCAGCCCCGCGGAGCTTTACGCCAGATTCGCAACCAATGCCATTTCGCCGATTTCACCCACGAATCCCCTCATGAGCCATTTGGTGGACGGCGTGGTCCATCTGACCGTGCGCGCGTTCGACATCAATGGCCGATGGGTGACCAACGTTATCAATTTTTACAACCCCGGGCAACCCAATAACACCGTCGTCCGAAACACCTGGTTTTCGCCGCCGACGTTGGGTGAGGTCGGGTTTTACATGTTCAGCAACACGCTGCCGGCTTCGGTGGAAATTGAGCTGGGTGTGCTGGAGGATCGCCCGCTCCAGCGCGCTGAATCGTTGCCGGATGGGGCGCCTCTCTGGACCCGGTCCAACTATCTCGCGCAACAGGTCGGCAAGGTGCACCTGTTCCGCCAGCGCGTCCCGATTCGCAACGTCGACCCCTCGGCCTATCAATGAAAATGAACACCGGAGCCAGGAGCCAGAAGCCAGAAGCCAGAAGTTCGAACCCGGACTTCCGGGTGACTGCTTTGGGCCTTCAGCCTTCAGCCTTCAGCCTTCAGCCTTTCCGTCGCGGCGTTGCCTTGATCATCACGCTGATTTTGCTGTCGGTGGTGTTGTTCATGGCGATCACGTTCCTGGCCTTGAGCCGCCGGGAACGCAATGCGGTCAGCACCGTGACCGACACGGCCGGGGCGCGATACGCCGCCGATGCCGCGCTGGCCAACGCCGAGGCGCAAATCATCGCCAACGTTCTCAGCACCACCAATCCCTACAACTTCGGCCTGATCGTCTCGACGAATTACATCAATCCGCGCGGTTTTCAACCCGGCGTCTCCAGTTTTACCAACGTCAACTATGATTATCGGTCCGACAACGCGACCTACACCCTGGACGATTTTTTGCAAAACCTGACCAACCTGTTTTACAGTCCGCGGCCGCCGGTTTTCGTTACCACCAATGGCGCCGGCAGCAATGAATTCCGTTTTTACCTCGACCTCAACCGCAATGGCCGGTTCGACCCCAACAGCCTGCAGCCGGTCGTCAGTTCCGACCCGCTCAACCCGTATTTCAACACGAACGGTTTCCCCATCGCCAGCACCTTTCCTGGAAATACGGTGAGCAATGTATTCGTGGGCGACCCGGAATGGATCGGGATTCTGGAGCGGCCGGACGCGCCGTATGGGCCGAACAACAAATTCATCGCGCGTTACGCCTTCATCGCCATACCGGTCGGCAACACGCTCGATCTAAACGCCATCCACAATCAAACGCTCGACACTGTAGGCAATCGTAGCGTGGCACCCCCTGATGTTTATTTTCGCAACCAGGGTGTCGGTTCCTGGGAAATCAACCTGGCCGCGTTTCTGGCCGATCTGAACACAAATAAATGGGACAATCCTTTCTCCGGTGGTGCCTATCAGTATCGGCAGCCCAATTTTGCCAACATCGGAATGGCATTTGACGACGCCCGTGCATTTCTGGTTTATCGTTACACCACTAATTACAGCAGTTTGGCTTCGGTGGACAGTTTATTTGGGGGTCCTGCTGGCCCCGGTCATATTGCTTTCCGAAACGATAATATTGACGGGTACAGCGACGGGCGGTGGCAGACCACAGTTGATACGAATGCAGACTTCGCAGCTGACAACCCTGCCTTGCCCTGGGCCGGTGCTGTCAACACCAACCATTTCTTCACCCACCAGGAATTGTTTGACACGAACAAGACGTCGCCCTTGTTCTACACCAACCTGTGGAGTGCGGGAACTTCCAATTCCACCTACGACCGCTACACGTTCTACCGGCTGCTCGCGCAGCTCGGCACCGACACCGCGCCGGAGTCGGGCAAGATGAACCTCAATTACATGAACGTGGATACCAATGGCAACGTCATTCCCGGGATGGAAACCAATTTCCTTTCCTGGACGAATGCGCTGCAGTTTTTCACCAACGCTGCCGACCGGTTGTTGCGCGCTTACACCACCCAGTGGCGCAGCAGCGATCCCACCAACTTCGCCGCGACTTTTTATGCTGCCCCGACCTTCCTCTTTACCAACATCAACTTTGTCAACCCGGACCAATGGACCAACTATCCCGCGTTCGGCATCGGGCATATTCCGGTATGGGTGACCAACCAATTCGTTTATTCGGCCGCGGTCAACCGCCTGCTCCAGCTCGCCGCCAACCTGTACGACGCCACCGCCACCAATGTTTATCCATCGATTTTCCGCCCGGTCTTTTCCCGGGACGCCGACACATCGGGTAATGCCGGCAAGGGTATCAATCTTTTTATCACCGGTTACGTGCTGCAAATCGATCCAATCGCATCGGGAAATGAAACGAATGCGCTGGATCTGGCTTTGCCGATTGACCCATTTGATTTGTCCATTGAGTTCGGTCCGGTGATCAACCAGGTCACCAACGTTTACGGTGTGCCGTGGATCATTGGGGCCAAGAAAGGCTTCCCCAATTTCAACGAATTCGCGCTGGAAAGTTCCTTCCAGATCGCGCGCAAGTTGCAGTTCACGCGCAACACCAATACCTCGCCATTCCAGTACGCTTCCAACCAGATGTACATCATGAGCATCACCAATTTTTATGGTGCCGAGTGCTGGAATTCCTACACCAGCAGCTTCCCCCGATTTGGGACTGGCCCGGTGGGTGTTATGACGCGGGCGAGCATGGGCATCAGCCTGGCCAATGATACGAATTTTTTGCCGGTGGTCCGCAACTTCCTGGCCTCAAGCGTTGTAACATTCAGCTCGTGGCCGGGCTATAACAACAATCTGGGATTAAGTTCCTTCGTTCTTCCCTTCAGCACCAACGCGTATGTGCTTTGGCTCACCAACTCCGTCTATAATTATGGTCCCATCACCATGAATGGTTACAGTCCTCCATTTAATCCGCCTTGTTTCATTCCCACACTTATCAACCCGTCCAATTACCTGAACAGCGGCACCCCGCCCTTGCCGCATTTTATCTTGTCAGCCACCAATCGTTTGCAAGTGGCCATCATTGATTATTCCGCCGGGCTAAACCAAGGCCGGATTATTGATTATGTTCAATTGAACAACATGGACAGCCGCCGCGACCTGAACCTGGAGATTGCCGACCCGGACGATTATGGCCTGTGGAGCACCAACCTGACCAACGGCATGACCTTCGGCGTAGTCAATCAAATCAACTATTCCCGATTTGGAAGTCCGGCGTTGCCGGCGGAGGATTCGGACGAAGGTGGCGCCTGGTCCACCGCTTCCATTCCCGGTCTGCCTTTTACTACTAAATCGGCGGAGCAACAATATTTCAACAAATTCTTTGCCAAGAATCTTAGCGTACCTATCGACCTCAATGGCACGATCTACAATGCCACATACACTACCACGAATTTGCAGGCACCTTACACACCGGTGCGCACGCGGGTGCAGCGGGTGACCTGGCAGGCGGACGACCCGCTGGTCCATTATCTCGGCAGCGATTTGACCGACACCATGGGCGACACCAACACCCAACACATTCTCAAATGGCCGGATAACATCGGTCTTTTGAACACCCGATATATGCCGTGGGGTGGTTATCCAGGCGTTCCGGGCAATCTGAATACCCCGGATTTCAATGCCACGACTGCGTATGACCTGAGAGTCAAGGACCCGTTGGTGGGGAAATCGGACGATTGGGATTTCCCGACAAACAAACTCCCGGGCGTAGGCTGGATCGGTCGCATCCATCGTGGCACACCCTGGCAGACCATTTATCTAAAGGCGCAGAACATTCTGGGTGATGCGCCAATCATCAATGGTATCACCAATCATCCTGGGACCAACACCTGGGTAACCTTGACGGGAGATCAAAATCATTTGGATGCCGCCAATATGGCGCCGATACGGGACCGGTTGTTGTTCGACCTGTTCACCACCGCGCTCAACGACAATGCGACGCGCGGTACGCTCTCGGTCAATGTCGGGCCGACCAACGCCAATCTGGCCGCCTGGTCGGCCCTGTTGAGCGGCATGGTTGTGCTCACCAACACCGCTCCAAACGATCTGGTCACACCTACCAACACCTGGCTTACCATTGAACCCGCCGGCAATTACTACAATCCGGGCCTGGCGCTGACCCGACAGCCGGCCCTGGTGCAAATCGTGCAGGCCATCAACCAAAAGCGCGCCACCTTTACCAATGCCGATGGCCTGGCCGGGACGTTTGAGCACGCGGGCGACATTCTCAGCGTTGCCCAGTTGACGGACCAATCGCCGTTCCTGAATTGGAACAACGTTGCCCAACAACAATCCGGCATCAGCGAGGAGATGTATGAATGGCTGCCGCAGCAGGCCATGTCGCTGCTGCGCTGCTCCAGCTCGCCGCGCTACGTGATTTACTGCTACGGCCAGACCCTCAAGCCCGCGCCCAACGGTGTTTACAACGGCCTCGGCAACCGCGCGTACGCCGGCATGGTTACGAATTATCAGGTGGTGTCGGAAATTGCCACCCGCGTCGTCGTGCGCTTTGGCAGCATGGTGACCAACGTGGTGGTCGGCACCAACAATTTGGTGGTCGGCACCAACTGGTTTACGGTTCCGGTGGTGACGAACAACAATGCCGTCATCGAAAATTTTAATCCTTTGCCGCCGGACTAAGCGAAGGCTGAAGGCTGAAGTTTGAAGGCGAAGATGGAAATGAAAACGAAGATTGAGAATGGAGAATTGCGGATGGCTGAAACAGCGGTCTGTGATCGGCACGTCACTGTCTCGCATTGCGGAATGCACGACATGTCGGCGCACTCCCGAAGATTTCCCGTCCTCGATCTTCGCTTTTGTGGCCGTAGTGTGAGATGATAATCAACTGACTCAAAGTTATGCGTAGGCGTTTGTGGATTTGTTTGGCGGCCTGCCTGCTGTGCCTGGCGGGCGCGTGGTGGCTCTGGTACCAGGCGGTCAACCCGCGGACGAAATCGCCCGCGCTTCCCCCGGTGGCCACGGCGCCCGCGCCGGCGGCATCCGCCGTGGCCAAGCCCTCAAAGATTTTGACCCCGGTTTACACCCGGGCTGCCAAACCCGGCCCGGTTTCGGCCGGGACCAACGAGTTTGCCTTCCGGCTCAGCAACACGGCCCGTCCGCTCGACCAGTTGATGGGCGACCGTCATGCAGTTTTGTTGGCGAATGCCTTCATTGACACCGGCAGCCCGCTGTCTTTTTCCATCCCGTCCCATCTGCAGTCCCAGGGCGACCCGGGCGCTTACATCGTCCAGGCGCGCGGGCCGGTTGACGCCGCGTTCCGCGCGATGCTCGCCGCGGCCGGGGCGCAAGTCGTCGCTTATATTCCCAATGATGCCTACCTGGTGCGCATTGATCAGGGAGGTGCGGAGGGATTGGCGGCCAATGGTTTGGTGCAGGCGGTCGTATCGTACGAGCCCTATTATAAAATCCAGTTGCCTCTGCTCGGGCTGGCGCTGCAGCAGAAACCCCTGCCGGAAATGCCGGTGCTGACGCTGGGGTTATTTCCTGACGCCGCCGACCAGACGATCAAGCAGATTGAACGGATCACGCCCATCCTGGCGCGCGACACTTCGCCGTTCGGACCGATTGTGCGGGTGGTTCCGCCCAAGAATTGGACGGCGCTGGCCACCTTGCCCGGCGTGCAAATCCTCGAACCATCCCGCCAGCGCGCCCGGGCCAACGACATCAGCCGTGTGACCACCGGCGTGGCAACCGATACGGTGGTATCCTCGAATTACCTGAACCTGAGCGGGTCGAATGTGCTGGTGAATGTCAACGATACGGGCATTGACGCGAACCATCCCGATTTCGGTACAGGCGGTTCCCCCCCGAGCCGCGTGATTGGTGACACCGCGCTGGCCCTGGTGGACACCAACGGCCACGGCACGCATGTGGCCGGGATCATTGCAGGCAATGGTTTTGAATCAATAACGGTGACCAACGCATCCGGATCGATATTAACTAACAACGGTCTTGGCACGGCTGGCCAATTTCGTGGTAAAGCGCCGTTGGCGAAGCTCTATTCCGTGGCGGCGATCAACAGCAGCTTCAACTTCCTGAATTTCAGCGACCAATATTTGCAGCAAGCCCCGGCGCAAACCAACGCGCTCATTTCCAACAACAGTTGGAATTACGGTGCCGACAACGCCTACGACCTGGCGGCCGCCAGTTATGATGCGGCGGTGCGCGATGCCCTGCCGCAGAAGCGAGGGTCGCAACCGGTGTTGTTCGTGTTTTCGGCGGGTAATAACGGCAATGGCGACGACAGCGGCGGCAGCGGCGACCCGAACACGATCCAGTCACCGGCCACGGCCAAAAACGTGATGACCGTCGGCGCGTTGGAGCAATCGCGCAACATTGCCAACCAGGTTACCAACGCCGATGGCTCGGTGGGCACGCCCTGGGCGACGAAGACCGATACCAGTTTTCAAGTCTCGGATTATTCCAGCCGGGGCAACGTCGGCATCGGCACCGAAGGCACGTTCGGACGTTTCAAGCCGGATGTGGTTGCGCCGGGGAACTTCGTCATCTCCACCCGCTCGAGTGAATGGGACACCAACGGCTATTACCATCCGACCAATGATCATGTCACGGCCTTCGCGGACGTCGTGCTTCCCGGTTCCTTTACCGATCCGCCCCTGCAGTTCTTCGTCTATAAAAATGCGGTGCAGGTGACGATCCAGGCCTTCGCCATCGGGACCTCGACGAATATCCCGCTGGCGATTTACGTCTGGCCGGGAACGGACCCGAACACCACGCCGCCGATTCTGGCGGGGACAAATATTGTCGTTCTGCCGCCGGTCCCGAACAACGTGAACTGGCAGTGTGCGATCACCAACGATTCGGCCGACGCGCTCCTTTACGAATTCGTCGTCAATGTGCAGACGACCAATGACCTCGGGAATTATTTTGAGGTATTGCAGCACATGAACGACACCCTGGGACCACCGGGAAACTGGTATCGTTATGAATCCGGCACCAGCATGGCGGCTGCGGAAGTATCCGGTGTGCTCGCGTTGATGCAGGATTACTTCACCAACACCCTGCAGTTGACGCCCAGCCCGGCGCTGCTCAAAGCCATGGCCATCAACGGCGCGCGGGTAACGAGTTCTTCTTACGACCTCCAGGTGCAAAACGCGATCAATTATGAAGGCTGGGGCTTGATCAACCTGCCCGACTCCTTGCCGTCGGGAGTGACGACGAACTTGGCCGCTGCCGGCGAGTCCATGCTGATCCTCGACCAAAGCCCGGACACCGCCCTGGCGACCGGGAACCAACACACATATAAGGTGTCCGTCACCAACGCGGCCGCCCTGAGCCTGCCCCTGCGCATCACGCTGGCATGGACAGACCCGCCGGGCGATCCGGCCGCCGCCATCAAGCTGGTGAACGATCTCAACCTGGTCGTCACCAACATGAACAACACCAATATCTATTATGGCAACAATATCCAGGCTTCCAGCGCCTTCAATTCCGCCGTCAATGCCTCAAACGCCCCGGTTTACGATTCCATCAACAACGTTGAGAACGTGTATTTGCAGACGAGCGCCGGCACCAATTATTTTGTCACGGTCCAGGGTTATCGCGTGAACGTCAACGCCGTCACGGCGCATACCAATGACGTGGTGCAGGATTATGCCTTGGTCATCTCCTGCGGCGACGGCACAGTGACGAATGCCTTCACGGTTACGGACATCGGGGGACTTACCAATTCCACCGGCTCCCAGCAGATCACGTATATCCTTAGCACCAATTCGCCGTTGTTAAACCAGTTGGTCGGTGCCAGCCCGCAGTTGCCGGGTACGAACACCCTGCCGCTCGGGACGAATACCATCTGGGGAACCAATGGCGTCCTCACGCTGGGCAGGACCAACCAGTGGCATTTTTACGTGATCACCAACACCGGCGCGGGTCCTGATTTCACCAACGCTGCGTTTGTCACCTTCCTGGCGCCGACCCTCTCCATTCCCCGCATGGGTGTTTTTGCGGGCACGCAAAATGCCACCCGGCCGGAGGCGGACATTGACCTCTATGTCGCCGGCCCGAATGATCCCAATGCCTCGGGCCTAACGAATCTTAATCCGCTGGTGATTTCCAACTGCCTGGTCGGTGCCAATGGCGATGCTTCTTCACTGGGCCGTGGCGGCACGGAATTCGTCACTTACACCAATTCCGTATCCATAACCGCAAACCCCGGTAATCCCAGCATTTATTACGTGGGCGTGTATTCGGAGGACCAGGAGGCATCGGAATACGGCTTCATACCCATCTTTACTGACATCCCGTTCAGCCAGCCCGGGCCGCATGGCAGCCAGATTGTGAATGGCCTGCCGTTGCCGATCAATGTTCCCGATGGCAGCACGGCGCATCCGGGAGTGTCCTACGTTTTCGCCCTGGCGCTCTTTCCCATGCAAGTCTCGCGCGTTGTGGTCACCAATGCTCTGTTCGCCCAGAATTTTGGCGACCTGCTCGGCACGCTCACCCACAGCCAGTCGTCCGGCTTGGCCAGCGGGGTGATTTTGAACAACCACAATTCTCCCAGCGCGGCGGGGACGAACCTGGTCGTTTATGACGACAGCGGACAGAATAACATTTTATTTTCTCAACCGACGGCCGGGCCGGGCAGCCTGAACGGTTTTGTCGACCAGCAGGGCAATGGCCCGTGGATTTTGAGCGAGGTGGACGATTCGCCGGGACAGGTCGGCGGCGTGAACGGTCTCACCCTGCTGGTTGAGCCAAACCGTGACCTGACCGGAGGAGTCGGCGGCACGCTCGGACCGCTGGGTTCCTTCTTCGGGTTCATCGACGTGCCGCCCGGTGCGACCAACTTGTCGCTCTTTGCCACGAACCTCACCGCGACCGGGCTGGTGGACATGTTCGTCAAATTGGGTTCCATCCCGACCTTGACCGATACCAATGAATTCGGGCCGGTGGGGCTTACCAATGGCGCACCGCCTGGCAATTCCCTTTCCATCGGTCCGCCGATCACGCCGGGCCGTTACTGGGTCGCCCTGATCAACGAAAGCGTGGTGCCGCAGGACTTTTTCATCATCGCCACCCTGGGTATCGGGACCGCGCCGCAGGCGACGTTCACCTCCGCCGGGCCGGTGCCGCTGCTCGACGACGCGGTGACGACGCAGGACCAGTTTGTGCCCGTGAGCGGCGTCATCTCGACCATGGAAGTGGGGCTGCGGGTGGACCATCCGCGCGTGTCCGACCTGGTGTTCCACCTGGTCAGTCCGCAAGGCACGCGGGTGTTGCTGGTGGAAAATCGCGGCGGCGCTGACACCCACGGCATGGGCGCGACCCTGGCCTTTACCAACATCATCCCGGTCTCGGCCTCCGGCGGCGACACGCCGGACACCAACATCGTCCATGTGGCCGTGCCCACCGGCGTCCTGACGATCACCTATGATTTCTTCACCGTTCCCGACCAGATGGTGGTCTATGACCAGAACGGGGTTCAACTATTCAATTCCGGTATCATCAACGGCAGCGGGGTGTTCAACATCGGCTACACCAATACCTCCTCGCTCACCATCGTCATGAATCCCAACGGCGGCATTGCCGGCACCGGCTGGGAATACACGGTCCAGGCCCTGCAGGGCCGCTTTACCTACCTGGTGCTGACCGAAGACACGAACAGGACGACCACGCCTATCAAGTTCGCGCCCACGCCGTTTGCGCCGGCGATACCGGTGGTCACCAATGCGCCCACCTGGCACAGTTCCTTTGAAGGGACCGAGGGAAACATCACGCCCGTAACCGGGACGGTTTTCCCTGAAGGATGGCAGGTCTTCACCGGAGATGTGGATGTACTGACCAACGGCACGTTTGGTGCCGCTGCCGATGAAGGAAATTACTTCGTTGATCTGAATGGCAACAACCAGGGAACCATCACCACGAATGTTCCCACCGTGCCGGGACAAAGCTATGTGCTCAGTTTTGCCTATGCGCAGAACCCTAACAGCCTAACCAATGTTACTCCCGGGGTCGCGGCCCAACTTCGGGTTGACGGCATTACCTTGGTTAGCCTCTCAGTGACGAACACCAATTCGTGGGCGAAACTCGGCTGGGCAACCACCTCGGTCGTCTTTACCGCCGCCTCTTCTTCCACGCTGGTCCGGTTCAGGTCGCAAACGGCAGGTCCGTTTGGCTTGCTCCTGGACTGCATCGACATATCGGCCGGCCAGAATGACGGCTTTGAAAACGCGTACGTCGGGGACTATGCGCAAGGAGTCAATCCGGGCTTTGGCAGTTGGACGGTGATCACCAACCAGGTGACCGTAATCAGCAATTCGGTGCTGGCCAAGACGGGCACCAACCTGCTGGCGCTGGCCGACGGCCAGATTTCCCGGATCCTGCCCACCATTCCCGGCCAGCCTTACACCGTGTCGTTTGCGTACCGCGGACCGGGACTTGCCGCCTTTTGGCGGGCGGAAAGCAACACGCTTGACAGTGTGAACGGGAACAATGCCACCGCATCTCCCGGCATCACTTACCCCGCAGGCCAGGTAGGCCGGGGTTTTAATTTTGACGGCAGCACCAGTCTGATCACCGTGCCGGCGAGCCCCAGTCTGGCCGTTTCAAGTGTGACCCTGGAAGCCTGGATTTTCCCAACGGATGGAGGCACCATCCGCCCGATTTTTGATTACGGCGGCGCGGGACAGGAAGCGGCTATCAGCCTGTGGCTCAATACGGAAACTGGATTGGCGTTGAATCCGGGAGGGCTCCATGGGCTGATTCGCGGTCCAACCATAACCAGCCCTGCGCTTGAGGTCGATACGGTCAACAGACCGGTCTTGACGAACCAATGGAATCATGTGGCGTTCACCGCCGACCTGAGAACACTCACTGGCATCCTGTATTTCAACGGAGTCCCGGTGAGAACGAATACGGCGCCGAGTCCTGTATTCCCACCATCTTTCGAGTCCGTGAATCTGGGTTATCGGGATTCCGGCAGCATCGAAGCCCTTGCCGGCGTGCACTACCAGGGCATCATGGATGAGGCAAGCATTTACGCCCGGCCTTTGTCGGCCTCCGAAATCCTGGCCATTTACAATCAAGGCACCAATGGCATAGCCAAATTCAGTACCAATGCGCCATCCGTCGCCGACGGCCTGGCGGAGGCGCAGGTGACATTGAATGGCACCGCGCAACCCATCTTCTTTGCGAACAACACCAACTGGCAGACCGCCACCTACAGCTTCATTGCCACGACCAACAACACGCCGCTGCAAATCACCGGGCTCGAGCCGGGCATGCTGCTGGACGACGTTGCCGTGGTCCAGGCCAACACGAATAATTTCAACCTGTACTTCCTGCCCGAACAATCGCTCGACACCCTGTCCGGCGAGAACGCGCTGGGCAGCTGGCAGCTCGAAGTGCTGGATAACCGCGTCGGCGCCACCAATAATCCCGAACCTTCACTGCTGAGCTGGCAGATGCACTTCATTTTCACCGAGCCGGTGGCCACCCTCGCTGTGCTCACCAACGGCGTACCGCAGACCAACAACGTTCCGCCCGGTGGCATCGTGCAGTACATGGTCCTCGTCCCGACCAATGCCGACATCTCCACGAACATCCTGTTTAACACCACCGGCCCGTTGAACCTGATTTTTGACCAGACCGTCCCGCCCACCGGCTTTAACCCGCCGGATTTTCAGATCCTGACCAGTTTTCCGCCCAGCACGTATCCGCCCGGCAGCTGGGCAACGAACAATCTCTTCACCTTCCCGACCAATTTCGTTGCCGGCGGGACTTATTTCCTCGGCGTGCAAAACCCGGCTCTGGCGGGCTCTCCGGACGTCAACTTCAGCATTGTGGTGAACTTCCATCTGGTGCCGCCGCCCCTGGTCCTGCCGCAATTGCCTGAGCTCATCGCCTATGCGGACCAGTTGTTTGTCGTCACCAATCGCGCCACGAACGGAACGCCGCCGTATACTTACGGGCTGACGACCACGGTGCCCGGGCTCAATGTCCCGATCATCGATCCCGCCACCGGCGGCATCACCTGGACGCCGGATACCAACCAGGCCCCGTCCGTCTATACCTTCACCAACGTCGTGACCGACAGCGGTACGCCGGCGCAGTTTGCGACCAACATTTTCCATCTCCTGGTCGTCCTCACCAACGGGCTACCGGCCTTCCCCGGCGCGGAAGGCGCGGGCGGCTTCGCCATCGGCGGCCGCGGCGGCGATGTCTATCACGTCATCAACGTGAACGATTCCGGTCCGGGCAGCCTGCGTTACGGCATCCAGACAACCTTTGGCAGCCGCACCATTGTTTTCGACGTTTCCGGCGCCATCAACCTGTTTTCGAACCTCAAGCTCAACAAACCCTATTTCACCATCGCCGGCCAGACGGCGCCGGGTGACGGTATCGCCCTTCAGGGTCTGTTGACCTCGGTCGAGGACACCCATGACGAGCACGTGCGCTTCTTCCGCTGCCGTCCGGGCGACATCTATGCCCCGTTCTTCCAGGACGACTCGTTCCATTTCCGCGGGGTCACCAACTCCATCGCCGATCACGTGTCCGCGTCGTGGAGCATCGACGAGGTGCTGTCCACTACGCTTTCGACCAACGTCACGGTGCAATGGTCCATGATCGCCGAACCGCTCAACCATTCCGCCCATTTGATGGACAACGGCAGCCCCGGCTTCCAGGCGCACGGCTATGGTTCGCTGATCCGTTACGGCTCCGGCGAGGTCAGCTACCATCACAACCTCTACGCGGACAATTACAGCCGCAACCCGCGTCCGGGCGACAGCATCCAGTTGGATTTCATCAACAACGTGGTGTTCAACTGGGGCATCTTTGCCGGTTACAACGAAGACGATTCAAAGGATAATCCGGGCGGCTATACCAACCTGCTCAACTACAGCGGCAATTTTCTGATCGTCGGCAGCAACACCACGGCCAATCCCAACATTGCCTTCCAGGCCAACGTTCCCGATCCCCTGTTTACGCAGATTTTCCAGGCCACCAACTTCATTGACACGAACTTCCTGAGTGTTGTGCTCAATGGCACCAACACCGGCGCGGCCATGTTCAGCGGCAATTTTACCACGCTCCTGGCTCCGCCGATTTCCATGACCAACGGAATCCCGGTCAGCACGAACGCGCCTGCGCTGGCCTACGAGCAGGTGCTGGATTTCGCCGGCGCGTCGGTGGCCGGTTCGTCGTCGTCGGGCATTTTCCTGCTCCGCGACCCCGTGGACACCAACATCGTCGCCGGCGTCCGCAACAAGACCGGCCAGATCATCGATTTCATCAGCTCGAACAATTTTGCGGGAGTGTACCTCAACACCAATTTCGGGGTGACCTGGTCCGGTTATGACGGCGCCGCCACGTACTGGGCTTCCCAGGGGCTGACCAATTTTGTCGGCGCCAACCCCTGGCCGCAGCTCAATCCCGCCCCGCAGCCGCTCGACAGCGACGGCGACGGCATCCCCGACTACTGGGAAATCACCCTGACGGCGATCGGCGAGACCAACTCGAACCCGCTCGTTCCGAGCAACAACCACAACAACCCTGACGGCTACACCGATCTGGAACATTACATCAACTGGCTGGCCAGTCCGCATGCCTTGACCGTCTCGAACGTCCAGGTGGCCGTGGACCTGCACGCGATCGCCGGCCGGACCGGCAACCTGGTCTTCAGCGTGGGCAACCCCACCAACGGCCTGGTGACCCTCACCAATTCCATCGCCACCTTCGCGCCCTCGAACACATTTTTCGGGTTCGGCTCCTTCGATTTCACCGTCACCAACCTGGCCACCACCAACGGCTTCGGCCCGGTGCGGGTCAGTGTCATGGTCAGCGTGACGAACATCCTTACCAGCTCGACGTTGCTCACCAACGGCGTGCCGCAGACCAACTCGATGACCACCAACGGCATCACCTATTTCCTGATCAACGTGCCGCCCAATGCGCAAATCGCCACGAACATCCTGCTCTTTGCCGATGCGCCGGTGAACCTGCTGTTCAGTCAGGCCGGCTTCCCCACCGGGACCAACCTCGGCGACTTTTTCCTGCTGCAGGGATCGCTCGGCGGCCAGACGCTTTTGACCAGTAATTCCATACCGACCAACATCGTCGCCGGCGGGTCGTATTATCTCGGCGTGCAAAACACCAACGGCGTGCCGGTCAATTTTGCGGTGGAGGTGGATTTCTTCCCGCCGCCGCCGGTGCCGGTGGCGCCCGTGGTCATCACCTCCGTCACGCATACCAATCTCGGCACGACCAACGGTTTCCTGATCCAATGGTTCGCGCCCACCAATGATTTGTTCCGGATCCAGTGGGCGACCAACCTCACGCCGACGGTGAAGTGGAACCTGTTCACCAACCTCATCCGTTATACCGGGCCGTTGACCGCGACGAACGGGCTGTTCAGCTTCTTTGACGACGGCACGCAAACGGGCGGACTCGGGTTGCAGCGTTTTTACCGGCTGCTGCTGGTGCAGTCCGCCAATCTCCTGTCGCTGCCTGTCCAGACCAACCAGAACGTCAGTCCGACGTCGACGCTGGTGGTGACCAATACCGCGACCGATTCGGACACCAATGCCACGCTCAATTATACGTTGACTGGCCCGGCCGGCGCCGTCATCGATACCAACGGCATCATCACCTGGACGCCGTCGGTGAGCGACGCCAACACCGTCAACCTTTTCACGACCATCGTTGCCGACAACGGGGTGCCGCCGGCCCATGCGACCAACAGTTTCATCGTTTCCGTGGGTGCCCCGTCGCCGAAGATTTCCGGCTTCACGCTCGCGACCAACGGCTTCTTCCAGATCCAATGGTCGGCGCCGACCAATTACCAGTTCCAGGTGGAATGGACGACCAATCTCGCGTCACCGGCGGCGTGGAATTACATTCCGACCAACCCGCCCTGGATCACCACCACCAATGTTATGTTTACGTTCGTGGACACCAACGCCCCGACGCACGCGAAGTTCTACCGCCTCATCCAGAAATTCCCGTGATGCGGAAGGGCGGGCCGGTATGGAAAGGCGATTGGGTTGCGAAATTAGAGGAACGATGAAGATCCCGGCGATTCCGGTCTTGACGATGTTGTCCAAGCGGCAGGAAGAAATCCTGAAAGCCGCCTGCGTGGGTCTTTCGGACAAACAGATTGCCGATCAGTTGGGAGTTTCTCCCCGGACGCTGGAAGGACATTGGCGGGCCATCCACCGCAAGCTCGGTTCGGTCAACCGCTGCCAGGCCGGTTTCATCTTCGCCGCCCTGCGGGAAAACCCGCAGGGGAAAGTCCCCGCGTAATTTCGCCCTCTGGCACGCCGGCCTCAAAATGCTAGGCTGCTACTGTCACAGCTGCCGGCGAAATCAAGAAATTGAAAGGGACGAAATGAAAACCATAAAGCCATTGGTGTGGGTCTCCGCAGCCGCGTGCGCTGCGTGCTTCTCGCTAAATCCCGCGTCCGCTCAATCCTGGACCCGGCAGACAAACGCTCCCGCCCTGGCCTGGACGTCGGTCGCCTCTTCGGTTGATGGAGCCAAATTGGCGGCGACGGCCTGGAGCGGCCAGATCTATACCTCGACAAATTCGGGCGTCACCTGGATGCCGGCTGTCGGCCTACCCAATAATATGTGGCGAGTTGTGGCCTCTTCGGCCGATGGTTCCCGCCTGCTGTCGGTTTCTTATCCCAACTCAATGTTTGCAAACTACAGGTCCACCGATTCCGGGACTACCTGGACTGCCATCAGCAACGCACCGACCTATCCCAGCGAGCCCTGGACTGCCATCGCTTGTTCGGCCGACGGCACAAAATTGTCCGGTGCATCGGAATTTGCGGGCTTGATTTATACCTCAACGAATTCCGGGGCAGCCTGGATGACAAATACTGTGCCGGTGGCCGAGTGGACTTCCATTGCTTGCTCTGCGGACGGAAGCAAACTGGTTGCGGCGCAGGGCCCGTCCGGCGGCGGCATTTATATTTCGACCAATTCCGGGACAACCTGGATGCCGGCAAATGCGCCAAATCATTGGTGGAGTTCAGTGGCCGCTTCCGCCGATGGCACGAAGCTGGTAGCGGCCGTCGCCGGCGGAGGCGTCTATACATCAATCGATTCGGGGGCCAGTTGGATCGCCCGGGCCGTTCCGGGCATGAATTGGACTTCGGTGGCGTCCTCGGCCGATGGAACAAAACTTGTCGCGGCGGGCAACGGCAGCATCTATACCTCGGCCGATTCAGGCATCAGTTGGAACCTGAATGTCGTTCCGGGTAACAGTTGGACCTCCGTCGCGAGTTCGGCGGATGGAAACAAATTGGTCGCGGTGGCGGCCGGCGGCATCTGGACTGCGACTGTCCCGATCAATTCGCAACTCACATTTACGACCAATAATGGCTCAATTACGATCACGGGTTATTCCGGCCCGCGCGGACTGGTCACCATTCCGAGCCTGACCAATGGGCTGCCCGTCACCAGCATTGCGGCCGGAGCCTTTCAAAATAACTTCAACGTGGCGGGCGTTGTCATTCCCAACACCGTTACGAACATCGGTGACTTTGCGTTCCAGGGTTGCTACAATCTGACCATTGTCACGGTTCCAGCCTCGGTCACTGCCATCGGCCTCTGGACGTTTGACAACTGCCGCAGCCTGACAGCCATCAATGTGGATCCGGCCAGTTCATTTTACAGCAGTATCAACGGGGTTTTGTTCAATCAAGACCAGACCCGGCTGATTCAATTTCCCGCCGGCCTGGGCGGCAGTTATACGGTTCCCGACAGCGTCACCCATATCGGAATCGAAGCGTTCGAAGCCTGCACTCATCTGAGCAGCGTCAACATTTCCAGCAACGTCACCGATATCGGAGCCGAAGTGTTTCAATACTGCATCAGCCTGACGGCGATCACGGTGGATGCAAACAATCCCGCTTTCAGCAGCGTGAATGGTGTTTTGTTCGACAAGAATAAAACCACGCTCGTGACCTTTCCGGCCGGCCTGGGTGGAAGTTACACGATCCCCGACGGGGTCACCAATATCCTGGATTATGCGTTTTCTTTCTGTAACCACCTGACCAATGTCACGGTTCCCGGCAGCGTCACCAGCATGGAATGGGACGCCTTCCTTTCCTGCGGCGCGCTGGCGCAAGTCTATTTCCTGGGGAATGCCCCTGACACCGGCGGCTCCGATCCGTTTACCGGGGCCAATCCCACGGTGTATTATTTGCCGGGCACGTCCGGCTGGGATGTGTTCTTGGCCGATACGGGTGCAACGCAAGTGCTGTGGCTTCCGCAAGTTCAGACCAGCGATGCCGCCTTTGGAGTGCAAACAAACCAATTCGGGTTCAATTTCAACTGGGCCAGCGGCAGGATCGTCGTGGTGGAAGCCGCTACGAATCTGGCCAATCCTGCCTGGTTGCCAGTGGGAACCAATACTCTTACCGACGATGCGTCCTATTTCAGCGATCCGCAGTGGACGAATTATCCCGCCCGTTTCTATCGCCTCCGCTCGCCGTGATACAGAGAACCCGTTGTCGTCAAGGCTGTAGATTTTGGTAGGGCGCGCTCGCCCTGGAGCGCCGCTGAAACTGAAAGCGCCCGGACGGTTCGTTGGGCGACGAGCCCTGCCGCCCCCACATCCCTCTTTGCTTTCGTCGCAATCTGGCATATGCTTGCCGGTTGATTGGAATGAAAAATTCGCAGCCATGAGCAAGGAATTCATCCGGATTGGCGGGGCCCGTGAGCATAATCTGAAAAACCTCACGCTGAACATCCCGCGCGACAAGCTGGTCGTCATCACCGGCCTGAGCGGGAGCGGCAAATCGTCGCTCGCGTTCGACACCATCTACGCCGAGGGCCAGCGCAAATACGTCGAAAGCCTCTCCGCCTACGCCCGCCAGTTCCTTGACCAGATGCAGAAACCGGAGGTGGACTTCATCGAGGGCCTCTCGCCCGCCATCGCCATCGAACAGCGCAGCTCCGGCTCCAGCCCGCGCTCCATCATCGCCACCACCACCGAAATTTACGATTACCTCCGCCTGCTCTACGCCCACATCGGCAAGCCCCATTGCCCGGATACCGGCGTCCCCATCGTCTCCCAGACCACCAGCGATATCGTGGATAAAATCCTCGCGCTGCCGCCCAAGACCCGCGTCATGCTGCTCGCGCCCGTCATCCGCCGCCAGAAAGGCGAGTTCCGCGACGTCATCGAACGCCTCGGGCGCGAGGGCTTCGTCCGCGCCCGCGTGGACGGCCAGCTGGTGGAACTCGGCGAGACGGCCGAGCGCATCAAGCTCGACAAAAAGAAATTTCACACCATCGAGGCGGTGGTGGACCGGCTGGTGATGGACGGCAAGAATCGCGTGCGGCTGGGGGATTCGGTTGAAACTGCGTTGCGCTGGGGCGAAGGCGTGATGTTCACGCTGCACCAGGCGCCGGAAGGCAGGGCGGGCTCTCCGCAGCCCGCCGCCGCCAAAACAAATGTCGGCGCGCGCGGAGTGACACGCCCTACCAACGACGAATGGATTGAAACCCTGCATTCGAACAAGATGTGCAGCCCGGCCACGGGCAAGAGTTATGATCCGCCCACGCCGAAACATTTTTCTTTCAACGCGCCCAATGGCGCCTGCCCCGTCTGCCACGGCCTCGGCCAGAAAATGATTTTCGACGAGGCCCTGGTGGTGCCCGACCCGGAAAAATCGTTGGAAGACGGCGCCGTCCAGCCCTGGCGCCGGGCGGGCAAGCGGATGAACATTTATTACAAGGCCATGCTGCGGTCGATCGCGGCGCACTTCAACGTCAGCCTGGAAACCCCCTGGAAAAGCCTGCCGGACGATTTCAAAAAGGTTTTGCTGCACGGTTCGGGCGAAACCGCGGTGGATTTCAACTTCTGGCGCGCGGGCAAAATGAGCACCATCAGCCGCCCGTTCGAGGGCGTGCTGCCCAATCTGGAACGGATGTTCATCGACAGTGAAAGCGAGTTCGTCCGCAACCGCATCAAACCTTACATGAGCCCGCAGTTTTGCGACGTCTGCAAGGGCAAACGCCTGAAACCGGAAATTTTGGCGGTGACCCTCGGCAATGACGCGGGTTCCCAGTTTCAAGTTTCAGGTGTTCATCCGGAAAAACTGAAAACTGAAAACCGAAAACTGAAAACTCCTAAAGTCCCCGGCCTGTCCATCATGGACGTCTGTGCGCTGTCGGTCGAAAAGGCCGATGAGTTTTTCGCCGGGCTCAAACTCACCGAATTCGAGGAGAAAATCGCGCACGAGGTCATCAAGGAAATCCGCGCCCGCCTCGGCTTCCTGAAAAACGTGGGTCTCGGCTACCTTACCCTCAACCGCGAGAGCAGCACCTTGAGCGGCGGCGAGGCGCAGCGCATCCGGCTGGCCACCCAGATCGGCGCGGGGCTCGTCGGCGTGCTTTACATCCTGGATGAGCCGAGTATCGGCCTCCACCAGCGCGACAACGACCGTCTGCTGGCCACGCTCAAGGGCCTGCGCGACCTCGGCAACACCGTGCTCGTGGTCGAGCACGACGCGGACACGATCCGCAGCGCGGATTACATCGTCGACCTGGGCCCGGGCGCGGGGGTTCACGGGGGCGAACTGGTGGCGGCGGGCCCGTTGCCGGAACTTTTGCAAAGCCGGCATTCCCTCACGGCGCAGTACCTGCGCGGTGAACTGGCGATCCCCATCCCGAAAAAGCGGCTGGTGCCGGCGAAAGACCACAACTGGCTTGAGGTGCTCGGGGCGCAGGAAAACAACCTGCGCAACATCGACGTGCGGATTCCGCTGGGCACGTTCACCTGTGTCACCGGCGTGAGCGGTTCCGGCAAGAGCACGCTGGTGGACGATATTTTGCGCCGCGCTCTCTTCCGCAACTTTTACGGCTCCAAGGAAATACCCGGGGCCCACCGCGCGTTGAAAGGCTTTGAGGTGATCGACAAAGTCATCGTGATTGACCAGGCGCCGATCGGGCGCACGCCGCGTTCGAACCCGGCCACCTACACCGGCATGTTCAATCACATCCGCGATCTGTTCGCCCGGCTGCCGACGGCGAAAATCCGGGGCTACGCGCCCGGACGGTTCAGCTTCAACGTCAAGGGCGGCCGCTGTGAAAAATGCGAGGGCGATGGCCTGCTGAAGATTGAAATGAATTTCCTGCCGCCGGTTTACGTCACCTGCGAGGTCTGCGCCGGCCGGCGATACAACCGCGAGACGCTGGAAATCACCTACAAGGGCAAGAATATCGCCGAGGTGCTGGCCATGACCGTGGACGAGGCGGTGA
>Ga0265320_10000839_pt1 | contig 23179 bp, 20 predicted proteins | sample 4827metaG_FD_202087 | JGI IMG/M metagenome (GOLD analysis project Ga0265320, IMG submission 202087) | Rhizosphere microbial communities from Carex aquatilis grown in University of Washington, Seatle, WA, United States - 4-8-27 metaG | ecosystem: Host-associated > Plants > Roots > Rhizosphere >...
GGCCTTCCAGGTCACGTGCAACCCGTGGGACCTCACGCGGGTGCCCGGCGGTTCGTCCGGCGGCAGCGCGGCCGCACTCGCGGCGGGCGAGGCCATTGCCACCCTTGGCTCAGACACCGGCGGATCAATCCGCCAGCCGGCGGCGCTATGCGGGGTGGTGGGGCTCAAGCCGACGTATGGGCTGGTGTCCCGCTACGGCCTGATCGCGTTCGCCTCGTCGCTCGACCAGATCGGGCCGTTTGCCCGGACGGTGGACGACGCAGCTCTGCTGCTCGAGGCCATCGCGGGGCACGATCCGCTCGACTCGACGTCGGTCAACCAGCCAGTTCCGCGCTATCGGGAGGAAATGAAGCGCATCCGCGCCGAGAAGCGCCGGTTCCGCCTGGGCATCCCCAGGGAATATTTTGGCGAAGGCCTCGATCCGGAGGTCGGAGCGGCAGTCGAAAAGGCGATCGACTTCTACCGGTCGCAAGACTGTGAGATCAAGGAAGTGTCCCTTCCGCATACCCAATATGGCGTGGGCGTGTACTACATCATCGCGACGGCCGAATGCTCCTCGAACCTCGCCCGCTACGATGGCATCCGCTACGGTCACCGGTCCAAGGAGGCCCGGGATGTGGTCGATCTGTACTTCAAATCCCGTGCCGAAGGGTTCGGGCCGGAAGTAAAGCGCCGCATCATCCTGGGCACCTATGTGCTCTCAAGCGGTTACTATGATGCGTTTTATCTGCGGGCGCAGAAGGTGCGGACCCTGATCCGGCAGGATTTCCTGACCGCCTACCGGGACGTTGATGCCATCCTCACGCCTACGTCGCCGACCCCGGCCTTCCGCGCTGGCGACAAGAGCGATCCGCTGGCGATGTACCTCTGCGACGTCTATACGATCGGTGTGAATCTGGCAGGGTTGCCCGGCATCAGTGTGCCGTGCGGTTTCTCAGCAGGCGGGCTGCCCATCGGCCTGCAATTGATCGGCCAGCCCTTCAAGGAGGCCGAATTGCTGGCCATTGCCGGCCTCTACGAGAGCGGACACGACTGGCAAAGGATGCACCCCAAGCTCTAACATGACGACGATGAACCGAATCCTTCCAAGCACCGGTTTGGGTCGGACCTGAGTCGCCGAGCGTTCCCAACCATGGCCAACGTCCCGTCAGCCGCTGCCAAATATGAAGCCGTCATCGGCTTGGAAGTCCATGTCCAGATCAGGACCCGGTCCAAGATGTTCACGCGGGTCGGCGCGGGGTACGGGCACGAGCCGAATACGCTGACGGACCCGGTGATTCTGGCGTTGCCGGGCACACTGCCGGTGATGAACAAGGCCGCGCTCGACGCCGTGATCAAGGCGGGCCTGATGCTCGGCTGCGAGATTGCCCCGCTCTGCAAATGGGACCGGAAGAACTACTTCTATCCCGATTCTCCGAAGAACTACCAGATCTCGCAGTACGACCAGCCCATCTGCCTGGGCGGCGAGGTTGAGATCGAACTGCCCGGGCCGGCCCGCAACCTCATGGGCGAGCACAAGCGGATACCGCTGACGCGCATCCACCTTGAGGAGGATGTGGGCAAACTGAACCATTTCGCGGCGGACTCGCTGATTGATTTCAACCGTGCCGGTACGCCGCTAATGGAGATCGTCTCCGAGCCGGCGATGCACACGGCCGAGGAAGCGTTTGCCTATCTGACCTCGCTCCGGGCGACGATGATCTACGGGGGCATCTCGGACTGCGACATGGAGAAAGGCCAGTTGCGTTGTGACGCCAACATTTCGATTCGGCCGGTTGGTGAGACGAAGCTTGGCACCAAGGTGGAACTCAAGAACCTCAACTCGATTTCATTCGTGCGGGATGGCATTGCCCATGAGATCCGGCGGCAGGCTGCGGTGCTTGAGTCCGGGGGCGTCATCGTGCAGGAGACGCGGGATTACGACGGCCAGACAGGAGCCTCCCAATCACTGCGGTCCAAGGAAATGGCTCACGATTACCGCTATTTCCCGGATCCCGACTTAATGCCGGTCAAGGTGGATGAAGCCTGGCAGGCCCGACTAAAAGCGGAATGCCCCGAACTTCCATTCGACAAGCAACGGCGGTTCCTCGAGGTCTACAAGGTGCCCTATACGATCTCCTCAGTCTTGGTCTGGGATGCCGCCCTGAGTGATTTTTTCGAGGAAACGGCCAGGCTCTCGGCCAAGCCGCAGGCGGCCGGCAACTGGATCGTCAACGACTTGCTCCGTGAATTGGGCAACGCCCGCATTCCGGTGGCTGGGTCCCGGGTCCGACCGGCGCATATCGCCGAACTCATCAGGTTGATTGACAGCGGCGAATTGCTCGCGAACGCGGCCAAGGAGGTCTTTGTCGAGATGTTCGCCACGGGTGTCATGCCGGGTTCCATCGCTGAAGCGAAGGGCCTCAAGGCGGTGGCCGGCGACCTTGATGAGCTGGAGAAATGGTGTCGCGAGGCCATTGCGGCAAACCCGCGCTCCTTGGCTGATTTTAAGGCGGGCAAAGATAGCGCTATCAACGGCTTCAAGGGTGCCGTGATGAAGGCCGCCAAAGGCAAGGCCAGCCCCAAGCTGGTCGATGAGACCTTGCGGCGCGTACTTGCAAATTTGTAAAATTGTTGGTGAACCGCGGTGTGAGCGACAGCTGCACTCACATCCTGATGATTAATAGGCAGCCATTATCGCCAAAATCTGGCATGATGTATAAGTTGTTCCAGATAAGGCGATCCGAGTGATCGAATTACACTTGAGAGTGTTGTTTGGACCAAGGATGAAGGGTAAATGGGTTCGTCACGGTTCAATGCCGGAGTGATTGGCGAATCGATGATTCACTCGATTTCAGTTAATTCGAGGCGAAGATTGACAGGTGGTCACCAAAATTGGCACTAATGCTGCTGGGCATTCGTGCCCGGACTTAAACAAACCTAATCCAAAACTATGACCACGAGGTTAACTAAACTGACTGCCTTGATTGTTCCGCTGCTGGCGGCTGCTCCCTGTCTGCGTGCCCAAACGGCACCGGCGGCCACGCCGCCCGCTCCGCCGCCGCCTCCGGCTGCCACTGCTTCGGCTCCGATCACCTTCAACGGGTGGGCAACGGCTTCATATCAATACACCCAGCCGAAACCGGGCTCGGCGCATGATTCGTTCAACGTCGATTCTGCCCTGCTCGGCGCCGCGATCACGCCCACCAAGGACGTTACAGCCAATGTGAGCCTTTTCTTCCATCCGGGAGCCGAAGGCGGCGTCAGCCCGTCTGGTAACCAAGTTACCATTCTCGATGCCTACGTCACCTATGATGCGGGCGGCGGATTGACGATCAAGGGCGGCAAGTACCTGAGCCCCCTTGGTTATGAATCCTTCTTCTCGATCAACGACAACATGATCACGGCGGCCAATCAGGCGCTGCTCGGACCGATCCCTGGCTATCACGAGGGTATTGAATTCGACTACGCCGCGAGCAAGACCCTGTCGGGGGGTCTCGGTCTGGTTGATTCACTCTACCAGAAGCCGGGTTATGCCGCTACCGAGGGTGACGGCGAGTTCAAGCACAACGCTGGCATCGAGGGCTTTGTCCAGTACACCGGCATCACGGACCTCACCCTCTGGGGTGGTTTTGGTTATGCCAGCAAGAGCCAGCCCGGTATCTTGACCGACGGGGTTCTGAACCCGTCTGGTTCGGCCGTCGGCGTCTACGACGTTTGGGGCCAGTACCAGATCGACAAGGTTTCCAGCGTTGTCCTTGAGGAGATCTACAAGGATGGTGGCATCGGCAACAAGGGTTCGAACTGGCTCGCCTATTACCAGTACAACTTCTCGGACAAGCTCTCGAGCTGGTTCTGCGTGAGTGGCGAGACGGTCAACGGTGGCGCAAGCTACACGAAGTTCAGCATCAGCCCGAACTACGCGTTGACGCCGAATCTGTCGGTGCGCGCCCAATATTCCTACACGGACTGGAGCAAGACCGGCGTGGGTGGTCCGACGAAGACCAATTTCGTTGGCGCCGAAGTGCTCTTCAAGTTCTGATCTGACCTCAATAGGTTAAATCCAACTCGGTCTGATTTCGGCCGGGCTCCCCAGGGGAGCCCGGCTTTTTTTGTGAAGCGGGTGCGCGATGCATCGCGGTGGCACGCCAGCCACGCGGAAAACCACGCGCCTGGTGGATCATCACCGTCTCACGGAAGGCGCTCGTATGGCCTGTGTCGCTTGCGGTTCCTGTGCCCAATCAGGCGCACCAAGCCGGGCCGCGGAAATTAACCGCGACGATCTTGGCAAGCATCCTGCTGAACTGACTCATGCCTACGGCTGTGTGTCATGTCTGATTCGCGTTCATGTGTTTGAGATCCAAACGAACAGGCCGCGGCCGGAAATTAAGAGACTGACGGACCCTACTTTTGCGTTCGTGCGCTGCCTTGTATCGCTCGGACGCTTTCAACCACACACCAACTAACAACAACAGAAATCGAAGTTATGAGTTCATCATTCAGTAAAATGGTAGCAGCCGGCGCCTTGATCCTTAGCGCCCTCGCTCCCTCGCTTCGGGCGCAAGACACCGTTAAGGTCGGCGTCCTCCACGATCTATCCGGCACCATGGCGATCAGCGAGACCTCGCTGCGCGACATCCTGCTTTTCACCTTTGACGAGATCAACGCCAAGGGTGGCGTGCTCGGCAAGAAGATCGTCCCCGTGATCGAGGATCCCGGTTCCGATTGGCCAACGTTCGCCGAGAAAGCGAAGCTGCTGCTCGAGCAGGAAAAGGTGGCCGTGACCTTCGGTTGCTGGACCTCGGTCAGCCGCAAGTCCTGCCTCCCGGTCTTCGAGAAGGACAACGGCCTGCTCTTCTACCCCGTGCAATACGAGGGTGAAGAGGAGAGCCAGAACGTCTGCTACACGGCCGAGGCGGTCAACCAGCAGGCGATCCCCGCGGTCGACTACTATCTCGCGGCGGGCAAGAAGAAGTTCTACCTGCTCGGCACCGACTACGTTTATCCGCAGACCACCAACCTCGTGCTGCTGGAATATCTCCTCAGCAAGGGCGTGCCGCTCGCGAACATCGGCGGCGGTTACAAAAAGGACAGCTCCGGCAAGATCATCTCGGCGGGCAAATACACGCCCTTCGGTCACAAGGATTACCAGCAGATCATCGCCGAGATCAAAGACTTCGCCTCCTCCGGCGACGCTTGTGTGATTAGCACGCTGAACGGCGACACCAATCCGCCGTTCTTCAAGGAATATGCGGCCGCGGGTCTCACGGCCGATACCTGCCCGGTGGTTTCCTATTCGATCGCCGAGGATGAGTTCCGCAGCCTCCCGGCCAAGGACCTCGTCGGTCAGCTCGGTTGCTGGACTTACTTCCAGTCCATCGACACGCCGGCCAACAAGGCCTTTCTGGCCAACTTCCAGTCCTGGCTCAAGACGACCACCGCCGACGGCGTCGTGAAGGAAGGTCGCGTGGTCGACTCCCCGATGGTGCTGAGCTATGACGGTGTCTATCTGTGGAAGGCCTGCGTCGAGAAAGCCGGCAGCTTCGACGTGGACAAGGTCCGCGCGGCCTGGAAGAGCGGCGTTTCCTTCGACGGTCCCGGCGGCAAGGTCACCACCCAGCCGAATATGCACCTCACGAAGACCGTTTACATCGGCGAGACCAAGGCCGACGGGCAGTTCAAGATCCTGAAGACGTTCCCGGACGTCTACGGCGAGCCCCACCTCAAGGGCACCTTCAAGTAAGCCGCCCGCGCGACCGCGCGCGGAGCGATCCAGCCCGAATGTTTCAAGGGGCGGGTTCCGCAGGGAATCCGCCCCTTTTTCTTTCAGAAATCGCGGGCCCTTCGGAGTCTGGCCGATTCCGGCATCCGCCTTGCTAACCCACTTGCGTCCGCGCCATCGCGCATCCTCCTACCAACCGTGACCATTCCGCCGCGACTGACCAAGTTCCTCCGCTCGTTGCTGCTCTCCGTCCTCCTGCCCGTGCAGGTGGCGCACGCCGCGGGCGCAGACCGGACGGAGACGGCGCGTCAGACCATCGTGAGGGCGATCCTGACCACGGACGACGCACAAAAGCGCGAGATCATCGGATCGCTGGTCGGCCAGGGCGACGAGGCGATTCGCGATCTGTTCACCGCCTGGCGGCAGGACAGCCTCTTTGTTTTCACCGCGCCGGACGGAGCGAAGGTCCCCGTTGAACTCGCGGGCGACAAGGACGGCACCGGCGCCCAGTCGGCGGTCCGGGTGGACAACGGGGAGCCTCTGAAGGACGCCGCGGGGAAGCCGCTCCGTCTCATCGGAAGCCAGTTGGCTGCGGTCGACCATGATGCGCGGCTTCGCCTGGCCATGAAGGCCGTGGTCGACCTGCTCGACCTTGGTTCTCCCGTCCTCGCGAAGCGGTTGCGCGCCATCCAGACGATTGGCGCGGCCCAAAAGCCCGACAAGCTGCCCGCGTTGCAGGCGCGCAGCCAGATCGAGACGGATCCCAAGGCCAGGCTCGCGCTGCGTGAGGCGGTCGCGCTTATCCAGCTGGCCGACGCCAGCGAGGACGTGAAGCTCACCGGCCTGAGCGAATTGCGTCTGCTGCACACCTCATCCAGCTACGACCTCATCAAGACCGCCAGGACCAAGGCGGAGACGGACGGGCATCCGGCGGTTGTAAAAGCGGCCACGGTGGCGCTCGACGCGATCGACCAGCACAAATCCTTCATCAATTTCTTTGGCACACTCTTCCGCGGTCTCAGCGCAGGGAGTATCCTGCTGGTCGTGGCGCTCGGCCTTGCGATCACCTTTGGCCTGATGGGCGTCATCAACATGGCCCACGGCGAGATGATCACCGTCGGTGCCTATGCCACCTACATCACGCAGAATGTCTTTGGCGATGGCATGAATTTCACGCTGCCGTTCGTGAAGATCGCCATTCATCTGCCCGGACTGCACCTGACCGGCTGGGCCTACCAGCTCTATTTTGTGGCGGCGATTCCGATCGGGTTCCTGAGCGCCGCCCTGGTCGGGATCATGCTGGAGCGGAGCGTCATTCGCTTTCTCTATCGCCGCCCGCTGGAGAGCCTGCTCGCCACCTGGGGCGTTTCGCTGATCCTGCAGCAGTTGTTCAAGCTCACCTTCGGTTCCAACAATGTGAATGTCGACAGCCCGGTCTATCTCAGCAGCAACTGGACGGTGTTCGACATCACCTTCGACTGGAACCGGGTCTTCGTCATCGGCTTCGCGATGGCGATCGTCTGCGGCGTGTGGCTGGCGCTGACCAAGACCCCGCTCGGCCTCCTGATCCGCTGCGTGATGCAGAACCGCACCATGGCGGCCTGCATGGGCGTTCGGACGGAGCGGGTGAACATGCTGACCTTTGGCCTCGGCAGCGGCCTGGCCGGCCTGGCGGGGGTGTTTGTGACCCAACTGGGCACGGTGGGGCCGTCGATGGGGCAGGAGTACATCGTGGACAGCTTCATGACCGTGGTGGTCGGCGGAGTGGGGAGCATCTTCGGCACCGTGGTGAGCGCGCTCGGAATCGGCCTGGCGGATCAATCGCTGCAGCAAATCCTGCTCAATCCGGTGCTGGGCAAGATCCTGGTGCTGGTTGCGATCATCCTGTTCCTGCAATGGCGGCCCACGGGACTCTTCGCCGCGAAGAGCCGGAGCCTCGATTGAACGCACCATGTCGTCGCCCATACCCGTGAGTCCCTCTCCCGCTGCACGCGAACTGCCCCGTTCGCGCCACCGGGAATTCGTGGTTGTCGGTGTCCTGCTGACCTTGCTTACGGTCGTGTTCCCCGTCCTAAACGCGCACGGCGTGATCAGTGACTTCACGATCACGTTGTGGGGGAAATATCTTTGTTACGCGTTGCTCGCCATCTCCGTTGACCTGCTGTGGGGTTATACGGGGCTGCTCAGTCTCGGCCAGGCGCTTTTCTTCAGCCTCGGCGGCTACATGCTCGGCATGCACCTCATGCTGCTGATCGGCCCGCTGGGCAGCTATGCCAAGGCCGGCCAGAATCCGGCGGGGTTGCCGGACTTCATGGTGTTTTTGGGGCACACGTTTCTCCCTCCGTTCTGGCGGCCGTTCCACTCCTTCGGATTTGCGGTGATGATGGTGTTCCTCCTGCCCGGCCTGCTCGCGCTGATCTTTGGCTTCCTGGCTTTCCGCTCGCGCATCAAGGGCGTCTATTTCTCCATCCTCACCCAGGCCCTGACCTACGCGGCCTCGATCCTGTTTTTCCGCAACGACCTGACGATGGGCGGCAACAACGGGTTCACCGACTTCAAGTTCATCCTCGGCCACTCGCTCGTGGACAAGGACACTGGCCCCGCCACGATGCGCGGCCTGTTTGTCGCGAGCGCCGTCGTGCTGCTGCTGGCCTGCCTGTTCTGCCACTGGCTGAACGGCACCAAGTTCGGCCTGGTGCGGCAGGCGATCCGCGACGGCGAGAACCGGGTGCTCTTCAGCGGCTATGCCACCGCCCATTTCAAGCTGTTCGTCTTCGTCGTCGCCGCGATGATCGCGGCCGTCGGCGGCGCGCTTTTCGTTCCCCAGGCGGGCATCATCAATCCCGACCAGATGACCCCCGCCAAGTCGATCGAGGCCGTGGTCTGGGTGGCCGTCGGTGGACGCGGCACGCTCATCGGACCCATCATCGGCGCGATCGGCATCAACGCGCTCCGCAGCTGGGCCACGCACGCGTATCCGGACTCATGGCTGATCATCCTCGGGGCGATCTTCCTCGTCGTCGTGCTTTTCCTGCCCGGCGGCGTGGTCAGTCTGCCGACCAAGATCTCGGCCATGGTGCGCCGCCGCCCGGAGGCTACGCCCGACCCGGTCGTGCCCGCAGAAACGGAAAGCTCCAAACCGTAAACCGCCGTGCCGCATCCCCTGCTCACCGTCGAGGACGTCTCCAAGACCTATGATGGCTTCAAGGCCATCACCAAGCTCAACTTTTACCTGTTCGAGGGTGAGCTTCGCACCGTGATCGGGCCGAACGGCGCCGGCAAGTCCACGTTCTTCGACCTCATCACCGGCCGCGCCCAGCCTGATGTCGGCAAGATCGAGTTTGGCAGTCACGACCTCACCCTGCTCAACGAATACGAGATCAACCGCCTGGGCATCGGCCGCAAATTCCAGACGCCCAGCGTCTACACCGAGCACACGGTCTGGAACAACCTCGTGCTCTCGCTCAAGGGCCCGCGCGGGGTCTTCGCGTCCCTGTTCCAGCGGCTCTCGTCGACGGATCACGACCGGCTCGACGAGTTGCTCAAGCTCATCCGGCTGGACGCCAAGCGGCACTGGAAGGCCGGCCTGCTCGCCCACGGCGAAAAACAATGGCTGGAGATCGGCATGCTCCTCGCCGCCGAGCCGAAGGTCCTGCTGGTCGACGAACCGGCCGCGGGCATGACCGACGAGGAGACGCATCGCACCGGCGAACTTCTTATCAGCCTCGCGGGCAAACACAGCATCATCGTGATCGAGCACGACATGGCGTTCGTCCGCCAGATCGCCCGCGACAACAATGTCACCGTCCTCCACCAGGGCAGCGTTCTCTGCGAGGGCAAGTTCGACGAGGTGCAGTCCAACCCGAAGGTCCGCGAGGTCTACCTCGGGCGCGGCAAGCACGGCAACCGATGAGCGCGTTACTGCAACTGGCGTCGATTGAGACCGACATCGGCGGTTCGCGCATCCTGCGGGGGGTCGACCTCGAGGTGAATTCCGGCGAGGTGGTCGCGCTCATGGGTCGCAACGGCGTGGGCAAGACGACCACCCTTAAATCGATCACCGGCCTGCTTCCGATCCGCGCCGGCACGATCATGTTCGACGGCCAGCGCATCGACCAGCTGCCGCCCGATGCCCGCGCCCGCGCCGGCATCGGCTACGTGCCGCAGGGCCGCGACATCTTTCCCCACCTCACCATTGAGGAGAATCTCCGTGTCGGCCTAGTCGTCCACCGGCGCGGCCGCGCTTCCGATCAGGAGGGGCTCGAGAAGGTTTTCTCTCTCTTCCCGGTGCTCAAGGAAATGCTCCCGCGCAAGGGCGGCGTCCTTTCGGGCGGCCAGCAGCAGCAGCTGGCCATTGGCCGCGCCTTGCTCACCAAGCCGAAGCTGCTCATCCTCGACGAGCCCACCGAGGGCATCCAGCCGTCGATCATCGAGCAGATCGGCGATACCCTGAAGAAACTCAAGATCAGCAATATTTCCGAGGAGGAGGCGACCGCGCAGGCCCGGCGGGAGGCGGCCGAGATCCAGCATGCGGTGGAGGTGCTGCGCAAGGAGCGCGCCCTCGCGATCCTGCTGGTCGAGCAATATGTCGATTTCTGCCGCGAGGTCGCCGACCGCTATTACGCGATGGACCGTGGGGTCGTCGTCATCTCCGGGCCGATCGCCAGCTTGACCGACGAGGTGGTGAAGAAACACCTTCAGGTCTGATCCGGCCGCCGGTTTCGTCTTTCAACCTTCCCCGTCAAACTTTTCCATTCGCCGATGCACCTGACCCCCCGGGAACGCGAAAAACTTCTCATCGTCACCGCCGCGGACCTGGCCCGGCGCCGCCAGGCGCGCGGCCTCAAGCTGAACTACCCGGAGGCCATCGCGATCATCACCTACGAGATCATCGAGGGTGCCCGCGACGGGAAATCGGTCGCCGAGCTCATGAGCTACGGCACCACGATCATCAAGGTCGCCGACGTCATGGAAGGCATCGCCGAGATGATCCATGAGGTGCAGGTCGAGGCGACATTCCCCGACGGCACCAAATTGGTGACCGTGCATCAGCCCATCCGCTGAAAAGAAGAGGGATGAAGGAGGAATTAAGAAACTTGCCCACGTTATCCTGCGGCTGTCGGCCGTCTCTCTTAATTCATCCTTCTTCCTTCTTAAATTTCCTCCCATGATTCCCGGTGAAATCATTGTCGCGGCCGATGCCGCCCCGCTCGCGGCCAACCTTGGACTTACGACGAAAACGCTCACGGTCGCCAATACCGGCGATCGTCCCATCCAGGTCGGCTCTCACTATCATTTCTTCGAGACCAACGAGGCCCTCCGCTTCGACCGGCCCGCCTCCCGCGGTTTCCGCCTCAATATTCCGGCCGGCACCGCCGTGCGTTTCGAGGCCGGGGACACGAAGTCGGTCGAACTCGTCGCGCTGGCCGGAGCCCGCGAGGTCTACGGGCTCAATGCGAAGGTCAACGGCCGCCTCGACGCCAAGCCTCGCGTCTCCGCGAAGCGCCCGAAGCTCGGCAAATCCAAGATCGTAAATCGTAAATCGTAATTTCCGCCATGCCCCTGAAGCTCACCCGCCGCCAGTACGCCGAGATGTTCGGGCCCACCGTGGGTGACCGCGTGCGCCTCGCCGACACCGAGCTGTTTGTCCAGGTCGAGCGCGACCTCATCGCCGAGGGCGGCGGTTACGGCAACGAGATCAAGTTCGGCGGCGGCAAGGTCATCCGCGACGGCATGGGCCAGTCGCCGACCGCGCTTGATGCCGAGTCCCTCGACCTGGTCATCACCAACGCCCTGATCCTCGATCCCATCCTCGGCATCATCAAGGCCGACATTGGCATCAAGCACGGCCTGATCGTCGGCATAGGCCATGCCGGTAATCCGGGCATCCAGAGCGGCCTGGGCTCGATCTACCCGGATCCGCGCACGAAGAAAAAGAATCCGATGATCGTCGGGGCCGCGACCGAGGTGCTGGCCGGCGAGGGCTGCATCGTCACGGCCGGGGGCATCGACACGCACATTCACTTCATCTGCCCGCAGCAGATCGACGAGGCGATCAGCGCCGGGATCACGACTATGCTCGGCGGCGGCACCGGCCCGGCCACGGGCACGTTTGCCACGACCTGCACGCCGGGAGCCTGGAACATGCACCGCATGCTCGAGGCCGCCGAGGCCTACCCGATGAACCTAGGCTTCCTCGGCAAGGGCAATTGCGGCACGCCCGCGCCGCTCCGTGAGCAGGTGCTGGCCGGGGCCATCGGTTTGAAGCTGCATGAGGACTGGGGCACGACGCCCGCGGCGATCGACGTCTGCCTCGGCGTGGCGGACGAGCTCGATGTGCAGGTGGCCATTCATACGGACACGTTGAACGAGTCCGGCTTTGTCGATGACTCGATCAAGGCCTTCAAGGGCCGGACGATCCACACGTTCCATTCTGAGGGCGCCGGCGGCGGTCATGCCCCCGATATCATCCGGGTCTGCGGCGAGGCCAATGTCCTGCCGTCGTCCACCAACCCGACCCGGCCGTACACCGTCAACACCATCGACGAGCATCTCGACATGCTGATGGTCTGCCACCATCTCGATTCGAAGATCCCCGAGGACGTGGCGTTCGCCGAGTCGCGGATCCGGCCCGAGACGATCGCCGCGGAGGACTGCCTCCATGACCTCGGCGCGATCTCGATGATGTCCTCTGACTCCCAGGCCATGGGCCGCATCGGCGAGGTCATCATCCGCACCTGGCAGACCGCACACAAGATGAAGGTGCAGTTCGGCGCGCTGTCCGGAAAATCGCACGCGGCGGCCGACAATTTCCGCGCCCTCCGCTACCTCGCGAAATACACCATCAACCCGGCGATCGCCCATGGCATCAGCCACATCGTCGGCTCGCTCGAGGTGGGCAAGCTCGCGGACATCGTGGTCTTCAAGCCCGCGCTGTTTGGGGTGAAACCCGAGCTGGTGCTGAAGGGCGGCTTCATCGCCTGGGCGAACATGGGCGATCCCAACGCGTCGATCCCGACGCCTCAGCCGACGTTCTACCGCCCGCAGTTCGGCGCGGCCGGCAAGGCGCTGGGCAGCACCTGCGTCACCTTTGTCAGCCAGGCGTCGTTGCGGAGCAAAACCGGGCCGAAGCAACTCGGCCTCGCGCGGCGGCTCGAGGCCGTCACGCACTGCCGCAAGGTGGGCAAGCGCGACATGGTCCTGAACGACGCGCTGCCGAGGATCGAGGTCGATCCCGAAACCTACACCGTCAAGGCGGACGGCCGCGTCCTGACCTGCGAACCTGCGAAAATCCTTCCCATGGCTCAAAGGTACTTCCTCTTTTGACTACCGTTCTTCCAGTCTTCGTCCTGTCGACGCGTCCGCCAAAGCTCCAGCGACGGCGGATGGCGCAGCACTACTTCTTGTTTTGAGCCGGCCGGACTGCTTGCCTAGTCCCATGCAGCTTGTCTCCGCCCCGCTGGCCTCGAGCGACGCCTCGTTGCCGGAAATAGCGGTGCCGGTCGAGCGGCTGACCCTGGCAAAGCGTCTGTGGCGCGGCGTGGCGGCCGATGGCGCCGAATTCGGCTTTGAGCTGTCCGGTCCGCTGAAGGATGGCGATGTGGTGGCGCAAACGGCGTCAGCTAGGTATGTCATTCGCCAGCTGCCGGAGCCTGTGCTCGAAATCCCGCTCGATCTTGCGCCCTCGGGGGCGGCCGGCATCGGGTGGGCAATCGGCAACCTTCACATGGAATTGGCGGCTGAGCCGATGCGGCTGCTGGCCCCGGATGACCCCGCGGTGCGCCAGCTGCTGGAGCGCCTCAAGGTTTCCTATCGTCCGACGACCGCGGTGTTCCGCCCCGGACGTTTCTCACGCGGCACGCAACAACCCGTTCATGACCTCGGCCCGAGTCACCGGCACTAAGCGGCGGCGCCGCGCACGCATCGCGCCAAGCGCGGCGGCCGCCGACCCGTTCGCATGGGTCTGCGGACTGCTGCAGGCGGGAGACGCCTTTTACCCGACCGGCAGCTATGCGCACTCCTTCGGACTGGAAGGACTGGCCCAGGAAGGCGTCGTGCATGACCGCGAGAGTCTGCGGAACTTTCTGTTCTTGTCCGTGCTGCCGGCCCTCCGGCACACGGATTTACCCCTGGCGGCCCAGGCTTGGCGTGCGTTGGAGAAACCCGATTGGACCCGGGTCGGGGAGATTTGCCGGCTCTCGTCCGCGCTCAAGACGGCCCGCGAGGCCCGCGCGGCCGCGGAGAATATCGGACGCCAGCGCGCCGAACTGCTGGCAAGTCTCCGCCAGGATCCCCGCGCCCAAGAGTATCTTCGGCTCGCGGCGAAGGAAGGCTGGCCGTTTTCACCGTCAGTGTCTGCCGCCCTCGAGGGCCGGGCACTGGGTGCTCCATTGGAGGCAGTCCTGGCGGGTGTGGCTTATGCGAGCTTGGCCTCGCTGCTGTCCGCCGCGATGAAGCTGCTCCGCCTCGGCCAGAACGGCAGCCAGTCCCTGCTCACCGAGGCCCTGCGCGCGGTGCCACCGCTGGTTGCAGCGGCCCAGGCCGTGAGCCTCGAGGATATCGGCTGGTTTAATCCGTGGCTGGATATCGCCGCAGCCCGGCACGAAACCGCCGACGGGCGGCTGTTTATTTCATAGAACCTTTTTTGGCCACGGATTGCACAGATTTCACTGATAAATCCCTCCGCATCCGTGCCCATCTGTGCAATCAGTGGCTGATTCTTCTCCTCCCATGACACGTCCCCCTCGCATCGGCATCGGCGGCCCGGTTGGCTCCGGGAAGACCATGCTTTGTCTCAAACTCTGCCAGAAACTGCGCGACCGCTACTCGATGGCGGCCGTCACCAACGACATCTACACGCTCGAGGACGCGCAGTTTCTGACCCGCAACGGCGCCCTGCCTGCGGAGCGGATCGCCGGGGTCGAGACTGGCGGATGCCCGCACACCGCCATTCGCGACGACACGACCATGAACGAGCAGGCGGTGCGGGCGATGGAACTCAAGTTTCCGGACCTCCAGCTCACGCTCGTCGAAAGCGGCGGCGACAATCTCTCGGCGACGTTCTCCCCGGAGCTGGTGGACGCGTTCATCTACGTCATCGACGTGGCCGAGGGGGACAAGATTCCCCGCAAGGGCGGGCCGGCGATCCGCTTCAGCGACCTGCTGATCATCAATAAAATCGACCTGGCTCCGCTCGTGGGCGCGGACCTTGGGGTGATGGAGCGGGACGCCAAGATCCAGCGCGGCGCCCGGCCGTTTCTTTTTTGCGACCTGAAACGCGAGCACAACCTCGACCAGGTCATCGCGTGGATCGAGCGCGAGGTGCTGTTCGGACGGAAAGCCAAAGCCTGATGGTCCTTCGTTCGCGAGTTTTCATGCGTGGCGCCGGCCCGCAATCCTCACCGTAGATGCCTGAATTCTCCGGACATCTTTCGCTGAGCGCGACGTCCCGGGCCGATGGCCGGACGGTGCTGGCGGGCCAGTCGTTTCGCGCCCCGTTCCATGTCAGCAAGCCGTATTGGGACGCTGATGCACAGGCGTTGCTCGTGCAGGTGGTCAACCCGACGGCCGGCATCCTCGCCGGCGACCGCCTGGAGTCGGCGATCGCGGTCGGACGCGGAGCGGCGCTGGTGGTGACCACGCCGAGTGCGAGCCGTGTTTTTAAGATGAAGGCGGGCCGGGCGGAGAGCGCCCAGTCCCTCGCGGTTGCGGCGGGCGGCTGGCTTGAGGTTATCCCTGAACCGCTGGTGCCGCATCGCGGCAGTCGCTACCGCCAGGTCACGCGGATTTCGGTCGAGCCGGGAGGCGGACTTTTTTTTGCCGATGTGCTCATGCCCGGACGGGTGGCGCACGGCGAGGCCTGGGAATGGGAGAGCCTGTGCCTGGAAACGGAGGTGCGGCAGGGCGGCGATTTGCTGTTGCGCGAGCGTTTCGAGCACACCGGTCCCGACCTGAAAAACCTGGCCGGATTCGCGGGCTCCGGCGTCGGGGCGTGTTTTGCCAATGCGGTGTTGATCACGGCACAGGATGGGGCGGACGCGGGTTGGCGCGAGGCGGTGGCTGCCCTGCACGGCGACGGACTGTGGCTCGGGGTCAGCCCGCTGCGGCAGGCCGGTTGGAGCATCAAGCTCGTGGCGACCGACGGACTCCGGTTGCGCCGCGGATTACGCGAGACACGCCAGATCCTGGCGCGTTGCTTTCCCCGCCTCGCGTGTGACGCCCGAAAACTCTGAGGCGCGGGACTGCCCGACCCGAGGATCAGCGGCCCGAATCGTCGCGGACCGCGCTGGTGCGCAGGGTCAATCCGCCCCAGACAGCCACCCGCCAGGCGCACCAGGCGCCGGCGGCAATCAAAGAGAAGTCCAGCAGCGTGGCCAGCGGATGCGCGGCCAGGTGATTCAAGTCCCACGTCAGTTCATGGCCTTCATGCCCCGGGTGGGCCATGACAAGGGCCGGGGACAGTAGGATGAGGCTGGTGATTTGAACCAAGCGGCGGTGGCGGGTCATGGCTGTAATTTCAGCAGTTTTTGCGCCAGTGCGAGCCGATTTGCGCCGGAATCTAGACGGTGCAGCGTCTGACCGCCGCTTCGAGAGCGGCGAGGGGATCGCCGGTCGGGATGAATTCCTGCCCGACAAAGCCGGTGAAACCCGTGGCCGCGATGGCGCGCATGATGACGGGATAATTCAGTTCCTGGGTTTCGTCGATCTCGTGCCGCCCCGGCACACCACCGGTGTGGTAGTGGCCGATGTGAACGTGATGCTCCTGAATCGTGCGGATCACGTCGCCCTCCATGATCTGCATGTGGTAGATGTCGTAGAGCAGCTTGAAACGCTCGGAGCCGACGCGCCGGCAGAGCTCCACGCCCCAGGCGGTGTGGTCGCACATGTAATCCGGGTGGTCCACCTTGCTGTTGAGGAGTTCCATGCAGACGGTGACGCCGGCCCTCTCCGCTGCGCCAACGACCTGGCGGAGGCCAATGGCGCAGTTGGCAAGACCCTGTTCGTCGTCGAGACCGCGGCGGTTGCCGGAAAAACAGATGACGTTCGGCAGGCCGGCCTGCGCGCAGGCCTTGATTCGCTCGATCATCGTGGGGACGAAACGGGCGTGATGCTCAAGGCGGTTGAAGCCGTCGCTGATCGTCGTGGTGCCGTTCGCCATGGCGCAGGTCAGGCCGTGTTCGCGCACGACCGGCCAGTCGGCCGGATCAAGCAGCTCGATCGAATCGAGGCCGAGCGCGCGGACGGATCGGGCCAGGGTCGGAAGGGGAATATCCGGGTAGCACCAGCGGCAGACGGAGTGACGGAAGGATCGGTGAGGCAAGGGCGGAGAATATGCGGCGTCCGGAACGTCCTGGGATGAAGTCAGCCGGCCCGGACGTGCGATCGACGTTGTACCACGCCGGCGGGGAGGAAGCGTCGGACATCGCCCACCTGCACGGCAAGGCGGAAGAGCGTTGCCATGGGTCGGCCTGGCGTTTGTTTTTGGGCACCCCTGTGCGCGCGGCGAACAAACGTCTTTTGGCCATCCTGACGGGCTTCGCCGCCGCAGTGCTCGGATTCACGGCGCTGTTGTATGCCTGCGGCGCCTGGTTCCGGCCCGATGTCGTGACGCCGCCCGCACCGCCCCCGCCGGATGAACTGGCGGCGGTCCAGTCGGCGCGACGGAGTGCCGAGGTCATCGATACCCTGCACCCCCCGGTGATCGTCCGCGAGGTGGACTATTCGGCAGGGCCGAAAGCTGCGTGGTGGCCGCAGGGCGAGGCCCCGGTGCTCGCCGACCTGGTGAAGGAAGGACGGCTGCCGCCGGTCGCCGAGCGCGTGGGGCCCGAGCCGCTCGTCATGGAAGGCGTCGATGGCATCGGGACGTACGGCGGCAGCTGGTACCGCCTCGTGAATGCCAACTATGACTTCGGCACGATCTATTGGCGGTTGTCGGCGGCCAATCTCGTGCGCTGGTCACCGCAGGGCTACCCGCTGGTGCCGCACATCGCCAAGTCGTGGGAGATTTCACCCGACTACCGCATCTTCACGTTCACGCTGCGCAAGGGCATGCGCTGGTCGGATGGCCAGCCGTTCACCAGCGAGGACATCGCGTACTGGTACGAGCACGAGGTGAAATACTTCAACATCCAGCCGCCTTTCCTGCGCGCGGGCAGCACGCTCGGCCGGGTGGAAAAGGTCGACGACCTGCACGTCCGCTTTGTCTTCAGCGAGCCAAACCCGCTGTTTCTGGAACGGCTGGCCTCGACGGGCCAGAATTACGACGACTACACGGAGTACATCGTCCCGGCGCATTACCTGCGCCAGTATCATCCCGCCCTCGGCAGCCAGGAACTCATCCAGAAGACCATGGATGCCCTCAAGCTCTCGAGCCCGGTCGCGCTCTACAAGCGCATGAAGCACTACCTGAACCCCGAGCATCCTCGCCTGTGGCCGTGGGTCTACCACACGTACCAGCCGACCACGCCGCAGACCTTTGTGCGCAACCCGTATTATTTCGTCGTCGACACCCGCGGCAACCAGCTGCCGTACCTCGACCGGCTGGTGATGGACATCAAATCCAGCGACTTGATTGCCATCTCGGCCTCCAGCGGCGAGCCGTCGATGCAGGACCGGCACATCCGCTACGAGGACCAGATCCTCCTTCTCGGCAGCGCAGTGCGGAACGGGTACGAGGTCTACCATTGGAAGTCGGCCTCGCAGTCGCCGTTCACGATCTTTCCGAACCTCAACCGCCGCGTGGATCCCGCCCGGCCCGAGACCCAGGCGAAGCACGACCTGATCAACGACCGGCGTTTCCGCCAGGCGCTGTCGCTCGCGATCAACCGCCGGGACATCATCGACGCGGAGTTCAACGGCCAGACCCTGCCGGCGCAGATCGATCCCGGGCTCGATTCGCCGTATCATAACGAACACCTTTTCAATGCATTCACCCGATATGACCCCGCCCGGGCCAACGCGCTGCTCGACGAGATCGGCCTGACCCGGCGCGATGCCGAGGGATACCGGACGCTGCCTGGCGGCGGCCGGATGACGTTCATCCTCGAACTCACGGAATTCGCCCCGGTGAGTCCCGCGCAGTTCATCGTGGATGATTGGGGGCGCGTCGGGATCCGGCTTATCCAGCACTTCCGGGCGCGCAAACTTTTCGAGCAGGAGAAACTCACCTACGAGCACGATTTCACGGTCTGGACCGGGGAGAGCGAATTTTATCCCCTGGTCGAGCCGCGGAACTTTGTGCCGACCTATGGCGAGTCCTATTACGCACCGGGATTCGGGGAGTGGTACCGGAATGGGGGTCTGTATGGCGACCCGGCCGCTCTCCGCCCCAACTCGATCGAGCCGCCGGCGGGCCATCCGCTGCGGCGGGCGATGGAGATCCTCCAGGAAGTGAACGCACTCCCGAGTGAGGCGGCCCGGCGGGCGCGGTTCAACGATGTGCTGGATATTGCCGCGGAGAATCTCTGGAGCATCAGCATCTCAACCGCTCCGCCCCAGCTCGTGGTGGTGAAGAATGGCTTTCGGAACGTGCCGCGCACGGCCCTATTCGGGGGAAAATACCAGACCCCGGGAAACACGGGCATCGAGACCTATTTTTGGGATCATCCCGCGGACGAATCGTCGGTCGTGGCGCAGACCAAGCGCGAAATCGTTGCGATCACCCCGCCGCCGAACACCGTGGCGACGGGCGAGGACCAGCCGCAGTCACCGGATTCCGGCTGGCTTGGGGGCATGATCCGCGGACTGATCGGAGTGGGGATGGCGGCCGCCCTTGTGCTCGTCGGGATGAAACACCCCTTCATCGGGCGGCGCCTGCTGCTGATGATTCCGACCATGGCGGCGGTCTCGGTCATCGTCTTCGTGCTGATCCAGCTGCCGCCCGGCGACTTTGCCGACACCCGCATCGCCCAGCTGGAAATGCAGGGCACCAGCGGCAACGACCAGCTGGCGGCCGATCTTCGAAAAAATTTCCACCTCGATGAGCCCATCGCCAAGCGCTACGTGCGCTGGGTCGGGCTGCTCTGGTTTGGCAGTTTCCGGCCGGGCGACACCGGCCTGTTGCAGGGCAATCTCGGCCTTTCGATGGAACATGAGAAACCCGTGAACGAGGTCATTGGCGACCGGATCGGCCTGACGGTCCTCGTCTCACTTGCCACGGTGCTGTTCACCTGGGCGGTGGCGTTGCCTGTCGGGATTTATTCCGCCGTCCGCCAGTATTCGCTCGGTGACTATGCGCTGACCCTGCTCGGATTTCTCGGCATGTCGGTGCCGTCCTTCCTGCTGGCGCTGGTGCTGATGTACCTCGCGCGACGATGGTTTGGCCTGAGCATCGACGGATTGTTTTCGCCGGAATTTGCAAGTGCCCCCGGCTGGAGCTGGGCCAAGGCGGCCGATCTCGCGCGACACTTGTGGCTCCCCGTGATCGTGCTCGGTCTTGGCGGTACGGCCGGCATGATCCGCGTGATGCGGGCCAACCTGCTGGACGAACTGAAAAAGCCGTACGTCACGACGGCCCGCGCTAAGGGGGTTCGTCCGCTCCGGCTGCTGCTGAAATATCCGGTGCGCCTCGCGCTCAACCCCTTTGTCTCCGGCCTCGGCAGCTTGTTTCCGCAGCTGGTCTCGGGCGGGGCGATCGTCGCGATGGTCCTCAGCCTACCGATGATCGGACCGACCCTGGTCGACGCCCTGCTGGTCGAGGACATCTATCTGGCGGGCTCGATGCTCATGGTCCTTAGCCTCCTTGGGATGGTCGGAACGCTGATCAGCGATTTGCTGCTGCTGTGGCTCGATCCCCGCATCCGGCTCGGCGAGGCGCGTTGACGGCGCTTGCACGGGAACGGCAGATCGGCAATGTTGGCGGGATGAACCCTGAAGACACCCTGACCCGCCGCGATGCCCTGAAGACGATCGGCACCGGGGCCGCCGCGCTCGGCCTTGGCACGCTGGTTCCCCGGATTTTTGCCGCGGAGGGAATGGCGGAAAAACCCCAGCCGTTTGTCCTTCCAAAACTGGGATACGCCTTCGACGCGCTCGAGCCGCACATCGACGCGCGCACGATGGAGATTCATTACACGAAGCATCATCAGGCCTACATCAACAACGCCAACGCCGCCTTGAAGGATAATCCGGAATTGCAGGTGCTCACCGCGGCGCAATTGCTGCAGCGCTTGCCGGAGGTGCCGGAAAAGATCCGCACCGCCGTCCGCAACAATGTCGGCGGTCATGCCAACCACACGTTTTTCTGGTCGGTGATCGGACCGGCTGGGATCGCGCCGGCACCTGACGGTGCCCTGGCAGGTGCGATCGACAAGACCTTTGGTTCGCTCGACGCGTTCAAGGTCCAGTTTGCCGACGCCGCGGCGAAACGCTTTGGCAGCGGCTGGGTCTGGCTTGGCGTCAAGGGTGGGGTGCTCAGCGTGCAGTCCACCGCCAATCAGGACTCACTGCTCAGTGACGGCGCGGTCCCGGTGCTCGGTCTCGATGTCTGGGAACACGCCTACTATCTGAAATACCAGAATCTCCGCGCCGATTACGTGAAGGCGTTCTGGAACGTCGTCAATTGGCGCCAAGCAGGAGCAAACTACGCCGCGTCTGTCGCCTAGTTTACGGCCGGATCCTCCGCGGGAACTCGGCAGGCCGGCGTCCGGCTGCGCCGGTCAGCGCTGAAACGGGGGAACCGTCAACGCGGCCGCGCTGCGGATCGCCTGCGGCGACACGCCGAAAAACTCCACCATGTGCGAAACATCGGTGTAGCCGCGGGCCTTGAGCGTCTCCTCGATCTGCTCCACCGCGCGGCGCAATTCCGCCACGGTCTCGGCATCGATCTCCTCCACCCGGTTGCTGGCCTTGCAGATGACATGATAGCGACTCGTGCCGGCGAGGTTGATCTCGTAGAGGCTTGTGCCGTTGTGAAAAAATGAACGACGGACCAGACCGAGTTCCTCGAACACTGCCAGGCAGCGATAGACCGTGACGAGATCGCAGAAGTCCTCTGACAACTCAGTGTGGATTTGCTCGATGCTGGCGGGCTGACCAAAGCGGATCATCGTCTCGAGGATGGCGATGCGCGGCTGCGTGATGCGCAGTCCGGCGGCCTTGAGACGGGCAGTGGCCGTTTCGATCGGCCGGGGGGTATTTGCAGAGCCTCCTTCACCGGTGGAAGCGGCGATAGGGTGGTTTGTCTGGGTAGAGGCGATCATAGTCTTTCCTTACTAAGTAGAATGGTTTGCGACAGGGAGGCGAGGCTATTGTTTCGAATTCGCAACATAACGCGGCTAACCGTTCCGGCCGGCGGGTGGTTGTGGGATTGCGCGCCGGCAGGGGGTGTGCTATTTCTAATGCTGAAATCCATGCAAGATCTCGAATTTGCCGAAGTCGTCGCCCTTATTCGCAAGGAAGACCCGCGTTTTGACCGCAAGGCCTACGATTTTGTCCGCCATGGTCTCGATCATGCCGTCAAGGAGCTCAAGAAAAAGGACTCCGCCCGCATCGCCCGCACCGCCCACGTGACCGGTCCGGAACTGCTCGACGGCCTTAGGGTGTACGCCTTGGACCAGTTCGGACCCCTGTCCAAGACCGTGCTGAACGCCTGGGGCGTAAAGCGGTGTTCTGATTTCGGTGATATAGTGTTTAACATGATTGAATACAATGTCTTGAGTAAAACCGAGAATGACCGGCGAGAGGACTTTTCCGACATCTATTCCTTCGAGGATGCGTTCGTAAAGCCGTTCCTGCCGTCCAAACCGCGCGGCGAGGGTTCTTCTCCCTCGGCGGCGGAATCGGTCGGTTCGGCCTGAGTTGGCAAAGGCGGGCTGGCGTTTGGGCGGTGGTTCAGCTGACAGTCTGCCTCCATGTCAAAGCAGGCTTCCTTTTCCGCCGATAGCACCTTGTTGGAGACGTTCTGGCGCGAGCCGGTCGAACGCACCGTCTTGCCGAACGGGCTGACCGTGATCCTCAAGCCGGATCATTCCGCCGCCTTGGCGTCGGTGCAGGTCTGGGTCAAGACCGGCAGCCAGCACGAAGGCGCGAAATTGGGCGCAGGGCTTTCGCACTACCTTGAGCACATGCTGTTCAAGGGCACGCCGCGACGGGCCGGCCGCGAAATTTCCGCGACGATCCAGGCCCATGGCGGATATATCAACGCCTACACGACATTCGATCGCACCGTCTACTATATCGATCTTCCGGCCGAGCACATCACGGTGGCGATCGACGTGCTGGCCGACGCGGTGCTGAATTCCACCCTGCCGGCCGACGAAGTGGACAAGGAGCGCGACGTGATTCTCCGGGAAATCGCGATGACGCATGACGATCCCGACAATCGTTTCTGGGAAGCCCTTTTTTCCACGGCCTTTCGCGAGCATCCGTACCGGTTTCCGATCATCGGGCACCGCGATGTGTTTGCTGCGGTCACACGCGACGAACTCGCGGGTTATTATCGCGCGCGTTATGTGCCCAACAACCTGGTGCTCGTCGTGG
>Ga0265320_10000841_pt1 | contig 23162 bp, 26 predicted proteins | sample 4827metaG_FD_202087 | JGI IMG/M metagenome (GOLD analysis project Ga0265320, IMG submission 202087) | Rhizosphere microbial communities from Carex aquatilis grown in University of Washington, Seatle, WA, United States - 4-8-27 metaG | ecosystem: Host-associated > Plants > Roots > Rhizosphere >...
ACGAGGGACTGGTCCACATCCCCGACCCGCTGATCGTCGGCAAGGGTGCCCATGTGGTCCACAAGAGCGAACGCATGCTGGGAGCCACGCTGAGCCCCTGATTGGGAGCCCCTGATTGGGAGCCCGTGATTGGGAGATATCCCGGATGCCCCGTGACGCCCCGGCGGGCCAGGTGGAAACCATGTCATGGGACCATGACATCGAGTACTTCTGTGCCCGCTGTGGGGCCCCGGTGACCAAGGGGCGCTGGGAAATGTCCATGAACGGCGGGTTCGAACACGTCTTCTTCAACCCGGCCGGCATGGTTTTCCGCGTGCAATGCTTCAAGGAGGCCCCCGGCGCCATCGCGCTGGGCGCCGCCAGCGGCCAGTTCACCTGGTTCCGGGGCTATCTCTGGCGCCTAAGCGCCTGCCGCGCCTGCGATCTGCATCTGGGCTGGCGCTACGAGGGCGCGGACGAGCCCCGCATCTTTTTCGGCCTGATCAAGGACAGCCTTACGACCCAAGCACCTGGGCGATCTCGTCCTGCGTAAGCGGCCGCCATTGCCCTTGGGGCAGGTCGCCCAGGGACAGGCCGCCGATGGCGGCACGGTGCAGATGTTCCACGTGATTGCCCACCGCCGCGAACATGCGCTTGACCTGATGGTAGCGGCCCTCGGTGATGGTGATGCGCGCCGTGTCGGGGCCGGTCACCACCAGCTGGGCCGGGGCCAGCGGGGTGTTCTCCGAACGCAGCATCAAGGTGCCCGAGGCGAAGACCGCCCCCTCTTCCCCGCTCAGCGTCCGGGCCAGCCTGACGTCGTAGGTCTTGGGCACGTGGTGCTTGGGCGACGTGATGCGGTGAGCCAACGGCCCGTCATCGGTCAGCAGCAGCAGGCCGGAACTGTCGCGGTCCAGGCGCCCCACCGGCGCCACGATGGGGTTGCGGTGCATGAAGCGCTCGGGCAGCAGTTCATAGACGATCCGCCCGGGGTCCGAGGTGGAACAGGTGTAATCCTCGGGCTTGTTGAGCATCAGCACCAGCCCGGCCGGAGGGTCCAGGGGCTCGCCATCCACCCGGATATCCTCGTGCGCCACTTTGGCGCCGTCCTCCAGCACGGTGCCGTCGGCCAGGGTGACGCGCCCGGCCTTGAGCATGGCCTTGACGTCCCGTTGGCTGCCGTAGCCCAGATTGGCGATGAGGCGGATCAGTCTCATTGGTGTATGCCCCTCAGGCGCCAGAAGCCCGCGGCTTGTCGATATTCATCATTATTTGTCATGGCGATTGCTGGCCAGATAGACCTTGAAACCCTCGGCCTCGCGCAGCAGGGTCACCTCGCGGAAACGGCGGCGCAGTTCGGCCTCGTAGGGCAGGCTGCGGTTGGCGACCAGCACGAACTTGCCGCGCCGCCGGATGGCCTTCCAGGCGGCGGTGATGAAGCCCTGGCCGATGGCGGGATCGGCCTTGCGCCCCTCGTGAAAGGGCGGATTGCTGACGATCCAGTCGTAGGGTTCGAACTTCTGCGGCTCCACCTTGGGCAATCCGGCCCCCACGTCCAGCCAGTGGAAGGCGGCCCGGCCATCGTCGCCCAGATTGCTCCGCGCGTCCTCCAGGGCCAGGGCTTCGGCCTCGTAGAGGTCGATGCCCGTCACCGCCGGAAAGCGCCGCAGAATTTCGGCGGAGAGATACCCCCACCCCGCCCCCAGGTCGGCGACCCGCCCGGCCACGCCCTCGGGCAGGCACTCCATCAGCAGCAGCGATCCCTTGTCCACGTGATCGCTGCTGAAACATCCCGCTCGCGCCACCAGAGCGCAACCTTCCACCGGCCTGGGTTCGGCCCCGGCCAGCCATTCGGCGCATTCGGCCGGGGCGGCACCGGTGCCGCGCACTATCCAGAAGGTACGGGCCTGATGCTTGGACAGCGACCCGGCCAGACCGAACACCCGCTCCGCCTCGCGCTCGTGGCTGGCGGCCCCCAGGGCGTTGGCGCCGCAGCACACCAGCACGCCACCCGGCTCCAGCAGGGTCCAGGCCCGCGCCATGTTGGCCCGGTTCTCCGCCTTGTGCTTGGTCAGCAGCACCAGACCGGCGGCGAAGCGCCCGTCCAGGCGGGGCACGGTCTCGAACCCGGCCTGGACCAGACGGTCATAGGCCGGCTTGAAGCCCTGTTCGCAGACCAGACGGGATCGCCAGTCCTCGCGCAGGGCCTCATGGGGTTCGGCACGCATCAGGAAGGCGCGCTCGGGGGTCTGCAGCAGGTCGCGTTCGAAGGGCAGCAGCAGGGCGTCGATGATCTTGGAATCGTTCATGGCAGGCGGTTTAGCATGACCGGCATGTGGGCGTCGAGGCGCCGCGAACATTGACTCGGGCCCGGCAGCGGGCCAAGGTGCGGGCCATGGCCCGCCACGACACCATCGACGATGAGGACAAGGTTCGCGTGCTGCGCGCCCTAGCCTTCCAAATCCATCGCAAGCGCCCCGCCGAGGAAGCGCTCGCCGAGTTGCTGGAACACGAGTCCAAGGGTGGCCGGCGCCGCGCCTTCCGCGCCGGCACCGATGCCCTCGCCGCTGACGGCTTCACCGCCGCCATGGATGCCCTGGGCCTGTTCAACGACGACGCCCTGGTGCTGCTGGGGGTGCTGGCCGAATCGGGCGATCACCGCCTGCTGTCAAGCGCGCTGGCCAAGCTCGCCGACCTTCTGGAATCGAAAAGCTCCTGATCCGCAAGGATCAAGAGCTTCACGCAATCCTTTGAAATCGCTTACGCCTTGGACGGCGTGACGATCAGGCGCTCGACCGGCTTGTCGTTGGCGAAGTGCGAGGAAACGATCTCGTCGATGTCCTCCACCGTCTCGGCCTTGTACCAGATGCCCTGGGGATAGACCACCATCAGCGGGCCGAACTTGCAGAAGCCCAGGCAGCTGGACGAGGCGACGCTGACGCCCTTCTCCCACAGATTCATCTCGGTCACCTTCTCGGCCAGCCGGTTGAACAGCGGCTGACCGCCGCCCTTGCTGGTGCAGCAGCCGCGCGGATGGCCGTCGGGGCGACGCTGGGTGCAGATGAAGGCGTGGTACTTGTTGGGGTAATGGGACACGTGCGACCTCCCTTTCGTCTGAATTCGGTAAGGAAATACCGCTTTCTTCGGTTCGTGACCAGAGGCGAATGCGCCCCCATCACCCCTTGACGTTGCGGCGCTTCAGTTCCTCGCCGGTGAACAGGTCGTAGCGGGTCAGCGCGTTGTCCACCGACTTGCCGGTCAGTTCGCGCCACTTTTCCAGCGCTTCCTTGCGGGAGAACGGGCCGTGCACCTCGAGGGCGCGGCCCTCGGTGACTTCCTGGAAGGTGGTGTCGGCGTATTCGCCGCCCATCACGTACCACTGGTCGGCGGCGGCGTCCTCGGTGCTGCGGATGAAGTAGCGGACCATGGCGTTGTCCACCGACTTGCCGGTCAGCGCCCGCCAGCAGATATGCGCCTCCTGCTCCTCGAAGGGGCCGAAGCGTTCCTCGGCGTGGCCGGGGGCGATGACGGTAAAGGAGGTATCGGCATATTCGCCGCCGACGACGTAATAGGTCTTGGCCATGGGTGTCTCTCTTCCCACTCGAAGGGGTGGCTTCGCGCAAGCTTATACCCCATCCCCGGCCCGGAAGGAATGTCCTTCGTGACATGCCGTCCCGGCAGAATCTGCCGCCCCGCGCCGGGGAGAAGTGGCGGAAATCCGCGATTTGCGGTTTGGCACGACCGATGCATTGGAAAGGGTGAACTCTCTCCTCGGAGAACGAACATGGTTTCTCTCAGCGTCGCCTCCTCCAGCCTCCTGCTCAACAAGAAGGACGAAGGGGCCAGCCATTCCATCGAGAAGTCGGGCGCCGCCTCGGCCTTCAGCACCTACGGCTACGGCCCGCTCGATCTTCCCGATGCCGACAAGGAAGTGACGCAAGACGGCAGCGGCGCCAAGCCGGTGTCGGGCACCGCTTCCATCTCGGCGGTATCCGGCGGGGCCAGCGCCCAATTCATGGCCCATCTGGTCGCCTCGATGAATCCTCGGTAGAGCTTCCGGGGCAAAGCTTCTGGACAAGAGGCCCCGGAGCCTCTATCTCCCTCGGCATGACCCGCACCGTCCATGTGATCGGCGGCGGGCTTGCCGGGTCGGAAGCCGCCTGGCAGCTCGCTCAGGCCGACATCCCCGTCATCCTCCACGAAATGCGCCCGGTGCGCACCACTCCGGCCCATCAGACCGATGGTCTGGCCGAGCTGGTGTGCTCCAACTCGTTGCGCTCGGACGATGCGGATTACAACGCCGTCGGCCTGCTGCACGAAGAGATGCGCCGCGCCGGCTCGCTGATCCTGGCCCAGGCCGACGCCCACAAGGTTCCGGCCGGCGGTGCCCTGGCGGTGGACCGCGACGGCTTTTCCCAAGGTGTCCAGGCGGCGCTGTCCAGCCATCCCCGTATCACCATCGTCCGCGAGGAAGTGGCCGGCCTGCCGCCCGAGGATTGGGAGCAGGTGGTCATCGCCACCGGACCGCTGACCTCGCCCGCCATGGCCGAGGCGCTGAAGGGCGTGACCGGCGAGGATTCGCTGGCCTTCTTCGACGCCATCGCCCCCATCGTCACCAAGGACAGCATCGATTTCGGCAAAGCGTGGTTCCAATCGCGCTACGACAAGGGAACCGGCTCGGACTACATCAACTGTCCGCTGGACAGGGAGCAGTACTACGCCTTCATCGACGCCCTGATTGCCGGCGAGAAGGTGCCGTTCCACGAGTGGGAGAAGGACACCCCCTATTTCGAGGGTTGCCTGCCCATCGAGGTGATGGCCGAACGCGGCAAGGATACCCTGGCCTTCGGCCCCATGAAGCCGGTGGGGCTGACCAATCCCAACGGCCCCAAGCCGTTCGCCGTGGTGCAGTTGCGCCAGGACAACGCGCTGGGGACCCTTTACAACCTGGTGGGGTTCCAGACCAAGCTGCGCCATGGCGAGCAGGCCCGTATCTTCCGCGCCATTCCCGGCCTGGAGAATGCCGAGTTCGCCCGCCTGGGCGGCCTGCACCGCAACACCTTCGTCAACGGCCCGCGTGTCCTCGACCGCACCCTGCGGCTCAAGGCCCAGCCGAGGCTGCGTCTGGCCGGACAGGTCACCGGCTGCGAAGGCTATGTGGAAAGCTCGGCCATCGGCCTGCTGGCCGGGCTGTTCGCCGCCGCCGAGGCCCAGGGCCGCGAGATGTTCCGCCCGCCGGCCATCACCGCGCTGGGCGCCTTGCTCAATCACGTCACCGGCGGGGCCGAGGCCGAGACCTATCAGCCCATGAACATCAATTTCGGCCTGTTCCCGCCACCGCCCGAGCGCGACGAGCGGGGCCGCCGCGTCAAGGGCCGCGACCGCAAGAAGCTCTACGCCGATCGGGCGCGCGACGCGCTGACTCCCTGGATCGATTCGCTTCGGAAATAGAGTCCGAAGGGAAAACCAGAGTTTAAGCTGAAGCGCTCCATCCACTCGTCACGGCCGGGCTTGACCGTATTCCCCCCGTGCGGGGAGACGGAAAAGACGGATAAACCACCAAGTCACCAAGGGCACCAAGAGGGCGGAGCATGTGACAAGGCCGTCTTGGCCGGACTTGCTCCGGCCATCCACGCGGCTCCGCCGGAATACCGGGCCGGACCATGAGGCAGGCGACTGGGCGTGGTTGCCCGGAACAAGTCCGGGCACGACGAGATAAGGGAAAGCCCTCTTGGTGCCCTTGGTGTCTTGGTGGTGAAGCAGCCTATCCCCCGGCACCTGGAAACTTAAACCGGGCAGCAGTGGGCCAGGCCCTAAAAAAACCTCTTTGGGCTACTTCGCCTGAATCAGCTCGATCTTGTAGCCGTCGGGGTCTTCGACGAAGGCGATGATGGTCGAGCCGTGCTTCATGGGGCCCGGCGGGCGGGGGATCTTGGCCCCGGCCGCTTCCAGATCGGCACAGGCCTTGTAGATGTCGGGCACGCCCAGCGCCAGATGGCCGAAACCACCGCCCAATTCATAAGATTCGGTATCCCAGTTGTGGGTCAGCTCCACGACCGTGCTGGAGGCTTCCTCGCCATAGCCGACGAAGGCCAGGGTGAAGCGTCCTTCGGGGAAATCGGTGCGCCGCAGCAGCTTCATCCCCAGCAGGCGGGTATAAAAGTCGATGGAGCGATCCAGATTGCCCACCCGAATCATGGTGTGAAGAAAGCGCCAGTCAGCCATTTCCCAGCTCCTTGCGTTGCCGAATGAAGTCAATTACCGCGTCGGCGGCCCGCCCGCTGGGGCTTTCGCCGCCCAGGCCGAGCTTTTCCAGGGCGCGTCGGGCACCAGCCCGCTGGGCTGCCCTCGCCGCCTCATCGGTCAGCAGGTGCTCCACCGCCGCCGCCAGCTTATCGGGGCGGCAATCGTCTTGCAGCAATTCCGGCATCACCGATTCGTCAACCAGGATATTGACAAGGGTGACGAATTTGAGGCTGAGCCCCAGGAAACGGGTGGCCACGAAGGCCGACAGCGGCGACACCTTGTAGGTGATCACCGCCGGCAGGCCGGCCATGGCCAGTTCCAGGGCGACGGTGCCAGAGGCCGCCAGGGCGGCGTCGCAGGCGGCGAAGGCGTCGTATTTCTCCGGCCCCCGCACCAAGAGGGTCGGCAGCGGCCACGACTTGACGGTCCGCGCCACTTCGTCGGCCACCGTCTCCACGGTGGGCACCACCACGGCGAGATCGGGAAAGCGCCGGGCCAGCAGCGCCATGGTTTCCCCGAACGGCCGCAGCAGCTTGGCGGTCTCGGAATGGCGGCTGCCGGGCAGCACGCACAGTAATTTGCGGTCGGGCGCGAAGCCGTGCCGGGTCCGGAAGGCCGCGCCGTCCCCCTTGGCCGCCGCACCCTCCACCACCGGATGGCCGACATGCAGGGTTCGCAAGCCCTCCTTCTCGAACCATGCCGGCTCGTTGGGCAGCAAGGTGAGCAGCAGGTCGAGGACGCGGGCCAGGGTCTTGGTCCGTCCCGACTTCCAGGCCCACACCATGGGCGCCACGTAGTGAATGCGCGGGACATTCGAGCCCCGCGTCTTCAGACCATTGTGAATACGGCCGTTGAAACCCCAGGAATCGATGGTGATCAGGGCATCCGGACGCTTTGTTTCGATGTCGCAAAGGGTCTCGCCCACCCGGCGCAGGATACGGGGAATGCGCGGCAGCACCTCGACCAGCCCCATCACCGATAATTCGGTCATGGGGAACAGGGAGTTCAGCCCCTCTGCCCGCATGCTCTCGCCACCGATACCGGCGAAGGCGATGCCGTCGCCCAGGCGCGCCTTCAGCGCCGCCATCAGCCGCCCGCCCAGCAGGTCGCCCGATGGCTCGCCGGCGATGAGGTAGACGAGCAGCGGCGCGTCGCTCATGGGCTAGGGCTCGATGCCGATGACAAACAGACCAAGGCGATCCGCCTCGGCGGCCATGGCGTCGCGGCCCAGCACCAGGGCGCCTCCCGCCTCCACCGCGATGCCGCGCAAGCCGGCGGCGGCGGCCTCGTGGAGCGTGGTGAGGCCGATGGTGGGCAGATCGATGCGGCGGTCCTGGCCCGGCTTCTTCAGCTTGACCAGTACGCCGCCTACGCCCTGGCGGGCCAGCGGGCCACAGCGGCGGAGGAGATTGTCGGTGCCTTCGATGGCTTCCACGCCCAGCACGATGCCCTGCTGCACCACCACGGCCTGCCCCACGTCCAGGGCGCCCAGACCGCGCGCCACCTCGATGCCGCGCGTGATATCGGCCTGGGCCTGCTGGTCGGGGGAAAGGCTGCCATAGGCACCAGGGACCGCCAGACAGTCGGAAAGGACCTCGTCAACGCCCACCACGCGGAAGCCCTCGCTTTCCAGTTCGGCGGCCACGGCGCGCAGCAGGCCGTCATCTCCCAGGGCCTTGAGCCCGACCCGGGCGAAGAAGCGGGCGGTGCGGAAATCGGGGGCCAGTTCCAGGATGGTCGGGCGGCGCACCGGGCCGATCATCACCACCTCGGCGACGCCGGCCTGGCGCAGGCGCTCGAAGCCGGTGCCCGCCTCACCCAGGCGGACCCAGTCCTGCGGGGCATCGTCGCCGATCACTTTGGCGTCGGCATGGCCTAACAAGGCAAGGATATGAAAGGGGCGCCCCTGGGCGCGACAGGCGGCGGCGACCAGTCCCGGCAGGTCGCCGCCGCCCGCGATGATGCCGAGCTTAGGCGCCATTCGGCGTGCTGAGCGATCGCGACGAATCCGAGCGGATGAAGGCGACGATCTCCATCACCACCGGATGGTCCTTGAACTGCTCCTCCACGTCGGAGAGGCGCTCCTGCAGCGTGCCTTCCGGCGCGAACATCAGGCGGTAGGCGTTGCGGAGCGTATGGATGTCATCGCGGGAGAAGCCGCGACGCTTGAGGCCCACGATATTCAGCCCGTTGAGATAGGCACGGTTGCCGATCACCATGCCGAAGGGGATCACGTCGGCCTCGACGCCCGACATGCCGCCGATCATGGCGTGGCGACCGATGCGCACGAACTGGTGCACCGCCGACAGACCGCCCAGGAAGGCATACTCGCCCACCAGCACATGACCGGCCAGGGTGGCGTTGTTGGCCATGATGACGTTGTCGCCCAGGATGCAGTCGTGGGCCACGTGGGCACTGGCCATGAACAGGCAGTTGTCACCCACCTTGGTCACCATCCCGCCACCCTCGGTGCCGGGATTCATGGTGACGTGCTCGCGGATCTGATTGTTGCTGCCGATCTCCAGCGTCGAGGGCTCGCCCTTGTACTTGAGGTCCTGGGGGCGATGACCGATGGAGGCGAAGGGGTAGATGCGGGTGCCGGCGCCGACGGAGGTACGCCCCGCCACCGCCACATGGGACACCAGTTCCACGGACTCGCCCAGCTTGACGTCGGGGCCAACCACGCAGAACGGGCCGATGATCGCCGAGGAGGCGATCTCCGCCTTGGGATCGACGACGGCCGAAGGATGAATGTTGGTCATTTTTCGTCCAGGATCATGGCGGCATAGGTGGCTTCGGCGACAAGGGTACCGTCGACCTTGGCTTCACCCCGGAACTTCCAGACGTTGCCGCGAGAGCGTTCCTTGAAGACATGGATCATCAACTGGTCGCCGGGGCCGACCGGTTTACGGAATCGGCAATTCTCGACGCTCATGAAATAGACCAGCTTGCCCTCGGCCGATTCGCCCAGGGTCTCGACCACCAGCACGGCCGCCGTCTGGGCCATGGATTCGATGATCAGCACACCGGGAAAAACCGGGCGCGACGGGAAATGGCCCTGGAAGAACGGCTCGTTGATGGTGACGTTCTTGATGCCCACGGCGCTTTCATTGGCCACCACCTGCACTACCCGATCCACCATGAGGAAGGGGTAACGGTGCGGAATCATCTGGATGATCCGGCTGATATCGATGACCTTGCCCAGGTGGGTCCCCTGGTCGTTGTTGGCGGTATCCATGACTCGCGTCCTGCCTTTGGCCTTAACTCTTTTTCCGCGCCATCTTGCCCAGGATGGCCGACTGGCGCAGCCAATCCGCCATGGGCACGGCGGGCGCACCGCCGACGGTCTCGCCGGGAGCGATGTCGCGCATCACTCCCGCCTGGGCGGCGATGCGCGCGCCCGATCCGATCTTCAAGTGGCCGGTGATACCGGCCTGGCCGCCCGCCGCGACAAAATCGCCCATGCGGGTCGAGCCCGAGATTCCCACCTGCGCCACGATGACGCAGCCGCGTCCCAGCTGGACGTTGTGCCCAATCTGGACGAGGTTGTCTATCATGCTGCCGTCGCCGATCACCGTATCCGGCCCGGCACCCCGGTCGATGGTGGTGTTGGCGCCGATCTCGACATTGTTGCCGATCACCACGCGGCCCAATTGCGGCACCTTCAGGTGGCCCTGCGGCCCCATGGCGAAGCCGAAGCCGTCCTGGCCGATACGGGCGCCGGGATAGATGTTGACGCGGTTGCCCACCAGGGAATGGGAAATGGTGGCATTGGCGCCGATGGTGCAATCGTCGCCCAGAACTACCCCCTGCCCGACCACCACATTGGCGCCGATACGGCAGCGCGCGCCGACCTGGGCCTTGGGGCCGATCACGGCGCCGGGTTCGATGCGGCAACCCTCTCCCACGCTTGCGGTCGGATCGACCCAGGCGGTCGGCGCCACCCATGGCTCGGGAGCCGGGTTGGGATAGAACGCCTGGGCGATGTGGGCATAGGCGCGATAGGGATCGGGCGACAGCAGCAGAGCCATGCCGGCAGGGGCCTTTTCCGCCATTTCGGGCGCCACCACGCACAGCCCGGCCTTGCTGGCCTGGAAGGCGGCGACGTATTTGCGGTTGTCCAGGAAGGACACGTTGTCCGCCCCCGCCTGCTCCAGCGGCGCCACATCCACGAAGACGGCCCCCTGATCGCAGCCCTCGGCCAAGGCGGCACCGGAGATTTCCGCCAGTTGGGCGAGGGTGAAAGGACCGGCATTGGTAAAGAAACGGGGATCGGCCATGGTGTCACTTCTTGCCGGACTTGGAGGGCGGAAGGTCCGAAGGCGGAGGGGCATCCACTTCGGGAACGGGGAAATTGACGGTCGGCAGCTTGCGGTTCAACCGCTCGATCACCTGGACGGTGACATCCATGCGCGGCTCGTGCAGGACCACCTGCTGCTTGGGCAGCACCAGATTGGCGCCCATCTCGGCGGCGATTTCTCCGGTGATGGTCAGGATGGCGTTCATCAGTTCCGCCATGGCCGCATCCGTCGATTTCTCGAGAGCGCGCACCGCCATCTGGGTGCGGTTCTGGAAGGCCACCACCCGCAGTTCCAGGGCCTTGACCTTCTGGTCGTAGGCCTCCTGCGGCATGGTGCCCTTCTGCTTGGCCAGTTCCTGGTCGCTACGCTGAAGGGACTGGCGGGCGTTATTGAACTCGGTCTGAAAGTTCTGCTGGTACTTGTCACGCTGGGTGGCCAGCGCCTTTCCCGGCATGGACTCGCGCTGAGCCTGCTGGATATCGACGATGATCACGCTCATGGACGTGCCGGATGCCCTCTGGGCCAAGGCGGCGGTACCACTCAGGATCAATGCCGATATCAGCAGCGACACCAGTCGGGCGGCCAGGGCAAGGCGGCGTGACACGCTGTTCTTCACGACATCTCTTCCACTTGGAGCCGCGACTCGTCTACGAGCACGGTCAGAACTTGGTTCCGAAGTTGAACCGGAAGAATTCCTTCTTGTCGAACTTCTCTTTGACGATCGGATAGCCGATATCGGCGGAAACCGGCCCCATGGGCGACTTCCAGGAGACACCGATACCGGGAGCCACGCGGATCGAGGAGGACTGGTTGACCGTGGTGGTATCCTGGGTATCGGTCGGGCCGACGGTGCCGATATCGGTGAAGGCCTGACCGGCGACACCGAATTCCTCGGGCAAACCGATGGGGAACTTGACCTGCGCCGAGCCGACCGCCTGCCACAGACCACCCAGCGCGTCACCGGTAACGCTGTCGCGCGGGCTGATGCCGCCATTGGCGAAGCCACGCAGATTGTCGCCGCCGACGAAGAACCGGTCGGTGATGCGCACCCGCTGATCCAAGCCGTGAATATAGCCGAGGGTGCTCGTCACGCCGAGAACCACCTTGTCGGTCAGGGTGAAGTACTGGCCCCCGCTCAGGCTGCCGCGCAGATAGCGGATGTCGCCGCCGAGACCGGCACCCTCCGTACCCAGGCGGATGAAATAGCCCTCGGTCGGATCGACGCGCGAATCACGCCGGTCGTAGGTCAGACTCTGCCCCACGGACGAGGTGATCTTCGAGCCGATCTGTTCCTGCACGTAGATGGAGGTGCTGTTGACGCCCTTCACCGTGTCCTGCTTGACGGTGTACATCCAATCCTGGCGCAGATTTTCGGACAAACGGTAGCCCGCCCGGACGTCGGCGCCGATGGACGAGGCATCGTACGAGCTTTCACGCTGCATCTTGCGGTCGATGATGAAGGCATCGAAGCCGGCGGCCACCTCGCGGTCCATGAAATAGGGCTCGGTGAACGACAGATCCAGGCTGCTCCGCTTGGTGCCGAGACCGGCACCGAGGCGCAGATCCTGGCCACGGCCCAGCAGATTGCGCTCACGCAGGCTCGCCTCGATGATCGGTCCGGCCGACGACGCCCAGCCGACACCGAACATCAGCTCGCCCGTCGACTTCTCCTGCACGTCCACCTTGATGATGGTGCGATCCGGGGCCGAATCCGAAGGAACGTTGTTGACTTCGGCCTTCTCGAAGAAGTTGAGGTCCTTCAGGCGCTGGCGGGAGCGGCGCAGCTTGGCCGAGTTGAAGGCATCGCCCTCCACCAGCCGGAATTCGCGCCGGATCACCCGGTCCAGAGTCCGGACATTGCCGGAAATGTCGATGCGCTCGACGAAGACGCGCGGGCCTTCCTTGACGTCATAGGTGATGTCGATGGTCTGGGTTTCGCGGTTGCGGCGCACCTGGGGCTTCACATCCACGAAGGCGTAACCCTTGGTGCCGACCGCATCGACCAGCTTCTGGACGATGTCCTCCACCTGATCGGCGTTGTACCAATCGCCGGGCTGGCTGACCAGCAGGGGCTGCAGGTCCTCGGGCTTCAGGTCGCGCAGCTCGGCATTGATGGTCGAGGTCCCGAACTTGTAACGCTCGCCCTCGTCGATGGTATAGGTGATGAAGAAGCCTTCGCGCGACGGCGTCAGTTCCGCGATGGCCGAACTCACCCGGAAGTCGGCGAAGCCATGCTTCAGGAAGAAGCGGCGCAGCAATTCCCGGTCATAGGTGACCCGGTCGGGGTCGTAGGTGTCGTCGGTCGTGAGGAACCGGTACCAGCGCTCCTCCTTGGTCTGCAGGACCTCCCGCAGACGGTCCTGGTCGTAGCGCTTGTTGCCGACGAAGGCGATGCGCCGCACATAGGTGGGCTGGCCTTCGCTGATCTCATAGACCAGATCGACACGGTTCTGTTCCAGCTGGATGATCTTGGGCTCGACCGTGGCGGCGAACCGGCCGCCACGGCGGTACAATTCCAGCATGCGCTTGACGTCGGCCTGGACCTTGGATCGGGTGTAGACGGTACGCGGGCGCAACTGCACCTCGGCGTTCAACTGATCGTCCTTGATGCGGTTGTTACCCTCGAAGGCGATCCGGTTGATGATCGGATTTTCCACCACGCGGACCACCAGTTGATCGCCTTCACGGCGGATGGTCACGTCCTGGAACAGCCCGGTATTGAACAGCGCCTTCAGTGAACGGTTGACGCGATCGGAATCATACAGGTCGCCCTCGGCGATGGTCATGTACGATTTGACCGTCTCGATCTCGATGCGTTGGGTGCCCAGGATGGAAATGGAGCGGATTCGCCCGCCTTCCTGGGCGGATGCCGGCATCATACCGGCGAGAATGCCCAGCAGCACAGCGGTCCACAGCACGAAACGCATCCAGGCCCCCCTTACGTCCGCAAGACCGTCCCCTTGGACCCGGCTCACGAAAACAGCCGCTTCAACATATCCCAAACCGGCAGCGACACAAGGTCGTTGCGGGTCGCAAAGACCATCAAGGCCAATACCAGAAACAACCCGATTCGGAAACCATATTCTTGGGCCTTCTCCCCCAGGGGGCGGCCAAGAATCGCCTCGAAGGCGTAAAACATTAGATGGCCGCCGTCTAGAACCGGAATAGGGAAGAGATTGATCAGGCCAAGATTGAGCGACAGCAAAATCGTATAGAAGACTACGCTGGCCAGCCCGAGCTGTGCCGCCTCCCCTGCTCCCTTGGCGATCCGGATCGGTCCGCCCAGTTCATCGGTGTCGCGGGTACCGTTGATCATCTGGCCGATGCCGATGAAGGTCGAACGCACCATGTTCTCGGTTTCGGCCAGGGCCTCGCCCAGGGCCGAGATGGGGCCGAGTTTGATCACCGCGGTGCTGGAGGGATCGGCGGAAATGCCCAGCACCGGCACCTTTTCCATGTCGCCGAACACGCCCTTGCGCGAGATGATGCGCGGGCGGGCGGTCACCTCGAAAGCCTTGTCGCTCCGCTTGACCGACAGCCGCAGGTCCTGCTCGATCTCCAGACGGACGATGCGCTGGATATCCTGGAAACGCTCGACGCCGCGGCCGTTGATGGCGGTGATGCGGTCGCCGGCCAGCAAGCCGGCCGCCTCGGCGGCGGTCCCCGGATGGACCGTGCCGATCACCGGCTGGGTCACCGGCTGGCCCAGCACCATGAACATGCCGGCCAGGCCAAGGATGGCGAAGATGAAGTTGGCGGCCGGCCCGGCCACCACGATGGCGGCGCGCTGCCCCACCCGCTTGTGGCAGAAGGCCTGGGCCTTCTCCGCCTCGGTCATGGGCTGGTCGCTGGCCGTGGCCGACGCCGCGTCGGCGTCGCCGAACATCTTCACGTAGCCGCCCAAAGGCAACAGGCCGATGCGCCAGCGGGTGCCGTCAGCCGCCACACGCCCCCAGACCTCCGGCCCGAAGCCGATGGAGAACACCTCCACCCTGACCCCGTTCCAGCGGGCCACCAGAAAGTGCCCCAACTCGTGGACGAAGACCACGACGGTCAGGATGACCAGGAAGATCACCACATAGTACCAGACGCCGTGCAGGACGCTGTTGAGCAGGCTGGCGAGATCCATGGCCTAGCGGCCGCCGTCGATGAGGCCGGAAGCGAAGCGGCGCGCCTCGGCATCCTGGGCAAGGACATCGTCGATGCAGGTCAACTCACAATGCTTCACGCCGGCCACGGTGCGCTCGACGATGGAGGCGATATCGAGGAAACCGACGCGCCGGCCCAGGAAGGCGGCCACCGCCACCTCGTTGGCGGCGTTCATCACGGCGGCGGCCGACCCGCCGGCCCGCAGCGCCTCGCGCGCCAGCCGCAAGGACGGGAAGCGCACCGGATCGGGGGCCTCGAAGGTCAGGGTGGCGATGGCGGCCAGATCCAGCTTGGGTACCGGCGCCTCGATGCGGTTGGGCCAGCCCAGGGCATAGGCGATGGGCGTCCGCATGTCGGGCGAGCCCAACTGGGCCAGCACCGAGCCGTCCACATAGGCCACCAGCGAATGGATCACCGATTGGGGGTGAACGACGATATCGATCTTGTCCTCGGGCATGGCGAACAGATGGTGCGCTTCGATCAGCTCCAGCCCCTTGTTGAACATGGAGGCGGAATCCACCGAAATCTTGGCCCCCATGGACCAGTTGGGGTGAGCCACCGCCTGCTCCGGCGTCACGTCGGCCATGAATTCGCGGGTCTTGGTGCGGAACGGCCCGCCCGAGGCGGTCAGGATGATCTTGTCGATCTTGTCGTGCTGATCGGCCTCGAACACCTGGAAAATGGCCGAATGCTCGGAATCCACCGGCAGCAGGGTGGCACCGTGCCTTTCCACCTCGGCCATCATCAGTTGTCCGGCACAGACCAGACATTCCTTGTTGGCGAGACCGACCACCGCGCCACGGCGCACCGCCGCCAGGGTGGGGGCCAGACCGGCGGCGCCGACGATGGCGGCCATCACCCAGTCGGCGGGCAATTCGGCGGCGGCGACCACCGCCTGGGCACCGGCGGCGACCTCGATGCCGGTACCGGCCAGGGCGGCCTTCAGGGCACCATAGGCGCTCTCGTCGGCGACCACGGCCAGCTTGGCCTTAAGCTTCTTGGCCTGCTCGGCAAGGATGTCCACCCGCGAGTTGGCGACCAGCGCCTCGACCCGGTAGAGATCGGGACGCCTCTCGACCAGATCCACCGTGTTGCAGCCGATGGACCCCGTCGAGCCCAGAATGGTGACACCGCGCCGCCCGCTCATCGCATTTCCTTCATTGCCAGTCCAGGACCGTTCTGCCGGTCGCCAGAGAGAGTGCCGCCACCGCCAGGGCCGCTGTCAACAGGCCATCGACGCGATCAAGCACGCCGCCATGGCCTGGGATGATATTGCTTGAATCCTTGACGTTGCAACGCCGCTTGATCCACGACTCGAACAGATCGCCCACCTGGGCGACCACGGCGACCATCGCGCCGGCCGCGAAAACCACTGTTCCGGCGGCGGCTCCCACCGCCAGAGCCACCAACAGCGCCGCCAACCCCGCCGAGATCATGCCGCCGACCAGACCGGCCCAGGTCTTCTTGGGGCTGACCGCGGGCAGCAATTTCGGTCCGCCGATCAGCCGGCCGAAGGCATAGGCGCCGATATCGGTGGACCACACCACCAGCAGCAGCCACCAGATCACCGCATTGCCGGCGGCCACGTCGCCGCGCAGCCAGACCAGGGTCACGGACGGCAGGCCGGCATAGACGGCCCCGAACGCCGCCCAGCCCCGCCCGGAGCGATCGCTCCCCGCCAGCCCGGCCGAAGCCAGGGCGGCCAGCGTCACCATGGCCAATCCGATATCGGGCCGGGCCACCGCCAGAAGCGACGCCGCGGCGCAGCCCACCGAGGCGACCCGCCCCGACAGGGTGAATCCGCCGTTCAGCATGCGGTGCCATTCCCAGCACATCAGGCCGGCGGCCAGGGCGATCAGGGTGGCGAAGGCGTAGCCACCGGCCCAGGCGGCCAGCAGAGCAGGCGGAGCCATCACCAGGGCGGACAGGGCGCGGGTTTTCAGCACCGAACCGTTACCCGGCCGTTCCGAAACGGCGGTCACGGCCATGGAACTCGCGGATGGCGGCCTCCAGCTCGGTCCGCCCGAAATCGGGCCACAGGGTATCCATGAACACCAGTTCGGCATAGGCGCCCTGCCAGAGCAGGAAATTGCTGATGCGCTGCTCGCCGCTGGTGCGGATGATCAGGTCGGGATCGGGAATGCCCGCCGTGGACAGGCGGGCGTTGATGGCGTCCTCGTCCACCGCCTCCGGGGAAAGCCTTCCCTCGGCCACGTCGCGGGCCAGATCCCTGGCCGCCGCGACCAGTTCCTGCCGGCCGCCGTAGGACAGGGCCAACAGCAAGGTCAGCGCCGTATTGCCGGCCGTCTTGGCCTCGGAATCCTTGATCAGGCGGACGATGTCGGCGCCCAGGCGGCTCCGGTCGCCGATCACCTTGAGGCGGATGCCGTTCTTGTGGAGATTGTTGACCTCGTTGCGCAGATAGAGGCGCAGCAGGCCCATGAGGTCGGTGACCTCGCCGGCCGGGCGCTTCCAGTTCTCCGAGGAAAAAGCGTAAAGGGTCAGGTAGGAAACGCCCAGCTCCCGTGCCGCTTCCACGGCGCGGCGCACAGCCTCGGCGCCGCGCTTGTGGCCGGCGGTGCGCGGCAAGCCGCGTGACTTCGCCCAGCGCCCGTTGCCATCCATGATGATGGCCACGTGTACCGGTGGTGGCGGCTGGTCAGCGGGGGAAAGCATGGGCTCCATACCGGGTCCTCGCCTCCTCAAACCTGCATGATTTCCTTTTCCTTATGGCCCAGGGCCTCGTCGATCTTCTTGATCGTCTCGTCGGTGATGCCCTGGATTTCCTTCTCGTGCTTCTTGATCTCGTCCTCGGAGATGTGGCCGTCCTTCTCCATCTTCTTCAACGAGTCCATGCCGTCGCGGCGCACGTTGCGCACCGAGATGCGGGCCTGCTCGGCATACTTGCCGGCCACCTTCTGCAACTCCTTGCGGCGCTCCTCGTTCAGGGCCGGGATCGGCACGCGGATCATCTGGCCGTCAGCTTGAGGGTTGAGACCGAGGCCGGCGTTGGCGATGGCCTTTTCGACCGCCTTGACCTGACTCTTGTCCCACACCTGCACGGTCAGCATGCGCGGCTCGGGGACGCCGACGGTGCCGCATTGCGACAGCGGCATGGTCTGGCCATAGGCCTCGACCACCACCGGGTCCAGCAGATTGACGGAAGCGCGGCCCGAACGCAGGCCGGAGAATTCCTTCTTCAGCACCTCGACGGCACTGTCCATGCGCCGGGTGATATCCTTCCTGAGGTCGTTCCAAGTGGTCGGAGTGGACACGATCGTCTCCCCTTGAGGCTTATTAATCGTTGGCGATAATGGTGAACAGACCGCGTCCCGAGACCGTTTCGGCGAAGGCGCCGGGCCGGTGCAGGTCGAACACCACGATGGGAACCTTGTTTTCGCGGCACAGCGCGATGGCCGAGGTATCCATCACGGCCAGGTCGCGGGCCAGAACATCGTTGAAGGTCAGACGGTCGTAGCGGACCGCATCCTTGACCTTCTTGGGGTCGGCGGAATAGACGCCATCCACCTGGGTGGCCTTCAGCAGCGCGTCGCAGCCCATCTCGACGGCGCGCAGAGCGGCGGCGGTGTCGGTGGTGAAGAACGGATTGCCGGTGCCGGCGGCGAAAATCACCACCCTGCCCTTTTCCAGATGACGGATGGCGCGGCGGCGGATGAAGGCCTCGCACACGGTGGGCATGACGATGGCCGACTGGACGCGGGTCTCGACTCCGACCTTCTCCAGGGCGTTTTGCACCGACAGCGCGTTGATGACGGTGGCCAGCATGCCCATGTTGTCGGCCGCCGCCCGCTCCATGCCGGACGAGGCGCCGGACACGCCGCGGAAGATGTTGCCGCCGCCGATGACCACGCAGACCTCGACGCCGAGGTCGCGGACGGATTTCACTTCGCGGGCGATACGATCAACGGTCTCGGGGTCAAGGCCGTACTCCCGCGTTCCCATCAGGCCTTCGCCCGAAATCTTGAGGAGAACGCGGCGGAATTTGGCGTCGCTGGCCATGGAATCCTCGGGCTGAAAGTCTTGCCAATCTGGTTGGCGCGGGCGGCGGCGATCATACACCATTCCGCCTGCCTGTCTCCCCCCCTTGTGGGGAGAAAAAAGGCCGCCCGCCCCCAAAAAAGGGAGCGGGCGGCCCGAACGTGTCGTCCGATCAGCCGCCCAGCTGGGCAGCCACTTCGGCGGCGAAGTCCTTCTCTTCCTTCTCGATGCCCTCGCCGAGCGCGAAGCGGGCGAAACCGGCCAGCTTGACCGGCGCGCCGATCTCCTTGCCCAGGTTCTCGAGAACCTTGGAGATCTTGTTCTCCTGGTCGATGACGAAGATCTGCTCGGACAGGCAGACTTCCTCGTAGTACTTGCGGATACGGCCTTCCACCATCTTCTCGATGACGGCGGCGGGCTTGCCCGAAGCCTGGGCCTGCTCGGTCAGCACGCCCTTCTCGCGGTCGAGAGCGCTGGTGTCGACCACCGACGGGTCCAGGAACAGCGGATTGGCGGCCGCCACGTGCATGGCGATCTGCTTGCCGACCTCGGCCAGACGCTCGGCATTGCCGGTGGATTCGAGGGCCACCAGACAGCCGATCTTGCCCAGGCCGGGAGCGATGGCGGTGTGGACGTAGGAGGCGACCACGCCGGCCGACACTTCCAGGCGCACGGCGCGGCGCAGCGACATGTTCTCGCCGATGGTGGCGATCAGGTGGGTCAGCTGGTCGGCGACACTCTTGTCGGTGCCGGGGCAGGCGGCGGCCTTGATGGCCTCCACGTCGCTGCCCTTGTCCAGCGCCACGGCGGCGACGGCGGCGACGAAGCCCTGGAACTGATCGTTACGGGCGACGAAATCGGTCTCGGCATTGACTTCGACGGCCACACCCTTGGTGCCGGCGGCGGCGATGCCCACCAGACCCTCGGCGGCGACGCGGCCGGCCTTCTTGGCGGCGGCGGCCAGGCCCTTCTTGCGCAGCCAGTCGATGGCGGCTTCGACGTCGCCGGCGGTCTCGCCCAGCGCCTTCTTGCAGTCCATCATGCCGGCGCCGGTCTTCTCGCGCAGTTCCTTGACCAGCGAAGCGGTAATCTCGGCCATGGGTATTCCCCTCTCGACGAATTAAATGGTTGGTTCTCAAGCGAATGGCGGCGACCGGATGTCGCCGCCATTCCTATTCTCTTAGAGCCGATCAGGCCTGCGGAGCGGCAGCTTCCTCGGCGGCCGCCTCGGCGATCACTTCCGGAATCTGCTCGACCGGAGCCTCGGCCGAGGCGCCGACATCGCCGCCGCCACGGGTGATCTCGGCCTGGATGCCGTCCAGCACGGCGCCCGACATCAGATCGCAATAGGTCTGGATGGCGCGGATGGCGTCGTCATTGCCGGGGATCGGATAGGAGATGCCGGCCGGATCGCAGTTGGAGTCGATGATCGCCACCACCGGGATGCCCAGCTTGTTGGCTTCCTGGACGGCCAGGGCTTCCTTGTTGGTGTCGATGATGAACAGGATGTCGGGCAGGCCGCCCATGTCCTTGATGCCACCCAGGGCGCGGTCCAGCTTCTCCTTCTCGCGGGACAGGACCAGCTGTTCCTTCTTGGTCAGGGCGGACAGGGCGCCCGAGGCCAGCTGCTCGTCCAGCTCGCGCAGGCGGCGGATCGAGTTGGAGATGGTCTTCCAGTTGGTCAGCATGCCGCCGAGCCAACGGTGGTTCACGAAGTACTGGCCGCAACGCTTGGCCGACTCGGCGACCACGTCGGAAGCCTGGTGCTTGGTGCCGACGAACAGCACGCGGCCGCCGGCGGCGGTCACGTCACGCACCGCCTGCATGGCGCGGTGCAGCATGGGCACGCTCTGCTGCAGGTCGATGATGTGGATGCCATTGCGGATGCCGAAGAGGTACGAAGCCATCTTCGGGTTCCAGCGGCGGGTGTTGTGGCCGAAATGCACGCCGGCTTCGACGAGCTGACGCATGGTGAACGTGGGCAGAGCCATTGGATAAGTCCTTTGCTTCTCCGGTTGAACCTCCGCGGGTGTGGCCAGGAAAACTCCCGGCACCGGAGCGAACGAGCGGCACAGACATGCCGCCGCCGCGATCCCGCGTGCGGATTGGTGGCCGGGTTCTACGCCCTTCCCACCGGAATTGCAAGGGATGTTGAGGGACTACCCCTTCCGGAACAATCCGGCGCACGCTTCGGGCAACGGACGGGACTGGTGATGGGGCTTGGCGGTCGGAGCCGGCCAGGTGGGCCGGGTCGACCACGACTCCAGCTCGTCGCCGCAGCCGTCGCCTTCCGGCATGGGTTTCTGGCGCTCGCAATCGGGGCTGTCGGCGGGACAGGAGAGCCGCACATGGAAATGTTCGTCGTGGCCCCACCAGGGCCGCAGCTTGCGCAGCCACTCGCGGTCGCCATTGGCGGGAACGGCGCGGCACATGGCCTTCTTGATGGCCGGGTTGACGAAGATACGGTCCACCTGGGGCGCGCGGGCGGCCAGCTCCAGCAGACGGGCCTGGGCCGGGGTCCAGTGATCCTCGTCGATCTCCGTGCCGTAGACCATGGAGACCGGCTTGGGGGCTTCGATCTCGGTGCGGCTGAGCGGCTTGGCGGGCAGCCGGAACCAGATGTCCACGTCCAGGCCGTTCTGGTGGCTGCCGTGACCGACGGGCATGGGGCCGCCCCTGGGCTGGGCCATGTCGCCGATCAGCAGCGGGCCGGCGATCCCCTCGCCTTTCGCCGCCTTGGCCAGTTCGCCGATGAAGCGGATGGTGGCCGGGTGGCCCCAGTGACGGTTGCGCGACGGGCGCAGTACCTGGAAGGAATGTTCGTCCTCGTGCAGGGATACGGCACCCTTAAGGCAGCCAGCGGCCGGCGAGCCGATCACCGAGGCGGGGCCGGTGGCCGGATCGCCCACCTTGGACCATTCCGGACGGCTGGATTCAGCGGCTGTCGCCCCCGTCCCCAGCACCAGGGTGGACAGGGTCAGCAGGCGGACCAGGAGATGCATCAGTCGTAAACCGTCTCGTCGAAGCGAGCCTGAATATCGCCGATCATGGCGACGCTGTCGATAAGAGCGGTGACGCAGTCGGGATCGAACTTGCTCCCGGCCTGGCTGCGCAGCAGATCGAAAGCCGCCTCGTTGGTCCACGGCTCCTTGTACGGCCGGGCCGACGTCAGCGCGTCGAATACGTCGGCAACGGCGGCGATCCGCGCCTCCATGGGGATGGCGTCGCCGGCCAGCCCATAGGGATAGCCGCTGCCGTCCATGGCTTCGTGGTGATAGGCGATGACGTTGCGCAACATATGGAAGTGCGGCAGGGATTGCAGCCCCATGTCGCCGACCATCAGATCGACGATCTCCACCCCCCGGGCCACATGGCCCTTCATGATGTCGAATTCCTCGGGGGTGAGGCGTGCCGGCTTGAGCAGGATATGGTCGGGCACCGAAATCTTGCCGAGATCATGCAACGGCGCGAACTGGAACAGATATTCAACGTATTCGTCGTTCATGCCGTAGCGCGGCGCCAGCTTGAGGGCGATGGCCCGGGTATAGCGGGCCATGCGGGCCAGATGAGCCCCGGTTTCCTCGTCCCGCACGGTGGACACCTGGCGGATCACCTTCACCGCCGCCTGCATCATCCGCACCGTGTCCAGTTCGCGCATGATGATCTGCGAGATCAGCTCGGCGTAGGGGCGCAGGCGATGAACCACCGGTGGCGAGAAGAAGCCCGCCTCGAATGAGTTGAGGAACAGGAAGCCGTAGAACACGCCCTTGGACTGAATGGGCACCGTGTAGCTGGAGCGGTAGCCGGCGGCCAGCAGCCGTACCGCGTGATCCTGGCCGGCGGCCGCCACCTTCGCCAGATCGTTGAGGGTGCGCCGCCCCCCCATCCGGGCCAGCAGCTTGAGTCCCGGCATTTCCGACAGCTTGGCCATGGAATGCTCCAGCGGGTTGTCGCCGTCGCTGGAGTGAATGAAGGTCTTGAGGATATCCGACGACTCGTCGTAAAGCGCGATGGCGATACGGCTCAGGCCGGCAAGGCAATTGTCGCCCTTGATCTCGTCATGAAGACAGATCAGCCGTTCGGCCAATCCGCGATGGGCCGCCGGCGTGGGCATGGCCACCCCGACGTTCTGCCTCCCCACTCTTGCCTGATCGCCGCTGATCTTGATGTTCATCACGTCGATACTATAGGCATCAGCATGACCCTGGTCAAATCACCGGAGGCCATACACCGAAAGATGACCTCGCCATTTGCTTGTGTATCGTGGCGTGCAGTCCGGAACGGCGATCCCGGACCGCACGCCGGGACATTAATCGTTGAGCTTCTTGGCCATTTCCCGCAGCACGTACTTCTGCACCTTGCCGGTGGAGGTCTTGGGCAGCGTGGTGAAGACCACGGTACGCGGGCATTTGTAATGGGCCAGCCGCTGGCGGCAGAAAGCCATGATCTCTTCCGCGGTCGCGGTGGCTCCGTCCTTGAGGCCGATGA